>Ga0194120_10006843_pt1 | contig 15916 bp, 16 predicted proteins | sample TA2MahCa65mmetaG_FD_148642 | JGI IMG/M metagenome (GOLD analysis project Ga0194120, IMG submission 148642) | Freshwater microbial communities from Lake Tanganyika, Tanzania - TA2015019 Mahale Deep Cast 65m | ecosystem: Environmental > Aquatic > Freshwater > Lake | place: Tanzania: Lake...
CTCAAGGACGCAACCGTACGCCGCTACTACTACGAGACCCACGACCAGCTACGAACCCATCTCCGCGACTTCATACACGCCTACAACTTCGCCAAGCGCCTGAAGGCCCTTCGCGGACTCACGCCCTACGAGTTCGTCTGCAGAAGCTGGACAAAGGAACCGGCACGATTCAAGCTCGAGCCAGCCCATCAATTCCCGGGACTGAACATCTAGATCGGTTCGGCGAAGCGCGCGCTGAAGCCCGAGCCCGGTCCGGGCAGGGGGCCGTCGAGATTGCGAAAATGCCGATCGATCCAGGTCTCGGACGCATCGACGATGCCGCGATAGATCCGTCGCGCGAGCGCATAGGCTTCATGTCCGATCCAGCCGTCGCGATGCAACGCCGGCGGCAATTGCGGCTCGCGCAAGACGATCCGGTGATAGTCCTGAACGATGATCTGGCGGGCGAGCATGGCTTCGAGCGGCTCGGGCCTGTAGCCCCGTTCGATCGCGGTGCCGAGCGGCGCGTAGCGCGTGCAAAAGCGCCGGTACTCGGCCGCAAGCGAAGCGAAGTTCCAACAACTTGCGACCAAGGCGGCGGCCGCCTCGGGCGGCATGTCGCTTTGCGGCGGACCGGCAATCACCAGCGGACGCTCGCCCCGCGGCAGCGTTGCGATCAAGGCATCGAGCGCGACCCGATCGGGCGTTGGATGCAGATGAACGCCGGGCGCAAGCTGCCCGAAACCGAGCCAGGCCAAGTCCTTGCGCAAGGCTTCGCGTTTCGCTTCGGGCACGGTCGCCAGCGCGACCGCCGTCCAACCGCCGTCCCAATCTTGGCGCGGCGCGAAATAGATGCGCCGCGTGCCTTCTTCGAGACGCCGTTCGGCGGCTTCGGTCAGACGATAGAGGCTTTGGCGGCCGACGCGCTCATTGATGAACCAGCCATCGGCGACGAGGCGCGAGAGCGCGGTGCGAATCTGGCTGTCATTGATCTGGACATGGCCGAGGAGTTCGATCAGTCCCGATAAGAGGAGCGCGCCGCCGCGCGGCGCGACGGCATCGCCGAAGATGGTGACGATCAGCGAGCCGGCGCGCGGGGGTCGTCTTTGGACATAGGCCGCGACGAGCGCCGGCACGGGCGACAGCGGCAGGCGCCGGGCCGGCTCGGCGCGTGGCCTCCTGGCGAGCGCCCGGCTCATGCGTAGCCGGGCGGCGGCACGAAGGCGCCGTGCTCGTAGTCGCGCTCGAGCGCCTCGGCGAGCGCAATGGTGTCGAGGTCTCGATACTGCGCGGCGACGATCTGCACGCCGACCGGCAAATTCGATTTCGTACGGCCGCAAGGCGAGACCGTACCCGGCAGATAGAAGGCGCCGGAGAAACCCGCCCAAAAAATCTGATCCGTCGTCGGTACCTTCTTGCCGTTGACGACGATGCTTCGCTCATGGCGTTCGCCGACATGATCATGCGGAAAAGCGGCCGTAGCGGCGGTCGGGCAGAGGAAGAAATCGTAATCCTCGAAAAACGCCGCCCAGGCGAGGCGCATGCGATGGCGCTGTTCGTTCCAGCGCAACCAATCGCGATGCGACAGCGTGTTGGCTCGCATCATGCGCGCATAATAGGAATGATCCGAAGGGCCGAGCGCTTGGGCGATCTTGCGGAAGCTCTCATATTGCTCATCGCCTATGCGCGCCGAGGTCGCGGCACGGAGCAGCATGATATAGGCGAGCTGGGCTTGATCGGTGTCGATGGCGGGACGAGCCTTTTTATCGACCTTGGCGCCGCGCCGGCGCAGGAAGTCGGCGAGATGGCCCAGGCGCTCTTGCACCGAGCGATCGACCTCGGAATTGGCATCGCTCAGCATCAGGCCGATCTTGAGGCCCTTGAAGCCCTTCCAACGGGGCTTGGGCAGGGACAGTTTCCAGCCAACGCCGTCGATCGCATCCGGCCCAGCCATGGCATCGAGCGCCAAGCGGAGATCGCCGGCGCTCCTGGCCAGCGGACCGATCGCGGATATGTCGCCGGTCGCGACATTGCCGGGAAGCGCATGACCACGGGGCGAGACGATGCCCCAGCTCGGCTTGTGGCCGAAGACGCCGCAATAATGCGCGGGATTGCGGATCGATGCGCCGATGTCGCTGCCGGCCTCGATGCCGCAAAGCCCGGCGGCGAGCGCGGCGGCCGAGCCGCCCGAGGAACCGCCCGGCACGCGTTTGAGGTTCCAGGGATTGTTGGTCGTGCCGTAAATCGCGTTGTAGCTCTGCCAATCGGCGAGCATGAAGGGCACGTTGGTCTTGCCGAACAGCGTGACGCCGGCGCGCTTCAGGCGCCCGACCGCGAGCGAGTCGGTCTTGGCGATGTTGCGGGCGAGCGTCGGATCGCCCCAGGTCGTCGGCGCGCCGGCGATGTCATAGGACTCCTTGATGGTCATCGGCACGCCATGAAGCGGCCCCCAGACCTCGCCCTTGGCAAGCGCGCGATCGGCCGCGCGGGCGCGTTTGCGCGCGCCGTCGCGATCTTGCCAGATCACCGCATTGAGCTTGGGATTGAAGCGCTCGACCCGGTCGAGATAGTGATCGAGCAATTCGAGACAGCCGATTTTTTTCTTGCGGATCATGCCGGCGAGTTCGCGCGCCGACCGAAAAGCCAAATCCATGAACTTCCCCCGTATTTTCCCGCATCCTAGCACCAGACATCGGCCGGTCACGACCCCGCGTCATTGTGGCGCTCGGTTTCGGGCAATCCCATGATCCCAAGACTAATTGTGACATTTTCTTTCGTTTGACTGATCAATGTTTTCATGCGAACATAATGACGCCTAATTTTAGGGTCAAAAAAGTTCAAATGAAAATATAGTCCTTTGGGCCATGATAGGGAGGGAAGAGTGGCCATAGCCGCCGACGATCGCGCGCAAGCGATTTTGCAACTCGTCCGACGCGACGGGTTTCAGACCATCGATGCGCTGGCCCAGCATTTCGGCGTGACGCCGCAGACCGTCCGGCGCGACGTCAACGCGATTTGCGAAATCGGCCTCTTGCGCCGGCGTCATGGCGGCGTCGAGCCGGGCACGATGGCGGCGGCCAATCTCGCCTATCAGGCACGTCAGGTACTCAACCTCGACGCCAAAAGGCGGATCGCGACGGCGGTCGCCGCCGCCGTGCCCCCCGGCGCTTCGCTGTTTCTCGGCATCGGCACGACGCCCGAGCAATGCGCGCTCGCCTTGATCGCGCATGACGGACTTCGGGTCATGACCAACAATCTCAACGTCGCCATGGCGCTCGCCGCCAATCCCGATTGCGCGATCACGGTCGCGGGCGGCACGCTCCGCAATCTCGACCGCGACGTCGTTGCCGGCGAGGCGCATGGCTTCTTCGAGCGCTTCGCGGTCGATATCGGCATTTACGGCGTCGGCGGCGTCAGCGAAGACGGCACGTTGCTCGATTTCAGCCAGGACGAGTTGGAGATGCGTCTCAGCCTGTCGCGCAATTGTCGGCAGAAATTCCTGGTCCTCGATCATTCCAAGTTCGGGCGGGGCGCGACGGTGCGCGGCGGCCATATCGGCGAGGCGACAGTCGTCTTCACCGAGCAGGCGGTACCCGAGCGGATTGCGGCGCTGCTCGGCGAATCAGGCGCGCGCCTGGTCATCGCCGACGGCCGCGAGGCCGAGCGCCCATGAGCGCCATCGTCGTCAACGCCGTCACCAAACGCTGGGGCGATCAGCGCGCGGTCGACCGCGTCAGCTTCACGGCGGAAGCCGGCGAACTCGTCGTCCTGCTCGGGCCTTCGGGCTGCGGCAAATCGACGACGCTTCGCTTGATCGCCGGGCTCGAGACGACGGACGAAGGCCGCGTCCGCATCGGCGGCGTCGATGTCACTGATCTCGCACCCTCGAAGCGGCGCATCGCCATGGTCTTTCAGTCTTACGCGCTTTTTCCGCATCTTTCGGTCGCCGAGAACATCGTCTTCGGGCTGCGCGTCCGGCGCGAGAGCGACGCCGAGATCGGACGCCGCCTTGCGCGCGCGGCCGACCTTCTCGGTCTCGGCCAACTTCTCGAACGCAAGCCTTCGCAGCTTTCGGGCGGGCAACAGCAGCGCGTCGCGCTCGGTCGCGCCATCGTCGCCGAGGCTCCGGTCTGCCTGATGGACGAACCGCTCAGCAATCTCGATGCCCAGCTTCGCCACGAAATGCGCCGCGAGATCAGCGCGCTCCAGCAAAAACTCGGCATGACCATGATCTACGTCACGCATGATCAGACCGAGGCGATGACCATGGCTGATCGCATCATTCTGATGCGCGCCGGCCGGATCGAGCAGAACGCGACGCCGGCCGAGATCTACGAGCGCCCGGCGACCGTCTTTGCCGCGCGCTTCATCGGCGCGCCGGCGATGAACGTGCTCGACGCCCAAGGGGTGCTTTCGATCTTTGCGCCACCGGGCGCGCGCTTTCTCGGTCTTCGGCCCGAGACCATCAGCGTCGGCGAGCGGGGCCGCGTCGAGGCCCGCGTCGATGGTCTCGAATATCTCGGCGCCGACACCGTGATCGCGCTCGACCTCGCCGGACAAAAGGCGATGGCTCGCGTGCCGGGCCGGCGGGATTTCGCCCCGGGCGAGGTCGTGCGCCTCGCCTGGGCGGACGGCGCGCTTCATGCCTTCGATGCTGCCGAAAACAGGATCGGTTGAAGTCGTGAAAACCAGCCACAGAGGAGGAGGAAAGCCATGACGACACGCAGGACATTGCTCGGCGCCGCGACGGCGCTCGGGACATTCGCGCTTTTGGGCGCGGGCCCGGCGACCGCACAGACGACCGAGATCAGCTTCTATTATCCGATCGCGGTCGGCGGACCGGTGACCAAGATCGTCGACAAGCTCGCATCCGATTTCGAGGCCAAGCACCCGAACGTCAAGGTCAAGCCGATCTATACCGGCTCTTATCAGGACTCGATCACCAAGGCTTTGACCGCGGTCAAGAGCGGCGATCCGCCGCAATTCGCCATCCTGCTCTCGGTCGACATGTTCACGCTGATCGACGAGAAGGCGATCGTGCCGATCGATGATCTGCTCAAGACCGACGCCGACCGGGCCTGGCTTAGGACCTTCTTCCCCGGTTTCATGGCGAATTCGCAGACCGGCGGCAAGACTTGGGGCGTGCCCTTCCAGCGTTCGACCGTCGTGCTCTATTGGAACAAGGACGCCTTCAAGGAGGCGGGTTTCGATCCGGACAAGCCGCCGGCGAATTGGGCCGAGATGCGGGCCTATGCCGAAAAGCTCACCAAACGCGATGCCGCCGGCAACGTCACGCAATGGGGCATCCAGGTGCCGTCATCGGGCTTTCCCTATTGGCTGTTCCAGGGCTTCACCACGCAGAACGACGTGCTCTTGATGAATCAAGCCGGTACCGAGACCTATTACGACAAGCCGGCGACCATCGAGGCGCTGCAATTCTGGGTCGATCTTTCGCGCAAGCACCGCGTCCATCCGCCCGGCATCGTCGAATGGGGCACGACGCCCAAGGACTTCTTTGAGCGCAAGGCGGCGATGATCTGGACGACCACGGGCAATCTCACCAACATCCGCGCGAACGCGCCCTTCCCCTTCGGCGTCGCCATGCTGCCGGCGGGCAAGCGTCGCGGCTCGCCCACGGGCGGCGGCAATTTCTACGTCTTCGCCAAGTCGACGCCGGCGCAGCGCGACGCGGCGCTCGCCTTCATGAAGTGGACCACTGAGCCCGCGCAGGCCGCCCAGTGGAGCGTCGATACCGGCTATGTCGCGGTCCGGGCCGATGCCTATGACACGGCCGCGCTCAAGGCCTATGTCGCCGGCTTCCCGGCGGCGGCGGTCGCGCGCGATCAGCTGCCTCATGCGGTCGCCGAACTGTCGACCCATGAGAACCAGCGCGTCACCAAGGCGCTGAACGACGGCTTGCAGGCGGCGCTCACCGGCGCGAAGACGCCCGAGCAAGCGATGAAGGACGCGCAGCGCGAGGCCGAGCGCATCCTTCGTCCTTACCGGTGAGGTCGAAGGCTTGAAGACCAAGCGGCTCGACGACGCGACGGCCTGGCTGCTGCTGCTGCCGGCCGTCGCGTTGCTCGGGCTGTTCACGCATTACCCGGCGGTCGCGACGCTGGTCCAAAGCTTCTATTCGACGCCCAAGGGCGATCGGCCGGCACGTTATGTCGGACTTGGTTACTACCGCGACATGGCCGAAGACCCGATCTTCTGGCAGGCGCTCTGGAACAACGCGCTATTCGCGCTTGGCACGATACCGGTTTCGATCGCGCTTGCGCTTCTGATGGCGGTTTGGGTGAACGACCGGCTTGCCGGACGCGCCTTCCTGCGCATGGCCTATTTCACGCCGACCGTGCTGCCGATGATCGCGGTCGCCAATATCTGGCTGTTCTTTTACACACCCGATTACGGCCTGCTGGATCGACTGCTCGGCGTCTTTGGCCGGCCGGCGACCAATTGGCTCGGTTCCAAGGAAACCGCGCTCGGCTGCATGATGGTGGTCGCGGTCTGGAAGGAAGCCGGCTTTTTCATGATCTTTTATCTCGCGGCGCTCCAACAGATGTCGCCCGCGCTCGCCGAGGCGGCTTCGCTCGAAGGCGCCTCGCGTTGGTATTTCTTCCGCCGCGTCACCTTTCCGTTGCTGATGCCGACGACGCTGTTCGTCCTGGTGAATGCCGTGATCAACGCCTTCCGGTTGATCGATCATGTCGTGGTGATGACGCGCGGCGGGCCGGACAATGCCTCGACGCTCCTGCTCTTCCACATCTACGAAGTCGCTTTCCGCTTCTGGGATACGAGCTACGGCGCGGCGCTGACGGTCGTGCTGCTTGCGATCCTCGCTCTCTTGGCGCTCGGCCAGTATTTCTACCTCGACCGCAAGGTGCATTACCGATGAGCGTCGCGGCCTCGCGCATGGCGGGCGAACGCGCCGGCATCGATCTCTGGCTCGAGACCGCGGCCGCCTGGCTGCTGGCTTTCGTCTGGGTGCTGCCGCTGCTTTATGCCTTCTGGACGGCTTTTCATCCGCCGGCCTATTCGACGCGTTTCGATCTATTCGCGCCGCTGACGCTCGAGAATTTCGCCAATGCCTGGGAGGCCGCGCCCTTCGCGCGCTATTTCCTCAACACCGTCATCCTGGTGAGCGGCATCCTGGCGGCGCAATTCGTCCTCTGCACGCTCGCCGCCTACGCTTTCGCGCGTTTCGATTTCGCCGGCCGCGACATCGTCTTTTCGCTGGTCCTGGTCCAGCTCATGATCATGCCCGATGTGCTGATCGTCGAGAACTACAAGACCATGCGCGCGCTCGGCCTGGTCGACAGCATCGTCGCCATCGGCCTGCCTTACGTCGCTTCGGCTTTCGGCATCTTTCTCTTGCGCCAGACCTTCAAGACCGTGCCCAAGGAATTGGAAGAAGCCGCCCGCGTCGAAGGCGCGAGCGCGCTGCAGATCCTGCTTCGCGTCTACGTGCCCCTCGCCAAGCCGACCTATCTCGCTTATGGCCTCGTCTCGGTCAGCTACCATTGGAACAATTTTCTCTGGCCGTTGATCATCACCAACTCGGTCGAGACGCGGCCGGTGACCGTCGGGCTTTCGGTCTTCGCCTCGACCGATCAGGGCATCGACTGGTCGATCATCACCGCGGCGACGCTTCTGACCTCGGGGCCGCTGCTCGTGGCCTTCTTGTTGTTCCAGCGTCAGTTCGTCCAGAGCTTCATGCGCGCCGGCATCAAGTAGGAGCGGCTACCAGACGAGCGCCCGGCCGCTCGCGAGTAGCGCGACGATGCCCGCGATCGGGCCGAGCGGCAGCGAGACCAGGAAGCGCCGCCACAAGAAACCCCAGCCCATGGTCGGCAAATCCCAGAGAAAGGCGCGGTGCACCGCGATCACCGACCAGCCGGTGATGAAGGCGATCAACTGCGGCGTGCCGACGCCGGCCTTGGCGAGGCCGATGGCGATCGGAAAGGAAATCATCGGACCCGAAGGGACCAAGCCGCCGATGCCGCTTGCTAGCATGATCCCGGAGACGCCGGATTCGCCGCCGAGCCAGGTGCTGATGGTCTCGGCCGGCATGATTTCGGCGATGAAGCCCGCAGCCAAGATGGCGAGCGAAATGCGGGGCAGCAGGAATTTCAGTTGCGCGAGAGAAATCCCGAGGCCCCGCGCATGCGAACCATCGCCGCGTCGCCAAGCGATGGCATAGAGAAGAGCCGCGATGGCGAACAGGACCAAGAGCGAGATCACGGTCTCGGTTCCTTGGGCATGAGCCTCACCGACCAGCCGGCGAGGACGGGCAGGAAAAAGGAGCCGAGCAGGCGATAGAAGACGAAATCTTCGCCCAAGAGCGGCAGTTCCCAGACGATCACTCGGTTGATACTAAGCGTCGACCAGGCGGTGATGAAAGCGACCAGGCAACCGATATCGGCGCCCGCGACGCCGAGCGCGACCACGAGCGGGAAGGAGACGATGGGTCCGCCCGGCGTCAATGCGCCGGCGACGGTCGCGATCATGAGACCCTTGAAACCAGACTCGCCGCCGAGCCAGCGTCCGACCGTCTCCTTGGGTATCAGCACTTGCAGCATGCCCGAGATGATCAAGGCCGCGACCAGACGCGGGGCGATTTCGAGCAAAAGCGCGCCGTCGGCCGCGAGCGCCGCTACGAAACCGTCCCAGCCGAGAAGGACCCAGCAGGCGCCGGCGCTGCCCGCGAGCAGCGCGACCAGGACGTACATGCCGGGATCTTTGTGAAGCGGCCGCTTGACGACCGAAGATTCGAGGCTCACGGCGGGACCATAGCCGGTCTCGCCGCCCGCGACGAGGCGCTTGTCAGGCCATGGCATTGGGGCGAGCATGGCCGATGAATTCGAAATATCTCGGCGCTATCCCTTGGATCGCGACTTCCCTCGCCATCGTCGCCGGCCTGGTCCAGGCGAGCGCGGGTCTGGGCTGGAAGCAAGGCTGGTGGGCGCTGCCGACGAGCTTCGAGATCCTGCGTTGGACGGCCTATATCGCCTTTCCCTGTCTTGCCGCGTCCGCCGTCGGGTTGGTGATCGCCGGCTGGCGGCGCGGCTGGCGGCTCGCGCTCGTCGCCATGGCGGGCGTCGCGGTAAGCGCGAGCGTCTTGGTCGTGCCGCTTGATTTCAATGCGCGCAGGCAACTCCCGCCGATCAACGACATCACCACCGACATGGCCAACCCGCCCGCCTTCTTGAAATATCCGCTGAGCGAGAGGGGCGCGCAGAGCCAGACTTATGCCGGCGAGGCCTTCGCGCGCCAGCAACGTCAGGCCTATGCCGACATCAAGCCGATCGGTCTCAGGCTTCAGCCGATGGCGGCGCTTGCGCGCTCGATCGACATCGTCACGGCCGCGGGTCTTACCATCGTCGAGCTGCGCGAAGAGCGCGGCTTGGTTCAGGCTTCGGCGACGACGCCTTGGTTCGGCTTCACCGACGACGTGGCAATCCGCATCACGCCCTTGGGTGACGGCAGTCGGATCGACATTCGCTCGAAATCGCGCGTCGGCAGGGGCGATCTCGGCGCCAACGCCTTTCGCATCCGCAAGCTCACGGCGGCCTTCAAGACCAAGGATTGCTGCCTGGACGTGCCGGACTAAGCGTCTTTCCGCGTCTCGGCCGCGCCGTAATAAGAGGCCGCGCCGCCGACGATCAGGACGATGGCCGCGCCATAGAGCGACGGCGTGAGCGAGCCGAGCCAGTCGGCGACGAGGCCCGCGACGACGGGGCCGACGATCTGCCCGAGGCCGAAGGCGACGGTGAGCGTCGAAGCGATGCGCGCCGAGGCCCCGCCCGCCATGGCGGCGCCGCGGGCAAGCGTGAGCGCCGTAATCGCCATGAAAGTGCCGCCGAACAAGATCGCGCCCAAGATCACCGACGGCGTTCCGCCCGCGAGCGGCAGCAAGACGCCGGTGGCCAAGAGGATGTAAGCCGCGCCGAGCGAAGCCGCGAAGCCGAAGCGCTTGGCGATCAGCGACCACATGACGGTCGAAGGCACGCCGGCGAGGCCGACGACGATCCAGGCCGCCGCGCCGGCGGCAATGCCGGCTTCGGCAAAGACGCGGGCGAGCAGTGCCGACAAAAAGGTCGCGGTCACGACATAGCCGAGCCCGGAACAGACATAGCCGAGATGAAGCGCGATCAATCTCGGATCTTGCCAGGCGATCGGCATGGCGCTTGCGGAAACCGTCGCAGGCGGCGGTTCGGCAAGCCAGAACCAGCACGGCAGGGCGAAAGCCGCGCCTATGGCACCGAGGACGTACCAAGGCTCCCGCCAATTCGCGCTGTCGGCCAACAGGAGCACGACCAGACCCGAGAGGGCGATGCCGGCGCCGACGCCCGCGAAATGGATGCCGCCGAGCGCGGGACGCCCTGCTTGGCGAAGCGCATCCAGCACGCTCGAGCCGGCATGGACGAAAATCGCGCCCGAGGTCAGGCCCGAGAGAAATCGGACCAGACCGAGGAAGAGCGGATCATCGCTTGCGCCCGAGAGCGCGACGCTGGCGACCCCCAGGACCAGCGACAGACGAAAGATCGGCACGCGGAGCGCGGCCGCGATCAGGCCCGCGCCGAGGGCGCCCGCGAGATAACCGGCATTGTTTGCGCCGGCTAACAATCCGGCGAGACCGTCCGAAAGACCAAGGTCGCGCTGCATGAGAGGCAGGATCGGCGTATAGGCGAAGCGGCCGATGCCCATGGCGAGAACGAGCGCGGCGGGACCGGCGATCAGGAGGCGGACGAGCGGGCGCGGCATCGCGCCGAAGCTTGGCGCCTCGCGCGCTCCAATGCCAGTCGATTTCGTGTTATCCAATCCGGCAACCATGGCCATTCTCAAAATCGCCCGCATGGGTCATCCCGTGCTCGACCGTCCGGCCGATCCGGTCGCCGATCCGACCGCGCCCGAGATCCGGCGTCTGGTCGAGGACATGGTCGAGACCATGATGGACGCGCCCGGCCAGGGTCTCGCCGCGCCGCAAGTCCATGTGCCGCTTCGCGTCGTCGTCTTTCTCAGGCCCCATGACGAACCGGGAAGGACGGGTCCGCGCGATCTCGAGATCTTGATCAACCCGCTGATCGAAGTATTGGACGGACCGACGATCCTCGCTTGGGAAGGCTGTCTCTCGGTGCCGGGGCTTCGTGGGCGCGTGCCTCGACCCGACCGCATCCGCTACCAGGCGGTCGATCTCGAAGGCCGCAAGATCGATCGAAGCGTCGCCGGCTGGCACGCCAGGGTCGTGCAGCATGAATGCGATCATCTCGATGGCATGCTCTATCCCCGGCGCATGAGCGATCTCAAGGACCTGATTTTCGACAGCGAGTATCGCCATCGGCTCGAAACCGAGGCGCCGAAACAGGAGAACGAATGATGGATGCCCAAGCCAAGCGCGAAACGCTTCGCGCCAAGATCCACGCCGCCATGCTCAAGAACGCGCCCTTCGACGGCTGGGGCGAGGCGGCTTTCGCCCGCGCGGCCAAGGATTCCGGACAGGGCCTCGAAGCGGCCGAACGCGCCTTTCCCGAAGGGGCGTCGGGCGTGATCGAGTACCATCTCCGCGCCGCGGACCAGCGCATGCTCGAGGCGATGAAATCGGGCCGCTTGCGCCGGCTCAAGCTCGGCGAAAAGATCGCGCAAGCCGTTCGCGCGCGCCTCGAAGCGGCAGCGCCCCATCGCGAAGCGACGCGGCGTCTCTTGCTCGAACTCGCCCGGCCGCGTCATGCACGCCTTGCCGCGACCTCGCTCGCGCGGACGAGCGACGCCATCTGGCGCGCCGCCGGCGACCGCTCGACCGATTTTAGCTACTACACCAAGCGCGCCTCTCTCGGCGCGATCTACGCGGCGACGTTGCTCTACTGGCTCAACGACGATTCCGAGGGCTCGGCCGACAGCTGGGCCTTTCTCGACCGTCGGCTCGCCGGCATCCGACGGATCGCCAAGCTCCGCCGCCGGGCCGAAGAGGGCCTGGACGCCCTCAAGACCGGCGCGCCCTTCCTCGCCAAAATCCTTCGCCGCGCGGCGTGAGCTTCACCGATAGGAATCGGGCTTCGCCAGATAGTTCCGCACATAGTCGCCGACGCCCGCTTCGAGCGTGGTGAAGGGCTTGCGATAGCCGGCGGCGCGGAGATTGCCGGTATCGGCCTGGGTGAAATACTGGTACTGCGCGCGCAGCTCGACCGGCATGTCGACATAGTCGATGCGGGGCGGCTTCTCGAGCGCGTTGAACATGGCGCCGATCAGATCGGCAAAGGAACGCGCCTGGCCGGTGCCGACATTGAACAAGCCGCTGGTGTCGGGCTCCTCGAGCAACCAGAGGATGACGTCGACGGCATCCTTGACGTAGATGAAGTCGCGAAGCTGCCCGCCGTCGCGGTAACGCGGATCATGCGATTTGAACAGCCGGACGGCGCCGCCATCCGCCGCGATCCTGAAGTTCTTGGCGATCAAGCTTCGCATCTCGCCCTTGTGGTATTCGTTCGGGCCGTAGACGTTGAAGAATTTGAGGCCGGCCCATTGGATCGGCTTCTTGCCCGTCAAGGCGAGGCGCGCGACGCGCCGGTCGAACAAGTTCTTGCTCCAGCCATAGGCGTTGAGCGGGCGCAGGCGCCCGAGCGCCTCGACGGACGCCTCGTCGCGAAAGCCCTGCGCGCCGTCGCCATAGGTCGCGGCCGAGGAGGCGTAGATGAAGCGCACGCCGTGGCGCACGCACCATTCCCAGAGATCGAGCGAGAAGCGGAAATTGTTCTCGACGATGGCATCGACATTGGTCTCGGTCGTCGAGGAGATCGCGCCCAGATGGATGGCGATGCTGACGCGCGGCGCCTGACGCGTCATGACGTCGAAGAACTGCTCGGGCTGTACGAAATCGGTGACCTCGTGCTTGGCGAGGTTGCGCCACTTGTCGTCGGTACCGAAGCGGTCGCAGACGACGATCTCCTCGTCGCCATGCTCCTTGTGGGCGCGCAGCGCCGCGATCAGATTGGAGCCGATGAAGCCGGCACCGCCGGTGACGACGATCATGCGCTCTTGCCCTTGGCCATGCGTCCGATGGTGCCGGTGGTCGAATGTCCGGCGAGGATCGGCGCCAGCACCACCTTGCCGCCATAGCCTTCGACGAAGTCGCCGCCGACGACTTCCGCGCGCTTGTAGTCGGCGCCCTTGATCAGGACTTCGGGGCGGAGCGCCTCGATCACGGCCATCGGCGTGTCTTCGGCGAACAGCACGACGAGATCGACCGGGGCGAGCGAAGCGAGCACGGTCGCGCGCGCGCCCTCGTCCTGGATCGGACGTTGCGGACCCTTGAGGCGTTTGACCGAGGCATCGGTGTTGAGCCCAACGACCAAACGGTCGCAGGCGGCGCGGGCGCCGTCGAGGAGCGCGACATGCCCGGGATGGATCAGATCGAAACAGCCATTGGTGAAGCCGATGCGCATGCCTTGGTGGCGCCAGGCGCCGACCCGGTCCTTGGCGGCTTCGAGGCCGATGATCTTGCCGGCGCCGCCTTGGGCGAGTTCCGCCAGGAGATCGTCGGCATGCGCGGTCGCGGTGCCGACCCGGCCGACGACGACGCCGGCCGCGAGATTGGCGAGGCGCGCAGCGGTCGCGGCCTCGGCGCCCGAGCCGATCGCCGCAGCCAGCGTCGCCATCGCCGTGTCGCCCGCGCCCGAGACGTCGAAGACCTCGCGCGCGAGCGAGGGGATGTGAAGCGCGATCTTGCCCTCGACCAGCATCATGCCGTCCTGAGAGAGCGTCGCGAGCACGGCGCGGACGCCGGCGGATTGCGCGACGCGGCGCGCCGCCTGCTCGACCGAAGCGAGCGTGTCGCAGGCCATGCCGCTCGCCGCGCGAAGCTCGCCCCTATTGGGCGTGATCAGGCGCGCGCCGCGATAGCGCGAAAACTCCCGCGATTTTGGATCGACCAGGACCGGCAAGTCGCGCTTGGCAGCGGCGGCGAAGACCGCACGCAGCACCTCGTCCGTGAGCAAGCCCTTGGCGTAGTCCGAGAGAACGACGACTTGCGCATCGGCGACGGCGTCCTCGACCGCGCCGATCACCATGCTGGCGGCGCGTTCGCCGATCGGCGCCGCGGATTCGCGGTCGCTTCGGAGGAGTTGCTGTCCGCCCGCCCGATAGCGCGTCTTGACCGTGGTCGGGCGCTCGGGATCGATCACCGGCAGCGCGTTCGCCTGGGGTAAGGCCTCGACTTGGCGGATCAGTTCGCGTCCACCCTCGTCCCGACCGACGACGCCGATCAGCGTGACTTGAGCACCGAGCGCGGAGACGTTGCGCGCGACATTCGCGGCCCCGCCCGGCACCGCCTCCTCGCGCTCGACCTGTAGGACCGGCACCGGCGCTTCGGGCGAGACCCGCTCGACCCGGCCGAGCACGTTGCGATCGAGCATCAGATCGCCGATCACGAGCACGCGCGCCGAGACGAGCCGGCCGACGGCCTCGTAGAGCGTGTCGTTTCGGTCCTGGTCGCGCCGGTTGGTCACTGTGGCCACGGATTCCCTAGACGAATCCGTGGCTTTATACAGGATCGTTCGGGTGTCGTCAGCGCCAACCGACGCGATCGGCGAGCTTCACCGCCTCGGCGTTGAACCGGGCGAGGGACGCGAGCGGCAGTCGATCGGCCTTGAAGCTGCCCCAAGAGGCCAGCGTCGGCGAGGGTTCGATGGTCGGGCGCATGCCATATTCCTCGATCCGCTCGGCATAGATCTTCTGCGCCGCGTCCGAGGCCAGGAACTCGATCAACTTGATCGCGGCGGCGCGATGTTGGGCATGCTTGGCGACGCCGATGCCCGAGACGTTGACATGAGCGCCCCGCCCGTCCTGGTTGGGCCAGAACACGGCGACCTTTTCCGCGGCCGCGCGTTGGGCGGGATCGACGGATTTGGTCATGCCGGCGAGATAATAGGTATTGGCGACGGCGATGTCGCATTCGCCCGCGGCGAGGGCCAGGATCTGATCGCGGTCGCCGCCCTTGGGCGTGCGCGCGAAATTCGCCACCAAGCCCTTCGCCCAGGCCTCGGTCTTGTCCGTGCCGTTATGGGCGATGAGCGAGGCAATGAGCGACTGGTTGTAGGCGTTGGACGAAGAGCGGATGCAGATCCGGCCCTTCCAGCGGGCATCGGCCAGCGCTTCATAGCTCGAGAGCTCCGAAGCCCTGACGCGCGCGGGCGCATAGAGGATCGGGCGCGCCCGCACCGACAACGCGAACCAATGGCCTTCGGGATCGCGGAATTGGGCCGGAATGAGCTGCGTGATGCGTTCGCTCGCGACCGGCTGAAAGACGCCGGCTTCGCGAGCCGCGATCAGGCGCGCGGCATCGACCGTCATCAGGACATCGGCCGGCGAATTCGCGCCTTCGTTTTTGAGCCGTTCGAGCAGCGCGTCTTCCTTGACCGTCACCAAGTTCACGCGAATGCCTGTCTCGGCCGAAAAGGCGTCGAGCAAGGGCCGCATCAGCGTCTCTTCGCGGTAGCTGTAGATATTGACGACATCGCGCGGCTGACCCTGTGCCGTTGCTTCGGGCGAAGCGAGGAGGGCGAGGACGCCGAGCGCGGCCACTATGGATTGCGACTGGTTCTTAATCACGATGCGATCCTATCTCAGTGCGGGCGGGGCAATGTCGCGGCATAACGACACAGAAGGATCATAACCGAGATCATATGCAATTGCAAGGCATTCGCAATATTGTCATTAAGTTACTAATATATAATGTAAAAATGTGTCGTTAGTGATCGCTTTCTTGGAGAATGCGGCGATCGGATCCTTCAAGCCGCAGTGCCGAAAGCCGACCGGTCCGATAGGCGCCGGTATCGATGCCGATGCGGTTGGACTTGAAGACCACCTCGGGCGCAATCGAATGGCCATGAACGACGATCCTGCCCCAGTCCAGGTCGGAGAGCAGAAAGGGTTTGCGGAT
>Ga0194120_10006844_pt1 | contig 15916 bp, 16 predicted proteins | sample TA2MahCa65mmetaG_FD_148642 | JGI IMG/M metagenome (GOLD analysis project Ga0194120, IMG submission 148642) | Freshwater microbial communities from Lake Tanganyika, Tanzania - TA2015019 Mahale Deep Cast 65m | ecosystem: Environmental > Aquatic > Freshwater > Lake | place: Tanzania: Lake...
GGTGCGATCGAAACGCACTAGGAGGGGGCAATGAAGACAGGACTCTGGCGTGCCGTCGTCGTAGCGGGAGCTCTCTCGCTCGTCGCGGCAGCGTGCGCACCAGCAGCGACCCCGGCGGCGACGGCGGCCCCGGCGGCGACGGCGGCGCCGAAGGCGACGGCGGAGCGGCCGCAGCCGGGCGGCCGGATCGTCGTCGGCTCGTTCGTCGACATCCAGCGCCTCAACCCGTCGACCTCGAACGACACCGGCTCGTCCAACGTGAGCGGCAAGATCTACGACTCGCTCATCTTCGCGGACCCGAAGACGGCCGAGATCAAGCCGTGGCTCGGCACGTGGAAGACGAGCGCGGACGGTCTCACGTTCGACTGGCAGATCGACGCGAAGGCCAACTGGTCGGACGGCAAGCCGATCACCGGCAACGACTTCCTCGCCCGCGTGAAGATGCAGGCGCGCAGCAAGGTCACCCCGAACAAGAGCGTCTTCAACGACGTCGAGGGCTACCAGGACTACTCCACCGGCAAGGCGACCGCGATCTCCGGGATCAAGGTCGACTCGGCCGACCCGAGGAAGTTCTCGGTCAAGTTCACGCGCGTGTTCTGCCCGGCGATGACGAGCGTGTTCGGCTCGGCTCCGATGCCCGATCACGTCTTCGGCAAGTACACCGTCGACGCCGACCCCACCAAGAACGTCGACGACGCCCCCGAGAACAACAACCCGCCGGTCTCGAGCGGGCCGTTCAAGTTCAAGGAGTGGCGCAAGGGCGACCAGACGATCCTCGTCAAGAACGAGAGCTACTTCAAGGGCGCTCCGCTCATCGACGAGCTCGTCTACAAGGTCGTCGCGGACACGAACGTCCTCGCGGCGCAGCTGAAGACCGGCGAGCTCTCCGTCGGCAAGATCACCGCGACGGACCTGGCGGGCTTCGAGAGCGAGACACGCCTGAAGATCTACAAGTGGCAGGCCAACTCCTACACGTACATCGGCTGGCGCGGAAACAACCCGAACGTCGCGTACCTGCAGGACAAGCGTGTCCGCCAGGCGCTGGCGTACGGCATCGACATGGCCGCCGTCGTGAAGAGCGTTCTCCTCGGCGAAGGCGTGAAGATGATCCAGCACCACCCGAACGTGTCGTGGGCCGCCTCGCCCGAGGCCGGCCTGAACGCGTACAACTACGACAAGACGAAGGCGGAGGACCTGCTGAAGCAGGCCGGCTTCGCCAAGGGCTCCGACGGCATCTACGCCAAGGACGGCAAGCCGCTCCGCATCACGATCGTCACTAACCAGGGGAACAAGCTCCGCGAGACGTTCCTCCAGGTCGCGACGGAGCAGTACAAGCAGATCGGCGTCCAGATCAACCCGAAGGTCGAGGCCTTCGAGTCCCTGGTGCCGAAGCTGACCGGTGGATCGCCCGAGATCGAGGCCGTGATCATCGGCTGGTCGCTCTCGGTGGACCCGGACCCGTTCACCATCTGGCACTCGAGCAACGTGGCCAGCCCGCAGAAGGCCGGCAACAACTTCGTCGGCTACGCGAACCCGGCCGCCGACAAGCTGATCGAAGCCGGGCGCAACGGCCCGGATTGCTCGCAGGCCGCGCGTCAGAAGGTCTACCAGGAGATGAACAAGGTCCTGAACGAGGACCAGCCGTACATGTTCGGCTATTCGCCCAGGGAGATCATGATCGCGGACGGGCGCATCCAGGGCATCGCCCCGGGGACCTTCAACCTCGAGGGTCTCTGGAACGTCGCCGAGTGGTGGATCAAGAAGTAGCCATCCCCTAGCTGACCATCGAGGGGCGGCGGCGGGCGCGGTCCCGCCGCCGCCCCTCGCCCGTGCGGAGGAGAGACGTGCGGACCTACATCATCCGGAGGCTGCTGCAGGCGATCCCGACGCTCATCGGGATCTCCATCCTCGTCTTCGCCATCACGCGGCTCGCCCCGGGTGACCCCGTCCGCCTCTACACGTTCGGCGCGCTGCAGATCACGGAGGAGGACATCCAGGGTCTGCGCGAGCACTACGGACTCGACAAGTCGCTCCCCGAGCAATACGTGAACTGGCTGACGCTCGCGGTGCAGGGGGACTTCGGGAAGTCGCTGCAGTACAACCGCCCCGCGCTCCCACTGCTCCTCGAACGGCTGCCCGCGACGCTGCAGCTCGCGCTCGTCGCGCTCGTCCTCCAGCTCGCCATCGGCATACCGCTCGGCGTCGTCGCCGCGCTGAAACGCGGGACGTGGATCGACAACTTCATACGCGTCTTCGCCGTGGCCGGCCACGCCATCCCGACCTTCTGGATCGGCCTGCTGTTCATCATCATCTTCGCCGTCGGACTGCGCTGGCTCCCGAGCCAGGGCATCCTCACCGTCGGCAAGGACGTGTGGGACATCCCCGACCGGATCAGCCACATCATCATGCCGGCGTTCGTGCTCGCGCTCGGCGGGATCGCGAACTACAGCCGCTACCTGCGCACCGAGACCCTCGACGTCATCGCGCAGGACTACATCCGCACCGCGCACGCGAAGGGGCTGCGTGAGCGCAGCGTCGTGTACGTCCACGCCCTGCGGAACGCGCTCATCCCCATGGTCACCGCGCTCGGGCCGCTCCTCGCCGTCCTCATCGGCGGGTCGCTCGTCATCGAGCAGGTGTTCACGTGGCCCGGCGTCGGCCAGTTCACCTACGCCGCGGCGCGCAGCAAGGACTACCCCGTGATCATGGCCGGCGTCATGGTCGCGTCCACGCTCCTGGTCGTGAGCTACCTCATCCGCGACATCGCCTACGTCGTCGTCGACCCGCGGATCAAGGTGCGGTAGTGGCGACCGTCGCCGCGGCCGCGCGCCCCGTCGAGGCCGAGAAGCGCAAGGTCGCCGCGGGCCTCTGGGAGAACGCCTGGTACCGCCTGCGGCGGGACCGGCTGACGATCGTCTCCGCGGTGACGATGATCGTGCTCGGGCTCGCCTCGGCCGCCGCGCCGCTGCTCGCCGATCACGTGTTCAAGACGACCGAGCTGCAGCAGGACCTCCTCAGCACGTACGCCAAGCCCACCCTCGACCCGCCGAAGTACCTCTTCGGCGGCGACGAGCTCGGCCGCAGCCAGATCGTGCGGCTCCTCTACGGCGGCCAGATCAGCCTGTTCATCGGCTTCGTCGCGGCGTTCATGAACATCACCATCGGGGTCGCGCTCGGCCTCGTCGCCGGCTACTTCCGGGGCTTCATCGACGACATCATCACGTGGTTCGTGACGACCCTGAACTCGGTCCCGACGATCTTCCTGCTCATCATCTTCAGCGCCCTCTTCTCGCCGAGCGCGCTCCTGCTCACGATCGTCATCGGCGTGCTCTTCTGGACCGGCGTGACGAACTTCGTGCGCGGCCAGACGTTCGCGCTGCGCGAGCGCGAGTTCATCACCGCGGCGCGCACCATCGGCGCGCCGCCGGTGCGGATCATGACGCGGCACATCCTGCCGAACGTCCTGCCGCTCATCTTCGTCCTCATGGCCATCGACGTCGGCACGATCATCCTCGCGGAGTCGGCCCTCTCGTACCTCGGCCTCGGCGTGCCGCCGGGGACGCCGTCGTGGGGGAGCATGCTCACGAACGCGGCGTCGTACTTCCACCGCGCCCCCTGGCTCGTCATCTCGCCCGGGCTCGCGATCTTCGTCACGGTGCTGTGCCTGTACCTCGTCGGCGACGGGCTCCGCGACGCGCTCGACCCCCGGCTGAAGCAGGGCTGAGCGTCGGCGCGCGGCGCGGTACCATTCCCTACCGAAGTGATCGGAAATCCCCTCCAGGCCACCGCCTTCCACGTGTCTACGCGCGGCGAGTACGGGATGCGGCTCATGGTCGAGCTCGCCCGGAACTGGGGCCACGGGACCGTGAGCCTGCACGCCGTGGCCGAGCGGGAGGGGCTCCCCGAGGCGTACCTGGAGCAGCTCGTCGCGACGCTGCGCCGGGTCGGCCTCGTCACCGGCAAGCGCGGCGCGGGCGGCGGCTACACGCTCGCGCGGGACCCGAGCGCCATCACCGCCGGTGACGTCGTGCGCGCCCTCGAGGGACCGATCGAGCCGCAGGTCTGCACCGCCGAAGGAGAGGCCATCGTGAACTGCGTCCATGAGCCCAGCTGCGGCACGCGGCTGGTCTGGGTGAAGCTCCAGGAGACCATCGCCAAGGCGCTCGACGGGCTGACGCTCGCCGACCTCGCGACGTGGCCCTCGGGCAAGCCGCAGCCGGTGCTCGCGCGCTGATGGCCACGCTCGAGGTCGGGGGCCTCCAGGTGGAGGTCGACGGCAAGGCGATCCTCAAGGGGATCGACCTCACCGTCGCGAGCGGCGAGGTGCACGCCGTGATGGGCCCGAACGGGTCGGGCAAGAGCACCCTCGCGCTCACGCTCATGGGCCACCCGCGCTACACGGTGACCGCGGGCACGGTGCTGTACGACGGCCAGGACCTGCTCGCCATGCCCGTGGACCAGCGGGCGCGCGCGGGTATGTTCCTCGCCTTCCAGTACCCGATCGCCATCCCCGGCGTCTCCGTCGCCTCGTTCCTGCGGACGGCCATCAACGCCCGGCGCGTGAAGGGCGACGCGAAGGACGACATGCCCATCCCGCAGTTCCGCAAGCTCCTGAAGGAGAAGACCGAGCTCCTCGACGTGCACGACACCTTCCTCACGCGCTCGGTGAACGACGGGTTCTCCGGCGGCGAGAAGAAGCGGCTCGAGATGCTGCAGATGCACATGTTCCAGCCGCGCTTCGCCGTCCTCGACGAGACGGACTCGGGCCTCGACATCGACGCGCTGCAGACGGTCGCGCACGGCATCGAGGCGCTCCGCGCGCCGGAGGTGGGCATCCTGCTCATCACGCACTACGAGCGGATCCTCCGCTACGTCCGGCCCGACCGCGTGCACGTCCTCATCGACGGCCGCATCGTGCGCGCGGGCGGGCGCGAGCTCGCCGCGGAGCTCGAGAGCAAGGGGTACGACTTCGTCCGCGAAGAGCTGTACGCCGGGAGGGCCTAGCCGGTGGCGGTGACGGCGCGCGGCGGCCCGCGCGCGCTCGGCGTCGAGCGCATCCGCGCCGACTTCCCGGTGCTCTCGCGCACGGCGAACGGCAGGCCGCTCGTGTGGCTGGACAACGCTTCGACGAGCCAGAAGCCGCGGCAGGTCCTCGACGCCATGCAGCGCGTGTACGAGGAGCACAACGCGAACATCCACCGCGGCGTGTACGAGTTCTCCGAGCGCACGACCGCGGCGTTCGAGGAGGCGCGCGAGAAGGTCGCGCGGTTCATCAACGCGCCGGCGGCGCGCGAGGTCATCTTCGTGCGCAACGCGACCGAGGGGCTGAACCTCGTCGCGTACGCGTGGGGCCGCGACAACGTGAAGCCCGCTGACCGCGTCATCACGACGGTCCTCGAGCACCACTCCAACTTCGTGCCCTGGCAGCAGCTCGCGAAGGAGGCGGGGGCCGACCTCGTCGTCGTCGACGTGGACGACGAGGGGCGGCTGCGGCTCGACCAGCTCCGCCGCGAGCTCGAGCGCGGCGCCAAGGTCCTCGCGCTGACCCACACGAGCAACGGCCTCGGCGTCGTCAACCCGGTCGCCGAGATCGTGCGCTGGGCGAAGGCCGCGGGCGCGACGGTCGTCGTGGACGCGGCGCAGTCCGCCCCGCACACGACGGTGGACGTGCGGGCGCTCGGGTGCGACTTCCTCGCCTTCTCGGGCCACAAGATGCTCGGCCCGGTGGGCTCGGGCGCGGTGTGGGGCCGCGCCGAGCTCCTCGAGCGGATGCGCCCCTTCCTGTACGGCGGCGACATGATCAGCCGCGTGAGCGTCGACCGGAGCGAGTGGAACGAGCTCCCCTGGAAGTTCGAGGCGGGCACCTCGTCGTACGTCGACGCCATCGGGCTCGGCGCCGCCGTCGACTACCTCACCGCCGTGGGCATGGAGCGCATCCACGAGCACGAGACCGAGCTCCTGCGGCACCTCCTCCCGAAGCTGCTCGCCGACGAGGCGGTCACGGTGTACGGACCGCGCGGGCTCGAGGAGCGCGTCGGCGTCGTGTCCTTCGACGTGCGCGGCATCCATCCGCACGACATGGCGACGCTCCTGGACCGCGAGGGCATCGCCGTGCGGGCGGGCCACCACTGCAACCATCCGCTCATGACCCGCCTCGGCGTCCCAGCGACGACGCGGGCGAGCATGTACCTCTACAACACGGCCGCGGAATGCGACGCGCTCGTCGACGCGATCGCGAAGGCCAAGAAGGTGTTCGGCGTCTAGTGGACGACCTCTACCGCGACTACATCCTCGACCACTACAAGAACCCGCGGAACTTCGGTGAGCTCGAGGGAGCGACCCACCGCTACCACGACACCAACCCCCTGTGCGGCGACGAGATCACGATGCTCCTCCAGGTCGGCGAGGACGGACGCGTGAACGACGTCCACTTCACCGGCCGCGGCTGCGCCATCTCGCAGGCGTCGGCTTCGATCCTCACCGACGAGATCAAGGGCAAGACGCTCGAGGAGCTTCGGGCGGTCGACCGCGAGCACGTCCTCGCCAACCTCGGCATCACCATCAGCCCCGCGCGCGTGAAATGCGCCCTCCTGTCCCTGAAGGCGCTGAAAGGCGCCGCGTGGGGGCTGACCGAGTGGCCCGGCGAGGCCGCGAAGGAGCCGGCGAAGGGCTAGCCGGCCGCCCCATTTGATTTCCGATCGGATCAGTAGAAAATTGCTGCGATGACGACAGAGCTGCCGCGGGTCCCCATCGCCGAGAGCTACCAATACGGGTGGTTCGACCCGGACGCGAAATACGTCAACCCGAAGAGGAGGGGGCTGACGGAAGACGTCGTCCGCGAGATCAGTCAGACCTACAAGCACGAGCCGGAGTGGATGCTCCAGCGCCGGCTGAAGGCGTTCCGCCACTACGTGAAGCGCCCGATGCCCACGTGGGGCGCGGACCTCTCGAGCATCGACTTCGACGAGATCTACTACTACCTCCAGGCGCCGGGGAAGGCCGAGAAGAGCTGGGAGGACGTGCCCGACTACGTCAAGCGCACGTTCGACAAGCTCGGCATTCCCGCGGCGGAGCAGAAGTACCTCGCGGGCGTGTCGGCGCAATACGACTCGAGCGCCGTCTACCACAACATCCGCAAGGACCTCGAGAAGCTCGGGGTCATCTTCGTCGACACGGATACGGCGCTCCGCGAGCACCCCGAGATCGTGAAGGAGCACTTCGGCACGGTCATCCCCGCGAACGACAACAAGCTCGCCGCGCTGAACACGGCGGTCTGGTCGGGCGGGTCGTTCGTGTGGGTCCCGCCGGGAGTGAAGGTCGAGATCCCGCTCCAGGCGTACTTCCGCATCAACAGCGAGAACGCGGGCCAGTTCGAGCGAACGCTGATCATCGCGGAGCCGGGCTCGAGCGTTCACTACGTCGAGGGATGCACCGCGCCGGTGTTCACGACCGCGACGCTCCACAGCGCCGTCGTCGAGATCATCGTCAAGGAAGGCGCGGACGTCCGGTACACGACCATCCAGAACTGGAGCCACAACGTCTACAACCTCGTCACGAAGCGCGCCGTCGTCCACCGGGACGCGCGCATGACCTGGATCGACGCGAACCTCGGCAGCAAGGTCACGATGAAGTACCCGTCGGTCTACCTCGTCGGCGAGCGCGCGCACGGCGAGGTCCTCTCCGTCGCCTTCGCCGGGGACGGGCAGACCCAGGACGCCGGCGCGAAGATGGTGCACGCCGCGCCGAACACCACCTCGATCATCACGAGCAAGGGCATCAGCAAGGGTGACGGCAAGCAGAACTACCGCGGGCTCGTGAAGATCTACCCCGGCGCGCACGGGGCGAAGAGCACGGTCCGGTGCGACGCCCTCATGCTCGACGAGACGGCCCAGAGCCAGACCTTCCCGGTCATGGAGGTCGAGGAGGACGACGTCACGATCGGGCACGAGGCGAGCGTGTCCAAGGTGGGCGAGGAGCAGCTCTTCTACCTCATGAGCCGCGGCCTCTCCGAGAGCGACGCGACCGCGATGGTCGTGAACGGGTTCATCGAGCCGATCGTGAAGACGCTGCCCATGGACTACGCGATCGAGATGAATCGGCTCATCCAGCTGCAGATGGCGGGGGCGATCGGCTGATCGCGTGACCGTCACGGCGACCGCGACCGACCGGCGCCTGCCGCTCGACCGGGATCTGGTCGAGCGGCTGTCGCGTCAGCGGCAGGAGCCGCACTGGCTGCTCGAGTCCCGCCTGGCCGCGCTCCGCCGCTACGCCGCGACGCCCTGGCCCACGGGCCAGGAGGAGGAGTGGCGCCGCTTCCCGCTGAAGGACCTTCCCGGCGTGTCGTCGTTCGAGCCCGACCCAGCGGCACAGGGCGCGGTCCAGCTCGTCGACGAGGTGCCCGCGCGGGACCGCGAGCGCGGCGTCCTCGCGCTGCGCTTCCGCGAGTCCGTGGCGCGGTCGGCCGACCTCGTGCGGGCGCACCTCGATGACCCCGCCGGCGTGGCCTCGCACCGCGTCCTGCGCGACCTGGCGCGCGCGGTCTTCGCTCGCGGCAGCACGTTCGTCCACGTCCCGCGGGGCGTCGCCGTGTCGCGGCCGCTCGTCGTGAGCAAGCGGTGGCCCGCGGGGGAACGGCCCATCGTGTTCCGCACGCTCGTCGTGGCGGAGGCCCGGAGCAGCGTCACCGTCGTCGAGGAGCTCTCCTCAGAGGACGGCCCGGCCCGGCTCGCCGTCCCGCTCCTCGAGGTCCACGCCGGGGAGGGGGCCGAGGTCCGCTACGTGCGCGTGCAGCGGTTCGGCGAGGGCGTGTGGGACATCGGCTCGCAGCTGTACGCGTCCGCCTCCTACAGCCGCCTCGAGTCGTACAACGTGCTCGCCGGCAGCTCGCGCACGAAGCTCGGCGTCCTCTCCGACATCCGCGGCAACGGCGCCGAGGTGAAGCTCTACGGACTGGTCGCCGCCGCCGACGAGCAGCGCATCGACATCAACTCGCTGCAGCGGCTCGACGGCCGCGCGTCGCAGTCGGACCTCCTGTACCTTTCCGCGCTGTACGAGAGCGCGAAGGCGACGTATTACGGGGTCGTCCGCGTCGAGTCCACGAGCAGCGGGACGGGCTCGTACCAGGAGTGCCGCAACCTGCTCCTCTCGGACAGGGCCGGCGCGAACCCGATCCCGGTGCTCGAGATCCTCACGAACGACGTCGCGCGCTGCGGCCACGGCGCCACGGCCGGGAAGATGGACGAGGAGGAGGTCTTCTACGTCCTCTCGCGCGGCATCGACCGCGCGACGGCGGAGCAGCTGCTCGTGCGCGGGTCCTTCGCGCGCGTCCTCGACAACATCCCCGACGCGGCGGTGCGCGGCCGCGTCCTCGAGGCCCTGCGGCCGCTCATCGGGCGCGTGGCCGAGATCGAGCTACAGGAGGTGGCAGCGTGAGCGAGGGCTACATCACCGTCGCGCGAGAGGACGAGATCGCGCCGGGCGAGGTCGCCGTCGTCGAGGCCGGCTCCCGGAGCCTGTGCGTCGGCCATGCCGCGGACGGCACCTGGGGCGCGATCGACAACGTGTGCACGCACGACGGCGGGACGCTCGGCGAGGGCGAGCTCGATGGGCGCGCGGTCGAGTGCCCGCGCCACGGCGCGCGGTTCGATCTGCGCACGGGCGAGGTGCTGGCGCTGCCCGCGGTGCATCCCGTGAACGCCTATCCGGTGCGGATCGTCGACGGCCGCGTCGAGGTGAAGGTCGACGTGCCGACGCCCGAGCTGGAGATCGGCTAGGCGGAGGAGATCGCCGCGCGGCCGTGGTCGCGCGCGAGCGCGGCCCAGCGGTCCAGCGACACGATCTTCGGCTCGTTCACGGTGACGAAGCGGTCCGCGGCCTCGTCCCAGAGGTGGAGCGCGCGCGTCCGCGGCCGGCCGCCGCTCACTCCGGCGATCTCGTGGACCGCTTCGACGACGCGCCGGGTGGGCTCGTTCCACTCGCCGCTCGACCGGATGTACACGGCGAGCTGGGTCCGGCCGGCGTGGTCGTCGGGGACCCCGTTCCCCGCGCACACGATCGCGAATGCCTCGTCGACGCTCGGCGCGTGCAGCGCGGCCGCGAGCGCGTAGCCGCGCGAGAGGACGCCGAAGACGCGGCGCGCCGGCTCGCCGCAGACGTACGTCGGGACCGGCGCCTGGCTGATCTCGGGGATGACGAGGTAGCTCCGGCCGTCGCCGCCTCGTCGGTCTCGCCGCTCGCCACGCGGACCGGCGTGTCCGCGCCCGCGTTCGCGAGCATCGCGTGCATGACGGCGCTCTTCCCCGCGAGCCGGGGCACGGCGAAGACGAGGAGCGATCGGCGCTCCTCGGCGGCCCCGGCGAGCGTCGCGGCGATCTCCGGGGACATCGTCCCGTTCCGCACCAGGTCTGCGAGACCGATGCTCATGCGCGCATGCTACGAGGGCACGTATTCTCGCAGCGCAGCACCGATCTGGGAGGGATACGTGATCAGCACCGCCGCGCGCGACCGGGTGAAGCTCTCCATCGACCAGCTCGAGGAGCTGTACCACGCGTATGACGAGCGCGCGTCGGCGGACGTGAACGACTCGTACGAGGCGGCGCTGAACAGGGGGAAGGCGCTCGCCTTCCAGGAGGCCGCCCACCTCGTCAAGGCGGCGCTGCACGACATCGACGTGAAGGCGCTGTAGCGCTCGCGGTAACTAGACTCCCTCCCATGCGCGCCGTCGTCATGGCCGGCGGCGAGGGGAGCCGGCTCCGTCCGCTCACGATCAATCGGCCGAAGCCAATGGTCCCGGTCGCGAGCAAGGCCTGCCTCGGCCACATCTTCGACCTGCTGAAGCGCCACGACATCACCGACGCGTTCGTGACGCTCCAGTACCTCGCGACCATCATCCAGGACGCGTACGGCGACGGCGGCCCGATCGGCATGCGCCTGCGCTACTCGATCGAGGAATCGCCGCTCGGCACGGGCGGCTCGGTGCGCCAGATCGGCGACGCGCTCGGCGCGGAGCCCTTCCTCGTCATCTCGGGCGACGCGCTCACCGACATCGACCTCGCGAAGGTCGTCGAGCTCCACCGCGAGAAGGGGGCGGCGGTGACGCTCTGCCTGAAGCACGTCGCCGACCCGCTCGAGTACGGCGTCGTCATCACGAACGCCGACGGACGCATCACGAAGTTCCTCGAGAAGCCGTCCTGGGGCGAGGTCTTCTCGGACACGATCAACACCGGCATCTACGTCATCGACCCGCGCGTCCTCCACCGGTACGAGGTCGGAGCGGCGTTCGACTTCGGCAAGGACCTCTTCCCGCAGCTCCTCGCCGAGGGCGAGCCGCTGTACGGCTACGTGGCCGACGGCTACTGGACGGACGTGGGGAACATCGCCGAGTACATGCGCGCGAACGCCGACGTGCTCCAGGGCAAGGTGCGCGTCGAGCCGCTCGGGCGCGAGATCGCGCCCGGCGTGTGGACGGACGGCGAGGTGCAGGTGGATGCGAGCGCGGTCCTGCTCGGCCCGGTGTACCTCGGCGACGGCACGCGTGTCGGTCCGCAGGCGCAGATCGTCGGCCCGGCCGTGCTCCGCGACCACGTCATCGTCGAGCCGGGCGCGATCATCGACCGCTCCGTGATCTGGCGGAACACGTACGTCGGCGAGCGCGCCGAGGTCCACGGATCGATCGTCGCCCGCCAGTGCGCGCTGAAGGCCCGCGTCATCCTCGAGGAGGGGAGCGTCGTCGCCGACCACTCGATCGTCGGCGAGGGTGCGCGCATCCGCGCCCAGGTGAAGGTCTGGCCGGACAAGCAGGTCGAGAGCGGCGCCGTCGTGAACGCGAGCCTCATCTGGGGCGCGAAGGGGCGGCGCACGCTGTTCGGCCGCTTCGGCGTCACCGGCGTCGTGAACGTTGACCTCACGCCGGAGCTCGCCGCGGGCCTCGGCGCCGCGTACGCGTCGACGCTCGCGCCGGGGTCCACGATCACGATGAACCGCGACCAGCACCGCACGAGCCGGATGCTGAAGCGCGCGCTCATGTCCGGCGTCGTCGGGGGCGGGGTCCACGTCGCCGACCTCGGGCAGGTCCCCATCCCGATCGACCGGTACGAGACGCGCCGCATCGGCGCCGCCGGCGGGATCCACGCGCGGATCTCGCCGTTCGACGACCGGGTCTGCGACATCAAGTTCTTCGACCAGCAGGCGCTCGACGTGGGCAAGGCACAGGAGCGCAGGGTCGAGAACGTGTTCTTCCGGGAGGACTTCCGCCGCGTCACGCACGACGGCGTCGGCTCGATCTACGCCCTGCCGCGCGTGGGCGAGGCGTACAGCGAGGCCTTCCTGAACGAGGTCGTGCACCGCCGCGAGATCGCCGCGGCGAAGTTCAAGATCGTCGTGAACTACTCGCACGGCACGGGCGCGCAGTTCCTGCCGCAGCTCCTGTCGTCCCTCGGCGTCGACGTCGTCGCGATCAACGCCGTCGTCACCGAGAACGTCGGCTCACGCTCGCTCGAGCAGTTCCAGCAGGAGATGCGCGAGCTCGCGTCGATCACCGCCACGCTGCGCGCCTCGTTCGGCGTGACGATCGACGCCGGAGGCGAGAAGGTCTTCTTCGTCGACGACCGCGGCCGGATCGTCGAGGACCGGCACTTCCTCACCGCGTTCATCGCGCTCGCGGCCCGCACCTCGCCCGGCGTCGTCGCGGTGCCGGTCTTCGCGCCGGCGGCGATCGAGCAGCTCGTGGGCGAGGCCGGCGGGCGGGTCCTCCGCGTGCGCAACTCGGCGGAGGCGCAGATGCGCTTCGCCTCGCGCGAGCACCCGCTCATCGTCGCGGACGGCCTCGGCGGGTTCATCTTCCCGCGCTTCCATCCCTCGTTCGACGGCCTCTTCGCCGCGGTGAAGCTCCTCGAGCTCCTCGCGGTCGCGCGCACCACGCTCACCGACGTGATGGACCGCACGCCGCTCCCGCGCATGGCGCGGCTGAAGGTGGCGTGCCCGTGGGAGGAGAAGGGCCGCGTCATGCGGATGCTCGCCCAGGAGCCGGCGACGGAGCGCACGAAGCAGGTCGACGGCGTGAAGCACGTCTACGACGGCGAGTGGGTGCTCGTGCTGCCGCACGCCGACCAGCCCCTCTTCGACGTGTGGGTCGAAGCGAGCGACGAGGGACGGGCCTGGGCGCTCGCCCACCAGTACGCGGATCGCGTGGGCTCGCTGCGGGGCGCGCCATGAGCGTGCGGATCGCGCTCGCGCAGTGCGCGCCGGCGCTCGGCGCGTTCAAGCGCAACGTCGCGATGCACCTCGAGGCGATCGAGCGCGCGCGCGCCGGCGGAGCGACGCTCGTGGTGTTCCCGGAGCTCTCGCTCACCGGCTACTACCTGAAGGACCTCGCGAGCGACGTCGCGTGCGCACGGGACGACCAGCGGCTCGCGCCGATCGCGGAGGCGTCGGCGGGGATCGACGTCCTCGCTGGGTTCGTGGAGCGCACGTCCGATGGTCGCGTCCACATCGCGTCCGGGTACTGGTCGGGCGGACGCATCCGTCACGTGCACCGCAAGGTCTACCTCCCGACGTACGGCATCTTCGACGACGGGCGCTACTTCGCGCGCGGGGAGCGGTTCGACGTCTTCCCGAGCGCGGCCGGCGACGCGGGGATCGCGATCTGCGAGGACATCTGGCACATGTCGACCCCGTACCTGTACGCGGTGCGCGGCGCGAACGTCATCTTCTATCCCTCGGCGAGCCCGGGGCGCGGCGTGGCCGAGGGCGGCGACCTCGGCACCGCCGAGTCGTGCCGCCTCATGGACCAGTTCTACGCGCAGTACCTCACGGTCTACGTCGTCTTCGCCAACCGCGTGGGCCACGAGGACGGGATCGGGTTCTGGGGCGGATCCGAGGTCATCGCCCCCGACGGCACGGTCATCGCGCGCGCCCCCGAGTTCGAGGAGCACCTCCTCTTCGCCGAGATCGATCCCGCGCTCGCGGCGCGCGAGCGCGCCCGCAACCCGATCCTCCGCGACGAGGACCACGACCTCGTCCTCCGCCACCTCGCCGAGCGCGTCGGGGGTCCCCGGGACTGAGCGAGCTCACGGGGGTCCGTCCGCGCGAGGCGCAGCGCGCCGGCGCGACGCGGCCGGACCGGGACGACCCGTCGCCGCTGCGCATCGACGAGGCGCTCGTGCGCCGCATGCTCGTGTCGTTCCTGCGCGACGAGACGGCGAAGGTCGGCCTGCGGCGCGCGGTCGTCGGGCTGTCGGGCGGCGTCGACAGCGCGGTCTCCCTCGCTCTCGCCGCCGAGGCGTTCGGGCCGGAGAACGTGCTCGCCGTCCACACGCCGTCGGCGACGAGCAGCGCGGCCTCCCTCGAGGACGCGCGCGCGGTCGGCGACCGCTTCGGCGTCGAGGTCCGCGTCATCCCGATCGCGCCGCAGATCGAGGCGTACCGGGCGCTCGTCGGCGAGCTGCACCAGGTGCGCCTGGGCAACAAGATGGCGCGCGAACGGAAGGCCATCGAGTTCGACCTCGCCTGGCCCGACGGTGCGGTCGTCGGAACGAGCAACAAGACCGAGCTGCTCCTTGGCTACGGCACCTGGTTCGGCGACATGGCGTCGTCGCTCAACCCGATCGGCGACCTCTACAAGACCCAGCTGCGTGAGCAGGCCGTCCACCTCGGCGTCCCGGAGCGCGTCGTGCGCAAGGCGCCGACGGCGGAGCTGTGGCCGGGGCAGACGGACGAGGGCGAGCTCGGCTTCACGTACGCGCAGGCCGACCTGATCCTGTACTTCATGGTCGACCGCCGCGCCCGCGTCGAGGAGCTCGTCGCGGCCGGCTTCGACGAGCGCCTCGTGCGGCGCATCCGCGACATGGTCCGGAAGAGCCACTTCAAGCGCGTCACGCCGCTCATCGCGAAGGTCAGCCTGCGCACCATCGGCCACGACTTCCTCTACCCGCGGGACTGGGAGGCGGACTGAGCCAGGAGGCGCTCCGGAACGCGAGGACCGACGCGGCTCTCCGAGGCGGCGATGCCGCTCCTCTGCGGTGGTGGTTGGGCTATGGCCTGGCCCTCGCGGGCGCCGCGCTGTACGCCCTCGGCGGGGTCATCGCGAAGAACGCCTTCGCCGCGGGGATCTCCCCGTCGGAGATGGCGCAGTTCCGCACGATCTTCTCGTTCCTCGTGCTCCTCCCCGCCGTGGCGGTCTTCGGGCGCAAGCACCTGCGCGTGCGCCGGGCGGACCTTCCGCTGCTCGCGCTGTTCGGCGCGCTCGGCCTCGCCACGGTGCAGGGGATGTATTACGAGGCGATCGCCCGGCTGCCCCTCGGCGTCGCGCTCGCGATCCAGTACACCGCGCCGCTCGTCCTCCTCGTCGTCGCGATCCTCACCGGACGCGCCGTCGGCGGGCGGCTCTGGATCGCGGCCGCGGTGACGCTCATCGGGTGCTTCTTCGTCGTCGGCGCGTACGACAGCCGCCTGCGCGACGTGAACGCCGAGGGCGCGGTGGTCTCGGTCATCGGGATGCTCACGTTCGCGGCGTACCTGCTCATGGCCGAGCGGCTCCTCCGCGGCATGACCCCCTGGACGCTCCTTGTGTACGGGTTCCTCTTCGCGACGCTCGCGTGGAGCATCTACCGCCTCCCGACGGCGCTGCCGTGGGACCTCGCCGCGCGGCACTGGCCGCTCATCGTCGGCGTCGTGTTCATCGCGACGCTCTTCCCCTACGTGTTGACCCTGGGTGCCGTCTCACTGCTGCCGGCCGCGCGCGTCGGCCTCACCGCCACGTTCGAGCCGGTCGCCGGCGCGGTCCTCGGGCTCGCGCTGCTCGGCGAGGTCCTGCAGGGCCCCCAGGTCGCGGGCGGCCTCCTCGTCATCGGCGGGATCGCGCTCGTGCACACGGTGCGGCTGCGGCGAGGAGGGGTCTAGCCCAGGCCGCTCCCTCGCT
>Ga0194120_10006847_pt1 | contig 15900 bp, 12 predicted proteins | sample TA2MahCa65mmetaG_FD_148642 | JGI IMG/M metagenome (GOLD analysis project Ga0194120, IMG submission 148642) | Freshwater microbial communities from Lake Tanganyika, Tanzania - TA2015019 Mahale Deep Cast 65m | ecosystem: Environmental > Aquatic > Freshwater > Lake | place: Tanzania: Lake...
GGCGGGTGCCAGGTCCGCGACCTGCTGGCCCGCGTCGGTCTGGTCCTCGGCCGGCACCGCGCCCACCTGCCCTGGCGGATGCACGTCCCGAACGGAAGGCGCCAGGGCGACCGCCGCGGAGTCGGTGGCCGCAGCCGAGCCGAAGTCGCTCGCGGCGGTCGTGCCCCGTGGCATGGCGACGTCGCCCCTGGCGGCGAGGTCGAGCAGCGGCGCGTCGTGGACTGCTCTCTTGCGACCGGGCCGGCGCACCGGCGTCGCGGGGTCCGGCGCTGCGGGGGCTGCCGCCACCGCCGTGGGCTCGGCCGCGGGTGCCGCTTTGTTGCGGGGCATCGGGGTTCCTGCAGAAGTCCGGCGACCGGCCCGTTGGCCTACCGCGTGACGTCGACGAAAAGGTACCGGCCAAGGTGGGCCGACAGGTACGGCCGTCGCTCGCGCAACACGACCACCACCCGGGCGCCCTTGCCTGGCACGTCTTCGGCCTTGATCATCTCGATCGCGGTGGGGAATGCGCCGGTCAGGATCTCGCGCTTGAGGTTGAGCGCCGCGATGCTGACTTGCGGCAGGTCGATGACGATGTGCAGATCGTCGGGCCGGTACACGTAGCCGCAGGCGACGTTCTCGACTTGGATGTACACGCGCGATCCATCGGCGTTGTTCTGGAAGCCCACCCACGACAGCGTCTGCGGTTCTACTTTGCAGCGGCCGCCGCTGCCCACCGACGGCGCCGCGTTCCAGTCGGGCACGTTGCCGCTGTACGGTCGCTCTTTGTACAGGTTGCCGGCGCGGTCGACGAAGACTTCGCGCGCCTTGTCGTCGCCGAGCAGCGGAAACGGAAACGGCCGCGGCGGCGGTGCGAACGGCCCGAGCTTGGTGGCGTCGTCGCCGACGGGGGTGGCGCTGTCTTCTGGGCGCGGTTCCTTGGCGGCCGGTTGGCCATCCGCAGGCTTGGCGTCTGTGGTTTTGGCGTCTGTGGGTTTGGCGTCGTCTTTCTTGGCGTCGGCTTTGGGCTTGTCGGCCTTCTTGCCCAACTCTGCGCCGTCTTTGGGCTTGTCGGTGGCCGCTTTGGCAGGTTTTTCGGCGGCCTTGTCGGCGGCCAGGGTCGGCGCGGCCAGCGCCACAGCGGCGGCGACGAGGCAAAGCCAAACACAGCGGGAAGGGACGTTCATGGCGGGGGCGGCTGCACCGGCACAGCGCGAGCGACCGTACCGAAGCGAGCGTGCGCCCATGGCGGGCGCGAGGCGCCAGGGCACTTTACCACGCGCGACGGGGGCTGCAACAAATGGCCGCGCGGCGCGGACCGAGGGGCAACCGCTGAAAAATGGGCGTCAAAAACGCCGACAGGCCGCCCCCGCGCGAACGCGAAGGCGGCCTGCCGAGATCGAGGGGCCTTGCGGCTACTGGATCTTGACGTCGATGTACTGGTTGGTGCCGGTGTGCTTGCCGAGATAGACCTCGACCTTGCCCGACGCCGAGCCAACCCACACTTGGTAGTCTTCGGCCAGACACTTGCAGCCGACTTCAGCCAGACCGGTCTGCGGACCGCACGACTGCTTGGTCTTGTCGCAGCTGGCGAGGTAGGTGGTGTCCACTTCGTACACGGCCAGCTGATCGCCCGCCTTGATCTCCTGCACGGCGCCCGCGCCGTCGCACTTGGTCATGTCGTCGGTCGCCGACGAACAGGCGCCGATCTGCAGTTCGACCGTGCCGTCGGAAAGGCCAAAGTACTCGGTGTCGCTCTTCTTGGTCGTGATGTAGACGTGGCCGTTGACGGGACCGGCGACCTGGGTCGAGTCGGTCTTCTTGTTCTCGGCCTCGCACAGCTTCTTGGCGCCCGGCTTGTAGACCACGGTGCCCGGCTTGCCGACGCCGAGCAACCTCCACGCGCCGACCGCATCTTTACGAAACAGGCCGACGGCGTCGATGTCTGGCCCGGGGCTGTTGGTCGCCTTGCAGTCGGGTTCGCTCGCTGGCGAACCGTCGATGGTGACGTACTTGTACTTCTTGCCGCCGCCGGTGGCAGTGTCGCCACCCGTTGCGGTGTCCCCACCGGTAGCCGCATCCGTACCACCGCCCGTGGTGTCGTCCGTGGCGTCGCCGCCGAGGCCGCCGCCCACCGTTGCGTCGCAACCGCCAAACGCCAGCGCGCTGCACAGGCCCAAAACCAGGGCCAGGTTCCTGATCAAGTTCATCTATCCTCCCGTCGAAAACCGCCGCGCTGTGCGCGGAGAGTGGTGTTGCCCCAAGGGTGATGGACCGCGACGCCGCAACCCGTGTCGATGTGCGCACCGGCGAGCCTGGGGCGGGGCCGGGCGAATTGCTGTGCGCGACTGTGCGCCGCGTGGTGCCGCAGCGGACGATAGGATAAGGACCTTTTTGCGGGCGTCAACCCGCCGCCGCCGTGACGCCGGGCGCGGCCACAACGCGCAAAAGGGGGCGGCGATTCGCAGCTTGCGTGTGCGGCCTGAGAGCCTGTCGGCGAAACGCCAGAATCGCCAGACACTGGCCGACAGGCTCCTGCTGCCGTGGGCCCGCCCGGCGCGGTGCACGCGGTCGCATGGGGGCAGCGCCTCCATCGCGGGTGCATGCGGATCCGGGCGTTTTCGCTTGGCCGCGACCGCGTGGCCGCGTATCCTTGCCGGCCTGCGCGGCCCCGCCGCCGGAGCCGCCATGCGCACCGTGATCGCCCTATCGCCCCTCGCCGTCGCTTGCACGGTCCTGTCCGCAGCCGTGGCCGGGTGCTCCGCAACTGCGCCCGACAAGGCCGACGCCGCAGCCGGCGACGCGAGCCCGGACGGCAAGGGCGAGGGCGTGGGGGTGGCGTCGCTCGACGGAAACGGTGATGGCGCCGCACGCGCCCCGTGCGCACCGACCAGTGGCGACCCAAAGCTGCTGCGCCTGCGCGGCACGGTGTGGACAGGTGACGTGCTGCTCGACGACGCCGAAGTCTTCACGTCGGCGGTCACCGGCAAGATCGTGTGCGTCGGCGCCGACTGTTCCGGCGCGCCTGACGCCGCCAAGGCCACTGTCGTGTGCACCGACGGTATCCTCACCCCTGGCCTCATCAACCCGCACGATCATGGCACCTACGACTTCTTGCCGCGCTGGAAGCACACCAAGCTCTTCCAGGAACGCTACCAATGGCAAAAAGACAGCGACTACAAGGGCTTCAAGGGCGGCTACAACCACGTGAGCAGCAAGGCCCGCTGCGAGGCGATCAAGTGGACCGAATTGCGGCAACTGGCTTCCGGCGTCACCGCCATCCAGGGCGTCAGCACCTCGGTCGGGTGGTGCGCTGGCGGCTGGGTGCGCAATCTCGACGACACCAAGGGCAACAGCCTCATCAGCGGCTATAAGATCGATACCCACGTCGTGCCGGCGATCGGCGCCGTCAGCGACAGCGACACCACGCCGTGGAAGAACGGCCTGGCCAACGGATCGCTCGCGGGCGTCGTGCTGCACGTCGGCGAGGGCATCAACGAGGCCAGCAAAAAGGAGTGGTACGACCTGGTCAAGAAAGGCATGGCGCTGCCCAAGGTGGCGCTCATCCACGCCACGGGCCTGGGCGGCGTCGAACTCGCCGAAGCGCGCATGAACGACATCGCGATCATCTGGTCGCCGCAGAGCAACCTGGACTTGTACGGCGACACCACGCGGGTGCCGGCGGCGTGGAACCTTGGCCTGACCGTCGCACTCGGGCCCGACTGGACGCCGTCGGGATCGATCAACCAACTGGACGAACTCAAGTGCGCCAAGCGGTTGAGCGAAAAGCGCTGGGGCGGGTTCTTGAGCGACGAGATGCTCCTGCAGATGGTGACCGTCCACGCCGCCAAGGCCGTCGGCGCTGGCGACTACCTCGGGCGCCTGGGCACCGGCTATTACGCCGACGTCGCGGTATTCGCAGGGGATCGCAGCAAGCCCCTGGCCAGCGTGATCGGCGCGCGGTCCGACAACGTCAAGCTGACCATCGTCGGCGGCCGCGCCCTGTTTGGCGACGCTGCGCTGATGGACCAGGCCGCCGCCGGCAGTTGTGAGGCGGTGGACGTCTGCGGCACCGGCAAGAAGTTCTGCGTCGCCGACAGCAACGTCAACGACAAAGGCGACCAGACCCTGTCCGAGGTCGAAGGTGCGCTCAAGAAGGCGCTCGCCGACGCCAAGGCCCTGGTCAAGCCGGCCCCGGCCTACGAATACGGCTACGAGCTGTGGCCGCTGTGGTTCTGCGGTGCCGAGGCCGACAAGCTGATTTCGTGCGACGTGGCGCCGGTGCACGGCGACCCGCCCGGCCCAGGGGATCTCGACGGCGACCGCAAGAAAGACGCCGACGACAATTGCCCGCAGGTGTGGAACCCGGACCAGGGCAACCTCGACGGCGACGCGCACGGCGACGCGTGCGACCCGTGTCCGCTGGTCAAGGACGGCACCACCTGCCCCAAGCCGAGCCCTGGCGACCTCGATGGCGACGGGGTGGCCAACGACACCGACAACTGCCCGCAGAAGGTCAACGCCGACCAGAAAGACCAGGACAGCGACGGCAAGGGCGATGCCTGCGACGCATGCCCCAAGGGCGCAAACCCGGGCACTGCCCCATGCCCGGTGCTCCAGGCGAACGTGGTGGCGCTCAACCAGGACACCGCGGCGTGGCCGGAGGGCGAGATGGTCAAGGTGACGGACCTCGTGGTCACCGCCGTCCACGCCAAGGGCAACCCGCCGACGGTCTGGGCCCAGGTGGACCCGCCGGTGCCGTGGGGCGGGCTGGCGGTCCAACTGCCCAAGGGCAGCAAGGTCGGCGTGCAACCGGGCGACAAGATCGCCGTGTCCGGCAAGATCTTCGACCTTTTCGGCCTGCGCATCTTGTCCGAAGCGACGATCGAACCGCTCGGCAAAAGCGCGGCCCTGCCAACCCCTCTTGTCGTGGAGGTGGCGACGCTGGCCGCCCCACCGGCGTCGCTGCCCTATCGGTCGCTGCTGGTCCAGGTGGTCGGCGTCAAGGTCACCAGTGACAACGCCGACGCCGAGGCGGGCGCCGATTATGGCGAGATCGAGGTCAACGACCTGCTGCGCGTCGACGATCTGCTGGTCGTGTGGGGCACCGATCTGCCACGGCCCAAGGCCGGCGACGCATTTGCCGCGCTCACCGGCGTGCACTACCGCAGCTTTGCCAACGACAAGCTGGTGCCGCGGTCGGCCGCCGACTTTGCCAAGTAGCCGCGACAGGCGCGCGGCATGGTGGTAGGCTGCGCGCCGTCTGGCCCGTCAGACCGCTGATCACCCCTCGCCCCTGGCGCTCGGTCGCGCTGGGCCGCGGGAACAACCAGGAACATCGATGAAGATTGCACCGAACACCGTGGTCAAACTCAACTACGAACTGCGGTTGAACGACGACCCGGACGTCGTGGACTCGTCGGATGACGGCCAGTTCAACGTGATGATCGGCCACGGCCAGATCATCCCGGGCCTCGAGAAGGCCCTGCTCGGCCTGGAAACGGGCGCGAACGCGAAGGTGACCGTGCAGCCGCAGGACGGATACGGCGTGCGCGACGAGGGCAAGGTCATCGGCATGCCACGCTCGTCGCTGCCCAAGGACTTCGTGGTCGACGTCGGCATCCCCATTGAACTCGAAGACCGGAACGGCCACAGCTTTCCGGTGTGGATCGCTGGGGTCGAGGGCGACGATGTGGTGCTCGACGGCAACCATCCGCTGGCCGGCGAGACCCTGCATTTCTCGGTCCAGGTCCTCGGCGTGCGGGCCGCGACCAAGGAAGAGCTTGCTCATGGGCACGTGCTCGGCCCCGGCGGGCATCACCACTAGTAGGCAAGACCCCAAATTCGCTCCGTGATGCGAGCCGTCATGCCCCAAGGCAGCCGCGGCTGGAAGTACCTTGGCCCTGTTGCGCGCCGGAACCCGGCGCGAACTTCGGGCCTGAGGTACTGAGCCTTTCGGACTATCGTCCGACAGGCTCCGTGCTGGTTGCGATCGGGGCAGCGACCAAGAACTGCCTGAAGTGTTTTCAGGCAGTTTCGGTCGCTGGCGGGCCGCAGCCGCGGCCTGCCTAGGTGCCTGTCGGGCAGAATCTGCCGATTCTGGCGTTTCGCCGACAGACTCCCATGCGGCCGGGCGGGCTGCATCGACCTGCATTGCGCAAGCGGCAGAGTTCGCCTATGGTGCGCGTTCGCTGGCGGGCCGCACAGGTTCGCCGCGCGGCGAATCCGCGTCGTTGGGGTAGCGCGGAACGCCGCTCCTGCTGCGCGCCACCACGGCGCGTCCACCCGACGGGACCATGGCCGCACCGCCCACCGACCCGCGACAAGCCCTGAACGCCATCCTGACCGCGCTCAGCAACAATGCCGACTACTTCGGCATACTTGGCTTGGCCAAGGACGCCGGGCCGAACGAAGTGCGCGAGGCGTACTTTCGGCACGCCAAGGTCGTGCACCCAGACTTGCCGGCCTTTATCAACAATCCCAAGTTGCGCGAACAGGCGACGCGCGCCTTCCAGGCGATCACGCTTGCCCACGCCACCCTGGCGGATCCGAACAAACGGTTGCTGTACACCAGCGGCATGGAAGTCGCCAAGCAGCAAAGAATCGTCGAAGCGATCACAGCCCCAGTGCCCAGCGCGGCCACGGCGAGCGGCCGACACGAAGCGCAGGTCACCGCCGAGACGGCGCGGGTGTACTACGGGCGTGGCAAGACCGCCGCCGGCCGCAAAGATTGGCAGGTGGCGCAAGACGCGCTGCAGCTGTCCCTCAAGTTCCTGTCCGGCGACGAGCTGGCCGACGCGCAACTGAACCTCGCGTGGTCGATGATGAACAACCCGCAGGCCGCGGAGATGGACCGGGTCACCCGGAGCAAAGAACTGCTTTTCGCAATCCTGGCGACCCACGGCAAGACCCAGTTGGGCGCACAGGCGCACTATTGCCTCGGGGTGTGGAACAAGTTCAACGGCGACATGCGCGAGGCGCTCAAGCACTTCGAGGGTTGCCTTGGTGTCAACCCCCACCACATCGAGGCCAAGCGCGAAAAGATGATTCTGGACCGTCGGCGCGGCCCGGAGCCCGCCAAGGGTGACAAGCCGTTGAGCGGAGGGTCCAAGTCCAGCGTGTCGACTGCGGCGGCGGCCGTCGGCTCCGGGCTGGTCAAGAAAGTCGGGTTGACCAAGGAACCGACCTTTCTCGAACGGCTTTTCGGCAAGAAAGGCTGATGTCCCCCGTCGGGCGTCTGCGGCCTTGCCGCTGCGTTCGCTGACGATGTGCTGCACACGTTCGCCGGCTCCGCGGTGGCCAGGGGCGCTGGTCAGCGCGGTCTGGCTGACGTGGTGGGCCGCGCCATGGGCCGCTGCCGCTGCACCGCGGTCGGCGGCCCCGGCCAGCGCCGACGACCAAGGTTGGGCGGCCCTGGGCGACCGCATCCGCGCGTGCATGGGCCGCGAAGACCCGGCGTGCTTGCAGGCGGCCCACGTGGACCTGCAAAAGATCGCGCCACAAGGCTCGGTGTCGCTGCCGTTTGTGGCCGGCGTGGCGTCATTGCTGTCCGGCCGCCACGCCGAGGCCAAGGCGGACCTGACCCAGGTCGCCGGCAACCCGACGGCGCCGCGCGAACTGCGCGAGCAGGCAGAGTCGTGGATCGAACTGGCCGACGCCACCGCGGCGGTGCTGCAAGGCGCCAAGGCCTACCCGCTGGCCGGCGGCAAGGTCGTGGCCTGGCTGCGGCCCGGTCCAGACGAGGTGCTGGTCAGCTACCTCGAGCGGGTGATCGCCAAAGCCCTGCCCAAGCTCGAAGCAGCATTTGGCCCGGCAACGGGGCCGATCGCGCTGCACATCTACGGCCGGGCGGCGGAGCTGGCTCGCACCAGCGGCCTGACCGAGACCCAGATCCGCACCACGGGCACGATCGCGCTGTGCAAGTACAACCGGGTGATGCTGACCAGCCCGCAGGACCTGGTGTTCGGTTACGCGTGGGCTGACACCGTTGTCCACGAGCTGGTGCACTGGTTTGTCATCAAGCGCGGCGGCGCCGGCGTACCGATCTGGTTGCACGAGGGCCTGGCGCGCGGCCTGCAAGGCGTGTGGCGCGGCGCCAACCCTTCGGCCTTGGACCGCGACGAGCGCCAGATTGCGGCATGGGGACGCAAGCATAAGAAGTTCATTGCATTTTCCCGCATGCATCCCACCATGGCGGCCCTGCCAAGCCAGCGAGAGACCCAATTGGCGTTTGCAGAGGTCCACCACGCCGTCGCGTGGCTCCTGCACAAGGCCGCGGCGCGGCAGGGCACGCCGCTCGACGCCGGGGCCAGGGCCGGGCAGTTGGTGGCCCTTTTTGCCCAGGGCATGGATACCGGCCAGGCGTTGTCGGCGGCGGTGGGGCTCGGGCTGCCGGCGTTCGAGGCGTCGTGGAAACAGCAATGGACTCGCCTGGAGTTGGGCGATGCCCAAGCGGGACTGCCCGGAAAGCCGTTGCTGGTCTTTCGGCGCGGCAACGATCCCGGCGATTGGCACCCGCTGTCCGCCGCGGCCCGCCGCCATACCGAACTCGGCGATCGCTTTGCAGTCCTCAAGCGCCCGGTGGCCGCAGCCATCGAGTACCGCAAGGCCATCGCGGCCGGGCCGCAGCAAGGACCGCTGCTCGTGGCGCGCTTGGTGCGGGTGCTGCTCGACCTCGGCAAGACCGCCGAAGCCGCCGACTATCTGGGGCCGGCCGTCGACCAGTACCCGGAACATGCGCCGCTGCATGTGTTGACGGCAAGGGTGGCCGTTGCCCGGTCGCAGTGGAAGGCGGCGATCGAGGCGCTGGAGCAGGCCGCCTGGATCAACCCCTACGACCCGCAGTTGCACGCGCTGGCGGCGCAAGCCCACACGGCGCTCGGCCAGCAGGGCGAGGCGGCGGCGGCGCGCGGTCGGCAGGCCCTGGTCGAGGCGGCAGGGTTGTGAAATCGACCGGGCGCAGGTTGGCGGTCGCGGCCCTCGCCGTGGCGGCGGGGTGCGGCGCGGAGGTCGGTGCCCCCGCAGCCGGCGCCCCAGACGCCGCAATTGCCGACAGCAGCGCGCCCCCCAACCCGCGGCGGCGGCCCGGCGGTGACCAGTGTCCAACGGGTTCGCTGTGGTCGACCGCCAGCGCGGCGTGCGTGCCGTTCGCGCCGACCGGCTGCGCGGATCTGGGCATTGCCGGCGTCGCTCAATGCACGCCGCGCTGGTGCTTCGACTGGCAGGACGCCGACGGCGCCGGCTGTTCGTCGGCCTCGCCAGGGTGCATGCCGATCGGTCGGGCGTGCAGCGAAGACGAGGACGGCAAGGGTGTGGGCTGCTTGGCCGGCACCTGGCCTGACCCGCGGGCGGCGGCGGGTGGTTGCGTGCACGCGGGCGCGACGGCCTTGACTACCGAATTCGACCCAGCCGCGCCGCCCACGCCAACTTGGGGCGAAACTGCGACCCAGGCGCCCGCGTTCTTGGCCGGTGGCTGTCCGGCCGGCGAGGTGCCCGCGCCCAAAGGCGGTTGCACGGCGGCGGGCGTCGATTGGGTGTGTCCGCCCGGCACCGTTGCCGACGGTTCCGGCGCGCTGCCGCCGTGCGTGCCCGACCCCGCGGACTGCGGCACAGGGCCATGGGGTCCCGATGGGCCGGTGCCGGGGGCACTCTACGTCCAATACGGGGCGGCCACGGGCGGCACGGGCAGCGAAGCCAAGCCGTTTTCGACCATTGCGGGGGCGGTCGCGGCGGCCAAGGTCAACCAGCTTGTCCTCATCGGCGCGGGCACCTACGCAGAGGGCGTGGTCGCTTCCAAGCCAATCGCCCTGCGCGGCAAGTGCGCGGCCCAGACCCGCATCGCGCCGCCGGCCGGCAAGCCGGGGGTGATCAGCACCGCCAACGACAAAGTGGTGCTGTGGCGGCTGAGCATCCAGGGCGGCGAGAACGGCGTGCGCGTCCAGGGCGGCAAGCTCGCAGTGGAGCGGGTGTGGATCGACGGCAGCAAGGGCGGCGGCGTGCGCATCGAAGCCAAGGGCAGCACGGCGCTCTTGCGCGACACCTGGATCGGCCACGTCGCGTCCAATGCAGCCGGCGATTTCGGCGATGGCGTCGCGCTGGCCCCCGGCACCGGTCTGGCCGTCGAGCGGTTGCGCATTGCCCACGTCCGCAATTTCGGCTTGGGTGCGCCGGGCGCGGTGGTGCAGGGCAGCGACCTGGTCGTCGATCACGTCGACCCCACCGCCGGCGGCCAGTTCGGCATCGGCATTGCGGCGGCCGAGAACGCCAAGGTCACGCTGGAGCGCGTGTGGGTGCACGCCGCCCGCGATGCCGGGGTGTTCGTCGGGCAGGCCGGCGCAGGCAAGGGCAGCACCTGGGCCGTGCGGTCGCTGCGCATCAGCGATTCGGGCCAGGCCAAGCACCCGACCCGCGGCATGGGCTTGGAGTGCACAGGGCCAGCGACGGTGGACGTGCGCGGCGCGCGGTTGCACGACAACGGCGCCACTGGCCTTGCCGTACTCAAGGGATGTTCAGCGACGCTGGCTGGCGCCGTGGTTTGGGACACGCGCGGCACGCCCGCGGGCAAAGAGGGCTTTGGCGCGGCCGGGCAGACTGGCGGACAACTGCGTGTCGTCGCCAGCTTCTTTGCCGCCAACCGCGGATCGGCGCTTCTTGCCCGCGGCCAGGGCAGCCAACTGCTCGCCGATCACGTCGTGGTGCGCGACACCTTGCCTTTGCACGACAGCGGCAACCTGGGCATGGCGGTCACGGCCTACGAAGGGGCACGGGCGGTGGTGCGCGGCGCCGCGTTGGTCGGCAACCACATGAGCGCGCTGGTCGCCGGCCAGGGCGCCCAACTTTTCGCCGCGGGCGTGCGCATCCACATCACCCGGCCCGAGGTCGCCACGGCCGGTTTCGGCCACGCCGTCTTTGCCTTGACCGGCGGCCGCGCCCACCTGCAGGGCAGTTTCTTGAGCGAAAACGGTGAAGCCACCGCCATGGTCGACGGCCCCGACACGCTGGCCACGTTCGCCGGGTGCCGCCTGTCGAACACGCAACTGCGCCCCGACACCCAGCGCTTTGGCATGGGCTTGGCGGTCAGCGGTGGGGCTTCGGCCGCAGTGGTCGCTTCCCGCCTGGTCGGTCACCACACCGCCGCCGTCCAGGTCACGGGCGGCCAAGCGACGCTATCGCACTGTGCGGTGCTCGCCACCTTGGCCGCGGGCGGGCCGGGCGACGGCATTGCGGTCGCCGGCGGTGTCTTGACGCTGGAACGCACCGCCATCGCCGGTTGCGCGCGCACGGGCCTCTTGCTCAGCGGCGCTGGCACCAAAGCGACCGTCAGCCACAGTGCGGTGTTCGACAACCAATACGGCGTGGTGCGCATGGGCGACGCGAGTTTGAAAGCCAGCGACGCCGCGTGGTTCGCCAACAAGAGCCAAGATGAGGCGGTGGACAATGGGCTTTCGGTCCCAGAGCCGCCGGTGGTGGGGAGTTTGTCGTTGTAGCGGATCGCGGCCTGCGGCACGAACCCGCCCAGCGCGCAAGTGCCTGCTTCCATTGAGACGATGGCGGACTGGAACTTGACCATCCGCCGCAGCGGCCCCGCGCCCCACCCTTGCCAGCCCCCGCCCCCACGCTACACTGCCGCCGCGGCGCCGCCGCAGCCACTTGCCGACCATGACCATCGACGACCTCCAGTTGCACATCGCCGACGGCGAGAACGACACCACCGAATTCAAGCGCGGCGTCGACCTGCGCCAGATCGGCCCTGCGCTCGCCGCCTTCGCGAACACCCAGGGCGGCCTGCTTTTGCTCGGCGTCGACGACCACAGCCGGGCCATCGTCGGGGTGAGCGAAGACCCCGAATCGGTCGCCGAACGGTTGACGGGTTTCTTGCAATCCGGGCTGTCGTTTCCGTGCAGCGCGCGCCTCGGCCGCGTGCAGACGCCGCAAGGTTGGTTGCACTGGGTCGAGGTCGCGCGGCAACGCGGATTCGAACCCCTCAAATACGGCGGTCGCGTCTATGTGCGCCGTGGCCGGGCCAGCGTCGAGCCTTCGCCGCCGGAACTGCAAGAACTGCTCAATACCTTTGGCTACGTCGTCACCGAGGAGCAGGCGGTCTCAAGCGCCGGCCCAGCCGACATCGACCCCGCGGCGTTTGCCCGCTATGTGGCCACCCTGGGCATCGATGTCGGCGACGAACCCGCGCTGCCGCTGGAAACCGATCTACGCATCCGCGGCGCGGTCGTGGAGCGGGCTGGCCAACTGTGCGCGACGCTCTACGGGCTTTTGGCGTTCGGCAAGAACCCCCAAGGCCATGCGCAGACCGGCAGCTTTTGGGTCGAGTGCGTGGCCTACGACGGCACCGATCGCGCGGACCCGGTCTTGCATGTCGCTGAAGCCCGTGGCCGCCTCGACGAACAAGTGGACCGCGCGCTGGGCTGGTTTCGCGCCAGCGGCCGCAGCGAAACCCACGCGGGCGCCACCCGCACCGACAGGTCAGCGGTCCCGCTCGGCGCGCTGCGCGAAGCCCTGGTCAACGCCGTGTGCCATCGCGACTACGCCATCACCGGATCGCGGATCCTGCTGGAAGTCTTCGCCGATCGCGTGGTCGTCACCAACCCCGGCACGCTGCCCAACCACATGAGCCGCGAATCGGTGATGGCGGGCGGCCACCCGCGCTCGCGCAATGAACTGCTGGCCACCGTCATGCAGGCGCTGCGCTACATGGAAGGTCGCGGCCGGGGTTGGCCGCGCATGCGCAGAGACATGCGCCAGCACAACGGCAGCGAACCGGCGTTGCACGAAGACCGCGACAGCCGCTGGGTACGGGTCACGCTCCTGCGGTAGAGGGAATAGCGTCGGGCCGGCGAGCGCTGCCCCACCCGCCCGCAGGGTCACCGTCCCCCGTCTGGCACGTGCCACCCGAGCTCAAACGGCAACACCACGCCCACCCGCGACCACACGACCTTTCCGTGCCCGTCCAGCACGATGGTGGTCGGCAGCGCCCGCACCCGGTAGGCCCGCGTGATGCTCTGCGTAGCCAGCGCGGTGCGAAAGGTGCGCGGGGTGCTCGCCAGGTACGCTTGCACATCAGCGGCCTCATCCTCGGCGATGCCCAGCACCGGCACGTCGGGATGGGCGCGCGCAAATGCGTCGATGCTGGGCGAGGTCAGCTTGCACGCCGTGCACCACGACGCCCAAAAATACAGCACCGCCGGCTTGCCGCGCAGGTCGGTCAGGGCCACCCGCTGGCCCTTGGTGTCCACCAGTGCAAAATCGGGGGCTTGGCCCTGCATGTCGGCGCCACCGCGCAGCGACTGGATCGTCATCCACAGCAGCAACACCACCAAGAAGGTCCACAGCCACGAGCGCAGTTCGGCCAGGACCCGCGCACCCAGCGGTTTGCGCGTTGGCTCGGCTTGCGGTTCGGGCTCGGTTCGTGCGCTCATGCGGGCCTCGGGCCCAGGCAACGGGCGCCGACACCCAAGGTAGGCCATCCCGATGACGCTGCCCACCCCCGCCGTTTCTGGCGCCGACCCGCACAGCCTCGCCATCGTCGGAGCCCAGGTGGTGGTGCTGGACGAACTGCGCGAACTGGACATCGGCATCGCCGACGGCGTGGTGCAGGAGCTGGCGCCGACCTTGCAGCAGACCTACGCCCAGACGTTACATGCGAAGGGGTTGGTGGCGCTGCCTGGATTGATCGACACCCAGGTCCACCTGCGCGAACCGGGCCTGGAACACAAAGAAGACCTGGCCACCGGCAGCAACGCCGCGGCCGCGGGCGGCGTCACCACGTTCCTTGAGATGCCCAACACCCGACCGCCGACCACGACCCAGGCCGCGTGGCACGACAAGGTGCAGCGGGCGATCGGCCGGTCGCGCGTCGATTTCGCGTTCTACGCCGGTGCCACTGCCGACAACGCCGACGAATTGCGCGGGCTGGAGGGCCGGCCGGGCCACGCCGGCACCAAGATCTTCATGGGTTCGAGCACGGGGACGCTTCTGGTCGCCGACGACGCTGGGGTGCGCACGCACCTGCGGGCGGGCCGGATGCGGGTGGCCGTCCACGCCGAGGACGAGACCCGGCTGCGGGCCCTGCAACGCGCGGTGCCGGCGACCCGGCCGCACGATCACCCCGAACGGCGCGACGCCGAGGCGGCCGCGATCGCGGTGCGGCGCCTGCTCGACTTGTGCATCGAAACCATGCGCCCCGTCCACGTGTTGCATGTCACCAGCGCCGATGAGTGCGAGCTTTTGCGCCAGCACCCGGGCCGGCGCCTCGCCACCGCCGAGGTCACACCCCAGCACCTGCTTTTGAGCGCCCCGGACTGCTACGACCGGCTGGGCAACCTGGCTGTCATGAACCCGCCGATTCGCACCGAGGACCACCGCCAGGCCCTGTGGGCGGCCTTGCGCGATGGCACCTTGACCTTGATCGGCACCGACCACGCGCCGCATACGCTGGCCGAGAAGGCCCGGCCCTATCCCGATTGCCCGAGCGGGATGCCGGGCCTGCAGACGCTGTTGCCGCTGCTGCTCGACCAGGCCGACAAGGGCACCTGTTCGCTCGCCGAAATCGCGCGGTGGACGGCGCAGCGGCCGGCGCAGGCGTTCCAGATCCAGGGCAAGGGCGGCCTGGTGCCGGGTCTGGACGGGGACGTGGTGCTGTGCGACCTCGCCCTGGACGCCGAACTGACGCCCGACCGGGTCCAGAGCCGCTGTGGGTGGTCGCCGTTCTTGGGGCAGCGCCTGCGCGGGTGGCCGCGCTACACGGTGGTGCGTGGGCAGATCGTGTTCGCTGAAGGGCAGTTGGTGGGGGCGCCGATCGGCCGGCCGGTCAAGCTCGGAAAACCCTTGGCGATCATGCCGGGTCGATAGGCCCCGACGGGGTGCGGCGGTGACGGGCCGTCAATTCGCGCAACAGCCCGCGACACGCGGCCAGGCAGATCTGGAACACGCGCTCGAAGCCGTCGCCGTCGCCGTAGTAGGGGTCGGGCACGCTCACCACATCGGCCAGGGGGTCGAGTTCGCGCAAGAGCCGCACCTTGTGTCGGTCGGCGTCGTCGCGGGCCAAGGCCAAGATATCGCGCAAATTGCTGCGGTCCATGGCCAGGATGTGGTCGAAGCGGTCGAAATCGCCGACCTCGAAAAGGCGCGCGCGGTGCGGCAACGGGATGCCGTGGCGTTCGCTCGCGGCCTGGGTGCGCCAGTCCGGCGCCTCGCCCGCGTGCCAGCCGCCGGTGCCCGCCGAGTCGATGTCGAACCGATCGCGCAAACCGGCGTCGGCGACCAGTTTGCGGAAGATGCCCTCGGCCTGCGGCGACCGGCAGATGTTGCCGAGGCACACGAACAACACGCCGATCTCTTTGGCCATGGTGGCCCGAACCTACCCGCGCCCATCGGGCAGGTCGTTGAGGATCTGCTGCATCAGCGCCAAGCCGACGATTTGGAAGCCGAACAAGCACGCGACCAACGACAGCACCGGCAGGTTGTCGTCCACGCGCTTGCCGCGGCTGGCGGCCTGGTCGTTGAGCAGCTTGGGCCACTGGTACGAAATCACCACGAACCAGATGCCGCAGGTCACGAATCCAAGCAGGATATCGGTCACCGGGTTGGGACCCCCGCTGCCGCGCAAAGCCGCGATATCATTGCCGATCTGATAAGTCCACACGATGCCCCAGATGCCGCAGGTCAGCACCGTCAGCAGCACCATTTTGACCAGGTCGCGACGTTCCATGTGGACCTCCCAGCCGGCAGAACGCTGCCACGGTTGGGCGGCGGGCGTCAAATTGGCTAGGAGCCTGTCGGCGAAACGCCAGAATCGGCAGATTCTGGCCGACAGGCTCCTAGGCAGGCCGCGGCTGCGGCCTGCCAGCGACCGAAACTGCCTGAATTTACTTCAGGCAGTTCTTGGTCGCTGCCCCGATCGCAACC
>Ga0194120_10006851_pt1 | contig 15893 bp, 13 predicted proteins | sample TA2MahCa65mmetaG_FD_148642 | JGI IMG/M metagenome (GOLD analysis project Ga0194120, IMG submission 148642) | Freshwater microbial communities from Lake Tanganyika, Tanzania - TA2015019 Mahale Deep Cast 65m | ecosystem: Environmental > Aquatic > Freshwater > Lake | place: Tanzania: Lake...
TTCAACATTGATCGGGACATCCCCCAGTCCATCAGCCAGAACCTTTGGCGAATAGCGCCACGCATAATAACATGCGTGACGCTAATATCTTCTTAACGAAATGCTCGCGTCTCTTCTTGCGAACCCTGCTCTAATGCTGCTGCTGCAACACCCTTTTTCTCCTCGACGAAATCATACTTAACCCCGGCATAATAAGTGCGCATATTGTAAGGATGTGGACCAATATACCATTTATAGTTACCGATATTGTCCACACCGAAGGATGCTACCCAGTTTTTTTCAAATTTGTAGTTTATTTTATAGTCAAATATTAAGGCAGTACTATAGGAGCTACCGTATACTTCGTGGTTCCAATCCGTGTTAGAGACAGATGTAAATGTCGCTGTATTAAATCTTGTACCAACAGCCATCTCAATATCGTTTGTTGGGGCATAAGTTATAACAGATCGAAGCCTTATATTTGGAATTGATGGGTAGGTTTTGCCTGTTAACATATACCCACTGAAGGTTGGTGCCGTTGGCACAGCGCCCGGGAATATATATGGGTTTGGCGTAAACGGTTGCGCACAACCACCGGCGGGTCCCGAATAAGCAACGGTCTGAACATAAGCCGTCTGACAAAGATTACCTCCGTCAACGACTTGTGACTGCTGTAGTGTCAAAGATCCAGAAAATCCAAGTCCTTTGACAAGAAAGTCTTTCATCTCAAGGACAGATTCTACGCCACGAAAACGAGCTCGAGCAATATTTCTGTTGGTGGTTATACTTGTCCCCCCCACAGTTTGCTGACTTCTTTCTACCGCATTCCACCGATCATCAAGATAAACACTGATACGTGGATTAATGAGCCCGATTGCACCATTAAACGTGTCAACGAACCTAAATGATTGAGTAAAATCCCATGATGTTGCGATTTCAGGTTGTAGATTTGGATTGCCAATGGTGCTTGCTCCTGGAATTGACAAATCCGAGAATAACTCTGCAACAGTTGGAAAACGATAAGCCCTACCCATAGAAACGCGTGCTTCATACGCAGTATGAGGCCTCCACTCCACTGATGCCTTAGGTTGAAAGCCGCTCTTTGAACTATTAGGATAAATGAAGCTGTTGTTGCTTGACCCAGGTGGTTGCCAGCCGTTAACAGCTGTCAGGGGGCCGCGCCCTGCATTAGTCGTTGAAATATTCCAGCCACCGGTAGCATTTCGACCGTTGGAAGCATTCCACCAATCACCTCTCGCACCAAGGATAAATTTTATCTGGTCATTATATTTCCAGGCATCTTGGAGATACAGGCCCTGCAAAGAGGTTTTTCCAGCATTGTATTGACTAACGCCGATATTAACATTGCTAGGCCAAAAAGCAGTCTGATACTGAACCTGATTAAAAGAGTATAAATCCGTATGAGTACCAAAAGAAATTTCATGTTTTCCTTGAATATTAACGTCTGGTCTGTAGACAAAACGTAGATCTCCTGTCCTCCAATAGGTACCATCTAGTTGTGTATTCTGACCCGTAGGATTAATCAGGTAAGGCGTAGTGGATGATCCAATATTTGGATTACCTAAACCAGTTGCAGTAGCATTTGTCAGTGTATTATTTGGTAGTAGGCCATAAGCTCTAGCGCTGTTATTAAAATCTCTCAAATAATTATACGTGCTGATTGACGCATCAACATCAAATACCCCACCGGTATCACGCTTTAGTTGGATTGATTGCATTAGGTGTTGACTGCCGCCATGCGCGGGGTTCATGGCGCTAAATCTTTGTATGCCATATTGATTAGTTAAGTTTCCTGATTGTGTATTATAGATTGGCACACCATTGGAATCTTTAATATAGGATTGAACATTGGTATCAAGTGTATTATTCCAAAATCCTGATTGATATGTTACTCTGGTAAGAGGGGCAACATCATAGGCTAATTTTACTTTAGCCAGATCTTGAACATTGTGCTGAATTCCTGTGGCGCCAAATATCATACGCGGAAAACCATTTTGGTTATAACCAAATTGACCACCACTAAAAGACGGGCCAATATTATTGCCAGTAGCACCAAATGGAGCAAAGGCTGGATTGCGCGGAGCTAATGAACCAACCGAATATTGTAGTGGCTGGCCAGTCGCATCTAAATGGTTCCAAGTAACAAAATAACGAAAATCATTGATTTTATCACCAACCATAACGTTTACGTTACCTGTTAAGGGCGTATTTGAATATCCATTTTGACTAAAGGTCTGAGCAGTACCAAAACCACGACCATGAAACTCAAAACTCTCAGGCATTCTTGTAGTGATTGTAAATACGCCGCCCAATGAGTTACCAGGATAAAGGGCGGAAAATGGCCCATACATAATATCTACGCGCTCAATCTCCTCTGGAGAAATGAGATCAGTACGTTGTCCATAAGCGAAACCATTTCCCAGAAGATTTGATAGGAGGATATTATCTCCATACACTAAATTCTTTGCTGTATCAGCCGTGCCTGTAGTACGAGCTGAAAGAATTGGACGATCACCAGGAAACCGTTCACGAATTGTTACAGACGGCATATATTTGAATGCCTGTGCCGACGTCATGTAGTTGACAGTGTTATCAACTTGCTGCCGGGTCCGTCCCTCAACAACCGCAGGAATATTAGTTGGAAAAGTACGACTAAAGGGAGCTGGAGCAGGTTCCATGTATCGATCGGTAGCAATTCCACCCGTGCCACCACCTTGGCCGCCAGTAGCCGAAGATACTCCAGTCGCCTGCCCACCAGTCTGCGTATTGCTTCGGGTAACTTTGTTTCCCCGTCTAGCATTACCAACATTAATTGTTGGAAGATTTTGCTGAGCTTCGGCATATGAGGCTGCGACTAAACTTAAGGCTATCGCCGAGACGCCAAGTGAAAGAATTTTTTTGCGAGACATTGTTCTATTCCTTCTCAGAATTTTCGGTTTTCCGACGCGCAATGCTCCAATGCTCAATCCAGTGACGGATCAGAGACAAGACGCGACTGCGCTTACAAACTCAGTGACTGAACTTTACAGAAGTGATGCTTGACGCAGCGATCGGGCGAGGTTTGATTTTCGAGACCAAAGTTGGTTCGAGTAAACCTAGATATTACGCAGTTGGAGGAGCTGTTGCTGACCAACTATTCTCCCAGCCAGGAGGTTGAGAGCTCGTGGCGTCTTTTACAAAATAGACTACTGACTGAGATTCTTCTCGAGGCGAAAGAATCACGACTATTGCAGTCAGTAAATTTACATCCAACGCGACTGCATCTTTTGATAGGGATGAGCAGAAGATGCAGCACTCAGTATGATCAATATGCTGATGGGTAGGATCAGCTTTATTCTGAGCGCTCTCACAATGGGTGCCTAGAATGGCGCTCGCGATAACTGGGCTTGTCTCTTGAGGATTTGTCGCAAGAGAGGCAGTCATACCTAAGAAGCTGAGGCCCTTTAAGGCAAATAGGCACAAGATCGCTGCCGCAATAAATTTGCGGGTCAGAAGATGTCTATGTGCCCAAGAATGTTTCATAATTTTGATGCTACGCTTAGAAACTCAAAGACATCAATGATTTTATATCATTTTCTCTATTGTTTGGTTTGATGTGTGATCTTGCCGCCACACATTGTGATGAAGCTGCGAAGAGTTTGTGGCGGCTTTTAGTCAAATAAGGCGGCTCTGTGATTTCGATAAATCAATTGTGAAAAAATTGAGGCGTCGTTAATTCTACTTTCGTCAAGAATAGCAAAATTTCTGATGCGATTTTGAAAAGTTAAGCACCAGCCTTGCGAAAATCTTTCCACCTATCCCGAGTCTGATGCGCAAGAGATGCTGGTGTTGATGCAGCGTTAGTTGGTCGGCGTTTCACCAGCGTGCTTTTTTGGGCCAGCGCTTGGGCCACAAACGAATAAAGTCAGGGAGGTCGTCGATATCGACTTCTCGCTCATCGGCTTCAATTCTATCTCGCACCGAGACGCCGGCGCGAAAGACGCTTTCCGGATCGCCAGAAATCAAAGGGTGCCAAGGGGGCAGGGGCTTATCCGCGTAGCGCAAGACGTAGGCGCAGGTTGGTGGAAGCCAGCGAATATTTTCGAGCTTTTTGAGTGTAAGTCGAACGCAATCAGGCACATATTTGCGACGATTTGAATAATTGCTGCATAAGCCGGTATCTTGATCGAGTAATTGACAACAGACGCTTGTGGGGTAGATCGCACCCGTGTCATCATCCTCAAGTTTAATAAGGCAGCAGCGACCGCAGCCATCGCAAAGCCGCTCCCACTCAGAGCGCGTGAGGTCTATCAGCGGCTTTTCCCAGAAGGGGATTTTTGAGGTTTTGTTGGTTTTTTTGGCGGGCATGGGGGAACTCGCGGCGTTTTTTGAGCCGGAAGCCCACCATTGAGCGCCAGTTCTGCTATCGTCAAATTATAATAAAAAGTGCTAACAAACAGCCTGTGATCGACTAAAATCGACTTTTCGACCCTTTCTCAAGGCATGTGAAACAAATTGCGTGAGCCGGCTATTTTTAAGCGTCTGAAGCGTCTCTTACTGGGTGTCGACGCTCTAATCGATTCCAGTCTCTTTGACGTGGCGCGACGCGCGCGGGATTTTTATGAAGATTTTTCGCTTTTCATGGAGCGTTTTCATGTCTCTGGAATCTCTCGTGTTGGCGTCGAACTTGCCTGTGAAACTCTAACGCTTGGCGTCGTTGGCCTCATCGGCATGATGGCGCTAGCGAGTTCGGCCTTTCAGATGACGGATGAAAATGATTGGCTGAAGCAAACAGACCTTGCTGTCACATTCTTAGATCGTTATGGCGCAAAGGTTGGTCAGCGCGGCATTCTTCATGATGATGCTGTGCCTTTGGATCAATTTCCGGATTATGTGATCAAAGCTGTCCTCGCCACAGAAGATCGACGCTTCTTTGAACATTTTGGTATCGACGTTGTCGGCACGTTGCGCGCATTAACCGTGAACGCCCGTTCATCCGGCGTAGTGCAGGGCGGCTCATCGCTGTCGCAGCAGTTAGCGAAAAATCTTTTTCTATCAAATGAGCGCACAATTACGCGTAAAATTAATGAAGCGTTTCTTGCGCTATGGCTCGAGCATCATTTAACGAAACGCGAGATTCTGCAGCTTTATCTTGACCGCGTTTACATGGGTGGCGGAGCTTTTGGCATTCAGGCGGCAGCTGAATTTTACTTTGGTAAATCAGTTCGAGACGTTACGCTTGCTGAAGCTGCAATGCTGGCGGGTCTTTTCAAAGCGCCCACGAAGTATGCGCCACACAAAAATCTTCCAGCTGCCCGCGCTCGCGCGAACGATGTTTTGAATAATCTAGTTGCAGCTGGATTTATGACGCCAAGCCAAATTATTGCTGCCCAACGCAGTCCAGCGACGCCCATTGATCGTCAAAATGAAAGTAGTCCAGATTGGTATTTGGATTACGCTTATGGCGAAATTCGAAAGCTTGCAACGAGTGGCAAGCTTGGCGATCATCGAATTCTGACAGTTCGCACCGCACTCGATTCTAATGTGCAAAAACGTGCAGAAGAAGTGATCGAGAAAAATCTCAGCGAGCAGGGGCGCAGTTTCCATGTAAAACAAAGCGCCATGGTGGTGATGGAGCCAGATGGCGCAGTACGCGCTATCGTTGGCGGACGAGATTATGGCGCAAGCCAATATAATCGCGCGACAGATGGTTCGCGTCAGCCTGGTTCTTCGTTTAAGCCTTATGTTTATTTAACAGCTTTAATGACGGGTAAATTTAAGCCAACAACAATGGTCACTGACTCGCCTGTCTGTATTGGAAATTATTGCGTGCATAATTACAGCGGCGGCTATGCTGGCTCTATGCCGCTCGCCATGGCTTTGGCGAAATCTCTCAATACTGTCGCGATCAAGCTTTCAATCGCGATTGGCAATGGCGACTCGCGTGTTGGGCGCGCGAAGATTATTGAGACCTGTCGCAAGCTTGGCATTACGACGCCGCTTGAAGATACGCCCTCGCTACCTGTTGGCCAAAGCGATGTTATTCCCTTGGAACACTCAGCTGGTTACGCTGCTTTCGTGAATGGCGGCAAGAAAACCCTTGCCTATGCGTCTATCGAAATTCGCAATCGCCAGGGCGACGTACTCTATCGCCATGATCGGGACGCACCGCCTCAAGCGCAAGTTATCCCGCAAGAGAAGGTTGTTGAACTCGCAACGATGATGAAAAAGGTTGTTGAAGAAGGCACAGGCAAACGCGCCATATTAGGTGAAGGCATCGATGTTATTGGTAAGACAGGCACAACCAATGGTTATAAGGATGCTTGGTTTTGCGGCTATACTGGAACGCTGGGCGGCTGCGTTTGGTACGGCAATGACGACAATGAGCCTATGAATAATATGACAGGCGGCACGCTGCCAGCAGGCACTTGGCACGATGTGATGGCCTATGCGCATCAGGGCATCCCGTTAAAGCCAATTGTTGGACTAAGACCTGCAACGCAAAGCGCGCCGAACGCGGCTTTGTCCGCTCCGCTTGACGCAAATACCCCAGCGCGCCCTGGAACGCTGTCAAAAAATGCGCTCCAAGCGCTGCAAAATATTCAAGCAAAAATTAAAACGCTAGAGGTAAACAAGCCTGACGCGGGCAAGGCGAACGATGTTCCGGTAACGCCGCAAAAACCGCCGCAAGAAAAACACGGCGCAATAGATGGGGCATCTTTGACGTTTCAGCATACCGCTCTCATTAACGGCCAAGCTACTCCTTCGCCGCTTGGCGTCATTAGGTAAGGGCGGGGCATCGTGTTCTTAGAGCGCTACAGTCTTTATTTACGTGCCGGCCTTGTCATGATTGCCGGATTGCTGCTGGGCCTTTTTACGACAGTCCTCTCTTTGAATGCCGGCTATGGGTTTAATCCGCTGGAAGCGGGTCCTTGGACTGCCTGGCCATCTGTTGGGGTTCCTGATAGCGACCCCTATGCGCGTGCCGTTGTCGCGCGAACAGGTGAATCGCCGCTTGGCAGGGATCAAGGTCTTGTGTTTACAGCAAGCACAGACTCTTCTGGCGCGCCGCTGGATGGCGCTTGCGATTATTCCCTTGAGGATCCTACGCCCCCGGCGCGTTTTTGGACTTTAGGAATTGTCAGTCCTAGAGGGAGTCTCTTCGCTAATCCGACGGGCCGTTTTGGGTATTCGTCAGTTGATATTTTGCGTCATGAAGGGGGCGGTTTTAATATTCATGTTTCGCGCAACATTCAAACTGGTAATTGGCTCTCTCCAGGAGAGGCGCGTCAATTTAATTTTATCTTGCGCCTCTACGACACGACGCTTGATGTCGATACGCAGCCCAAAGCGGATCACTTCCCTAAAATCACGAAATTAAACTGCGCATGATGATTCCCGATCGTCTATTAAATTTTCTTCCTTGGGCGCTCGCAACGCTCATGATTGCAGCAATGGTGCATCTCGTATCCGTGCTGTTAATGCCTGCGCTGGCGCCTAAGGATGCTTATGCGCGTCTTGCCAGTTATGCGAAGGCTGTCGGAATCAATGAAGGCGTCGTCGCATTGCCGCCGATCACGCCAGGCGCTGAGATTTTATCTTTTGAAGATGCGTCATTTGTGGAAGCTGCCTGCATTTATGATCTGTCTAAGCGCCCCTATCACGTTACGGCGAGCGCAGATGGAGAGGATTTTTTTGGCCTCTCTTTTCATGCAAGCGGTGGCCGCATTTATCATGCCATTACAGACCGCTCTGCGATTAAAGGCAAATTTGATATTATTCTCGGCAATGCGCGACAGATGGAAGCCTTAGAAAACGCCAGCGATGGCGCCGCGCCACTGCAGGAAGTGCGCATTACCGCGCCAACATCTCGCGGATTTGTGTTGCTTCGCGTATTAGCAAAGCGCGGTTCAGATCAAGCGCGGCTACGAGAACAACTGAAATCCGTCAAATGCGAGCATTTTGATCTGCCCAAAGATTAGCAAAGCGGTTTATTAGTTTCCCTCGCTTGGCGCATCTGGGATCGGTAAGATTTGGATGCCTTCTTCAAGTAAAGCTTTGGCCTCTTCAAACGTTGCGCGTCCTCGGATTGGGCGCGCTTTTACTTCGCCATCCTCCATTTTGCGCGCCTCTACGGGAAATTGATCGCCGACGTCGTCTGTACCTTCGATGAGCTTATTACGAAGATCAGTGACTAATTCGCGCAACTTCTTTCCTTGGTCGTCATGGGTCTTTGCTACATGGGGCGCCATCACGCCACGCGTGATCTTAGTAGATTGGCAGTAGGGACAATTAATTAATCCCTTAAGCGCTTGCGTTTCGAAAGTCTGACTATTTTTAAACCAGCTTTCAAAATCATGTCCTGCTTCACAGACAAGTCGATAGTGAATCATGAGGCATTACCTATCAGCAGGGGATCTAAGGCGCCGTTTGCGTCAAGCGCATAGAGATCATCGCATCCGCCAATATGACGGTTATCAATAAATATTTGTGGAACTGTTGAGCCGCCCTGAGCGCGCTCAGTCATTTTTGCTCTCGCTTGAGGATCTCCATCCACGGGGATTTCTTCAAATGCAGCCCCCTTTCGTTGCAACAATTCTTTTGCGCTGATGCAATAGGGGCAGGTTTGGGTAGTATAAATTTCAATTCGCGGCATGAGCTATCCGGAGAAAGTTTTTGAGTGATCTATCGGGCGGTATTTAGGGAATAGTCTCGAACTTGGCGTGAGGGCGATGAGATTTCATTTGTTTAAGGCCTTATCAATTTGTGGCCAGACAGGAAAGAGGCGATAGGTTTTTCTTAAATCAAAAATTTTTTGCTCCGCGCCATATGTTAATTAGCCGAGCAAGCCGCCAGATTTTGGCGCCAAAGGATTGTTGATTAAGGCCGTTGCATCTGGCTGATCAAGGGCGGGTTGGCTTGTAAGCGCAGCGTATAGTCCTTCAATAAACTTCTCATCGAGATCTTTGAGGATGAAGACAATCCTTGTGCGATGGTCTTGATCTGGCCAGTTTTCAAGTCTGTGAGGGGGGTGAAAAATATGTTGGACGCCATGGATCACCACTGGTCGCGCTGGCTCATCCGTTAAGCCGACAATCCCTTTTACGCGTAAGAGTTTTGGCCCATGGGTATGGCGTAAAAGGTCGATGAAGATGTCAAAGGAGGCGGGACTAAGCGGCGTATCGCTTGTTAAACAAAAGGCGCGGATATGATCGTCATGACGGTTGATATCGTGGTGATGATGACCCCCATTTGGCGCATGTTCATGTGCGTTGACTACCGCTTCTGCATTGAGCCAAGCGCGCACGCGCGGTGTTTTCGTATCGGGATTATACAAACCGCAATTGAGTAAATTCTCAATTGTCGCCTCGCCCTCTTCCTTAAGAAGAACCTGCGCGGATGGATTGAGCGCTTTTAGTCGTGCGACGAGATCCTTTAGATTTTCTGCCCCCTCAGCCAAGTCCGTCTTAGTTATAACAAGGCGATCGGCGATTGCGGCTTGTTTGACCGCTTCTTCATGCGCATCGAGCGTCGCTGCGCCATTAATGGCGTCAACGACAGTGACGACGCCATCAAGGCGATAGCGGAGCATCAAATAGGGATGATACATGATCGCGTGAAGAATGGGCGCTGGATCAGCAAGGCCTGTCGTCTCTAGGATAACGCGATTAAAATCTTTTATGCGGCCATTATCCAGGCGCTTGAGAAGATCTTCGAGCGTTGTAACAAGATCACCGCGAATCGTGCAGCAAATGCAGCCTGAACTCATTAAAATCATATCGCCATCAATTTTCTCAATAAAGAGATGGTCGAGTCCAACGGCGCCAAACTCATTAATGAGGACGAGCGTATTTGATAGGGCTGGATTTAAGACGAGTTGATTGAGGCAGGTTGTTTTGCCTGCGCCCAAAAATCCAGTGAGGATCGTTAAGGGAATGGGTGGCGGCGGGCGACGTGTAAGCGCCGATGCGCCTGAATTCATTGTTTACCGCCTTCAGGCGTTGCAGGAGGTAATTTTGGTTTCGGCTTTGCCGCTTTTGGCGATGTCGGTTTGCTCAATTGATTTTCACTCGTTGCATCATTTGACAATGTTGCTTTCATCGCGGTCGAGTTCTTTGATGATTTAGTTGCGGCGCTTTTGGCGCGTTTTACTGGCGCGGCGGCTGGAGCCTCGCGCGAGTCGTCAGGAGAAGTTTCTGCAGCGGCGTCCTGTGTCGCTGGTTGCGGTGTACGTTTTTTGATCAAGCGCCGCTTAGAGGGTTTCGCCTCAGCTTCAGGCGCTACATTATCATTGGCGTAAGCCTCTAAATCTGTGCCTTCGCCAATGGGCGAGCCTGGCGCGCGGGTGCGCGCAACAGGCCCAGTATATCCTTCAGCGCGGCCAATATGGACTTGAGTTGGCTGAAAATGCGGCCTGGGCAGGCGTGCAACATCGGTTGGCGTCATTGTGGCTTGCCCCGCGCCGGCAACGGCGTCAAAGAGCGGAACGCCGGTAGAGGCGCCCATCGCTACAGGCGTATTCTCGACTTCAGCCATGAATTCAGCCGTCGCCGCGCCGCGATTTCTGCAAACGCGATTGCGCATGTCCGGTGCATCGGCTGGTCCAGGCGCTGACAGGCTTGCCAATGACGTTTGTCCGGAACTTGTTTGAAAGCCGCGATCGAAAAGAGCGACAGCTTTCGCTGTGCGGGCGATCGCCGTTGGCGCGCCAAGCACGACAACAATTAAATGACGGCCGCCACGCGTTGCTGAAGCGACGACATTAAATCCAGCTGGGCAAGTAAATCCTGTTTTCATGCCATCGGCGCCCGGATAGCGTCCAATCAGGCCATTGTGATTGGGTTCAATATGCCGTCCAAATTGCATCGCGCCGATGTTGAACAGCGTCGCATATTCGGGAAAGTGCGTATAAAGCGCGCGTCCAAGTATGGCGAGATCGCGCGCAGAGGTGACTTGGCGCGCGTCAGGTAAGCCATTGGGATTAACCCATCGCGATTGCGTCATGCCAAGCGAGGCGGAGGCGCGGTTCATATCATCGGCGAAAGCCTCGACTGAGCCAGATACGCCTTCTGCAATCGTGACAGCTATGTCATTTGCTGATTTTACCATTAGCATAATGAGCGCGTTTTGAAGCGTTACTTCCGTGCCGGGTCTAAATCCCATTTTTGAAGGGGCCATGCGTGCGGCGCGTGGGGACACCATCAAGGGCGTATCCATTGTCAAACGGCCAGCGCGAACCGCGTCGAGGGCGACATAAACTGTCATTAATTTTGTTGTTGAGGCTGGAAACCAGGAGGCGGTGGCCTCATCTTCGGCAAGAACCTGGCCAGAGGCGACATCAACAATGAGCGAAGGAGTCGCGTGTGTTGGCGTTGCGTTAAAGAAAAGCGCGAATAAGGTAACAGCGCAGCTTAAAAAGCGACAGAAATTTATAATTTGATGACGACCCGTCATTCAGCTTTCTCCCCTCTGGCCAAATGATGGCCAGTGCTTTGGGCGCTTCATTAGCATGTCTTTGGGAATTGTCGCCACCCAGCCAGTTATTGCGGCTCCACTAGGTCTTTTGGTCGCCTGGTAATTTTGCAGGCGTATGGCTTTCAGCTGTGGTAAGAGAGCCCAGAACGCGCTGATGGATAAAAAACGAAACATAGACGTTGGCGAAAGGCTTTATGAACAAGACGCAGTTCTGATTTGCCTGAATTAAGGGCAAGATAAGTTTTTTTGACGTAAACAGGCGCGCAGGCCGAGGAATGGAACACGCACAGTGATCGAAAAACTTGAATTCCTCATCATGGTGGCAAGCGAGAAGAGCTTTTCGCGCGCGGCGGAACTTTGTGGCGTTACCCAGCCGACGCTCTCAGCCGGCATTAAGCAGCTCGAGGACACTCTGGGCGTATTGTTGGTCAATCGTTCCTCTCGGTTTCATGGGTTGACGGCCGAGGGCGAGCGGGTGCTGGAATGGGCCAAGCGGATTGTTGGCGATACGCGGGCGATGCGTCAGGATGTTCGCGCGCTAAAAGAAGGGTTAACGGGGCCCCTTCGGATCGCGGTGATTCCCACAGCCTTGGGGATCGTCACAAAGTTGACTGAGACCTATCGGCGCAAACACCCCAATGTTCGCTTTACCGTTCTTTCCGCCTCTTCGACCGACGTTTTAACAATGTTGGAAAATCTCGAGATTGATGCAGGCATCACCTACCTCAACAATGAGCCGCTAGGGCGCGTGCGCACGATGCCGCTCTGTTTGGAGCGCTATAGATTGCTCACAAATGCGGGTAATCCTCTGGGCGATCGAGACCGGGTCACTTGGTCTGAAGTCGGCAAAATCGATCTATGCTTGCTGACGCCAGACATGCAGAATCGCCGCATCATTGAGCAATTGATCCGCAATGCCGGATCAGAGCCCGCGCCAATTCTAGAAACAAATTCCGCTATCTTATTGTTTGATCACGTAAAATCTGGGCGTTGGGCGACGGTGTTGCCTGAAAAACTCGCCAAAACGCTTGGTGTAGACGCTCCCTTGCGCGCGATTCCAATTGTTGAACCGGAGGCTGTTTATGAAATTGGCCTTATCGCGCCTCAACGCGATCCGGTTATCCCGTCGGTTGCAGCGCTTGTTGCAGAAGCGAAGTCGCTCGCCGATATCGGCGCATTTCAGGACTAGGTGCGCTGCACAATTTCCGTTGATAGCTCCGGCCTATGATCCGACGGATCAACTCTATTGATCAAAGCCTCAATTTCCGGCACTCTCTTTGGAATATCTACAAAAAGAGAGACGGGCGACCCGAAGGGAATAACGCTCGGGCTGGAAAGGGAAGAAATGGCTGGCGCTGCTCCGTATAGCGACGAGCGGGCGCGGGAAATTATCGCCGCCCATATGGGCCTCGAAGGTCCCGCACTCCCGATATTACACGCTCTTCAGGCAGAGTTCGGCCATGTGCCGGAATCGGCAGTAAAAGAAATGGCTGAAGCGTTGAATGTTTCACGTGCAGAAATGCACGGCGTTGTAACTTTCTATCACGACTTTCATCGTGAGCCGCATGGACGTCATACGTTAAAAATCTGTCGCGCTGAATCTTGTCAGTCGATGGGCGCTGAAAAACTTGCCAATGATTTTCTAAAAAAGCTGAAACTTGAATGGGGCCAAACAACGCCCGACGGCAAGCTAACTGTTGAAGCCGTTTATTGCCTTGGCTTATGCGCGCATAGTCCATCTGCGTTGATTGATGGCGAACCAGTCGGCTGCATTGACATGCACAAGCTTGATGAGCTTGCAGCGGAGGCGAGAAGCTGATGACAAAGATCTTCGTTCCTCTTGATATGGCCGCTGTGGCGATGGGCGCTGATCGTCTTGCAACGGCAATTGCTAAAGAAGCCGCCGCACGCGGAGAGAGCGTTCAAATCATTCGCAATGGTTCACGTGGCATGCTCTGGCTTGAGCCGCTTGTTGAAGTTGAAACATCGGCAGGTCGTATTGGTTATGGCCCTGTCAGCGTGAAAGATGTGACCGCCTTATTTGATGCGGGCTTCTTAAAAGGCGGCGCGCATCCATTGAGCATCGGGAAAGTTGACGACCATAGTTGGATGAAGCGTCAAAATCGCATCACCTTTGCTCGGTGCGGCATTATCGATCCGTTGTCGATTTCGGAATATGAGGCTCATGGCGGCGGTGCGGGACTTGCGCGCGCGCTACAGATTGGCCCAGCAGCAACAATTGAAGAAGTTACTAAATCAGGATTGCGTGGGCGCGGCGGCGCTGGTTTTCCGACGGGCATTAAATGGAAAACTGTCGCGGATGCGCCAGCTGATCGCCGCTATGTCGTTGTGAATGCCGATGAGGGCGACAGCGGGACTTTTGCCGATCGAATGATCATGGAGGGCGATCCCTTATCGCTCATTGAAGGCATGATCATTTGTGGTTATGCGATCAACGGTTCTAAGGGCTATGTTTATCTACGCTCCGAATATCCGCAAGCCGCTAAAGTTTATCAAGCAGCGATTGACGTTGCGCGCAAGGCTGGTTGGCTAGGGAACAATGTTCGCGGCTCAGGATTTAAGTTTGATATTGAATTGCGTATTGGCGCTGGCGCCTATGTCTGTGGCGAAGAAACCTCATTATTAGAAAGTCTTGAGGGTAAACGCGGTATTGTGCGCGCTAAGCCGCCGTTGCCTGCGCATGAAGGTCTTTTTGGCAAGCCGACAGTCGTCAACAATGTTTTATCGATGGCGACCATTCCCATGATTATGGAAAAGGGCGCGCAGCATTATGCTGATCTTGGCGTTGGACGTTCGCGCGGCACCATGCCTTTGCAAATCGCCGGCAATGTAAAATACGGCGGGTTGTTTGAAACGGATTTTGGCATTCCCTTGGGCGAGATCATTAATGATATCGCTGGCGGCACCCGTTCAGGGCGTCCTGTGCGCGCGGTTCAGTGCGGCGGCCCGCTGGGCGCCTATGTGCCAGTGTCGTTGTTTGATTTACCCTTTGATTATGAAGCTTTCGCCGCAAAAGACAGTTTAATCGGCCATGGCGGACTTGTCGTTTTCGACGACACGATCGATATGTCTTGGATGGCGCGGTTTGGTATGGAATTTTGCGCAATTGAGAGTTGCGGAAAATGCACCCCTTGTCGGCTTGGCTCGACAAGAGGCATAGAAACGATTGACAAGATTCGTGCGGGTCAGGATGTCGAAAGCAACATCGATCTCCTGAAAGATCTCTGCCACACGATGAAGTTTGGCTCGCTCTGCGCGTTGGGCGGCTTTGCTCCTTACCCAGTTGAAAGCGCGCTTCGTCACTTCCCTGAGGACTTCCACAAGCCGGCCCTTGAAGCCGCCGCCGAGTGAGGCACCCGACCATGACGCTGATTAAAGAAACCGATTACGGCACGCCAGAATCCAAATCCGAAAAGATGGTCACGCTGACCATTGACGGGAAAAGCGTTACCGTTCCCGAAGGCACCTCCATTATGCGCGCAGCAATGGAGGCTGGAACAGAAATCCCCAAGCTTTGCGCCACTGACAGCATTAAAGCCTTTGGCTCATGCAGGCTCTGCGTCATCGAAGTAGAGGGGCGATTTGGCACGCCGGCGTCCTGTACGACACCTGTTGCGCCTGGCATTTCTGTCAAAACGCAAACTCCGCGTCTGGCGGCGATTCGTAAAGGCGTGATGGAGCTTTATATCTCTGACCATCCGCTGGATTGCTTGACCTGCGCCGCGAATGGCGATTGTGAATTACAAGATATGGCGGGCGCTGTTGGACTACGCGACGTGCGCTACGGCTATGATGGCGCCAATCACGTTTTTGCGCGCAACAACGGCGAAGCCAATTTCGATTGGAAGCCAAAAGACGAGTCCAATCCTTATTTTTCTTATGATCCGTCAAAATGCATCGTCTGCAATCGATGCGTGCGTGCGTGTGAAGAAGTACAGGGCACTTTTGCGCTTACAATTTCGGGACGCGGTTTTGATAGCCGCGTTTCGCCAGGCATGGACGAGGCCTTTTTCGAGTCTGAATGCGTGTCTTGCGGCGCCTGTGTGCAGGCTTGCCCAACGGCGACGCTGACTGAAAAATCTGTCATTGCCATTGGGCAGCCGGAACATTCTGAAGTGACCACCTGCGCTTATTGCGGCGTGGGCTGTACATTTAAAGCGGAAATGCGCGGCGAAGAAGTTGTGCGTTTAGTTCCATGGAAAGATGGCAAAGCGAACCATGGGCATAGCTGCATCAAAGGCCGTTTCGCATATGGCTATGCGCATCATGGCGATCGCATCACAGAGCCAATGATTCGTGAGACGATTGATCAGCCTTGGCGCGTAGTCTCTTGGGACGAAGCGCTTGATTTTGCGGCGAGCCGCATGAAGGCGGTGCAAGAGAAATATGGCCGCAACTCGATCGGCGCAATTTCCTCA
>Ga0194120_10006855_pt1 | contig 15887 bp, 13 predicted proteins | sample TA2MahCa65mmetaG_FD_148642 | JGI IMG/M metagenome (GOLD analysis project Ga0194120, IMG submission 148642) | Freshwater microbial communities from Lake Tanganyika, Tanzania - TA2015019 Mahale Deep Cast 65m | ecosystem: Environmental > Aquatic > Freshwater > Lake | place: Tanzania: Lake...
GCTCTGTCTCGTGCTGCTCGGCCGCGTGAGCCTCGGGGACGGAGCGTCCGAGCTCGCGCGCGCGGTCGAGGCGTCCGGTGTGCGCGACCGGATCCGCGTTCCGGGCATCGTCGACGCGCGCGACGTGCCGGCGGTGTACCGCGGCGCCGAGGCCGTGGTCCTCGCGACGCGGCACGAGGGCTTCGGGCTTCCCGTCGTCGAAGCGTTCGCGGCGGGCGCTCCGGTCGTCGCGACGGCCGCTTCCGCGATCGCCGAGGTCGCGGGAGATGCCGCGCGCCTCGTTCCGGTCGACCAGCCCGCGGCGCTCGGCGAAGCGATCCGCACGGTCCTCGACGACGCGGCGCTCCGCGAAGAGCTGCGCGCGCGCGGGCGACGACGCAGTGAGCAGTTCCGCTGGGAGCTCGCTGCGGAGGAGACGCTCGCCGTCTACGCGCAGGTCGCGCGCGCCTGAGAGCGTGCGAAGCCGCGCTCCGGAGCCTCGGCCGGGGGTGGTTTCAAACCGCGCTGCCGAGCCGTTAGAGAGAAGGGGATGCGGCGCCTTCTCGCCTACCTCCTGCGCTACCGCCTCCGGTTCGCTCTCGGCTGCGCGTGCCTCGTCCTGACGGCGTCGATCGCGATGGCGATCCCGCTCGTCGTGAAGTGCGCCATCGACGAGCTCGCGACCGATGCCGGGCGGGAGGGCCGTCTCGCGGACGTGGCGATGGAGAAGGCCTCGGCGGGCTCGTGCCTCGCCGTCGTCGAGCCGGACGGCGTATCCGGCTTCGCTCTTCTCATCATCGGGCTCGCGGTCGTGCAGGCGGTCGTGCGCACCTGCTCGCGGTTCCTGATCTTCAACGTCGCGCGCGACGTCGAGTTCGATCTCCGGAACGATCTCTTCGCGCACCTCGAGAGCCTGCCGCTCGAGTTCTATCACCGGCAGACGACCGGCGACCTGATGTCGCGGCTCGTGAACGACATCGGCTCCGTCCGCCTGATGCTCGGACCGGCGGTCCTGAACCTGCTGAACACGCCGGTCTACTATGCGTACGGGATCACGATCATGGCCTCGATGGATCCGTGGCTCACGGCCGCGGCGCTCGCTCCGTATCCGCTCGCGATGCTCGCGATGAAGCGGAACGGGAAGCGGCTGATGGAGGGCACGCTCCGCGTCCAGGAGGGTCTCGCGGAGATGAGCGCGACGATCCAGGAGAACGTGAGCGGGATCCACGTCGTCAAGTCGTACACGCTCGAGGCGGTCGAGCGGGAGCGCTTCCGGAAGCGGAATCGCGAGCTCCGCGCGTCGAGCTTGCAGCTCGCGCGGGTCCGCGGAGCGATCGGGCCGATCATGCGCGTCGTGAGCGCTCTCGGGATCTTGATCGTGTTCTGGCTCGGCGGAACGCGCGTCGCGGAGGGGAAGCTCTCGATCGGTGGGCTCGTCGCCTTCATCGGCTACCTGAACGCGCTCGCCTGGCCGACGATGGCGCTCGGCTGGATGTTCGCGATGGTGCAGCGCGGCCGGGCGGGGATGGCGCGTCTCGAGGGGGTCTTCCAGGAGCGGCCGTCGATCGCGGATCCCTCCTTCGCTCCCGGCCTCGTTGCCGCGGCGAGCGAGAACGGCGGCGGAAGATCCTCGTCGGACCACGACGGCGCGCCGCGCATCGAGCGCGGCGAGATCGAGCTCCGCGACGTCTCGTTCGCCTACCCGGACGCTCCGGATGCGCCCGTCCTCCAGGACATCGACGTCCGCATTCCGGCGGGAGCGACCGTCGCGCTCGTCGGGCGCGCCGGCTCGGGGAAGACGACGCTCCTCCGGCTCCTGCCCCGCCTGTTCGACGCGACGGAGGGCGAGGTGCGGATCGACGGCCGCGACGTCCGCTCGTACCCGCTCGCGGAGCTTCGCAGCGCGATCAGCGTCGTCACGCAGGAGCCGTTCCTCTTCTCGACGTCGATCGGCGCGAACATCGCGTTCGCGGCGGACGCGAGCGGCGAAGCGCCGGAGTCGGACGGCGAGCGCGTGCGCGAGGCGGCAGCCTGGGCCGCGGTCGACCAGGACGTCCAGGCCTTCCCGCGCGGATACGACACGATGGTCGGCGAGCGCGGCATCACGCTCTCCGGCGGACAGAAGCAGCGCGTGACGCTGGCGCGCGCGCTCCTGAGCGAAGCGCCGATCCTGCTCCTCGACGACGCGCTCTCGAGCGTCGACACGCACACGGAGGAGCGCATCCTCCACGCGCTCGAGTCGCGTCGTCGCGGCCGCACCTGCGTGATCGTCGCGCATCGGCTCTCGACGGTGCAGGACGCGGACCTGATCCTCGTTCTGGAGGGAGGACGCATCGTCGCTCGGGGCGATCACGCGAGCCTCCTGGCGCAGGGTGGCCTCTACGCGGACCTCTTTCGCCGCCAGCGGCTCAGCGAAGAGCTGGAGGCCATCTGAGCCCGGAGCGAAAGCCCTCGCGCCCGGCCGCCGACACCGCCGAGGCGTACCACGCCGAGGACGAGCTCGGCCGCGCCTACGACGCAGAGCTCCTGCGGCGGCTCTGGGCGTACGTGCGTCCGTACCGCGGGACGTTCGCGCTCCTGCTCCTCGCGCTTCCCCTGTCCTCGGCGCTGATGCTCGTGCAGCCCTACCTCCTGAAGGTCGGGATCGACCGCTACGTCGACACGGGCGACGCCTCGGGGCTCTCGTACGTCGCGGCGCTCTTCTTCGCCGCCGTCGTCGGTGAGTTCGTCTCGCTCTACCTGCAGTACTACTTGACGATGGCGGTCGCGCAGCGAAGCCTGTCGGACCTTCGCGAGGACCTCTTCGACCACCTCGAGCGCCTCCCGCAAGCATTCTTCGACCGGAATCCGGTCGGACGGCTCGTGACCCGCGTCACGACCGACGTCGACGTGCTGAACGAGGCCTTCGCGAGCGGGGCGATGACGATCTTCATGGACGTGCTGACGCTCTGCGGGATCGTCGGCGTCCTCCTGTGGCTCGACTGGCGCCTGGCGCTCGTCACGCTGACGGTCGTCCCGGTGCTGCTCCTCGCGATCGACTTCTTCCGCAAGCGCGCGCGCGTCACGTACCGGCTCATCCGCGACCGGATCGCCCGGATCAACAGCTTCCTTCAGGAGGCGATCTCCGGGATGACGATCATCCAGCTCTTCGCGCACGAGCGAGCGAGCTACCGCGAGTTCCGCTCGCACAACGCCGCGCATCGGGACGCGAACCACCTCTCGAACGTCTACGAGGCCTCGCTCTTCTCGATCGTCGAGGCGGTGGCCTCGATCTCGATGGCGATCGTCCTGTGGTACGGGTCGGGGCAGATCCTCGCGGGCGTGATCGCGTTCGGCACGCTCGTCGCGTTCATCGAGTACATGCAGCGGTTCTTCATCCCGATCCGCGACTTCTCGGCGAAGTACGCGGTGCTGCAGTCGGCGATGACGTCGGCCGAGCGCATCTTCCAGCTCCTCGACAACCCAGCCGAGCCGCGGCCGGCGATTCCGCGGCGCGTCGATGCCGCCGACCGCGAGCGCGGCGCGGTGTCCTTCGACGGCGTCTGGTTCGCCTACAAGAACGAAGACTGGGTGCTGAAGGACGTGTCTCTTTCGATCACGCCGGGCGAGACGGTCGCGATCGTCGGCGCGACGGGCTCGGGCAAGACGACGCTGACGAAGCTCCTCGGGCGGAGCTTCGATGCGAGCCGCGGCGTCGCGCGCGTCTCGGGGATCGACGTCCGCGAGTGGGACCTCGAAGCGCTCCGGCAGGAGGTCGGCATCGTCCTGCAGGACGCGTTCCTCTTCACGGGGACGGTCGCCAGCAACGTCGCGCTCGGCCGCGATCACGTGACGGAGGAGGACCTCTGGCGCACCGTGCGCGCCGCGAACCTCGGCGAGTTCGTCGGCTCGCTGCGCCGCGGCTTCGCGGAGCCGATCCGCGAGCGCGGCAACAACCTCTCCGCGGGGCAGCGGCAGCTCCTCGCGATCGCGCGCGCTCTCGCCTACGATCCGCGGATCCTCGTGCTCGACGAAGCGACCTCCAGCGTGGACACGGAGACCGAGCAGCGCATCCAGGAGGCGCTCGAGCGGCTTCTGCGGGGCCGCACCGCGATCGTGATCGCGCACCGGCTCTCGACCGTCGAGAAGGCCGATCGCATCGTGGTCCTGCACAAGGGACGGATTCGCGAGGTCGGCACGCACGCGGAGCTCCTCGCGCGCGGCGAGATCTACGCGCGACTGTACGAGCTCCAGTACGGCGGCGGACGCGTCCGCGGCCTGGGATCGTCCGCGAGCGATGCGCCGGGCTGAGCGCGCCTCGGCCGGGCGCCGGGCTCGGGAGCGGCTCCGCATCGCCGCTCTCCTCGTCGGTCTCGTCTCGACCGCCGTGGGGTGCGGCGGCTGCTCGCCGACGTACGTGCTTCGCGCGGCGTACGAGGAGAGCCGCATCCTGTGGAGCCGCGAGCCGATCGACGAGCTCCTCGGACAGGCGAACCCCGCGGAGCTCTCGGAGCGCGAGCGAAAGCAGCTCGAGCTCGTGCAGGCCGCGCGGAAGTTCGCGGAGGACGAGCTCGGTCTCTCCGTCGGCGGCGCTTACGGCTCCCTCGCCGACGTGCCGCCCGGCGCGCTCCTCTGGGTCGTGTCCGCGGCGGAGCGCCTGCACCTCCGCCCGTACTCGTGGTGGTTCCCGATCGTCGGGAGCGTCACCTACAAGGGCTTCTTCGACAGCGCGGAAGCCGAAGCCGAAGCGGATTCGCTCGAGGAGAAGGGCTACGACACCTTCGTCCGCCGCTCGGCCGCCTTCAGCACGCTCGGCTGGTTCGACGATCCCGTGCTCTCGCCGTGGCTCGAGTCGACGCCGGTCGGGCTCGTGCAGCTCGTGCTGCACGAGCTCCTGCATCGCACGACGTACCTTCCGGGGAAGACGGACTTCAACGAGTCGTTCGCTTCGTTCGTCGGCAACGAGGGCGCCGTCGCGTTCTTCGCGGTGCACGACGGTCCCGAAGCGGAGACGACGCTCGAGGCGCGGAAGTCCGTCGCCGAGGAGCTCGACCTGTCGCGGCGCTGGGGGAGCGCCGTCGATCGCCTGCGCGCGCTCTATCGCGACGGAAGCCGCGAGAAGCGGCCGGAGGCGGAGATCCTCGACGATCGCGGCGAGATCTTCGCCGAGCTCGGACCGGCCGACCGCATCAACAACGCGGTCGTCCTCGCGCGCTACGCCTACATGGCGCACCTCGATCGATTCGGGTGCGCGCTCGAAGAGGCCGGCGGCGACCTGCGCGCCGCGATCGCGCGCGTCCGCCTCGACAGCGAGAAGGTCTCCGGAGACGACGACCCGTTCGACGTGCTGCCGGTGTGCGCGGCTCCACCCGTGGCACCGGCCGCGATTTCGTGATCGGCTCGGGCGAGAGGCGCGACGCAGGATGGAGGAGCAGCCTCGATTCGCCGCCGATCGGATGCTGGGCCGGCTCGCGCGCTGGCTCCGGCTCCTCGGCTTCGACGCTCTCCATCGCAAGGAGCTGCCGGGACGCCGCCTGCTGACGCTGGCGGCGCGGGAAGGTCGAGTCGTCTTGACGCGTGACCGCCGGCTCGCGCGCGTCGGCGCGCGTGTGCCGGTCCTCGTGATCGCTTCGGATCGGTTTCGCGATCAGCTCCGCGAGGTCGACCGCGTCTACCCGCTCGGCGGCGTGCGCGGCCGCGCGCCTCGATGCGGCGACTGCAACGTCGCGATCGAATCCCTCGATCCGGCGGCGGTACCCGCGTCGGTGCCGGAGTACGTGCGTGACACCCAGTCCGAGTTCTGGCGCTGCCCGCGGTGCCGGCGCACCTTCTGGGCGGCGACGCATCGCGAGCGCATGGCGGCCGAGGTCGCGGCCCTTTCCTTGCGCACGCCGGGAGCGCTATGAGTCGGGCGGGATGTCCGAGACGAGCCCGACGAGCCCTCACCCGGAGCTGCTCTCCGACGCGGCGAGCGTGCCGGTGGGACCGTGCCCGAGCTGCGAGCGCGAGGTCCTGGGCCACGCGGCCGAGTCGGGCGGAGGCTTCGCTTGCGTACACTGCGACGGACCGCTCCGTCACGTCGACTGGATCGGCGAGAGCGAGCTCTCGGAGCTCGGCTACGACGTCTGGGATCCGCTCGCGGGCGGCTGCGCGACGGGTTGCGCGAGCGGCGGCTGCGGCGCCAAGCGCGGCTGAGCCCGACCCGAGCTCGCGAAAGTATTGTTTGGCGCGGAGGCGCGTCTGTTCAATTCGTCCCTCCGCTGCTATCCCGGCGTGGGACCGAGCGCTCGCGCGACCCCGTTTTTTTCCGATGATCGCCCCTCCACGAAAGACCGCTTCGAGCACCCTGGGAGCGTCGGAGCCGGGAGCGGTCGAAGCGCTGCCGCGCGTCCGGGCCGCGTCCGTCCTCGACGGCTCCGGAGCAGGGCGCCCGGCGAGTCTCGGCGTGCAGGTGTGGAACCTCGCGCTCGAGTGGTGGCGACCCGTCGTCCTGGCGCTCCTCTGCATCGAGGCGCCGCTGATCGTCCTCAATCGCTTCGAGCTGCCGTTCGGCGTCTCGTTCGGCTTCCGCAGCTTCGCGCGGAACATCGCGCTCGTGATGATCATCGGCGTCGCGATCGGTGCGCGCGGGATGCCGCGGTTCCGCTCGAGCTTGCTCGTGCCGATGGTCGTGTTCTTCGCGATGATGGCGGTCTCCGTCGCCGCGAACGGGTGGCTCTGGAGCGACGCGCACAGCGTCGGCGTGATGGTCGGGCTCTTCGTCGGAGCCCGCTCGCTCGCCGAGTCGAAGGACGGACGCGTCTGGCTCTATCACTGGCTCGGCGCCGTGGCGGTCACCACGGTACTCGTCGAGATCGCCCTGAACCCGGCGATCCTGCAGTTCCGCGAGGCGCTGCGCGACACGATGGTGACCGCGCATCCGAACACGGTCGGTGCGTTCTTCGCGCTCGTCACGCCGGTCTTGATCGGCTCGATCGACGACGCGAGCGCGCGCCGCATGGCGCCGTTCTACGGGCTCAGCGCCGTCGTCGGGGCGGCGATGACGTTCTCGCGTCTTTCGCTCGCCGGCGTGTTCCTCGGCGTCGCCGCGATCTTCCTCGCGACGTGGCTCCGGCGGCATCCCGTGCGCTTGACCGTGCTCGGCGCCGTCTCGGTGGTCGGCGTGGTCGCGTTGCTCGGCTACCTTTCGCTCGGTCGATCGGAGGCCGACTGGCAGCGCCTCCGCATCATCCACGCCTCGCTGACGCTCTTCTCGGAGAACTGGCTCTCCGGCGTCGGCTTCGGCGTCGCGAACCTGGAGCGCGTCTTCCCGCAGCGCTACGCCGACATCTACGGCACGCGCATCTGGCTCTATCACTCGCACAACATGTACGTGGACATCCTGACGGGTACCGGAATCCTCGGCGCGCTCGCTTCGGGATGGCTGTTCGTGCGGCTGGTGTCGATCGCCCGGCGCGCGCTCACCGCCTCGCGCGAGAACCCGCGACTCCGTAGAGCGGCCGGCGGCTTCGCCGCCGCGGTCGTCGTCTTCTTCCTGATCGGGATGGGCGACATGCCCTGGTATCACGCGCGCCTCTTGTTTCCGCTCGCGATCCTCTGGGGACTGATGGAGGGGTGGACGCGCTCGGCGGAAGCCGATCTGCAGGAGCGGGCGGCGACGGCGCCGCGGACGTGACGCCGGGCGCTCCCTCCGTCTCGATCCTCGTCGCGTCGCGCAACCGCGCCGGGAGCCTGCGCGCGCTCCTCGACTCGCTCGAGCTTCTCGAGCCGCCGCCGATCCCGTGGGAGATCGTCGTCGCAGACAGCGCGTCGACCGACGAGACACCCGCGATGCTCGCCGCGTGGCGGGCGGCCGATCCGCGCCGCGGGGAAGGGCGGCGCATGCTCCGCCTCGACGTGCCCGGCAAGTCGCGCGCGCTGAACGCCTCGTTCGAGATCGCGCGCGGCTCGCTGTTCGCGTTCCTGGACGACGACGTGACCCCGGATCGATCGTGGCTCCGCGAGGTGGTCGCCTACTTCGCGGACAACGACTGCGCCGCGGCGCAGGGCTCGGTCCACTGGCCGCCCGAAGCGGAGGCGGACCCGGAGATCCGCCGCCGGCTCGAGTGCTACCGGACGATCGTCCGTGTCGTGCTCCCGGCGCGCTCGCGGCCGCTCGATCTCGTCGGCGCGAACATGGCGATCCGCCGCTCGACGATCGAGCGCGTCGGCGGCTTCGACGAGCGTCTCGGCGCGGGCGCGATCGGATGCGGCGAGGACACGGAGCTCGGGCATCGCGTCCTCCGCCTCGGCGGGTGGATCGGCTACATGGAGTCGGCCGTCGTCGTCCACGACGTCGATCCGGGCCGGCTCACCGAGGAGTACTTCCGCGACTACCACCGCCGCCTCGGGCGCAGCGACCAGCTCTATCGGCAGCGATCCCCGCTCACGTGGACGTTGCCGAAGCTCGTCAAGAGCGAGGTCCGCTTCGCAGCCTACCGCCTGACGGGCGACGCGGCGCGCGCCTACGCGGCGCGAGCGCGCTGTCTGCAGTACGCGGAGATGCTGCGCACCGCCTGGCAACGGCGCCGAGCTACACGCGGCTGAGCTGGCGCAGGGCTTCGTACACGACGATCGACACCGCGTTCGAGACGTTCAGGCTCCGCACGCCGCTCCCGGGCATCGGGATGCAGTAGAGAGGCGCGAGCTCGGCGCGGAGATCCGCGGGAAGCCCCGCGGTCTCACCACCGAAGACGAGCGCGTCGTCCGGCTCGTAGGCGACGCGCGTGTACGACGTCTCTCCGTGGGAGCTGAAGGCGAGGCGGCGCGGAGTCGGAACGGCGGCGAGGAAGTCCGACCAGCTCGCGTGCACGTGCAGGTCGACGAAGGGCCAGTAGTCGAGGCCGGCGCGCTTCAGGTAGCGGTCCTCGAGCGAGAACCCGAGGCGACCGACGAGATGGAGCGGTGTCGACGTCGCGGCGCAGAGGCGTGCGATCGAGCCGGTGTTCTGCGGGATCTCCGGCTCGACGAGAACCACCTGCATGCGGCGATCAACCAGGCCGGAGCGGCTGCTCGGCGCCGCCGGGGAGGGGCAGGACGAAGCCGTCGCCGCGCGCGCGGGCATGGCCGAGGAGCTCCGCCTGCGCGGGGCGGAGGAAGCGCGCCGCGTGGCGGCCGTCCTTCACGTCGCAGTAGAGGACGTCGGACTCGCCGAGGCGGAGCGTCGAGACGGCGAGCGGCTCGCGCGACTCGTCGTTCAGCTCGACCCGGAACCCCGTCTCGGGCGAGCCGTCGACCCGGCGCACGACGAACGGCGTGTCGTCGACGACGATGCGCGCGCGCTCGTCGCCGATCACGAGCCACCAGCCGCCGTCGTCGCCTCGCGTGACGTGCCGGGAGAACAGCATCGCGATGCGCTCGTTCTCGATCCGCTCGTCGTCCGAGTACCACTGCCCGTCGCGTCCGAAGCGGATCGTCTTCGATTCGATCGCCCAGAAGCCGGCGCGTGCCATGAACGAAATCTTCTCACCCGCCTCCGCCCGTCGCAAGGTCGAGCGCTCCGCACTTTCGGCGACGCACCGCTTCCGATAGGCTCCGCCGGACGATGCATCCCGTCCTGGTCCAGCTCGGGCCGATCGCGCTCTACAGCTTCGGTGCCATGCTCGCGCTCGGGTTCCTCGCGGCGGGCGTGCTCGTCGCGCGCGGCCTCGAGGCGCGCGGTCTCGATCGCGGGCACGCCTCCTCGATCGTGTGGTGGGCTGCGGTCGGCGGCATCGTCGGCTCGCGTGTGCTCTCGCTCGCGAACGACTGGAGCGCGTTCCTCGCGTCGCCGATGAGCTACCTCGTCACGGGGGCTGGATTCGTCTGGTACGGCGGGCTCGTCGGGGGCACGGTCGGCGTCACGCTGTACGTGCTCCTGCGCGGGCTGCCGTGGCTCGCGGTCGCGGACTCGATCGCCGTCGGCCTCGTGCTCGGACAGGCGATCGGGCGCGTCGGCTGCCAGCTCGCCGGCGACGGCGACTGGGGGACGGAGTCGAGCCTGCCCTGGGCGATGGCGTACACGAAGGCGATCTTCGGCTGGCCGTATCCGCCGGGGACCCTCGTGCATCCGGCGCCCGTCTACGAGAGCCTGCTCTACAGCGGGATCTTCCTCGTGCTGCTGCAGCTCTCGCGCGAGCCCGCGCGCCACCCCGACGGAACGTTGCTCAGCCTCTACTTGATCTTGACGGGCATCGCGCGATTCTTCGTCGAGGCGGTGCGGATCGAGCCGCGTCTCTGGCTCGGTTTGACCGAGGCCCAGTGGTTCGGGATCGCGAGCGTCGCGATCGGCCTCGGGCTCTTCGCGTGGGCGCGCCGCGGGGCCGGGCTCGCCGCGGCCGCCGTGATCGTCTGGGCCGTGACGCTGACGGGCTGCACCGACGCGAAGCAGGCGCCCGACTTCGTCGCGCAGACGCTGACCGGCCAGGCGGTGAACCTCTCCGCGCAGCGCGGCAAGGTCGTCTTCCTGAATCTCTGGACGACCTGGTGCCCGCCGTGTCGCGAGGAGATGCCGGCGATGCAGGCGCTCTCGAAGAAGTTCAGCGACGAGGACTTCGTGATCCTCGCCGTCAGCGAGGACGACGGCGTGCCGGCGGTGAAGAAGTTCGTCGACGAGATGCGGCTCGACTTCCCCGTCCTGATCGACTCGACCGGCGCGGTCGGACGCCGCTACGGCATCACCGGCTATCCGGAGACGTTCCTCATCGATCGCGAGGGCAAGCAGGTGGCGCGGTTCATCGGGCCGCGCGACTGGCGCGATCCCGCCTTCGAGCGCGATCTCCGCACGCTGATCGACGAGGGCCGCTGGGTGCGCGGCCCCGACGGCAACCCGTCCAGCTGAGCGCGAAACCCGCCTTGACCTGCCTCGGCACGTGGTGTCGAGTCGAGAGGCACGCGGCGTGGAGGGGGACGCGAGGGTGCCGGCGTCGCGAACGGTTGCTCTCGCCCGGGGTGAGGCGATATGAGCGCGCATCGTCGAGAGGGGTGGCCCGGGTGGCTTCCGATCGAGAGAGTCGCGTGGCTCTCCGGCGGTGAGCGCTCGTCCCGGGGCGGTCGATGGTTCGATTCTTTCACGTGGCGCGTGCGTACGGCGGAGTGGAAGTCCTGTCGGACGTCACGCTCTCGCTCGATGGTGAGGCGGTCGTCGTCACGGGGCCGAGCGGTGCGGGGAAGACCGTGCTGATGCGTCTTCTCTGTGGCCTCGAGGCGCCGACGCGCGGGTGGATCACGGTCGACGGCGTGCCGCTCGCGGGCTCGACGTCCGAGGTCCTCGCGGCGCATCGGCGGCGGCTCGCCGTCGTCCCGCAGGAGCCGTGCCTCGTCTCGAAGAGCACCGTCATCCAGAACGTCGCTCTCGCTCTGCAGGTGCAGGGCGTCGGGCACGGCGAGGCGCACGAGCGCTCGGGCGCCGTCCTCGCGCGTCTCGAGATCGCCGCGCTCGCGGACCGGCGTGCCGACCTCCTGTCGGCGACGGAGCGGCGCTGCGTCGCGCTCGCGCGCGCTCTCGTTCGCGAGTCGGCTTCGCTCGTTCTCGCCGACGAGCCGGGCGCGGGGCTCGATCCCGCTTCGCAGCGCCGGGTCGGAGAGATGCTTGCGGAGCGTGTCGCCGCGGGCGCGACGGTCGTCGTCACGAGCCAGCAGCCGGGCTTCCCGGGCCTCGAAGCGCCGCGGATCGCATTCCTCGCGGAGGGGCGCATCACCTGGGATTCGGCCAGCGCGGCGTCGGCAGCACGGGCTTCATGACGGTCGGGGAGGGCACGGCCTTCGGAGCGCTGCCGCTGCCGCTGCCGCTGCCGCGTCTCCGCGGAGCGCTCACGCTTCTCTTCGCGACGGCGCTTCTCGCCGGAGGGGCCGCGGCCGCGGGAGCGGGTCTGATCGTGCGTGCCGAGGATCTTCGCCGGCAGATCCCGGACGCGGCGCTCTACTCCGTCGTCGCTCGCTCGACGGAGGTCGGCGCGACGCGCGAGCAGCTCGAGCGTCTTCCGGGTCTGCTCCTCGGAGGCGAGCGCCGCGCGCGCGACATCCTCGCGCGCGCGGGTGCGGGCGAGGCCGCGCCGGATCGACTGCGCGTCCTCGAGGTCGCGGTGCCGCTCCACGGGGAAGGGAAAGACGCGAGCGAGGCGACGCTGCGCGCGCTGACCGGAGTCGTCGACGTGATCGATCTCAACGCGCGCGAGCGCCGTGAGAGAACGACCGGACGGGTCGCGCGCCAGCTCCTCCCGGGGATCGCCCTTCTGCTCGTCGGAAGCAGCGTGTTTCTCGCCGCGATCGCCGCCACGACCGCGCTCGCGGGGCGCGAGCTTCGCGAGGAGATCGGCGTTCGCGTGCTCCTCGGGGTCGAGCCCGAGCGTCTCTGGAGCCGACTCGGGCTCCTCGTCGCGGGCGTCGCGCTCTCCGGAGTCGTCGTCGGCTTCATCCTCGCGATCGTCGCCGCGCAGCTTCTCCGGACGAGCGCGGAGTCGGAAGCCAGCGGGCTCCCGGTGATCGCGTTCGCGAGCGGGGCGGCGGCGCTGCTCGCGGGAACGCTCGCGCTCGGCCTCGCCTCGGCGCGCCGGGCGGTCGCGCGTGCGGTGCGCGCGATGGTCCTCGCGAGCCTCGCTGCTCTCGTCTCGCTCGCTTCGCCCCGCCCGGCACTGCCGAGCCCTTCGCCCGGCGTCCCCGATCTCGAGGAGCATGCGGATCGCCTGCGCGCGCTCTCGCGCGACGTCGCGGTGTGCCGCCGCGCTCAGCATCTCGCCGGCAAGGCCTGGCTCGCGAGCGAGCAGCAGGCCCTGCACGCCCTCGCCGAGAAGGATCCGGTCGGCACGCGCGTGGCGCTGGCGCAGGTCGCCGAGGACCTCCAGGGCGTGCGGCGCTGGAAAGAGCGCTGCGTGCGCCTCCGCGCACAGCGCACGAGGCTTCGCGACACGCTTCGCGAGAGCCGCTCGCTCGGTCCGCCGAGCGAGCCCTGGCGGGCGCCGGTCGGCGGGACCGTCGCGATCCGCTTCGGTCAGGCCGGGCGGCTCCACGGCACCGCGGGCTTCCGGAACGGCGTGGCGCTTCGCACGAGCGCCGGCGAGGAGGTGCACGCGACGGCGCGCGGCCGGGTCGCGTATGCCGGAGCACTCGCCGGGTCGGGACCGGTCGTGGTCATCGACCACGGTCGGAGGACCTACAGCGTGTACGCGCGGATCGACGAGCCGACGGTCGCGCCGGGCGCCGAGGTCGAGGCGGGCGCGACGATCGCGCGAGCACGGACGGCGCTCTTGTACTTCTCCATCCGGCGCCGCGGCCGGCCGATCGACCCGATGACGTGGGTGACCCGGACGGGCTAGACCGAGCGGCCGGCGCCCTCCAGCTCAATCGCTGGCTTCCGGTAGGCAACGGGTTCGCTTAAAGGTATTCTGTCCCGGATGACGTTTCGGAAGCAGCGGGGTGCTGGAGAACCGTAGTATGAGGAGAAGCAACACCACGGGCCGGCGCCGCGCCTGGCTCACGACGCTCGCCTTCGCCGTCTGCATGACGGTCCTGTTCTCGGGCGGACGCGCCGTCGAGCGCGTCTCCGCCGTCGGGGACGAGGCCTACGATCAGCTCGAGACCTTCACCAACATCCTCGCGATCGTCCAGAAGAACTACGTCGAAGAGGTCGGCACCAAGGATCTCCTCGAGGGCGCCGTCAACGGCATGCTCGGCGCACTCGATCCGCACAGCGCCTACCTGACGCCGGAGCTCTACAAGGAGCTCCAGGTCGACACGAAGGGCAGCTTCGGCGGGCTCGGAATCGAGATCACGAACCGGAGCGGCATCCTGACGGTCGTCTCGCCGATCGAGGACACGCCCGCGTACCGGGCCGGCGTCCAGCCCGGCGACCAGATCATCAAGATCGAGGGCGAGTTCACGAAGGACATGCCCCTGATGGACGCCGTCAAGAAGATGCGCGGCCCGCCCGGCTCGAAGATCACGATCGCGGTGAAGCGCGAGGGCACGCCCGATCTGATCGACTTCACGCTGACGCGCGAGGACATCCAGATCCAGAGCGTCAAGTTCAAGAGCCTCGGCGACGGCTACGGCTACATCCGCATCACGCAGTTCCAGGAGCGGACGTCCGACAACGTCGAGGAAGCGCTCGAGGTGCTCGGCAAGGACCACGAGGGCGGCATCCGCGGCCTCGTCCTCGACTTGCGGAACGACCCGGGCGGTCTCCTCTCGCAGGCGGTGAAGGTGGCGGACGAGTTCCTCGAATCGGGGATGATCGTCTACACCGACGGCCGGATCGAGACCCAGAACCAGAAGTACTTCGCGCACAAGTCGAGCAGCTACACCGACTTCCCGATGGTCGTGCTCGTGAACGGCGGGACCGCCAGCGCGGCGGAGATCGTCGCCGGCGCTCTGCAGGATCACAAGCGCGCCCTCGTCCTCGGCACGAAGACGTTCGGCAAGGGCTCGGTGCAGACGATCCTGCCGCTCGACGACTCGTCCGCGATCCGCTTGACGACGGCGCGCTACTACACGCCGGCCGGACGCTCGATCCAGGCGACGGGAATCGTTCCCGACATCGAGATGGAGAACAACGTCCGTCTGGTGCGCCAGGACGGCCGGCCGCTGACGCAGGAGTTCCTGCGCGAGAGCGACCTGCGGAAGCACCTCGAGAACGAGCGCGGCGAGTCGGACGAGGCGCCGAAGCCGCAGCAGATCCGCCAGCAGTCGCCCGCCGAGGAAGAGGCGGCGCAGGGAGTCCTCGGCGAGAAGGGCAAGGACCCGCAGCTCGATCGTGCGCTGGAGCTCCTGAAGAGCTGGCACGTCTTCAAGACGATCGTCGCCAAGAAGGACTAGGTAGGACGAGGTGGAGGAGGGCGGGGACGGCCCTCTCTTCGCGCGAGCGAGGGCGCCCGTCGCGACGGCGGCTGCTCCTGCACTCGCGCCGAAGCCGGTCCGGCGCGTCGTCCGCGTGGCCGAGCTGGTCGCGCGGCTGCGGATCGGTCTGCAGGAGACCTTCCCGTCGCGCTTCTGGCTCGAGGGCGAGGTCAGCGGCTACAAGGTCGCGCGCAGCGGGCACGCGTTCTTCGTCCTGAAGGAGGAGAACGCCTGCGTCGAGGCGGTGGTGTGGCAGGACCGGCTGATCCGGCTGCCGTTCACGCCCGAGGAGGGCACGTCCGTCCTCGCGCTCGTGAGCCGCGTCGACTTCTTCGCTCCGGCGGGGCGCCTCCGGCTCCACGTCGAGCAGCTCGAGCCCGTCGGCGTGGGCGCGCTCGCGCGCGCGCTGGAGGAGCGAAAGGCGCGCCTCCGTGCGGAGGGCTTGTTCGACGAAGCGCGAAAGCGGCCGCTGCCGCTGCTACCGGTGCGGATCGGCATCGCGACGGCCTCGCCGAGCGCGGCGCTGCGCGACATCCTGAAGACGCTCGAGCAGCGCTATGCGGATCGGCACCTCCTCGTCCGTCCGTGCCGCGTGCAGGGGCAAGGCGCCGCGGAGGACATCGCCGCGGCGATCGACGACCTGAACCGGGACGGGCGAGCGGACGTGATCCTCGTCGGACGCGGGGGCGGCTCGGCCGAGGATCTCTGGTGCTTCAACGAGGAGGTCGTCGTGCGCGCGATCGCGCGCTCGACGATCCCCGTCGTGGCGGGCATCGGGCACGAGGTCGACTGGACGCTCGCGGACCTCGTCGCCGATCTCCGCGTCGCGACGCCGACGGCGGCGGCACAGCGCTGCCTGCCGGAGCGTCTCCACCTCGAGCGTCAGCTGGACGAGCTCGCGCGTCGTCTCGGAGGAGGTCTCGTCCGCCGCGTCGACCTCGCGCGTGCACGGGTCCGCGCCTGCGTCCCCGCTCTCGCGGACCCGCGCTCCGTCGTGACCGTCCGCACGCACCGGCTCGAGGTGCTCGCGACGCGAGCCCGCGAGGCGCTCGGGCAGCTGACTCCGGCGCGCCGGGCGC
>Ga0194120_10006857_pt1 | contig 15883 bp, 13 predicted proteins | sample TA2MahCa65mmetaG_FD_148642 | JGI IMG/M metagenome (GOLD analysis project Ga0194120, IMG submission 148642) | Freshwater microbial communities from Lake Tanganyika, Tanzania - TA2015019 Mahale Deep Cast 65m | ecosystem: Environmental > Aquatic > Freshwater > Lake | place: Tanzania: Lake...
GAACATGCTGCGGCCGCCGGTTGCGAAACCAGGGTCGAGTTGGAAGGCGGCGGTGTTCATGGGGCAAATGATACCGCGAGCCGCAATCGAAATCAATCAATTTGAACATTTATTTTTGGCGACCCTGCATGCGGCTGCTGCGGCTGCTGCGGATTGCCGCGGTGGGCGGTGGTGTTGTTGTGCGCACGCCCTACCGGGCGTACAGGTGTCGCTTGGGCAAGCGGTTTGCCAAGTTGCTGCGCTTTGTCGCCGTGTGGCTGGTGTGCCTCGCGGCGGCCGAGGCCGTCGGTGCACCGGCCTTTCCGGTCGCGGCCGGCGCGGTCGGAGACGCCCAGCTGCTGCAAGGCGGCCCCGACATCGAAGAGCTCGACGAAGAACGCCTGCCGCCCAGTGGCCTGCACGCCGACATGCTGGCCAACACGCCCTTGTGCACCCGGCGCGGCCACGGCTGCCGCGGCGACGACCAGGTCGTCCCGGCATCGCCCGACGCCGGCCGCCTGCTGCGCCCGCCGCGCCCGCACGGTTGACGGGACCGGCTCCCCGCTCGGCACGCCTGCGTTCACCCTGCATCCGCTGCACTGCCGCCTGGGACGGCGAGCGGAATGCCGCCGCGCGCAGCCAGTGCTGAGTTCGGGCACAACCGACGCTTTGGCCGGTCCTCTCCTCGCATCCTGAACCACGCAACGCCGACCGCCAGCCCTCACCGGGCCGCGGTGGGGTTGCCGTGCGTGCCGCCGCAATGGGCCTCCGGGCTCGGCGCGGTGACGCGGGAGGCCGACCGTGATCAAGAAACGTCTGCTGCATTTCGTTGACCTCTTCGGCGATGGCCGCTACGAGGACCTGCTGCGCGGTCGCCTGGCCATCAACGCCGTGCGCGACATCGCCGCCGGCCTGGTGGTGGCCATGGTGGCCATTCCGCTGGCCATGGGCTTTGCCATCGCTTCAGGGTTGCGGCCCGAGCAGGGCATCGTCGGCGGCGCGGTGGCGGGGTTGGTTGGCGCGCTTTTCGGCGGCAGCAAATACCAGGTCTATGGCCCGACCGCAGCCTTCATTCCGGTCATCGCCGGGGTGATGGCCGCCCACGACCACGGTTTTCTGGTCACGGCGAGCATCCTGGCCGGCGTGGTCTTGGCGCTGCTCGGCGTCTTCGGGTTCGGTCGGTACGTGCAGGCCGTGCCGCACAGCATCATCGTCGGCTTTACCATTGGCATCGCCGCCACGATCGCCTTGTCGCAGGCGGGCGAGGTGTTCGGTTTTCGCGAGCCTCTGCCGTACAAGTCGATTCCAAAACTGCAACGCATCTTCGAACTCTTCGGAACGCTCAACATCTGGGCGGTAGCGGTGGCGCTGGGCACGCTCTTGCTGACCAAAGGCCTGCTCAAGATCTCGGTCTACATCCCGGGGCCGCTGGTCGCCTTGGGCCTCGGCACCTGGCTCACCCAGAACTCGCTCGCCGACGCCGGGCTGACGGTGGTCCGCGAAAAATATGGAGAAATCGCCGCGGCGAAGATCGTGATGACGCCGCCCGCGCCCATCGACTGGTCGGCGGCCGCACTCGGTGACACGGCCTACGTGGTGGTCGCCATCACCTTTGTTGCCGCCGTCGAGAGCCTGCTGTGCTCGCGCATGGCCGACCGACTCGCCAACAACACCGGCACGCCGTTCGACCCCGACAAGGAGTTGTGGGGCCAAGGCTTGGTCAACATCTTCGTTGTGCTTTTCAACGGCTTTCCACACACGGGCGCTTTGGCGCGCACCGCCACCAACATCCGCTTGGGCGCCATCTCACCGCTCGCCGGGATCTGCAAGTTCGCCTTCAAGCTGGCGCTGGCCTTCTACCTCGCGACCTACCTCGAGATGGTGCCGATGGCATGCATCGGCGGCATCCTGCTGTACGTGGCCACCAACATGGTCAAGGGCGAGGAAGTCAAAGAAGTCGTCGCGCACGGCCGCGGTCACGTGTGGCTGATGGTCTACACGGCGCTCGCCGTCGTCGCCACCGACTTCTTGACCGGCGTCATGACCGCGCTCGGCATCCACTGGGCGTGGCAGAAATGGGCGCAGGGTCAGATCGCCGCCGCTGACGCAGAGGCAGTTCCTGCACATCACGTCGAGGTGGCAGGGCGCCGGGCGACGGTTGGCACGGATACGGCGCTGGCCCGCCGCCCGCAACACGGCATCGAACCCGTCGAATCGACCCACAAGTGGCTGCGCCACATCCGTCAGCGCGCCCACGTCGCCCCGACCGCATTCGTCCACCCACAGGCCAGCGTCATCGGCCGCGTTGTGCTGGGGGACCACGTCCACGTCGCGGCCGGCACCAGTGTCCGCGCCGACGAGGGCACGCCCTTCTACATCGGCGCCAACAGCAACCTGCAAGACGGCGTCATCGTCCACGCGCTCAAGGACCGCCACGTGCATGTGGCCGGCGAAGACTGGGCGGTGTTCGTCGGCGCCAACGTGTCGATCGCCCACGGCGCCATCGTCCACGGGCCCTGTTACCTCGGCGACAATTCGTTCGTCGGCTTTCAGGCGACCGTCCACGACGCGGTGGTCGGCGAAGGATGTTTCATCGGCATCGGCGCCGTGGTGGTCGGCGTCGAGTTGCCCGCCGGCAAGCACGTGCCGCACGGCGCCATCATCGACAGCGCTGACAAGGTGGCTCTGCTGCACGACGCGACCGAGCACCACGCCGAGTTCAATGAAGACGTAGTCGATGTCAACCGCGGGCTGGCCGCCGCCTACCGGCGCCACCGCGGCCGGGCCCCGCATGGCTTGCAGTTCGACCGCAGCCACCCGCATCCGGGAGCCGCGCCTGCGCACCTGGACCACGGCCACCACGCGCCTCGCCCCCACAGCTACGGCTGGATGTACCAGCCCGACCGGGCGCTCGGCGACGACCGCTTTTAGCATCGGAGGGTTCATGATCTGGCTAGGCATCGCATCCGGCGCAGCCGCGTACCTGCTGTTCTTCGTCGCCGCCAAATGCACGTTTCGCGTGCAAGAAGGCGAGTTGGCCACACTGACGCGCTTTGGCGCCGCGCTGCGCGACCCCGAGGGCAAGGTGCGCACGTTCGAGCCGGGCCTGCACTTCAAGGCGCCGTGGGAAAAGGTGCGCCGGGCTCCCGTGCGCGAGCAGACCCTGCAACTGGCCAGTCAGCTCGGCGGCACCACGGCCATCGCCCGCGACGGGACGCTCGTGCGCTTCGACGGCGTCCTGCGCCACGCGGCCGACCCAAGCCGGCTCGAAGTTCACCTTTTCGGGTGCGAGCGGCCGGACGACCACCTGGGCAGCTACTTCATGTGCCTCGTGCGCAACGAGATCGCCAACTACGGCGGCGACGACGAGGCGGGAGGCGAGGTGGCGTGGACGCAACTGCGGCGCGACAGCCGGCAACTCTCCGACCGCATCGAGGCCCAGTGCGCCGCAGTGGGCGATCGCTACGGCGTCGTGTTCAACGGCGTGGACCTCAAGGACATCCTGCCGCCCGACGCTCTGGTCGAAGCGCTCAACGCCGTGATGAACGCCAAGACCGAAGCCGAGGCCGCCTACGCGCTGGCCGAGGCCGACGCCGCCCGGCGCATCCTGGCCGCCGAACAAAGCGTCGAGGTCGCCCGGCGCAAGGCCGCGGCCGCCGAAACTGAAATCGAAGAAATCGCCACCGCGCTCGCGGGCTTGCAGCGCGACGGCGTCTTGTGGGCCTACGTCGAGCGCCGCCGGGCCGAAGTCCTTTCGCAGGCCAAGCACCTGCTGGTCGGGAGTGCAGCATGAGCGACGACGCCTTTTTCGTTCTGGGCGCGATGGTGGGGGCAATTGCGTTGCCGATGGCGACGCTGTTGCTGCTGCCGTTGCATGTCGAAGTCCAAGAGGGCCACGTGATCCTGGTGACGCGTTTTGGCCGGTTGGCGGCGACGCTTGCTCGGCCGGGCTGGCACTGGTTGCCGGACCGCGTGCTGCCGTGGGTGGGATTGCACCGGCTGTCGCTGCGCCGGCAGTTTCGCCACATCGAAGAGGTCGCCATCAACGATCGCAACGGCACCACAGTCATCGCCGACATCTGGGTCGAACTGCGGGTGGTGGACCCGGTCAAAGCGGCGTTCGCGGTCGACGACTGGGACGCGGCGCTGCGCCACCTGGTCGCCCATACCGCCGGCAGCGTCTTGTCGACCGACACCTTCGACGACATCTTGCATGCCCGCGCCGAACTCGGCCAGCGCCTGGCCGGCGAAATCGGCCCCGAAATGCAGCGGTGGGGTGTGCAGGTGGACGCGGTGCTTTTGCAGCGCCTGAGCTTGTTGCCCGAAGTGCAGGAACAACTGCTGGCCTCCGTCGCGGCCAAGCTCTTGCGCGCCAAGGCCGACATCGACGAAGCCGGCCGCCAGCGCGTGCGCCTGCTCGACGCCATGACCGAAGAGCGTACCGCCGCCCTGGTCGCCCAGGCCAAGGTGCAGTACCCGACGGCGGTCGGCCGGGCCTACGCGCGTCTCGGCGATACGCCCGAGGTGCTGCATGCCTACCAGCAGTTGTACGAGTTGGCACAGATCCGCCCGCACCGCGCCACGGTGTTCCGCGGCATCACTGACGCCGATCTGCGCAAGGGCGAGGCCATGATGTTCGTGCCCAACGGCGAGGGCGGCTACGCCCTGGCCCAGGGGCCGCAGACCGTTGCCGGCGGTCACGCGATGCCGGAGCTGACCGCCCGCCCGTAGGCCACTGCGGGACTGCACAATAGCAAGTCGATCGCGCTCACATCACGATGGAGCCGCGGGTCGGACCTTTGGCCCGCGAGCTGCCGACCCACCGAGCAAGCAAACGGGCCCAAGAGATGATGGAGCAAATCGTTTCCGCGCCCTATCCGCCAGCGCGCTTGCCGGCGTCGGCCTTGCTGTGGCGCTTGTCCTTGCCCGCGGCCTTGCCGGCCGCCGCCCCGCCGAGCGCTTTGGCCTTTTGCATCGATGCGATGAGGAACTCGGGCCGGCTCGGCTGGTAGTAGTACGGGAATCCTGGGTTATTGCTGACAATGTCGTCGACTGTCGATCCGTCCGGCCGCAAAAACACGATGCGCGGCACATAGTTTCCGAACCTCGCAAATCGATGGACGATGTCCATGGGCGCGGTGCCGCTGTTGACGTGGACCATGACGAGGCCGCTGGCGAGCTTGTGCACGTCCTTGTTGGACTTGAGCACCTCGCCGAGCAAGGTGCACTTGGGGCAAGAATCGGTGTAGAGCAGCAGCAAAACGGCTTTTTTCTTCGCCGACGCCTGCTTGAGGCCGGCCGCCCACTCGTTCCAGTGGATCGGACCCTCAAAGCGGATCTCGGCCCGCGCCTCGCCCGTCCACGCCCACGCGCACAGCGCCGCCGCGACACCGACCGCGACCGACCGACCACGAGGCCAAACCGTCGCTCGAACCACCCTCGACCTCGACATGTGCGCGCTGCCCGCAGTGCCGCCCGAACGCGGCTCGCGGGCATTGTAGTGGCTGCCGGGCCGCGGTGGTAGGGGCTGCCCGTGCACCCACGGATGGATCGGAGGGCAGCGCAAGGACGGCCAACGTACTGCCCCGGCCGCGGACGAACGCTGTCGCCGAGGCTGTCCGGTCGCCACGGGATGCCGCAGCCACGCGCGCCGCCTCCTCGGCTTGCCTCGCGCCGGGCTTTTGCGCAAGATGCCGCCATGCGCAGCGTCTCTCCTCCCGTTGTCGTCGCCCTCGCCCTGCTGGCGGCGGCCTGTTCGCCCACCCAGACCTTCGGCACCGTGGAGGGCTTGCGCTGCAGCAATCAGGGCGACGAGGTATGTTCGCAAGAGGCCGGATTCCCGCGCGCGCGCTGCGACTTCGACGGCACCTGGCACATCCTGGAGCACTGCGGCGCCAGCACCTGCATCGTCGAGAACGCGCCCGGCGGCCAGCACCGCACCCGCTGCGGCGGCAGCCAGCCGACCGGTGGCGGCGCGATCCAGGTGGACGCCAAGGCCGGTCCCCCGCCAACCGGCGACGCCACCACGGTGGCCGAAGTCGACAGCAAGGCCGAACCCAAGGCCGACAGCACGGGTACGCCAGCGGTGGCCTGCGGCAGCTACAGTTGCGTCGGCGTGGACATGTGCACGTTTTTTGGCACGTGCGAGTCGAAGTCGTGCCCAACGGCTTGCACGCACGGCGCGCGCTGCAGCTTGGGAGTTTGCCTGCCTCACTGCTATGGCACGTGCGCCAGCACCGAATACTGCAAGTTCGGGACCGACGCCAAATCGGCCGACATGTGCAGCAAGCTCGGCTGCCAGGTGCCGCTCGACCTCGGCACCGCGGTGGCGGCAATCGGCATGCAGTTGCCCGCGACGGCCACCACGGCGTGCGCGCACCTCAAGGGCGCGGCCGTGGCCTTCAACCACGCGCTCGCTTCGGTCCCGGTCGCCGCCGCGGACCTCGAGGGCACGCTGACCAGCGGTGGCGAGACGCTGGCCTTTGCCGACCTCGCCGGCCTTGCGCAGGTGGCGCTCTTGGGCACAACCGCGCTCGGCACGCCGTGCGGATCGCCGTGTCTGGTCCAGCTGAGCAAGGCCGAGAACCTGCACCCGGCGATGGTCGGCGTGCCCGGGCCGTGTGCGCTGCGCTGGACGGCCAAGGGCCCGGGACGCTTCGACAAGCTGCCGCTGCCGCTGCGCCTGGGCGCGGTGCGGGTGCCACTCTTGCTGCGCGACGTCGAGGTGGTCATTGCCAGCGATCTGAAGACCGCGGAGGTATGCGGTCACGTCGGCAGTGCCGAGGTCGCGGCCGCGTTGTCGGGGCTGCCCACCGCGAGCGGTCCGGGTTTCCAGATCAAGACCGCGCTGCAACAGGGCGCTGGCAAGCCTGACGTGGACAGCGACGGCGATGGCAAAGCCGACGCGTGGTCAGTGGCGCTGACCCTGGCGACGACCGCGGCGCAGTTGACCAAGTGGAGTCCGTGACCTGCCGCCTGCCGTCTGCGCCTGCCGCACTTTTCACCGCCGATGGCTGCCTGCGCGACGGGGTTTATTGCGGGAGCGTGGCCGACCCAGATGTCGGGGTGCGCGGTCCGTTCGATCGCTTGCGCCGCAAGGAGTGGCACTACCTGTCGGTGTGCACCGATCGCCAGTTCATCGCCGTGGCGGTGGTCCAACTCGGCTACCTGGCCAACGCCTTCGCTTACGCGGTGGATCTGGCTGACCCCTGCGGCGCGCCATGGCGGTTCGAGGCATTGCGTCCGCTCGGCGTTGCGGTCGATTTTGCACCGGCCGCCGACCGCGGGGTCACTTGCTGGCACAGCCGCGGCGCCCGCATCGAGATCACGGGCGATTGCCGAGGCTGGCGGGTAGATCTCGATGTGCCCTTGCGCCGATCTGCCATGCAGCGGCCGCTGCGCGGCCAGTTCACCGTGCAGCGCGCCGAGTCGCTGACGCTCGTGCACCGCCTGCCGACCGGCAAGCCCGCCTATACCGAAAAGGAGGCAGGTCTGCTCGCCGAACTGGCGCTGGCGTTCGGGGACCAACGGGTGGCCGGGCCGGGCCTGGCCACCAGCGATTGGACGCGATCGGTGGCGCTGCGCGAGACCCGCTGGAAGTGGGCGTCGCTGGTCGCGCACCTGCCCGCTGGCCGCCGGCTCGGCCTGAACCTCTCGGCCGAGGTGTACGACGACGCGCGTGGCCATGGTCGCGAGAACGCGGTGTGGATCGACGGCGCGGTGTGGCCGATCGGCGGGGTGCGATTCGCGGTGCCGGCCGACCCGGAACGCGCGCCCTGGCGTATCGACAGCCTCGAAGACGGCGCAGTGGACCTGCGGTTCGAGCCGATGGGCGCCCGCCGTCAGGACCTGGACTTCGGCGCGGTGGCGAGCCAGTTCGTGCAACCCTTTGGTCGCTTCTTTGGCCGGGTTGTCGTGGCCGGCAACACCGTGCCGATTGCGGGCGCCGTCGGCGTCGTCGAGAACCACCGAGCGCGTTGGTAGCCCCTTTGGAATGCCGTCGTGTGCAATTTCCTTGGGACGCCCGCCATTCTGTGATAGATTGTGAACATCGGCGTCGCCCGGTCGGCGCGCGAGGTTCCCATGAGCTCCAGCGGTCCCCCGCGGCCCTCTGGGCCGCCCGTACGCCACATTGCGGGCGTCGGTTACCAGAATCCCGGGTCGATCCAGCCCGCCTTTCGATCGGAGTCCACTCGGGCGCCCTCCGGCCACCCGGCCACCCCGCGGCAGGGTCACGCCGTCGTGCCCGCGGCTGCCGCCCTGCCGCCGCGCGCCATCGGCAGGGTGTCGGGTTCGTTCCACCCGCCGGCGCCGGCGATCGAAGTGCCCCATGACGTCCTCGTCGAGCACACGGATTTCCTGAACATGATCGGGCAGCTCGCAGTGCGCCCGACGTTGCGCGAGCACGAGTTGAGCGAACTGGCCCACCATGTGTTCCGCTGCTCGGCCGCCGAGGGCCGGGTGATGGTCGCCGAGGGGCAGCCCGCCGACCACGCGTTCTACCTCATCGTCGGCCAGGCCGAGGTGTCCCAGCCGGCGCAAGGCCGCCCCATGGCTTTCGATGTCGTACAGCCGGGCGAGTTCTTTGGCGAAGGTGCGGTCCTGAACGACGCAGTGCATCACCATACGGTGACCGCCGGCCCCGGCTGCGTCCTTTTCGCCTTCAGCAGGGCGGCCATGGCAGACCTGTGGCAGCGGGACCGCATGCTGGCCGAGCGCCTGCACGCGGCGATCGCGGCTCACCAGGCCTATCGGCACCGCACGCGCGGCTGGTAAGGGCCAGGAAATGATTTACTCAATCAATTCTCGGGCCCGTTTGCTTGCTCCGTGGGTCGCCAGCTCGCGGACTAAAGGTCCGACTCGCGGCTCCGTCCTGATGTGAGAGTGATCGACTTATTATTTTCCAGTCCCTAACGGCTTGCCTGTGGTGGGCTGAATCAGTCAAGGCGCCCCACGGCCTGATCCGTGACTCGCCAGCGCTGGTCCAGGGCGGCGGACGCGCGGCTCCGGCATGAGCGGCCCGCGTCCAAGATCTTGTGTTCCAGGCACTTCGTGGCCCGCCACGGGCCGCGCGCAGCGTCCGTTGGGTGTCGCCATGGACCACCATGGCGCCTGGCCCTATGCTTGCGCGCCACCCGGCCCGGCCCGGAGCGTGCACCGCCTTGACCGAACCCGACCGCGATCCCGCCCCCTGCGAACCGCCCACCGACCGCTGGACGCTGGCCTGGTGGCTGTTGATGGCCTTTTGCACCGGCCTCGCGATGTGGCCGCTGTGGGTGGGTTCGTGGCTGCCGCTGTACGATGCGGCGCAGGTGGCCCATCAGGCCTCGGTCATCTGGGACTGGAACGTCGAACCGGGCTTCCGCCGCGATTTCGTGCGCGCCGCCTTCCCAACGCCCAACTGGCTGGGCATTGGCCTGGTCACCGCGCTGGCCCCGCTCGGCGGCGTATTGGTCGCCCACAAGATGGTCCTGTCGCTGTGCGTGCTTGGCGTCATCGCGGCCAGCGCGTGGTTGCTGCGCGCTGCCGGCCAGAGCCGCTGGCTGGCCCTGGCGGCCCTGCCGTGGGCATGGCATCAGGAGATGTTCATCGGTCACCTGGCGCACAGCCTCGGCATGCCGCTGTTTCTTGGCCTTGTGGCGGCCCACGTCGGGCTGGCGCGGCGGCCGGGGCCGTGGCGCGCACTGCTCGTGGCCCTGCTTTTCGGCGTGCTCGCGGTCACGCATCTCTTGCTGTGGGCGCTGGCGACGGTGACGATCCCGATCGCTGGCGCTGCCGTGGGCTGGACCCAGAACCGGTGGCGCGGTTTGGCTGCGGGCGCCCTGCGCGACCTCGGCCTCGCCATGCCCGGGTGGGCGCTGATCATTCCGTGGTACGTGCGCGACGTCGCATCGGCGGGCCCCGCGGAGTTCTCCGCCGAATGGCGGCTGCCCATCGACAGCCTGCGCACGGTGTTCGGCCAGATGTTCGACGTGTTTGCGCCGCGCGGCAGCGCGCTCGACAGCCTGGCCGACCTGCTTTTCAACCGACCTGGCGACGTCATCAGTGCGCTGTGGTGGATCGGCCTTGGCCTGTGGGCGCTCGCGGCCTTGCGCAGCGACCGCACGGCGGCTGGCGACGGCCTCGGTGCGCGGTACCTGACGTGGATGGCCGGCCTGGTCGCCCTGGCGTTCTTGGTCTTTCCCGTCCATGTGTTTCGGCCGGTATGGGTGCACGGCCTGGGCACGCGCCTGGTCGCGCCGATGCTGTTGCTGGCGGGCGTTGCGGTCCGCCTCGACCCGATGCGGCCGGCGCCGTCGGTACGGCTGCGCACCTGGGCTGGGTCGCTGGCGTTGCTGGCGGCCGCGGTCTGGCTGCCGATCTCGACGGCGCGCTCGGCGATCTTGGTGCAACCGGAGTTCGACCACATGGCCGAGGCCCTGTCGGCGATTCCGCGCGGCAAGGCGGTGCTCGTGCTGCGCCCGCGCTACGAGAGCCATTGGATGCAGATGCACCTGTTCGCCGATGTCGGCCAGTACGCAGCGGTCCTGCGCGGCGCCGCGGTGCCGCAGGTGTTCATCGACCCGGTGCTGCAGCCGGTGCGCACGGCCCCCGGCCGGACCCGCCCGGCCCCGCCCGGCGACGACCACGAGCGTTTCAACTGGCACGACCACGGCCGGTACTACGACTACGTGGCGCTTTTTCGCGATCCGTTCGCCGCCGAACCTCGCTACGAGGCGCTGCTGCGCAGTTGGCCGCGCGTGTACCAGCGTGGCAAGTGGCAGGTCTTCCAGAACCTGCACCCAGAACCGTGGCCACCGCCGCCGCCGCCGACCCCGCCGCCCCGCGACCCCGATGCCCAGGTGGCCGAATCGATCGCCGACACGGTGGGCGCATTGCTCGGGTTCGGCTGGACGCTGCCGTATGCCATCGACTCGGCGCTGGTCGAACGCGACGAGGCGCTGCGTGCGGCGCTGGGCATGCCGTCGCGCAATCCGGGAGCCGAGGCGCCCCTTGCGCCGGTGCCCGGACAGGAACGGCTCCCAGACGCACTGCCCATCGCGGTGACCAGCGACGCGGCCGATGTGCCTTCGGTGCTGTTTGCCCCGCGCCCGGTGGTCCTGCCGCCCGCCCTGGTCGCGCCCATCGAACCGCCGCTGCCTGAACCGATTCGGTAGCGGCACCCGAAACCGCCGTCCGGGCAGGCTCGGATGCGCCGATGCGCCCAATGCCGGACGTGCTACATTGCTGGCCGCGGGCCTGCCGCCCGCAGCGGGTCGAATCGTGGAGCGCAGCGGACTATCGCTTTTCGGCATCCCGGTGACGGTGTCGTTGTGGCACTTCGTGTGGATGTTCGTGCTGCTGTACAACGTCGACACCCGCGAGATGGGTTTTGCCGGCACGGCGCTGCTCATCCTGATGGCCAGTTTCTCGGTGCTCGCCCACGAGTTCGGTCACGCGGGCGTGGCCAGGGCCTTCGACCTCGACCCGGAGATCTACCTCGTAAGTCTGGGTGGCATCACCCGGCACGCCCCGCCGCGCCGGCCCTGGCACGAGTTCGCCATCGTGTTGGCCGGACCGATGATGAACTTCGCGCTGGCGGCGGCCTTCTACTTTGGCGGCGCACTTCTGCCCGCCAATGCCGCGTTCATCACCAGTTGGGTGATCGGCATCAACCTGGTGTGGGGCATCTACAACCTGCTGCCGGTGTGGCCGATGGACGGCGGGCAGCTGATGCGCGTGGTCCTCAAGAAGCTGTTGCGCCCCCTGCTGGCCGACCGCCTGACCCACGGCATCTCAATCGGCGTGGCGTTGGTCATCGGCCTGCTGCTGCTGCGCATGGGGTCCATCATCGGCGCGGTCTTTCTGGCGATGTCGCTGTTGCAGAACTGGCGGATGCTTCAGGACGTCAACGACGGCCACGATGCCAAGGTGCAGCAGAAACACAGCCGCGTGCGCGAACTGGTCGCCGAGGCGCGCGGGGCGTTCGAGCAGGCCGACTACGCGACCGCCACCCGCCTGGCCCACCTGGCCCGGAGCGAGCCGTACCTGTCGCAAGAAGAGCTGGACCACATCTGGCAGCTGCTCGCGCTGTCCGAGGTGCGCGCCGGCCACTACGAGCCGGCCATCCGCTACGCCGAGCGCGTGCCGCAATCGGCCGACATGGCAGCGGTCCAGGCCTTTGCGCTGCAGGCCCTGGGCGACGGCGGCCGCATCAAGCGCTTCCTCGCTTCGCCGTCGGCGGTGCTGTTGAGCACCGAACGCATCGAGCAGTTGCAGGACCAGGCGCGCCAGACCGCCTGAGCCGCCGGGCCGTGAAGGATGGTAAACCGGGCTTGCAAGTGCGGCCGGCGGGGGCATCGTGTGCCTGACGACTGCGCGCCGGCCAGCCGCGCACCTGAACCGCGATGCCGCACCTGCCGCGACCGCCCCCTGGACCCCGACCCGGCGCCCGGCCGTTGGCGCGCGAACTGTGCGTCATCGAGATTGGCGAGGGTTGGGCGATCCGCTGGCGGGGCGAACTGCGCTTGGTCGGGACCTTCGAGACCATGCGCCAGGCGCTCAACGCCGCCCTGCATCAGGCCTGGCAGCAGAAGGTCGATGTCCTGGTCCAGCAGCGCGACGGCAGCTTCCACCGCATGCGCCCGCTGCCCCCCGTCGAACCCGAACCTCGCCGAAAACGCAGCGCCAGCAGCAGCCACGAGCGATAGCGAGCCCTTGACCGTTGCGCACTGGACGCGAGAGGTCCAGGCGCATCCGGCGGGTGCCCACCGCTTCGCGCACGTTGACACCTCCGCCCCGACCTCCGATCCTTGCGTCCCTTCCGGCGGCCGCGCCGCCGCAATTGCAGGTGTCCCATGCGCGCCGCCCGTCTGTCGTTGCCCTGCCTTTTTGCCACCGTCGTCGCTGGCGCACCTGTCGCCGCTGCGCAGGCCGCGCCGCCCGCCAAGCCGGTCAAGGTCGACCCCAGGGTCAACGCCGCGGTGGTGCTGAAGTCGGGCATCAAGTCCGCCGATTTCGTGGCGCGCGGCATGGCCTACCGCGGGCTGCAGTTCGACAAGGATCGCGAGGGCGCCAAGAAGTTGCTCGAAGACGGCACCACCGACCCACAGTGGGTGGTGCGCGCCGGTGTGGCGCAGGGCTTTTACGCCATGAACGACGCGCGCTGGCGCAAGGTCGTCCACGACGCCCTGGCCATGCCGGTGCTGAGCCCGCTCGAAGTGCTGCCGGCGCTGGACGAAGTGGCCGACAAGGACCAACTGTCGCTGCTGTTCGAGGTGCTCGGCGACAAGGAACACGAACAGCACGACAAGCTCGTTTCCGCGCTCTTGCGTCGCGATCGGCCGCACTTGATCGCGGTTTTCGTACAGGGCTTGGGCAGCAAAGACGCCCTGGTGGCGCAGTCGTTGCTCAAGGGCGTGACGCGACTCAGCCCAGTGCTGCAGGTCAAGGTGCTCGAAGGTATCGCCAAGGCCCACGCGGCCAACGACGCCGTGACCAAGGCGCTGCTCGAGGTTGCAGCGGCCAGCCATGAAAAACTGCCGACCACCTACCTGAACCTCGTCAAGACCAAGGACGCGGCGCTGCTCGACAAGGTGACGGTGATGCGCGCCCGCCACGGCGATCGGGCGGTGGCCAAGGCGATGGTGGCCCTGTGCCTGCGGCTCAAGGACAAGGACCAGTTGGCGGCGCTGCAGGCGCTGCGACCGATCGCCGGCAAGGACGATGCGGTGGCGCTCAAACCCATCTTGGACCAGGGGCCGTCGCACGAGACGCTTTTCCAGGTCTACGAACTGCTGGCGCGCGCGGGCGACCGGTCGATGCAGAAGGAGGCGGAAAACCTCGCCGAATCCACCGACGTCGACGTGCGGGCTACCGGAGTGTTCTACCTGGGCTGGGTGGGCGGCGCCGGCCGCATCGGCGACATGCACCGCTACCTGCAGGACGGCATTCCGGCCGTGCGCATCGCCGCCGCGCGCGTGCTCGGCTACATCGCCAGCCACATCTCGGTGGGGCCGCTCAAAGAGGGCATCGAACTCGAAAAGGACGAGCGGGTGCGCATGGAGATGGTGCGGGCGCTCGCCGCGATTCGCCACAAGGACGCCTACCAGGCGCTGATGTTCTTCACGCGCGAAAAGGACCCTGAACTGCGTCGCGTGGTGGTGCGCGCGCTCGCCGATTCCGGTGACGCCGTCGTGCGCCAGGGCCTGCAAAACGCGCTGAACGACAACGATCCGCGTATTCGCAGCGAAGCGGTGCGGGGCTTCATCCTGAGCGACGTCGCCAAGGCGGTGGACGTATGGAAGCGCGCGATTCGCTGGCTGCCGCCCGGCGTGGTGCTGGATCTGACCCGCGAGATGACCAAAACCATGGAAGGATTCATCGAACTCGCGCTCGCCGATGGCGGCAAGGACGACAACGCCGTGGCGGTGCGCGAAGAGGCACTGGTCGCTCTGCACCTCTTGCCAGAATCGGAAATCAGGATTCTCTTCAAGCTATTGGAGCAGACACAAGAAGAGGATCTGAAGATTCGCATCCTGCGGGCGCTCCTGGATCTCGACAAGACCAAGGTCGCGGTGGCCGTCAAGTCCACGGCGCTGCAGTCCAGCCCGCGCGCGCGCATGGCCGCCATCCGTATGCTCGGCAAGCTCAAGGGCGACAAGGAGGCCCAGGAGTTCCTGGTGCGCTTCCTGGACGAACCCGACGAGCGCATCCGCATCGCGGCAGCGCTGACGTTGTGGGGCGGCTGAGCCACCCGGGCATGGTTCGGCCTGGCGCTCTTGTGGTGGTGGCCCTCGCCGTGGGCTGCGGCGCGCAGGCTGGCGAACCGGTGCGCGACCTTGCTGGGGAGGCCCGCGCGCTTGTGCACGGCATGGGCGCTGGGCGGAACTGTCTGGGTGACCAGCATTGCACGTTTGGGGCCGTGCGCGGGGTGTGCGCGCTCGGCACCTGCCTGGGCCTATTGAGCGCCGACCAACGGCCGCAGCGGCGGGTGGTCTTGGAGCGCCTCGCGGCGGCCGATACCGAGCTATCGGTCGTCATCGCCGCGTCGCTGCTGCGGGCGGTCGCCCAGCCGGAGTTGTCGACGCCATCGCACTTGGCGGTGGTCGAAGGCCTCGGCGTGTTGTGGCGGCGATCGGGCTGCCGCGATGCGTCCCTTGCGGCGCCGATCCGCGCGGCGGCCGGATCGCGCGAGGCCACGCTCGCGGTCACCGCGCGGGTGCAACTCGGCCACTGCGGCGATCCCCAGTCCCTGCCCGACCTGCTGGAAGACGCCGCGACGGGCAGCGAACTGTTGCGCGCGGAAACGTGTGCGGCGCTGGCGGGTCACGCGCAGGGACCGCAGTCGGCCAAGGCGCACGCGGCGCTGGTCGAGCGGTTGGACGACCCGTCTCCGGTGGTCCAGCGCGCCGCGGTGGTGGCCCTGCGGCGCTGGCCGGCGCCACTGCCCGCCGCCGTGGAGGCCGACTTGCGGGCGCGCGCGCCCCACCTTTCGTATCTGCTCGGCGCCCACCGCGCCAGGCCGACCCCATGACACGCTTGCTTGCAATGACCCTGGCGCTTTTGGTTGCACTCGCGTGCGGCAAAGGCACCGACGAGGACGTCGCGCAGGCTGCGCCTGCCTCCATCCCGCCGCCCCCGGCGGTCACGGAGTCGGGCGGTGCCTACGTGTTGCGCTATTTCGCCCCGGCCAGCGGCCAACTCATCCCGGTGCGCAAGGTCGACGAGGTGCCCGAGGGCGCCCGCGGCCAGGTGGTGGTCACCTACGAAGATCCGGCCCTGCAAGGGCCGTGGCTCTACGTGGCCGACTTGACCCAGAAACAGGCCGGCGGCTTCGCGGTACGCAGCGTGGACCGCCAAGAACTCGAGGCCGCCCTGGCCGCCGCCCGGCCCACGGCAACGCCGCCGGAGCCGCACGCACCCG
>Ga0194120_10006859_pt1 | contig 15880 bp, 12 predicted proteins | sample TA2MahCa65mmetaG_FD_148642 | JGI IMG/M metagenome (GOLD analysis project Ga0194120, IMG submission 148642) | Freshwater microbial communities from Lake Tanganyika, Tanzania - TA2015019 Mahale Deep Cast 65m | ecosystem: Environmental > Aquatic > Freshwater > Lake | place: Tanzania: Lake...
TGCGCGGCGAGGTGCGCGGCGAGGTGCGCGGCGAGGTGCCGACCGGGGTGCGCGCGCGGGGGTCGCGAGGTCCACGGCGGCTGGCCGCGCGCCCAGCCTAACTTCTGATAATGCTCGTTATGTTGCATTGGACGGCCCGCAGGGGTGCTAGGGGGGCGGTGGCGCGCGGTGGATTGACGGACGGGCGCCGGTCGGGCACAACCATGGCATGAGCGTTTCCAAGGCCTCGCCGCTCGCGTTCGAGGACTGCGCGCTCGGTGCGAGCTACAGCTCGCCCGCGCATCCCATCACCCAAGCCGAGATCGCGCAGTTCGCCGCGCTCACCGGGGACCACAATCCGGTGCACATCGATCCGCAGTTCGCGCGCCGCACCCCCTTCCGAGGCTGCATCGCCCACGGGATGCTCGTGCAGTCGCTCGCGGCCGGACTGATGTGGCAAAGCGGCCTGTTCGAAGGCACGGTCGTGGCCGTCGAGAGCGTCTCCAGCCGCTTCGTCCAGCCGGTCCGTCCGGGCGACACGCTCACGGCCCGCATCGCGGTGGCGGCCCTCGATCCGGACCCCGGTCCGCGTCGGGGCTGGGTCGAGTGGCAGGTCGCGCTGTCCAACCAGCGCGGCGAGACCTGCTGCGAGAGCAACTGGCGGCTGCTGATGCACCGTCGTCGAGCGAGCGGCGGCTAGCGGTTCGCAGGCGCGGAACCCGGTCCGCCCGGGAACTTGGCGCGCGCGCGCGGCGGCGGCGGCGGGATCCAGTCGAGGTCGATCCCGACCAGCGCCGGTCGCCCGTCGCGGTCGGAGCTCTGGGGCCAGTCGAGCGCGCACAGCTCGAAGCGCACGTGTTCGAGGGAATGTGGGTCGCGCAACTCGAGCGCCCCCCCGAGCAACGCGAGCGCGCGCGAGCGGTCCACGAGCAGCGCGACCGACTCGGCCGGATGGCGATCGGCGAGCGCTCTCAAGCTCTCGTCGTCGAGCGCGCACTCTTGCCAACTGTGTTCCTTCATCCCCAGCGCCGCCGAGATGGCGGCCGCGGTTTCGGACGTCACCGCGGGCTCGCGCAGCCACGCCCGCGGCGCCAGGCGACCGAGCAGCTCGGCCGTCTGGGTCGAGAGCGGCGCGGCGTCCATGCACACGAGCCAGATGCGAACGAGGGCGAACACGCGCGCGCACTCTACGCGCGGGCGCGAGCGCGACCACGCTCCGATTGTGGTTCGCGCGACGCTTTTTGCGCGCAGAGCGTTGAGTGGCGCCGCGCTCTCGTATACGGTCCACGGCCCGTCGGCAGGGGTCTGCAGTTCGTCGCTGCAAGGCTCGCCCGACCGCCCACCGTCTGGAGCCCGCACGGATGTTCAGCCGCTTCGGAGCCTTCCTGCGCTCGTCCATCGGCAAGAAGTCGTTGATGGCCGTCACAGGCCTTCTCCTGATCCTCTTCCTCTGCGCCCATGTCGTGGGCAACTTGACCCTGTACGCCGACTCGGACGGCGCGAAGTTCAACGCCTACGCGGCACAGCTCGAGGCCCTCGGGCCGCTCAAGCTCGTGGCCGAGGTCGGGCTGGTGGCGTTGTTCGGGGTCCACATCGCGCTGGGGATGCGCGCCATCCTCGAGAATAGCGAGGCGCGCCCCGCGCGCTACAAGGACCTCGCGCCCAAGGGCAACCGCACCTTCGCCTCGATGAGCATGTCGATCACCGGGCTGGTCGTGCTCGCGTTCCTCGTGCTGCACATCGTCGATTTCCGCCTGGCGGACTTCAGCGAGCAGGGCCTCGCCGCGCTGGTGGTCGAGCGCCTCTCGAGCCCGCTGGGCGGCACGATCTACTTCGTGAGCATGGCCTTCCTCGGCGTGCACCTGTGGCACGCCTTCCAGAGCGCGATCCAGACGCTGGGCATGCGCCACCCGAGCTACGCGCCGACGATCGCCCTGATCGGCCGCGCGCTCGCCGTCGCGCTCGCGGTGGCGTTCGCGTCCTTCCCCGTGCTCTTGCTCGCCACCGGCGGGCAGTGGCCTTGGAACTGAGCGGAGCGAGACACCATGACCACCCCCACCACGCCGATCCTCGACTCCAAGTGCCCCAGCGGGCCCATGTCGGAACGCTGGTCGAAGCACCGCTTCGAACTCAAGCTCGTCAACCCCGCCAACAAGCGCAAGTTCCACGTGCTCGTCGTCGGCACGGGCCTCGCCGGCGCGTCCGCCGCGGCCTCGCTCGCCGAGCTCGGATACCGAGTGACGGTGCTGTGCATCCACGACACTCCGCGGCGCGCGCACTCGATCGCCGCCCAGGGCGGCATCAACGCCGCCAAGAATTATCCCAACGACGGCGACTCGGTGCGCCGACTGTTCTACGACACGGTCAAGGGCGGCGACTACCGCGCCCGCGAGTCCAACGTCCATCGCCTCGCCGAGGTGTCGACGTCGATCATCGACCAGTGCGTCGCCCAAGGCGTGCCGTTCGCGCGCGAGTACGGCGGCTTGCTCGACAATCGCTCGTTCGGAGGAGCGCAGGTCTCGCGCACGTTCTATGCGCGCGGTCAGACCGGCCAACAGCTGCTCCTCGGCGCCTACCAGTCGATGATGCGCCACGTGGGGCTGGGCAAGGTCACGCTGCTGCCGCGGCGCGAGATGCTCGACCTCGTGCTGGTCGACGGGATCGCGCGCGGCGTAATCGCGCGCGAGCTCACCACGGGCGCGGTCGAGCGCTACGCCGCGGACGCGGTGCTGCTCGCGACCGGCGGCTACGGCAACGTGTTCTTCCTCTCGACGAACGCGAAATTCTCGAACACCACCGCGATCTGGCGCGCCCACAAGCGCGGTGCCCTGTTCGGCAACCCCTGCTTCACGCAGATCCACCCGACCTGCATCCCGGTCAGCGGCAGCTACCAGTCGAAGCTCACGCTGATGAGCGAGAGCCTGCGCAACGACGGCCGCGTGTGGGTGCCCAAGCACAAGGGCGATCGGCGCTCGCCCGACCAGATCCCCGAGGACGAGCGCGACTACTACCTCGAGCGCATCTACCCGAGCTTCGGCAACCTCGTGCCGCGCGACATCGCCTCGCGGCGCGCGAAGGAGATGGCCGACCTCGGCCGCGGCGTCGGCGAGTCCGGCATGGCCGTGTACCTCGACTTCCGCGATGCGATCGCCCGCGACGGCGCGCCGCGCATCCGCGAGCGCTACGGCAACCTGTTCCAGATGTACGAGCGCATCACGGCGGACGATCCCTACAAGGTGCCGATGCGCATCTATCCGGCCGTGCACTACACCATGGGCGGACTGTGGGTCGACTACAACTTGGAGAGCACCATCCCGGGCCTGTTCGTGCTCGGCGAGGCGAACTTCTCCGACCACGGCGCCAATCGCCTCGGCGCGAGCGCGCTGATGCAGGGCCTCGCGGACGGTTACTTCGTGATTCCCTCGACGATCGGCGCGCACTTCGCGGGCCGCAAGCTCGGCGCGGTCACGACCGACCACCCCAGCTTCGCCGCGGCGGAGCGCGACGTGCAGGGCCGCCTCGGCAAGCTGCTCTCGATCGACGGCCGACGCAGCGCCGATGACTTCCACCGCGAGCTCGGGCTGGTGATGTGGAATCACTGCGGCATGGCGCGCAACGAGAAGGGCCTCAAGAGCGCGCTCGGCACGATCCGCGGACTGCGCGCGCAGTTCTGGGAGAACCTGCGCGTGCTCGGCACGGGCGAGGAGCTCAACCGCGAACTCGAAAAGGCCGGCCGCGTCGCCGACTTCATCGAGCTCGCCGAGCTGATGGTGATCGACGCCGAGCACCGGCGCGAGTCCTGCGGCGGCCACTTCCGCGAGGAGAGCCAGACGCCGGAGGGCGAGGCGTTGCGCGACGACGCCAGCTACGCCTACGTCGCCGCGTGGCAGCACGCGAGCGATGGTCCGGCCATGGGCTGGAACCTGCACCGGGAGCCGTTGACGTTCGAAGAGGTCAAGCTGACCCAGAGGAGCTACAAGTGAGCGGCGGACACGACAACCACGGCGGCCTCAACCTGACGCTGCACGTCTGGCGCCAGAAGAACTGCGAGGCCGAAGGCCACTTCGAGACCTATGCGTTGCACGGCATCTCGGAGCACTGTTCGTTCCTCGAGATGCTCGACCAGCTCAACGAGCAGCTCTTGAGCGAGGGCCGCGAGCCGGTGGCGTTCGACCATGATTGCCGCGAGGGCATCTGCGGCAGTTGCAGTCTCGTGATCAACGGGCAGGCCCACGGTCCCGACCGCGAGACGGCCACCTGCCAGCTGCACATGCGTCGCTTCCACGACGGCCAGACGATCTACGTCGAGCCGTTCCGCGCGCAGGCCTTCCCCATCGTGCGCGACCTCGTCTGTGATCGCTCGGCCTTCGACCGCATCATCGCGCGCGGCGGCTTCGTGTCGGTCAACACCGGCTCGCCTCAGGACGCCAACGCGATCCTGATCCCCAAGGAAGCCGCCGACCTCGCCATGGACGCCGCCGCGTGCATCGGGTGCGGCGCCTGTGTCGCGGCCTGCCCCAACGCGGCGGCGATGCTGTTCGTCGGCGCCAAGATCTCGCACCTGTCCCTGCTCCCCCAAGGTCAGCCCGAGCGCCGTCGGCGCGTGCTGGCCATGGTCGAGCAGATGGACAAGGAAGGCTTTGGCAACTGCGGCAACATCTACGAGTGCGAGGCGGCCTGCCCCAAGGGCATCTCCGTCGAGAACATCGCGCGGCTGAACAAGGAGTACCTCGGAGCCTCGCTCACCGCGCGTCCGGCGAGCGAGGCGGCGGGGGGCTTCTAGCCGTCTCGCAAGAACTGGCCCGAGAACCGGCTCAGGAATGGGCTCGGGAACCGGCTCGGGAGCTCGTTCCGGCGGGTCCGCGCGACCCGCGTCGCAGGCTCCCGGAACGACACCTACCGTTACGCCGACGAAACACGAGCCCGCGCGGTTCGGGTCGCGGCGCGGCGACATCGCTCCCCCACGCTCGTCCACGCGTCCGCCGCCGGTCCCTCGGGGGCCTCGGCAGGAAATCTGCCGTGGCGGGCGGTAGTTCGGCACAGCCCTTGCCCTAGAAGGCCGTGCCCGTCACATTGGGCATCCCATCCCGGACTCCTCTACCCCACTGTCCGACAGGTCCACATGAAGAACATCCTGATCGCAGCTGCTCTGATCACCGGCAGCGCCGTCTCTCTGACGGGCACCTCCTACGGTCACGGCGGAACCTACCGCGGCCCGGGCGACACCGTCCCCGCGGGCGGCGGCGGCGGCACCGGCGGCGGCCCGGCCACGCCCGGCACCGGCGGCCCCACGACTCCCGGACCGAGCGGTCCGACGACGCCTGGACCGGGCACGCCCGGCGCGCCGGGCGGCGCTCCCGCGGCTCCGACCGGTCCGCGCACCCAGGGCGGCGGCGGCGACTCGGGTCCCGACCTCTCGGTGTGGCAATTCTGGTGGGGCTTCAACAAGGAGCCGTACCTGAACCTGCGCGCGGCCGTGCAGGCCGGTGGCATCGTCACGGGCTCGGACGACTTCTTCGTCGGCGCCGGCGAGCAGGGCTCGGCCAAGGACACGCTGCGCCCGTCGCAGGAAGTGATCCGCGGCAAGGTGGTGCCCGCGCTCAAGCGCATCCTCAAGGAAGAGCGCAACAACAACATCCTCTCGGGCGCGATGGTGGCGCTCGCCAAGATCGGCGACGATCCCAAGGCCGAGGGTGGCCAGTCCGAGATGGCGGTCGAGCTGATCCGCTTCCTCGGCGACTCGACGCAGGAAGTGGCGGAGACCGCGGCCCTGTGTCTGGGCATCCTCGGCTCGGAGTCCACGGCCAACATCGACCTGCTGATCGGCATCCTCAACGATGACGTGTCGAAGGCCAACGAGGCGATCGCCAAGATCGACGCTTCGCTGCCCAAGCTCTCGGGCAAGGTCAACTTCCGCAACCGCGCGTTCGCGGCCTACGGGCTGGGCCTGATCGGCGCTCGCGCGGCCGACGAAGGCAACAAGAAGACCATCGCCAACGCACTCGCGAAGATGGCGGACGGTCCGGCCAAGCAGGTCGGCAACTACGACGTGTCGGTGGCTTGCCTCGTGGCCATGGGCCTCGTGCCCATGCAGATCGACGAAGCGGCGCTCGCGACGGCGATCGATGCGAAGAACGGCTTTGCCCGCCCGGCGGAGCTCAAGAGCCGCTTCGACCAGATCGCGTGGCTGATGTCGTACTACCAAGACGAGAAGAACACCTTCCTCGTCCGCGCCCACGCGCCGCGCGCCGTCGGCAACCTGATGCAGGGCTTGCCGGCGAACGCCGATGGCAAGAACCCGGTCCGCGAGGCGGTCGCGACGCGCCTGCTCACGGACATGGACAAGCTCTCCAAGGCGGAGAACGAGATCAAGCAGAGCTGCATCCTCGCGCTCGGCCAGATCGGCGACTGCGATGACGACAAGATCGACGCCGAGATTCGCGGCCAGTTGATGGAGGTCAAGGAGGAGCTCGCCGACCAGATGGCGCGCAACTTCGCCGCCATCGCGATCGCGCAGGTCGGCGGCCGTCCGGGCAGCGGCATGGCTCCGACCGCGGGCCTCGAAGGCAAGAAGAAGGACGCGAACGTGCGTCTGTTCCTCGCCGAGCAGCTCGACAAGGGCAAGAGCGTCTACCGCGCGTGGGCCGGTCTTTCGATCGGCGTGCTCGAGCGCGCGCTGGCCGACGCCAAGCAGCCCACTTCGAGCGACATGAAGCTCGCCGTGCGCAGCGCCTTCAAGGACGCCAGGCAGCCGATGGAAGTCGGCGCCTTCGCGGTGTCCTTGGGCATCATGCAGGACCAAGACGCCAAGGAACTGCTGCGCGACAAGCTCGACAACATCTCCGACGACGAGGCCCGCGGCTACACCGCGGTGGCGCTCGGCTTGGTCAACGATCGCGCCGCGATCGACCAGATTCAGGCCATCCTCGCCAAGTCGAAGTATCGTCCCGACCTGCTCAAGTCCGCGGCCATCGGCCTGGGCCTGATGGGCGACAAGACGACGGTGGGTTCGCTGGTCAAGATGCTCGGCGAGGCCCAAGGCCTCGCTTCGCAGGCTGCGATCAGCTCGGCGCTGGGCTTCATCGGTGATGCGCGCTCGATCGACTCGCTGATCGCGCTGATGCAGGACAAGCAGAAGACCGACAACGCGCGCGGCTTCGCCGCGGCGGCGCTGGGCATCGTCGCCGACAAGGAGATGCTGCCCTGGAACACGAAGATCTCGGTCAACATCAACTACCGCGCGAACACGCCGACGCTGACGTCGCCGGGCGCCGGTACGGGCATCCTCGACATTCTCTAGGTCGAGTCCGCTCGCTCTCACGCTCGGGCCGGCGCATCGCGAGGTGCGCCGGCCCGAGCTCTCGTTTCCGAGCTCCCGTTCCCCAACCCCGCTGTCGCGCCTCGCCGTCGCGCCCCGCTGTCGCGTTCAGGCGCGAGCTTCGACGCAGCGCGCGCGGCGAGCGAGGGCGAGCAGAGCCAGCACGGTGCCTCCGAGCACAACGGCCACGACGAGTTGCGCACTCTTCGTCGCGCTCCGGGCCCGCTCATCGAGCGCGCGCAGGGCGAGCGCGTTGGCTCGGTAGCGCGCGAGGCGCTCGAGCTCCGCTGCACGCGCCCCTGCTTCGGCGATCGCACTCGCATCCAGCGCGGCTTGCCACGCGTCGCAGAACTCGAGCGCGAGCGCGCCTTCGCCCAACGTCAAGGCCACGTTGGCGGCGTTGGGGGCCAGACGCGGGTGGGAGGGAGCCAGCGCGAGTCCAGCGCGCGCGGCGGCGAGCGCTCCGGCCAAGTCCCCCGCCGCATGCAGCACCTGAAAGCGCCACTCAGTGGCGAGCACGGGATCGGAGAGTCCCTCGGCGGCCTCCAGCGCGAGGTCGTAGCGACCGTCGGCGAAGGCCTCGGCCACGCCCTCGGTCTGAGCGCGCAGCGCCGAAGTGCAGCAGGCCAGTGCCAGCGCGCTAGCGAGGATTGGCGAGGCGCGCACGGGCTTGCTCCAAGGACTGCATCTGCAGCTCGTCGATCGGATTGCGGTCGTCGCACAGGGCGAGCGCGGCGGAGCAGGGAAGCAGCCGCGACCACGCGCTGGGCACCGAGAGCGCGGGCAGCAGCGCGTCCCCCACCGGCGAGGCGAACCAAAAGCGCGCGTCGCTCGGCACCGGCACGTCGCCGTCGCGGCGCGCGAACAGCACGAAGTTGCGCGAGGCGCTGACGCGGTAGCCGACGCCGCTGCCGAAGGCGCGGGCGAGCGTGCCGGAGAGCGCGGACACGACCGGATCGTCGAAGCCGAAGCCGCCGACGTTGATCGCGAGCCAGCCGCCGGGCGCGAGGTGCGAGCGCATCTCCGCCAGCGCCTCTTCGCTCGAAAGGTGGAAGGGGATCTCGACTTGGCGCGCGTAGGCGTCGAGCACGATCAGGTCGAAGTCGCGCTCGAGCGTGCGCAGCGCGGCGCGCGCGTCGACACCCGCGATCACGCGCTCGCGACGCGCATCGAGTTCGAAGTGGCGCTCGCCGAACTCGGTCACCACCGGATCGAGCTCGAGGCCGACGATCTCGAGCTCCACGCCCTCGGGGCTCGCTCCGCGCAGCACGCGACACGCCGTCCCAGCGCCCAGACCGAGCACCGCGACCTTCCAGCGGCCGCGCGCTCCGCTCCACCAGGCGGGCAGGGCGAACAGATCGTAGTAGTAGCCCGGCCCCAGCAGACCCGCGTTCGCCTTCCACACGGATTGGAACGAATCGAGCCCTTCGTTGACTTGCAGCAGTCGCACGGGCTCGCCCCAGCGCGAGTCCTCGACCGCGCGCACGCTCTGGTAGCAGCTCTCACGCTCTTCGAGCAGGGCCACGCCGGGCGGGGGCGCGCCGCGTTCGAGGCGCGAAAAACCCAACGCCGCGGCGGTGGCGAGCATCGAGAGCGCCGCTGCGCCGCGCGCGCGCTCCGCGAGCGCGAGGGCCGCGCCGAGCACGAACAAGACCCCCGCCACGCCGAGGAACGTCCACGAGAGTCCGAGCCATGGCACGAGCACGTGCGTGGTGACGAACGTACCCGCGAGGCTGCCCAAGGTGGACCAGCCGAGCACGCGTCCGCCCGCGGAACCGGCGCTCGAACCGTCGGTGCGCTGCACGACCTCGAGCGCGAGCGGACCCACGCAGCCGAGGCACACCGCGGCCGGCAAGAACAGCACCAAGGTCGAGGCCAAGCTCCCCCACGTCCACAGCTCGATGGCGCGGTCGAGCCCGATCCCGTCGGGCAGGAACAGGCGGCACACCGCTCCCGCGAGGAATGGCATCCACGCCGTCCACAGGGCCGCGGCGAGCAAGGTCCAGCCGAGCGCGCGCCGCGGGCGCGGCGCCGCGGCCCAGCGCGCTCCCAGGAGGTAGCCGACGGCGAGCGCGAGCAGGATCACGCCGATGACGTTCGTCCACACGCGCGAGCTCGTGCCGAACCACGGCGCGATCAAGCGCACGGCCGCGAGCTCGACGGCCATCGTGCAGGCGCCCGCGATGCCGGCGACGATCAGAATCGGGTTCGCGCTCGCTCGCTGCACCGTGCGGATCCTCTCGCGCCGCGCGCACGCGCTCGGACGCTACTGCGAAACCTCGTAGGTGCGCTGCGTCACGTACACGCGAGCATTGTCGCTCTGGGGCAGGAGCCCGAGCATGTCGTCGACCGACGGCACGATCTTCTCCGTGCGCGCCTTGCCGTTGATCTCGATGTTGACCGGCTTGGCGAAGTCGATCAGGTCCGCGTTGAAGAGCAGCGTCACCTGCCGCACGTCGGGCACCTTGACCTTGATGGTGTTCGTGGCTCGATCGGCTTGTGCGACCACCGGCGTGGCGAGCCCCGCCGTCGCCGGAATGCGCACCCAGTAGGCGCGATCGGGGAACGGATCACCGGGCTGGAAGGTGACGTTGAGCGGGTTGGGCGAGCGCGGGGTCTTGGCGATCCACGCCCACGCGTCGAGCGCGGTGCCGTCGGCCTGCAGCGTGCAGTTGCCGTACCCCAGCTCCTTGGCCTTGGCTTCGAAGGTGCTCGCGTTGGCGCCCGCGGCGGCGAAGAAGGTCGGCAGGTTGCCGAAGTTGGTCGGCGCGACGTCCGCGGCCGCGTCGCCGCTCACGCCGATCACGCCCGCGAAACGGTGCGGATAGCGCGTCGCGACGTGCATGGCCGCCGTCACGGCCTCCGTGCCGCGCCCGAACAGGTAGATGCGGTTGGCGTCGATGCCGACCTTTCCGATCACGTCGCCCCAGGTGTACATCACCATGGCGATGCCGCCGCTGCGGTCTTCCTTCAGGAGGTTCCAGTCGTCCTTGTTGGCCGGCATCGGCACCGCGGCGATGGCGGCGCCCTCGCGGATCTCCTGCTCGGTCAAGTGCGCGGTGAGGAACTCCGTGGGCGACAGCGGCTTGCCGTCCTTGAACTGCGGAATGGCGAGGATCAGCGGCAGGGGCGCGCCGCCGGGGCGGTAGGTCGAGGGCAGCGAGAGCGCGTAGCTGGTCTTGGGGACCTGCGCGAGCTCCTCGCTGATCGGCTTGCCCCCGCGCAGGTTGAGCTTGTACTCGGTCGCGAAGTACAGCGCTCGGCCGAGGTCCGCCGTCATCCCGAGCGCCGCGACGTGCGCCTCGGTCGTGTCCTTGTGACCCTTCTTCTTGCCGAGCTTCTCGAGCTCCTTGCCGAAGTTCTCGCGCGCCTTCTCCTTCTCCTTGTCGCCGGGCTTGGCGCCGAGGTACTTGCCCAGAATCTTGCCCAGCGCCTGCTGGTCCTTCTCGGCGAGCTCGCCGGACTGCGCGGGCGCGGCGGGGGCGAGCACGAAGAGCGAGAGGAGTAGGAAGCCGCTGCGGAGGAGCGAGTGGTGCATGTTCGGAGGTTAGCCCGCGCGGGGGCCGAGGTTGCAGCCGGAGCGCAGGTGGGTCCCACGCGTTCCGCGCTGCGTCTAGCTTGGCTTGGCACAGGCCGAGGGTCCAGCGCTCAGGTGCTCGTTCCGGCCCGTTCCAGCGGGAAACGCGCGGGCCTGCAAGGGGCGCGTCGGAGCGCGCCGCCACGCGAGTTGGCTAGCGCGACCAGCGCACCACGCCGCTGCCCGCCTCGATGCGGCCGAGGGTGAAGAACGGTTCGCCCACGGAGCGGAAGTGGTTTCCCACCGCCGCCACGTCGGCTGCATCGACGATCAGCGTCATGCCGATGCCCATGTTGAGCACTTGGTAGCGCTCTTCGCCGTCGACGTTGCCCGCGTCGCACAGGTAGCGGAAAAGTGCGGGCACCGGCCACGAGCCGCGGTCGAGCACCGCGTCGCAGGAGCCGAGCACGCGCGGCAGGTTGTCGACGAGTCCGCCTCCGGTGATGTGCGCCATGGCGGCGAGCTTGCCCTGCTCGAGCAGCGGCCAGAGGAGCTTCAGGTAGGAGCGGTGCTCCGCGAGCAACGCCTCCCCCACCGAGGCGCCGCCGAGTCCGGTCGGGCGATCTTCCACGCCGTGTCCCTTGTGATCGAACAGGATCTTGCGCGCGAGCGAGTAGCCGTTGGTGTGCAGGCCGGCCGAGCCGAGGCCGAGCACGACTTGGCCCGGGCGCACGCGACTGCCGTCGAGCAGCTTGGTCGGATCGACGATGCCGACGATGAAGCCGGCGAGGTCGAAGTCGCCCGGCGCGTACAGCCCCGGCATCTCCGCCGTCTCGCCGCCGAGCAGCGCCACCGCGTTCTCGCGGCAACCCTCGGCGCAGCCGCGGATCAGCTCGGCCACGACCTCGGGCTCCATCTTGCCCACCGCCACGTAGTCCATGAAGAACAGCGGCCGCGCGCCCTGCACGAGAATGTCGTTGATGCAGTGGTTGACGAGGTCGCGGCCCACGGTGTGGTAGACCTTGGCGCGCTTGGCGACTTCGAGCTTGGTGCCGACGCCGTCGGCGCTCGCCACGAGCAGGCCTTGGCCGACGCCCGCGCGCGCGAGGTCGAACAGGCCGCCGAAGTTGCCGATGTCCCCCACCACGCCGGGCGTGAAGGTCTTGCGGATCGCGTCCGTGGCGCGTTCGACCGCGCCGTACTTCTTCTCGATGTCGACGCCCGAGTCCTTGTAGGAGATCGAGCGCGTGCCGCCGGTCGATTGGGTGCTCATGGTGATGCGAGCAAGGTAACGAGGATCGGCGCGCAGATGCGAGAGGATCCGCTCGCGGTTGTCGAAGGCAATCGCGTCGGGCAGGGCGTCGAGGTCGAAGAAGCGCGCCTCGAGCGCGTCGTCGCCGGGGGTGGGTTCCCCGCCGCGCGGCTCGCACAGGTACACCGCGAGCGTCACGGCGCGGCGGCCGCCCTTGGCCACGAGGAACAGGTCGAACAGGCTCTCGACGCGGATTTCGAGCCCGGCCTCCTCCCGCACCTCGCGCGCGGCGGTCTCGGCGGGCTCTTCGTCCGCCTCCTGAAAGCCGGCCGGAAGCGCCCACTCGCCCTTGCAGGGGTCGAGCGCGCGGCGCACGAGCAGCACGCGCCCTGCGCCGTCGACCACCAGCGCGGCGACCGCGCAGGCTGGATTCTCGTACACCACGAAGCTGCACGCTGGGCAGCGGCTGCGCTCGCGGCCTTCGACCCGCGCGCGAGCGAGCGCGGATCCGCACTGCGGGCAATGGCGGGCGGCTCGGGCGCTCATGCGGGGCGAGGGGGCGCTGTTCCACCGCCCCGATCGGCGTCCTAGACTACCGGCGCGCCGCAATCGCAGGCAATCGACTCGGCCGTCGGGCGAGCGCGAGGCCCGCACGGGGCGCTGGCTCACCCGCCTCCAGATGCGCTCCCTCGTCGTCCTCGGCAGCACCGGCTCGATCGGCACTCAGGCGCTCGAGGTCGTCCGCGCCAAGCCGGGGACCTTCGCCGTCACCGGCTTCGCCGCGGGTTCCAACTGGGCGCTGGCGGTCGAGCAGGCGCGCGAATTTTGCCCGCGCTGGTTGGCGCTGTGCGACGAGCAGGCCGCCGAGCGCGCGCGCGCCGCGCTGCCGCGCTCGGTCGAGATTCTCTCGGGCGCGCGCGCGGCCGTCGAGCTGTGCGAGCGCGCCGACTACGAGCTCGCCGTGCACGGCATGGTCGGGGCGCGCGGGCTCGCTCCCTCGCGTGCGGTGCTCGAGCGCGGTCGCACGCTCGCGCTCGCCAACAAGGAATCGCTGGTGGTCGCGGGGCAGGAGCTGATGGCGCTCGCGCGCGCGCGCGGCGGCCGCATCCTGCCGGTCGACAGCGAGCTGTGCGCGATCTTCCAGTGCCTGTCCGGCGACGACGTCTCGCGCGTGCGGCGCGTGCTGCTGACGGCGAGCGGCGGTCCGTTCCGCGACGCGCGCCCCGACGAGCTCGCTCGCATGGGGCCCGAGGACGCGCTGCGGCACCCCACGTGGACCATGGGTCGGCGCATCACGATCGGCTCCGCCACGCTGATGAACAAGGCGCTCGAAGTGCTCGAAGTGCACCACCTCTTCGGGCTCGAGCGCGCGCGCATCGAGGTCGTGATCCACCGCCAGTCGGTCGTGCACTCGATGGTCGAGTTCGTCGACGGCAGCGTGCTCGCGCAGCTCGGGCCGCCGGACATGAAGGGGCCGCTGCACTATTGCCTGCACCATCCCGAGCGCGTCGACGCGCCGCTGCGCGGCTTCGACTTCGAGCTGTTCGCGCGCCTGACCTTCGAACCCGTCGACCCCGCCCTGTTCCCCGCGCTCGCGCTCGGCTTCCGCGCCATCGAACTCGGCGGCGACTGTGGCGCGGTGCTCAATGCGGCCGATGAAGTCGCCGTGGAAGCCTTCCTCGAACGCCGCATTCGCTTCACCGACATCGAGCGCATCAATCGCCTCGCGCTCGAGCGCCGTCCCGCGCGCACCGGCGGCATCGAGGCGCTGCTCGCGTCCGACCGCGACGCGCGCGCGTTCGCTCAGACCGAAATCGACCGTATTTCCCCGCCCGCGGCCCGCTGAAGCCCCATGGATTTCGACTCACTCTCACGCCTCGTGCAGATGGCCATCGGCATCGGGCTGGTGATCTTCGTGCACGAACTCGGCCACTTCATCGCTGCGCGAATGTGCAAGGTGCGCGTCGAGACGTTCAGCCTCGGCTTCGGTCCCAAGCTCTGCGGCGTGCGCCGCGGCGACACGCTCTACCAAGTCGCGCTGTTGCCGCTCGGCGGCTACGTGCGCATGGCGGGCGAGGATTCGGTCGAGCCCAACTCGCGGCCGCTCGGCGACGAGCTGCACACCAAGTCGGTCGGCGTGCGCTTCTTCATCTACTCCGGCGGCGTGCTGATGAACATGGTGTTCGCCGCCATCGTGCTGCCGCTGGTGATGTTCCACGGCGTGAAGTTCAACGAGCCCGTGGTCGGGTCCGTCGCGCCGGGCAGCCCCGCGTGGCGCGCTGGAATCGAGCCGGGCACGCGCATCCTCGAAGTCAACGGCGTCAAGATCGCGAGCTTCGAGTACATCGCGCAGGAGATCGCGCTCGCGCCGCCCGGCGAGTCCCACCTGCTCGTGCAGGGACCGCGCGAGTCGGCTCCGCGTCGGATCTCGCTCGAGCCCGCGTTCGACGAGCGGCTCGGTCTGGCGACCATCGGCATCGCGCCGAGCGCGGATCGCACGGGCGCGATCCTCGTGACGGGAGCCGCGCTGGCGGAGCGGGCGGGACTGTCCGAGAGCGATCGCATCGTGGCGGTGCGGGGCGTGCCCGAGGGTTTCACGCTCGAAGAGGCGCTCGAGATCGCAGCGCGCGACGGTGCGCCGCTGCGGCTGCTCGTCGCGGGCGAGGACGGCAGCGAGCGCGAACTCGCGCTCGAGCCCGAGTGGACGACGAGCGAGACCAAGCGCGTGCTCGGGCTGCTTCCGGCGCTGTCGATCGTGCGCGAGGTGCGCGCGGGCAGTGCGGCCGCGAAGCTCGGGCTCGCCGCGGGGGATCGCATCGTGCGCGCCAATGGACGGCGCGTGCTGCAACGCAACGATCTGGCGCTCGCCGTGTTGCCCCTCGGGCCGCTCGTGCTCGAAGTCGAGCGCGCGGGAGAGCGCATCACGCTGCGCGGCGAGGCGCTCGACCGCGCCGGTGCCTTCGAGTTCGCCCGCGACGTCGCGCTCGCGCCGAACCTCGCGCAGTGCGAGGTCGTCGTGGCGCCGCGCGCCGCGGCCGAGGGCGCGCTGCGCAGCGGCGACCGGCTGCTCTCGGCGAACGGCGTCGAACTCCGGGACTGGGAAGGTGACTTCCTGCCGCTGGTGCAAGCCGTGGCCGCGGAGCAGCGCAGCCTGACGCTCAAGGTGCTGCGCGAACACGACGGCCTCGCGCAGGAGACGCTCGAAGTGCAGGTCACGCCCGGCCCTCAGTCCGCGCCGGACTATGGCTTCGGCCAGCGCGAGGCGCTCTACACCTATCGCGCCGAGTCGCTCTCGGAAGCCATCGTCGTCGGCGTGCAAGCCACGCTGAAATTCGCCACCGACAGCTGGCTGATGCTCAAGCGCATGGTGCTCGGACAGGTTTCGAGCAAGCACATGGGCGGCATCATCTCGATCGGCGTGTACGCCTACAGCTGGGCCGAGCTCGGGCTCGCCAAGCTGTTCTTCTTCCTGTGCATGCTGAGCGTGAACCTCGCGTTCATCAACGTGCTGCCCGTGCCGCTGCTCGACGGAGGACATCTGCTGTTCCTCGTGATCGAGAAGCTCAAGGGCTCGCCCGTCTCCGAGCGCGTGCACAGCTACAGCCAAGTCGTCGGCATGGTGCTGATCCTGACTCTGCTCGTGTACGTCACCTACAACGACGTGATGCGCGTCGCGAGCCTGTGAGCGCTGGAGCGCGCTTGCTCGCCTGGGGGCGGCTCGCGCGGCTTTCTCTCGCGCCGTCGGCGCTCGCGGACGTCGCGGCGGGTCTGGCGCTCGGTGGCGCGGGCGCGCTGAGCGCAGCGCGCGAGACGG
>Ga0194120_10006862_pt1 | contig 15878 bp, 13 predicted proteins | sample TA2MahCa65mmetaG_FD_148642 | JGI IMG/M metagenome (GOLD analysis project Ga0194120, IMG submission 148642) | Freshwater microbial communities from Lake Tanganyika, Tanzania - TA2015019 Mahale Deep Cast 65m | ecosystem: Environmental > Aquatic > Freshwater > Lake | place: Tanzania: Lake...
GACAGCGCCGGCCCACGGACAGCGCCGGCCCACGGACAGCGCCGGCCCACGGACAGCGCCGGCCCACGGACAGCGCCGGCCCACCGAAAAGGCCTACAGGCCGAAATCCACCGGGATGCGCACGCGGCTGCCGGCCCGGGGGCGGTCGCCGCCGCCGTTATGTAGGCGGATTTCCCGGCCCCGCGCCGGGTTGTCCAGGACGAGGTCGGCGATGGACTCCCAGGTCTCGCCCGGGTGCACCTCGTGCGTCCGCCGCGCCGGGTCGTAGCCCGGCGGCGCCTGCGGCTCGGCCCGCGGCGGGATCGGCTGGCCGGCCAGGACGGCCTTCACGCCCGCGATGGCGTGATCCCACGGGAAGTTGTCGGACGTGTCGATCTTCGACCCGGCCGGCACCGCGACGTCCCGGTGGCGCGTGATGCGCAGGGCCGGGATGCCGTGGCGTCGCAAGAGGTGGGCCGTCAGGACGATTACCTGGTCGATCTGGGCGTTTGGATAGGGCTCCAGGCTGTCGCCCACGTTGCAGATCTCGATGCCCAGCGAGAAGTCGTTGACGTTGCGCCGGCCGTCGAGGCTGCTGGGGCCCGCATGCCAGGCGCGGCGCGCGTCGGCAACGCACCGCACGACTTCGCCGGCGCGGTCCACGATGTAATGGCTGCTCACCTGCGCGGCGGGATTGGCGAAGAAACGCGCGGTGGCGCGGGCGTCGGCGCGGCTGGCCGTGTGGTGCCACACCACGGCGTCGATGGCTGTCCCGGCCGGCCGATCGTTATGGTTTGGGGACGGGATGTCGATCAGGGGCGGCATCGCCGGGTCGCCGGCCGCCCGGATCGCCCCGGCCGACCCCGCCGTAACGCCTGCCCTTGCCGGCGCCACCGCCCGGCTCAGGTCGGCGGCACCCGGCACGGCCGACTGCACCCCGGCACAGCCCCCCGCGAGGACCAAAGCCGCTGTCCAAACCATCCGCCATCTCATAGGATCGAGGCTAGCAAGCCAGCCGGCCGTACATGAATTGTTCGGCCCCATTTACCTACCAGAAAGTCGATTTCCACCGCCGATGCCCGCCCCCGGAACGGTCGCGCCGCCCTCGGTCGCCCTGGCGGCACGCCGGCCGGATGCGGGCCTCCAGGCGGCCCTGGACGCCGTCCTGGAAGCCTGCGACCTGCCAGGCGCCGGCGTCTTCGTCCTCGACCTGGAGGGCGGCCGAGTCGCGTTCAACCGGCCCGACGACGCCTTCTACCCGGCTTCCATCATCAAGGTGCCCGTCATGGTCGAGGTGGTCCGGCAGATCGCCTTCGAGGGACTGGATCCCGAGATCGACCTCGAAGTCACGGCCGCGCACTGGACCGAGACGTGGAAGCCCGAGTTCGCCGTCGGCGACCGCGCGCCCCTGCGCCGGATGCTCGACCTGATGATCACCCGCAGCGACAACGCGGCGACCAACGTGCTGATCGACGTGGCCGGCCGGCACGCCATCGATGCGTTCATGGCCGCCCTGGGCGTCCCCGAGATCCGGGTCCGGCGCAAGCTGGGCGGCAACGCCCCCATGCCGGACGCCGACTGGACCGGCGGGCGCAACGCGATGACGCCCCGCGCGACGGCCACCCTCTTCGAGTGGCTGGCGGGCGGCGTGCTCGTGAACGCGGCCGGATCGGCCCGGATGCTCGAGATCCTGGGTCGGCAGGAAGATCGCGATTGCCTGCCCCGCGGCCTGCCGCCTGGAGCGCGGATCTACCACAAGACGGGCCGGACCTCGGAGGTCACCCATGACGCCGGCCTCGTCGAACGGCCCCCGGCCCGCTACGTCCTGGTGGTGTTCACGGAGCGGTCGCCGAGCGACCGGACGTGCGACGCCATCGGCAGGGTCGCGGCGGCCGTGGACGCGGCGATCGGCTGAAGGCGGCAGGCGCTGGATCACGGTGGCGCCGCCCTCACGGCGCGGCCGGCACGGAGGCCGGCCCCACCCGCTGCATCGGTGGCGCAGGCCTCCGTGCCTGCGTCCGAGAGGCGCCAGGTCAGCGCCGGCCGGACCTACTTGGGCCGTTTCCAGCGGCCGCCCGACTCGGCGCGCCGCCGGACGGACTCGCCGATCTCGGGCAGGCCCTGCCGCAGCCCGAACTCCAGGAGAAACCCGGGGACGTAGAACCCCGGATCCAGGATGATCTCGTAGGTCACCCGCGTGCCGGCGCCGTCGGGCGCCAGGGTCCACGCGCCATCGTCCCGCTTGAAGAACCCGCCGACCTCCTGCCACGTGACCTGCCGCCGGTCGGCCCGGTAGCGGCGGATGTAGACCACGCTGAAGTCGAACATCCCGAATTGCCGCGCCCGCATCAGGATCTTCGCGCCGCCCGGAAAGCGTTCCAGAGCCCGGCACTCGGTCACGAAGGGCATGAACTCGGCGAAGCGGGTGTCGTCGGTCAGCGTCTCGAAGACCTGGTCCGGCGGCGCGGCCACGCGGAAGCCGGCCGTCAGGGTCCCGCCCCAGCCGTCCCGCCGGAACTCGCGCACCTCCATCGCCGCGGCCGGCAGGGCGCCGGCCAGGGCCGACGCCGCCAGGAGGGCGGGCGCGAAGCGTCGTGAGGGCACTGCGAGACATTCTTCCCCGAAATCGGCCGCGAGGACCGGGGTAGTCCGGATTCGCGGAACCGGGCCGCACGCTATCCTCGTGGCGGCAGGCAGCGACCGTCCGGTCCCAGAAAGGATCTCCCGATGGCCGGTTCCATCCCGGAACTCGATCCGCACCTCCGCGGCGATCGGCCCGACCCCGGCGTCCCCGCCCGCGCAGCCCGCACGGTCGGCGGGTGCATGAGCACCGAGGTTTACGCCGTGCTCCCCGAGGACACCATCTACGCCGCCGCCGAACTCCTCCTGGCGGCCGGCGTGTCGGCCGTGCCGGTCGTCGACCACCAGGGCCAACTGGCCGGCATCCTCACGCTCACCGACCTGCTCAAGCGCCTGCCCGCCGACTGGGGGCGCGACGTGGGAGCCGCGCTCATGGGCCTGCTGCGCGAACCCGAGAAAAAGCCGCGCGGCGCCAGGATCCGCCGCGTCCGCGACCTCATGACCCGCCCCGCCATCGTCGCCACGCCCGACGAGTCGCTGCAGGTCGCCGCGGCGCGGATGATCGAGCACCGCATTCATCAGTTGCCGGTGGTCGAGAAGGGCCTCCTGGCCGGCATGGTCGCGAGGTCCGACATCATCGCCGCCCTGGTCGCCCTGGCCGAACGCGAAGCCGGCCTGCAGACGCGCTCCGCGCAGCGGCACCTGGCGGCGCGCATCATGGCCCGCTCGGACCAGGCCGGCGACTGATCGCGCAGCCCGGTAAGTGGCCAGGCGCGCCCGCAGCTCACAACCGACTGAAGCGTACGTGATGGGGGCGCCCAGTTGACCTTGAGCTCACTTCGTCACCCCGGCGAAAGCCCGGGGTCTAGCCGAGGTCTGGCTAGATTCCGGCTTCCGCCGGGATGACGCGGGCGCGGACGTGAGCGGCAGTCAGGGCACGGGTTCAAGCCGTTCTCGGCCTCGAGTAACGGCGGCCTCCGTGCCGGCCGGCAAAGACACCGGCCCCACCCGAAGTATCGGGTCTACCTCGAATCGGTCAGAATCCCGCCGCCCAGCGGATCGCCCCGGCAAGGTGCGACCGGAACGCGGGCTCGGCATAGCTTTCGCGCGTGTGCCCCATGGCCGTGTAGAACGCCCGGCCGCCGGCATACTCGTGGTACCAGGCGATGGGGTGATCGGCGCCATGCGCCCCGCCCCAGTAAGTGCGCTCGTCGAGGGTCGCCAGGACCTTGACGTGGCGCGGGACGGCGCGGAAGTTGTACCACTCGTCGGTGCGGACCCACTCCGCCGGCAGGCCCGCGGCGGCCGGATGCGCCCTGTCCACCACGCGCACCGTGGCGCGCTGGATCCAGGGATGGCTTCCGAACGACGCGCCGACCAGCCGCACGTACCAGTCCCAGTCGTACTCGGTGTCACAGGCCGAGTGGACGCCCACGAACCCGCCGCCGGCCGCGACGAAGCCCTCGAGGGCGCGTTCCTGACCACCGGCTAGCACGTCGCCGGTGGTCAGGAGGAACACGACGACCCGGTAGCGCCCGAGGCGGCCCGGCTCGAATGCCGCGGGATCCTCGGTCGCGTCCACCCCGAACCCCTCCCGGGCGGAGATCGCGCGCAGGGCGGCCACGGCGTCCGGAATCGCATCGTGGCGCCAGCCGAGGGTACGCGTGAAGGCCAGGATCCGGTAGTCCTGGCCCGTCGCGAAGGCAGGAGACGAGCAAGCGACCAGCATGATCGGCACCGCCAGCCTCATGGCGCTGCTCGCTTCACTTCGCTCCGCCATCGCGGCCGGCACGGGCGCCGGTCGGAGCGTTCGCGAAGCGAAGGCCCGACACTACGAGCGCGGCCCCACCCGCTGCGCCGGTGGCCCAGGGCTCCGGTTTCCGCGTCCGGGGGGCGCCAGGCACCTTTTAGCGCCAGCCTCAATCGGGCTGCCACCTGGGAGGGTCGGCCAGGCACGGGATCGCGAACGCGAAGAGGCTTCCCTTGCCCGGCTCGCTGCTGACCCAGATGCGCCCCCCGTGCGCCTCGACCAGCGCGCGGGCGATGGCCAGGCCCAGGCCCGCGCCCCCGCGTTCGCGCGTGTTGCTCGGATCCACCTGGTAGAACTTGTCCCACAGCCGCGACATGTGCTCGGGAGCGATACCGATGCCCGTGTCGCACGTCCACGACGGCCTGGTCGGCCCTGCGCTTGACCGCGACCTCGACCCGGCCGCCGGGGGCGAACTTGACGGCGTTGCCCACCAGGTTGAGCACGACCTGCCCGATGCGCTGGGGATCGGCATCCACGGTCAGGGGCCGGGCCGGCAGCTTCAGGCGGAGATTCACCGCGGCGTCGGCGGCCTGCGGCTGCATGCTCGTCACCGCCCCCTCGACGACCATGCCCAGTTCGATCTCGCGCCGCGCCAGCCGGAAGGTGCCGGCCTCCAGGCGGGCGAAATCCAGGATATCGTCCACGATGTGCCGGAGCCTCCGGGCGCCGGCCTGGATCTGCTGGACGAACTCGGCCTGGCCCGCCGTGAGCGCGCCCCCGAGCCCGTCCTCCAGGAACTCGGAGTAGCCGATGATGCTGGATAGCGGCGTGCGGAACTCGTGGGAGGCCACGTTGAGGAAGTTCTGCTTGAGCCGGTCGAGTTCCTCGAGGACGGCGATGCGCTGCTCCTGCCGCTGCTCTGCCAGGACGCGCTCGGTCGCGTCCTGGCAGATCAGCAGCACGCCGCCGGGCTCGTCACTGCCGTACGCGGCCCGGCATATGGCCATGTCCCAGTACGTGACGACCCGGCGGCAGCCACTCTCGGTCGTCAGGGGGTTGCCCTTGATGAAGATCGGCCGGCCCTCGCCGAGCGGGACGTCGAACCGGGGGTTGGGGCGCTCGACCAGGGGGAACACCTCGAAGAGGCGCCTGCCCACGAAGGTCTCGCCAGGCACCGGCGACAGCGCGAGGGCCGCCGGATTGACCCACCGGAAGACCAGGTCGCGGTCGAGGTAGGCGATCACCAGCGGCGCCGTCGCCACCAGGCTCTCGAGGAAGGCGGACTTGCGCGCGAGTTCGGCGCGCAGCCGGGCCTCGTGCACCAGGGCGGCGATCTGATCCGCGAAGACCGCCAGGATGCGCTGATCGGCCTCGAAGTCGAGGACGTGGCCGAAGCCCATGCCGACTGCCCCGAGTGCCTCGCCTCTGTGGATCAGCGGCATGAAGACCGCGGAGCGCATCCCGAGACACTCGGCGTAGCGCCGGACCACGGGGAAGTCGGTGGCCAGCGCGTCCGCGACGATCACCGGTTCCCGCGTGGAATAGGCCCGCACCGCTCCGCTCCGCGGGCCGGCCTCGATCACGTCCCGGAGCAACTGCTCGGGGGTGGGCCCGCCCGCCCCGGCCACGTACAGCGCGCCCAATCTGAGCTCGGGCGGGGAGGGATCGGGCAGCCAGAGGACGCTGAAGACGGCCCCCAGGGCCGCCCCGAGACTCTCGAGGCCGCGGCGCATCGTCGTTTCGATCGGCTCTTCCCGCGCCTGGAGGGAGGAAGCCTCGGCAAGCAGCGCCGCCCGCCGCTCCAGCTTCTCGCCGTGCCTATCCAGCTCGGCCCCCCGCCGCTCCAGTTCGGTCCCTCGCCGCCCCAGGTCCTCCCCTTGCCGCTCCAGCTCGGCCCCCCGCCTCTCGAGCTCGGTCCCTCGCCGCTCCACCTCGGTCCCCCGGCGCTCCAGCTCGGCCCCTTGCCGCTCCAGCTCGGCCTCCTGCCGGCCCTGGCGGACCAGGAAGCCCAGTTGCCCGGCGACCGCCCCCAGCACGGCAAGGAGCGACTCCGAGAGGTCGAATCGCTCCCGAAGCAGCAAGCAGAGCGCCCCCTCGCTCCTCCCCTGACACAGCAGCGGCAGAAAGGCGGCCGATCTCGCCCCGAGGGCGGCGGACAGGCCCGCGGCGACGTGGTACCGGCCTCCCTCCTCCCGGGCCGCGAGGTCCCCAAACACGATCGCCTGGCCGAGGCCGTGGGCGTCGGCCGCGGGGCTGGCCACGTTCGAGACCTCGTACCAGCGGTTGTAGGCTTCTTGCACCTTCCCTTCGCAGCCGTGACTGTGCGTGAAGCGAATGCGACCGTCGCTCGCGTCCGCCGACGCGAGGGCCGCGATGAAGGCGCCGGTCTCCTCGCACAGCAGCGCCAGGCACCGCCCGATGAGTTCCGAGGCGCTTCCGGCTCCCGAGAGCGACTCCCCGGCCCGCCCGAGAAAGTCCATGTATCCCACGAGCTGCGGGGTGGTCAAGGCGTCTCTCCTGCCCCAGGACTACGAGGCCAAGTATACCAGCCGGGCGGCGCGTAGTCGCGCCCGGTGAGGCAGTCGCCCGGCCGGTCCGGTCCCCGATTCGGGTTGGCCGCCTGTTGGGATTCCAGGCTGGATCGTGTTTAGTAGCGCCGGGGAGCGGATCGATCATGATTCCCGGGGGGCCCAGGAGCGTCGCGCTGGCGGCCGGAGTGCTGGTCGTCCTGATCGGCTGTGTCGTGCTGGCGAGCTGGGCGGCAGGGCCCGACTGGCTCACGTCGCTCGCCGTCGGGCAGCCGCGCATGATGCCGCTCACGGCAACGGGCCTGGCGATCGCCGGAGTCGGCCTGGCCGCGCTGGCTCTCGGCGGCCGCGCCGCCCGCTGGCTTGTCCCCATCGCGGCGGTGCTGGTAGGGTTCGTGGGCCTGGGGGTCCTTCTCGAGTACGCGCTTGCGCTGGACCTGGGGATCGACAGGCTGCTGCTGTACGACCAGGTGCGCGCACGCGAGCCCTACCTGCCCGGCCGGCCGTCGCCGCAGACCGCGACCTCGTTCGTGCTGATCGCCCTGGCGCTCCTGGCGGCCGACCGGCAGCCGAAACGCACCTCGCGTATCGCCGACGCGGCGTGCATCCTGGCCGCCAGCATCGCCTACCTGGCCGTGCTGGGCTACGCGGCGGCGGCGCCGCAGCTCAATCGCATCTCCCCGGCGATCGGCATGGCGCTGCCCACCGCCGTCGCGTTCTTCCTGCTGGCCGCCGGCATCGTGGCATCCCGGCCCGATCGCGGCCTGGCCGCCCGCCTCATGTCGCCGCTGGCCGGCGGCGTCATGCTACGCCGCATGCTGGTCGCGCCGCTGGGTTTCCCGCTCCTGATGGCCTTCCTGCGGACCCGGGGCGAACAGGCGGGACTCTTCGACGTCCAGGTGGGCATCGCGATCATGGCGCTGGGCATCACGGTGCTGGGCCTGGCCCTGATAGCGATCCTCAGCAAGCGCCTCGACGCCAGCGAGGCGGCCTACCGGGCCGAACATTCGGCCGCCCTGGAGGATCGACAGAGGGTCCGCACCATCGTGGACACCATTTCCGACGCCGTGTTCCTCAAGGATCGGGCCGGCCGGTACGTCGTGGCCAACGAGGCGGCCGCCCGGTTGCTGGGCCGCAGCGTGGCGGAGATGGTGGGCCGCACCGACGCCGATCTCTTCGCGCCCGACGACGCGGCGTTCATCACGCGGGTGGATCGGGAAATGATGGCGTCGGGTCGACCGTACGCGGGCGAGGAGCTACTGCGATTTCCGTCGCAGGGCGCGCGCATCTTCCACTCGGTCAAGGCGCCCTTCGTCGTGGACGGGGAGGTGCGCGGCCTGGTCGGCGTGGCGCGGGACATCACCGAGCGCAAGCGGGTCGAGGCGGAGATCGCGGCCAGCGAGGCCCGCTACCGCGGCTTGCTGGAAGCCGCCCCCGACGCCGTGCTGGTGGTGGACTGCGCGGGGGTGATCCGCATCGCCAGCGCGCGGGCCACCGAGATCTTCGGCTACTCCCGCGACGAACTGCTGGGCCAGCCGATCGAACTGCTGGTGCCCGAGGAGTACCGCGAGCGGCACGTCTCGCAGCGAAAGGGCTACGTAGCGGGGCCGCACGGGCGCCAGATGGGGCCCGGCATGGATCTCAAGGGGAGGCGCAAGGACGGCAGCCTGGTGGAAATCGAAATCGGGCTGGCGCCGGTCGAAACGCCAGAGGGCCGGATGATCACGGCGTTCGTCCGAGACGTCACCGAGCGCCACGCCCTGGAGGCCGAGAAGCGGCGCCACGAGGCGGAGGCCGAGGCGGCCCGGGAGACGGCCCGGCTCAAGGACACGTTCCTGTCCTCCATCTCCCACGAGATCAAGACGCCGCTGTCCATGATCCTGGGCTACGCCGAGTTGCTGGAGGATCGCTCCCCCGACGATCCCCTGGTGGCCGGGCTGATCGACGGCGCCCGCCGGCTGATCCGCCACGTGGACGCCATCCTGACCTACAGCGCTCTGGCGAGCGGCGCGCTGCCGCTGTACCGCACCGAGGTGTGCCTGCACGAGGTCATCCGGGACATCGCCTGCTCGCTGGAAACCGAGCTGGCGGCGGCCGGCCAGACCCTGGATCTCGACCTCGGCCCGGGCGACGCCTGCATCACGGGCGACGCGCGGCGCATCCGGCAGGTCATCCAGGGCCTGGTCGAGAACGCCTCCCGCTTCTCGCCTCCCGCCACGAGCATCCGGGTGAGCGTGCGGCAGGCCGAGGGCGGCCAGATCGAGGTGACCGTGAGCGACTCGGGGCGCGGCATGTCGGAGGCCGAACTCGCCCGCGCATGGGAACCCTTCGAGCAGGCCGCCGCTGGCGTGGACCGGACCGGCGGCCTGGGGCTGGGCCTCAAGATCGCCCGCAAACTGGTCGAGCTTCACGGCGGCAGCATCTCGATCTTCTCCGCCCCGGGCCAGGGCACGCGCGTCACCGTGCTGCTGCCCGCCCTGCCGCCGGTGCAGCCCGCCGCCCGCCGGCCGGCGTCCGAACGGCCCGCGTCGTAGCCCGGGCCAGCAAACCATTATGGATTCGTTACGTCTTGGGCCCTCGAACCATTGGGCCGCCGCGCGCTATGTTACCTCCTGTTCCCCGGAACACTGCTGCCACGCTCTTTACCGCATCCCACAGGTTTAGCGACAGGCCGATATCCGGCCGGACCCCCGTAACCAGAAGGACATCGCGCCGCCCGCCCTCCCCATAGCCAGAGAAAATTCGCGGGCGGCGCGACACTCCACGACGGGCAGAAGGAGGTTGTGATGGAAACCGCGCTCATCGACTGGGCCGTGGCCATCACCGTGGCCTACCTGCGCCCCTGGGCGCAGCGCCGCATCGTCATCGAAGCGAGCCTGGTCTCCCTGATGGGCCGGGGCAAGCTCACGGCCGAGCAGGCGGGCGCCGCCCGGCGCGCGTTGCTGCTCGTCGCCTCGACCGCGGCCAGGCCGGTCGGTCAGGGGCTCAGGCGCCAGGCGTGAACATGTAGCCGATCCGCGGCACGTTGACGATGAGCCGGGGATTGGCCGGGTCGGATTCCACTTTCGACCGCAGGTTGCGCAGATGGTTGCGCACCGTCTCCGGGCTTCCCAACCTGGGCGGGTAGTCCAGGGCCGCCACCAGGAGCGTCTCGACCGACACCGGCTCGCCGGGCCGCTCCATCAGATACCGCAGGACCGCGAACTCCGAGGGCGTGAGGCGCGCCCGCCGCTCCCCGACGATCACCTGGTGCAGCCGCATGTCGAGCACGACCGGCCAGACCTCGAGCATCGGGTCCGGGGAACCCGCTCCGTCCGCCGCGCCGGCAGGGGGTGCGCCGGACGGGGCCGTCGCGGCTCGCAGCCGCGTCTTGACCCGCAAGACGAGCTCCAGGTGGTCCACCGGCTTGGTCAGGAAATCGTCGCAACCCGCGGCCAGGCTGCGGTAGCGGTCGGCCATCTGGCTGCTCGCCGTGAGCATGATGATGGGAATGGCGCCCATGGCCGGCATCGCCCGCACGCGCTCGAGGATCTCGAGGCCGCCGACGCCCGGCAGCACCAGATCCAGGATCAGGAGGTCGGGGGTCCGCTCGGCGAGGGCCGCCAGCAGGGAAGAGCCGCTCTCGAAACCCGCCGCGTCGAACCCGTCCCGCCGCAGCACGAACGCCAGGAGATCGAGCTGCTCGGGATCGTCGTCGAGGATCCAGATCGTGGCCACGCGGTCGGCCCCTTTCCTGGTGAAGGATGAAAGAGGCGGGGGCCGTTCGTCAACCTTTCTTCACATCGCCGGCCGCCAACGCGGCCGCCACGGCGTTTCGATCGATCTTCCCCGAGGCCAGCACCGGCAGTTCGGCCACGTACGAGACGTATCGCGGGACCTTGAACCCGCCCAGGCCGGCGCGCAAGAAGGCCGCCAGATCCGCCGGCTCCGGACACCCGGGACGCAGCACCACCAGCGCTCCCGGCACCTGCCCCCAGCGCGCGTCGGGCAACGCGGCCACCGCCGCCGCCGCGACGGCCGGGTGGCGCCGCAGGGCCGTCTCGATCTCGGTCGGCGAGACATTCTCGCCGCCCGACAGGATGAGGTCGTCGGCTCGGCCCAGGACGAAAAACCGCCCGGTCGCGTCGGCCACGCCCAGGTCTCCGGTCTCGAACCAGCCGCCTTCCAGCGCCGGCCCGCCCAGGTAGCCGCGCATGAGCGCGCCGCCGCGCACCGCGATGCGGCCCGCCTCTCCCGGCTCGCATGGCTGGCCGCCATCGCCGACGATGCGCATCTCGAAACCGGGGAGCGGCCGGAGCGCCGCCTCGCCGGGCGCCCCGGCGGCCACCAGGGAGGCCGTCTCGGTCATCCCGTAGCCGGCCACCGCCCGCGGGCACCTGGCGAGGAGATCCGCCGGGATCGGCTCCCCGCCGAGCAGGAGGGTTCGCAGGAAAGCAGGGGGCCGCCAGCCGCCGGCCAGGAGCCTCTCGAGCATGGTCGGCGTGAGGGACAGGCGCGTGACGCGGTGCGCCGCGACGGCCTCACGGACCGCCTCGGGAGCGAAACGCGGCACGATGAACACGCGGCCGTCGCAACGCGCCATGCGGTGCAGGATCGCCAGGCCGCCGACGTGGAAGAACGGCAGGGCCGCGAGCCATACGTCGTCGGGCCCGAGAGCGAAGTGGGCCGCGGCGGCCCGGGCGCTCGCCGCCAGTTGCGCAGCGGTCAGGATCACGCCCCTGGGTGAGCCGGAACTCCCCGAGGTGAACATGACCACCCGCGCCCGGCGAGAACGCCCGGGCGGGGCCGCCGCCAGAACCGGCGCCAGGACCGGCCACCGCATCCCGGAGCCGCCCGGGAACTCCCGGGCAAGGTCCCTGACGGGGACGGGGCCGAGATCCCGCCCGACGTGATCGGCATCCGCGAGCACCAGGCAGGCGCGGGCGCGGCCAAGTTGCTCCCGCAACTCGGAATCGGCCAGGCGCGTGTTGAGCAGCAGGGCCGTGGCGCCCTGGCGCCAGGCGGCTTCGTAGGCCTGGACCCACTGCGGCGAGTTGGCGCCCAGCAGGCCGACCACCGTGCCCGGGCCGACTCGCGGCGGGCCGCCGGTCCGGACGCCTTCCGGTCCGCGGCGCACCGAACCCGTCACGTCGGCACCCCCAGGCCGGGACCGGCCGGCAAGTGCAGCCGCCCGCCGCGGATGCTCCAGCATCCCGCCGGAGCGGGCACTTGCGCCAGCGTGCCCAGGCCGCAGGCCGGGGGGGCCGGCAACGCTCCCGGGCCGAAGGCCGGGGGGGCCGCCGGCATGGCCAGCGCCAGGTGGGCCGCGGCCAGGTGCCCGATCTCGCCATCCAGCGCCGAGGTGACGACCACCGCCGAACTCCGCGCCCGCGCCGCGATCGTGAAGCGCCGCGCCGCGAGGAGGCCGCCGAAGAGGGCCGGCTTGAGCACGAAGACCTCCGGGACCCGCGGCGCGGCCAGCCACGACCAGGCCCGGTCGGCCGGGCAGGCGCTCTCGTCGGCCGCAACGCGCGCTCCGGGTTCGGCCTCCAGGAAGGCGAGAAGATCGGCGCACGGCTCCTCGACGTAGGCAAGCGGCAGGTCGGCCGTCGCGGCCAGGAACTCCCGCGCCGCCGGGGCCGCCCAGGACCGCCCGGCATCGGCCCGCAGGACCACTCCGGTGCCCAGATCGGCGGATAGCTCGCGCAGGAGGCGGGCCGCCCCGGTCGCTGGCAGTGCGCCCACCTTGACCTTGATGGTCCCGAAGCCGGCCGCCGCGGCCCGCAGCGCCTCGTCCCGGCAGCCCGGTCCCGCCACGACCATCGCGTTGAGGGGCAACGCGGCTCCCGCGCCGGCTTCCCCCGTGGCGCTCCCGGCCTTCCCGGCGACGCCGGCCAGCAAGCCGTGCAGCGGCAGCCCCCGCGCCCGCGCCAGCGCATCCAGCAGGCAGGTCTCGAGGCCGGATCGCGTGGCGGGAAGACCCGCCGGCAGGACTTCGTCCAGCCAGGCTTCGATCGGCTCCGGGTCCCCACCGGCCAGCAGGCCGGGCAGGTCGCGCCAGGCGGCGATCGCCCCGGCCGCCGCCGGGAGCGCCGCCGACGCCGCCGCATGGGTCTCCGTCCCGAACGCCGGCAGGGGAGCGACCTCGCCGGCGCCCGAAAGCCCGCCAATCCGCAGCACCAGCCGGAAGCCGGGCCGCCGTCCCGCCCCGACGGGCAGGGCCGCGGCAAACGGGAAGAGATCGAGAAGGGGGCGCATCAGCCCGCAGTGCGCCAGGCGGGGGACCATCGGCCCGGAATGCGCGAAGCATAAGCCCACCAGGAGCACGCGGGCCGGTGGCGCAGGGGCCTCGGCACCCTCATGCCCCCAGCGCGATCGCCAGGGCGAAGGCCGCCGCCGCCACGCCCAGGAGGTCGGCCGTTCGCCCCAGCGCCGGGGCCACCGCGGCGCCGCCCTGCCCGGGGCGGATGGCGCGCCACGCGCGCCACGCCGCGGGCGCGGCGATCGCCGCCGCCAGGGCCACGAGCGGCCGCTGCCAGACCAGCGCCGCCAGCGCCGGAAACGCCCAGCCGGCGCCGATCAGCAGCCGGTACAGCCAGCCGGCGGCCGCGGCGGGGAGGCGGCCGGCGAGGGTGCGCTTCCCGGCCGCCAGGTCGCTCTCCCGGTCCCGGAGGTTGTTGGCCAGCATGAGCGCCGCGGCGAGCAGGCCGGTGGGGAGTGCGGCCAGCCAGGGCAATTCCGCCCAGTCGCCCCGTATCGCGCCAGCGGTCCCCAGGACGGCCGCCGGCCCGAAGAAGGCAAACGCGGCCACTTCTCCCAGGCCCAGGCGCGACAGCGGCGCCGGCCCGGCGGTGTAGCCGATAGCCGCCAGGATGGCCGCGACGCCGATCGCGACGATCGGCCACCCGCCGTACCAGGCCAGCAGGCAACCGGCGGCGGCCGCCACGCCGAAAGCCACGGCCGCGGCGATCTCGACTTCCCGGGCCGAGGCCAGGCCGGAGGCCACGAGGCGCCTCGGCCCGACCCGCGCCGGGGCGTCCACGCCGGCTTCCCCGTCCACCGCGTCGTTGACCAGGTTCGCCCCGGCCTGCAACGCCAGCGCGCCAAGGAGCGCCAGGATCGCCGGGGCCGGCCGGAAGTCCGGGGCGTGCAGCACCGTGGCCGTGCCGACCAGGACCGGCGCCGCGCCGGCGATCAGGGTCCGCGGCCGGATGCCGGCGAGCCAGATCGCCCAACCCCGCGACCGTGCCCCGACGGGTACCAGGTCGGCCGCAGGCTTCATGGCGAGCGCCCGGGCGCCGGCCCAGAACTGCTAGCGCCGCTCACACGACTCCGCCCCGCGTCATTCCGGCGGAAGCCGGAATCTAGCCAGACCTCGGCTAGACCCCGGCTTTCGCCGGGGTGACGAAGACAGCGCAAGGTCATCTGGCGCGCCGCTATGAGTGGCGCCGGCCCGGGTTCGAGTGGCGCCGGCCCAGAATCGAGTGGCGCCGGCCCAGAATCGAGTGGCGCCGGCCCGGAATCGAGTGGCGCCGGCCCAGAATCGAGTGGCGCCGGCCCAGAATCGAGTGGCGCCGGCCTCCGTGCCGGCGTGCCGCCCGGCACGGGCGGCTTGGCCGCCGGCCGGATCATGGCAACCGCGTCCACCGCCCGAAATCCGGGCTGCGGCGCTCGAGGTACGCATTGCGCCCCTCCTGGGCTTCCTCGGTCATGTAGTAGAGCAGCGTGGCGTTGCCGGCCAGTTCCTGGATGCCGGCCTGGCCGTCGGTGCCGGCGTTGAAGGCCGCCTTGAGGCAGCGCAGCGCCAGGGGGCTGTGCGCGAGAATGCGCCGCGCCCAGGCGACGGTCTCGCGTTCCAGGTCGACCAGGGGCACGACCGCGTTGATCAGGCCCATCCGCAACGCCTCGGCGGCGTCGTACTGGCGGCACATGAACCAGATCTCCTTGGCCTTCTTGGCCCCCACGACATCCGCCAGGTAGCTGGCCCCGAAACCGCCGTCGAAGCTGCCCACCCGCGGCCCGGTCTGGCCGAAGCGGGCGTTGTCGGCGGCGATGGTCAGGTCGCAGACCAGGTGCAGCACGTGGCCGCCGCCGATGGCGTAGCCCGCGACCATCGCGATGACGGGCTTGGGCAGGGCGCGGATCTGCCGCTGCAGATCCAGGACGTTCAGGCGGCACGTGCCCTCGTCGTCGCGGTAGCCCGCGTCGCCGCGCACGCGCTGATCGCCCCCCGAGCAGAAGGCCTCGTTTCCGGCGCCGGTGAGGATGACCACGCCGACGGCGGGATCCTCGCGCACCAGGCGGAACGCCTCGCACAGTTCCATGACCGTGCGGGGCCGGAAGGCGTTGCGCACTTCCGGCCGATCGATGGTGATCCTCGCGATGCCCTCGGCGCGCTCGAGGCGAATGTCGGCGAAGGCGCGGACGGTCTCCCAGGCGGGCAGGGCCTCGGCCGGGGCGGCGGCTGCGGTGGTCATGGAGCCTCCAGGGGGATGCACGCCGCGGCCATCGCGGCGAGCAGATCCCGGTAACGCGGTTCGGTGTCGGCGCGGCGAGACGGCACCTCGAGCAAGTGCACGCCGCCGAGGCGGAAAGCGGCCGCCGCCTCGCGGGCGACGTCGGCCGCCGCGGCGCAGCGGGAGTAGCCCAGGCCGAAGAGGCGGGCGGCCTCCTCGAAGGTCAAGCCGTGCGGCGCGGCGCACAGCGGTTCGGCCAGGTCGGGATGGCGCCCGACCGCCAGGTACGAGAAGATCCCTCCCCCGTCGTCGTTGAGGAGCAGGATCACGACCGGGCGCCGCGCGTGGCGGGCCGCGTACAGGCCGCCCAGGTCGTGCAGGAACGCGAGATCGCCGACGGCGAGCAGCAATGGCGCGTCGCTGGCGACCGCGGCCCCGAGGGCCGTCGAGATCAGGCCGTCGATGCCGTTGGCGCCCCGGTTGGCCAGCACGCGCACCGGCCGCGAATGCCGCGGGAGGCAGGAATCCGCGTACCGGATGGTCATGCTGCTGGCCAGGAACATCGCGCCGCCGGCCGGCAGGGCCGCCGCCGCCGCCGCCAGGGCC
>Ga0194120_10006863_pt1 | contig 15878 bp, 15 predicted proteins | sample TA2MahCa65mmetaG_FD_148642 | JGI IMG/M metagenome (GOLD analysis project Ga0194120, IMG submission 148642) | Freshwater microbial communities from Lake Tanganyika, Tanzania - TA2015019 Mahale Deep Cast 65m | ecosystem: Environmental > Aquatic > Freshwater > Lake | place: Tanzania: Lake...
CGCTGACCCGCGCTGGCGCGAAGGTAGGCCGCGCCGCCGCCGCCGCGCCGCCGCACCCACCCGCGCCGGCGATCGCCAACCCCAGCGCCAACGCCCCGACCCACACCTGCACCGGCTCCATCGTCCGCTCCGCCGCACACTGGTGCGGCACTTGCGTTGGGACGGACAAGCGCGCGATTGGGTCTCCACCGTCGCGGAGGCGGTGAAACGACTCTGGTCCGGCGTCGGCCGGTTCAACGGCCGACGCCGCTGCCATTCGACTGCCAGGACTCGGCGGCGCAGTCCTGCCCGGCCGCCGCTTCGGGATGCAGTTCAACGAGCGAGCGGGGGTGCGAGGGAGACGACAACCAAGGACCGGTCCAAGCGCGTGACAACCTCCCGCCAGCGTCGGTCGCCCAAGCCCAAGTGGTGGCAACAACGTCACCGGTCCGTCGGTCGCCGACAGGCCAGACGTCGCGCTGCCGGTTGTCCACGTGCCGTGTAGGGCGGCGGCGACGGCCGGTGGAGCTTGTGGGAAACCTGGAGGGCTTTCCACAGATCCACGGGCCCGGTGTCGTCCTGGCCCTGGCGCGCGGTGGGCCCCTGGTTGTTGGCGCCAAGGACCGATCGCTGGTCCCAAGGTCACGGCGCGCGCCAGCTGCTGCGCGACGACCGCGGTGCGTCAGTTGGTTCGATGAAACCAGTCTCTTGAATCGGTCCCTGCTGGCCCAGGCGTTCCGATGGCCCCTGGTTGTTGGCGCGCATCACCGAGCTCCGGTCCCGTGATCGTGGCGCGTGCCAGCCCCTGCGCGACGACCGCAGCGCGCCAGACGGTTCGATGAACCCCAGTCCCTTGATCGGTCCCGACAACCAGATCGTTTCGGCGAGCGAGTCCCGCGAAGTGACGCCGACATGCGACCGAAGCGCCGGATCGGGGGACTCCAGCCGGCCTTGCTGCTGCACGTCACAGGAACCGATCCATCCCGCGCACGCCGTCTGACTGACCGCCCGGCGCAAACTGGTACGGCGGATCGAGCAGGTCGTTGATCCGCGCCATGACGACGTCAGTCGCGGCGCGGAAGCGATCGCCGTGGGCCTCCGCCGCAGCGCGCGTGAGCGGAACGTAGGGTTGGGTCACCTGCAGTTCGCGGAACTCTGGACCCGTCGGCTCGATCGGCGCGCCGAAGCGATAGACCACCCGTCCGCCCTTCGACAGCGGCGAGTTGGTCGGGTAGAGCCGATCGGATCCGTTGCACCCGATCGGCACAATCGCCGCGCCGAGGTGCCACGCCATCTGCACGAGGCCAGTGTGGCCGCGCGACAGGCGCAGCGATCGCGTGCCCTGCGGGAACACCAGCACGTTGACGCCAAGTTCGCTGATCGCCTGGCGATTGAGGCGGATCACCTGATCGATCATCGGTTGGAACCGGGCCTCGAAGCCGTCGACGAACGCCCGCGGGCCGTCCCCGCCGACGAAGCGGCGCACATCGCCTCCTGCCGACGCGAGGTCGGCGCGGTCGGGCTCGATCGCGCCGTCGACGAGATCGCGCAGGAAGCGGTACTCGGGCGCCTCCGGGCGGCGGCCGATCGCCTCGCGAAACTCGGTCGAGATGAGGTAGCCGCGCGAAGGCAGCGGGATGTTGTTGGTCGCGTCGAGGAAGCGCGCCGTCACCGGGTGATCGTAGTACTTGCCCTTGACCCATGTCGCCGTGAACGGCAGCCCGCGGCGGTACATCGCGTACTGCAGGGGCCAGTAGTTGTACTTGTCGGTGTGGTTCATCGCCAAGAACACCGTTCGCCCGCTCGGCAGGTGCGCGACCTGTTCGAGGACGATGTCGGTTCGGCGCGGGAAGCTGTAGTCGAATCGCATCAACGCCGCGACGGCCACCTGGCCGGGGGGACGCCGGTGCAGACGCAGGCCCGCGAGTTGGGCGGTGGTGATCATCGGCGTGCCTGGGTCCTGGGTGGGCGGGCGATCCGCGCAAGGGGCGCCGATGATAGCGCGCGGGCGCCGGCTCGCAAAGCCGACCGCCGGCCAGCGGCCAGGATCCGCCACCGCATCGGCCCCCGGACGGCGATGGTGGATTCACCTCATTGAACAAGCCGATGAGCGAGCGGGGCGTACAACAGCGCGCCGCAGCGAGTGAATCCGGCGATGCGACGCAGAGGTGCGCCGAGCGCGGCGGATTGGGGCCGGCGGAGTGCGATCCAACCCGGTGGGCGACGTGCTGGTTGCTGTCCCCGTTGCCCCCGTAGGGCCACCGGATCCGGTCACTTTCGGGGCGGCGGGCGCGGTTCCCAAACCGGGGTCGGGTCACTGGAGCCTCCGTCCCGCGCTTGCGGCGGCTGTTTCCCGTCATTCCATGGACTTGAACAAATGGTGGATCTGTCGTCAAGGAGGCGATCGCGGCGCGCGCCACGAGGTAGGGTCTTGCCCACGACCTGCCGGCGGAGTCCTCCTCCAGCCACCATTCGGGATGGAACTCAGGGACCGCGCGGGTGGGCGTTGAGCCGACAAGGGGGGCGGCGCAGCGAGCGAATCCCGCCAGGCGACGCCGAACTGCGCCCGAAGCGACGGATCGGGGTTGCCCAGGTGGCGGGCGACGACGGGCCCCCACCTGCGATGGGCCCTGACAGGGCCGCGCCGCCGCAGCGACGTTCCGGTCGGCCTCGACCCGCGGTGGCTGAGGCAGGGAGATCGCGCAGCGACCTCTGGGCTTGCTTCGTCGGTTCCGCCGCCGGCCGCTGCCGGAGGCGTCAACGGGCGGTCTCGGCCGCTGCAAACCCGGCGCGGCAACGCTGGGGGGCGGCGAATCGGCAGGTCTACGGGCCCTCCGCCGTCCCGCGCGGGTCGCGGCGCATGACGGCCAGGCCCTCGCCGAGGACGCGGTAGATGTGGCGGCGCACCGTGTCGGGCTGACGGCCGAGGACGACAGCTGTCCGCTCGGCGAAGGCGCGAATGTTGCCGTTGGACTCGGTCCGGATCGCGCGCTGGAGGGCCGCGCGGTCGGCCAGGAGGGCCTCGACGCGCCGAACTTCGTCGGGCGACATCGCCTGGTGTTCGGCGGTCGCGTGACCCCGGGTCGACGGCAAGGGCCGCACCGGTGGCTCGGGCTCCGCGACCACCGCGCCCGCGATGGCCGGATCGTGCCGGACGTGGGTGCGCAGCCGGTGTGACAGCGCTTCGTCGAGCGGCGGCAGCGGGCTGGTGGCGGAAGCGCGCTGGCGAATGGTCATGGCCTCAGTGAGCCGGGTCACCTCGTCGCGAAGCTCGCGCACGTTGCCAGGCCAGCTGTAGAGCAGGTACCGCTCGACCAATTCGGCGGCTTGCCAGGCGGCGTGCCCCTGGGCGCGCGCGACCTGGGCGATCGTCGGCACGCCGTTGCGCTCGAGCACGTGGTCCGCGATCGGCACGATGTCGAGGCGACGCGAGCGCAGCGGCAGGACGGCGACGACGGTGTGGGCGATGCGCCAGTACAGGTCCTCTCGAAACTGACCCGCGCTGATCTGGCGCTCGAGGTTGCGGTGGGTCGCAGTGATCAGCCGCACGTCGACCGGGTGCGGCCGCGAGTCGCCCAACCGATGAACTTCGGCGCACTCGACCACGCGCAGGAGGTTGGCCTGCAATCCGACGTCGAGCTCGCCGATCTCGTCGAGCAGGAGCGTTCCGCCGTTGGCAGCGTCGAACGCGCCGGTGGCGTCCTTGTCGGCGCCCGAGAACGCGCCGCGACGATGGCCGAACAGCTGCGACTCTGCGAGGGTCGGGACGAGCGCCGCCGAGTTGACGGCGAGGAACGGACCGCTGCGAGCCGAAGCGCGGTGAATCGCTTCGGCCAGCACCTCCTTCCCCACGCCGGACTCCCCCGTGATGTGGACGGGCAGGTTGGAGGCGCCGAGAGCGCCGATCATCTGGCGCAGCTCACCGAGGTGGGCCGATCGGCCGAGCAGCCCCTGGTGCTCATCGGCGGCGACGCCGGCGCCGATGACGAACACGGTCGCGCCGGCGCGAACCACGTCGCCGTGGCGCACCACGGCGTGGCTGACGCGCGCTCCGTTGACCCAGGTGCCGTTGCGGGTGTCGAGATCGGTCAGCTCCCACGGGCCGGCGCCGAGCCGGGAGGGATCGGCGGCGGTGATGCGAAAGTGCTCGCGCGACAGCCAGCCATCGTCGATCCACCAGGTCGCTGTCTTGGACCGCCCGACGGTGGCGCTCACGAGCGCAGCGACGTCAAGCCCGGCGCAATGACGGCCCGGATCGGGCGAACACACCACCCACAGCTTGAGCTGCGGGGCCTGCGGCGACAGCGACCGCGGCTGGGGCGGTGGCTGCAGGGTGTCGGTGTCGCGGCTCATGTGCATCTCCCATTCCTGTCGCAGGGGCCATCGTGGACCCGGGTCGACGCCATCGGTCTGCCGCGCGCCGCTCCGACGCAGCGCGCAGCCCCACACCGTCGCCGATGGCAGCCGGCTTGTCGGCCCGGATTTACAATTGTTCACCAGCGGTCGTCGGCCGCTGTCCCGCCACCGTGTCCTACGAGACCACATGTGACAGTCGTGTGCACCGCGGCTCGCACCGCCCGCGCCGATCCAACGATCGGGCTTCCGAAGGGCCGTGGCGGCGCCATCGGCACCTGCGGCGACATGTGACAGTCGTGTGCACCGCGGCTCGCGCCGGCCGCGCAGATCCAACGATCGGGCTTCCGAAGGGCCGTGGCGGCGCCATCGGCACCTGCGGCGTCCTCTCGCCCGTCGTTGGCACGGATCTTGCTTGGGCAACTTCGGCGCCCCTCCCGGGCTGCCTGCCGCGAGATGCCATGACGCCGAACGTTGGCCTGCCGCAACCAAGGTCCAAGCCGACGGTCGCGCAGCGCATCGCGGCACGCCGGGCCGAATCAGCCCGCTTGCACGCCGGCGCGGTCACCGCGGCGCTGCCACCGCCCCACCGCGGCGCCTGCTGCGCGCTGTCGGAGTGCGGCGAGCGGCTCGAGTTCGCCGACTCCCGCGCCCTGATCGACGCCCTGCGCCGCCGGCGCGGCATCGCCTCCGTATGCCTCGACGGATGCGCGTGGCGGACGTTTGGGTCGTTCTGGCGCCACATCCGCCTCGGCCGGACACCGCACGCAGCCTTCGAGTGCGCGGACATCGCCGGACTGGGGCCGCGCGGTCCGTTCGTGGTGCACTGAGCGCCTGCGGCGCGAGGAGTGGCGCGGCGCCCGCGGGAGACCTACCTGAAGCGTGCGTCGCGCGGTTGGCCAGATCCACCATTTGTTCAAGTCCATGGAATCACTTGACACCCAGAGACGAGCGCTCCGGCGAGCGGGCCCGTGGCCAAGGAGCAGGCCCTGGCCGGGGCCCTGCTTCGGCGGGGCGCGACATCGCCTGGAGGGGGGCGGCCGGCGCCTCGGACAGATCCACCATTTGTTCAAGTCCATGGAATGACGCAAGACGACTGCCGCGAGCGCGGCACGGCGGCTGCAGGCACCCGAACCCGACCCCAGATACGGAACCGCGCCCCGTGGCGGCGGGAGCCCTTGACACGCCGACCCCGATCCTTACAATTGCGCCCCCTCGCGCCCGTGGCAGCCCGCCCGGTGCGCGACCGACCGCCGCAACGGCGCCCGCGACCCTCGGGTCGGCGCCCATCCGCGCGGTCGACCCGGCTGCCCGCGGCCGGTACACGACGGTCGCGCCGCGACCCCCAGCCGGACGTCCACCGCAGGGCGCCCCCGGATCTGCCATGGATACCGTCTCCGTTCCCGCCCGTCCGCGCCACCTCGCCGGATCGGACGTCGCCAACAAGGTGCGCCGCGCCGGCTTCCTGCCGGCGGTGCTGTACGGCAACGGCCTGCCGACCCAGACCATCGCCGTCGACCCGCAGCCGGTCAAGAAGGGCCTGCAAAGCGCGTACGGCCGCAACCAGCTGTTCGAGCTCAGCCTCGACGGCAAGCAGCACCTGGCGGTCTGCAAGGAAGTGCAGACCCACCCGGTCAGCCGCGCGCTCATCCACGCCGACTTCTTCACCGTCACGCCGGCGTCGGAGATCCAGGTCACGGTGCCGGTCGTCCTGTCGGGTCGCTCGGTCGGCCAGAAGGCCGGCGGCAAGCTGATCCAGGTCACGCGCTACCTGCGCATCGCGTGCTCGCCGACCTCGCTGCCAAAGTCGATCGAGATTGACGTCTCGCCGTTCGACAACGGCACCGCGATGACGGTCGAGTCGATGCCGCTGCCGAGCGGCGTCAAGGCAGTGTTCGCCAAGCCGTTCAAGATCTTCGAGCTCCTCTCGCCCAAGGCGGAGGAGAAGGCCGAGGGCGGCGGCGACCCGAAGAAGGCGGCGCCGGCGGCCAAGAAGTAGGCGGGTGGCGGCGGCCGGCGTCAAGGTCGGGTCGGCGTCCGGTGACCCCCAGGTCGCCGCGATCGTCGGGCTCGGCAACCCCGGCCGGGCCTACGCCGGCCACCGCCACAACGTCGGGTTCATGGCGACCGATCGCCTGGCTGAGCGCCTGGGCGTGCGCTGGACCCAGAAATTCAACGGCAACTTCGCGCGCGCGCGCCTGCCGGGCCCGGTGGGCGACGTCGACGTCACCCTGCTGCAGCCGCTGGGGTTCATGAACCTGTCCGGCCATTCGGTGCAGGCGATGGCGGCGTTCTTTGCCCTGCCTGCCGAGGCGATCCTGGTCGTCCACGACGATCTCGATCTCGCCTTCGGGCGGGTCCAGATCAAGGCTGGCGGAGGCCACGGCGGCCACAACGGCCTGCGCTCGATCGTCGCCCAGCTCGGCGGCGCCGGCTTTGTCCGGGTCCGGATCGGCATCGGCCGGCCCGGCAGCGACGGTGGTCCGACCAAGGGCGGCGACGACGCGGTGTCGAACTGGGTGCTGTCGAATTTCGGCGCCTCCGACCGCGCCGAGCTGCCCGACGCGATCGACCGCGCCGTCGCCGCGATCGCCGACGTGGTCAAGCTGGGCGTGCGCCCGGCGATGAACGGCCACAACCGCCCGCCGGCGCCCGCCGCGCCGCGCGGCGACTGAACGACCTGCCAGCCCGCCGGGCTGGTGGGCGAGCGTGCGCGGAAGGTCCGCGCCCGCGTCCTTGCCCGCGATGTCACCGCCAAGGTGAAACAAGCGAGCGAACGCCCGCGGCGGCCTCGGCCGGCGCGGCGGAACCACAAGGAGCAACAAGCGTCATGCTGGTCAGGATGTACGAGACGCTGTTCATCACCCGCGTCGATGCCGAAGCGGACGTGGCGGAGAAGATCCATCAACGTCTGCTTCGCGCGCTCGAACAGACGGGCGGCGTCGAGATCAAGCTCGTCGACTGGGGCAAGCGCAAGCTCGCCTACGAGATCGCCAAACAGAAGAAGGGCAACTACTGGTATTTCGGCTACATCGCCGATCCGCAGTTCATCAAAGAGGCCGAGCGCCAGCTCCGCATCTCGAGCGACATCGTGCGGTACCAGACCGTCTGCCTGTCGAAGCTCAAGCAGCTCAAGGACTTCGACCTCGATGCCGAGCGCAAGCGCGTCGAGGGCCTGACGCCCGAGCGCGAAGAGGACGAAGAGGATCAGTACCTGCGCCGCGCCGACGAGCGCCGCGGTCGCCGCGACGATGACGAGGACGACGGTCCCGAAGAGGAGGCTGCATGAAACCCGAACAGCCCGCAGCGCCGCGCCAGCGCCGCTTCGGCCGCCGCAAGGTGTGCCCGTTCTGCGCCGACCGCACGCTCTACATCGACTACAAGACCCCGAGCATGCTCAAGCGCTTCATCTCGGAGCGCGGCAAGATCGTCCCTCGGCGCATCTCCGGCGTGTGCGCGCAACACCAGCGCAGCCTGTGCCTCGAGATCAAGCGCGCGCGGATCATGGCGTTCATGCCCTACTCGAGCGCTACGGCAGACTAGGCGGAGGGCCCCATGAAGATCATCCTGCGCGAAAACGTGCCCAACGTCGGCAAGATCGGCGACGTGCTCGAGGTCGCGGACGGCTTCGGCCGCAACTACCTGCTGCCGCGCAACCTGGCGACGATGGCGAACGAGCGCAACGTCCGCCAGATGGACCACAACAAGCGGGTCGCCGCGGCGCGGCTGGCCAAGGCGCGCGCCAAGGCGACGGAAGAGAGCAAGCAGATCAACGGCCTGCGGCTCGTCGTGACCAAGCACGCCGGCGAAGAGGGCCGCTTGTTCGGGTCGGTCACCGTCCGCGAGGTCGCCGATCTGCTCGAAGAGAAAGGCTTCGCTGTCGACCGCCGCGACATCCTGTTGCCGGACAACGTCCGGTCGACGGGTGAGTACGCGGTGACGATCAAGCTCCACCACGACGTCACCGCCAAGGTGACGCTCGAGGTCAAGGCCGAAGCCTGACCACCAGCCACCACCGAATCGGTCCCCCGACGCCGATTCCGGACGCAGTTCAAGGAACGAGACGGTGAGCGAGCGAGGCGATCACGCGTACGCCGTAGCGAGCGAACCCGTCACAGTACCTCAGGAGTGCGCCGGAAGCGGCGGATCGGGTCGGATCGACGCCATCGCCGGCCGCTGCGCGCGACCGGCGCTGTCCTCTTGCCGCCGGGACCGGCTGGCCGCACGGCCGACCGGTCTCGGCGTTTTTTGGCGCCGGCCACCGGCCGCTGAGGAGAAAAGCGATGGGTGAAGGTCTCGCCGTGGTCATCCTGGCCGCCGGGCTCGGCAAGCGCATGCACAGCCGGTTGCCCAAGGTGCTCCACCCGCTGCTCGGCCGGCCGATGATCGGCCATGTCCTCGACGCCGCGGCGGCGCTGCGGCCGCGCTCGATCGCCGTCGTCACCGGCCACGGCGGCGCCGAGGTGCAGGCGTGGGTCGACGGCTGGGCCGACAGCGACGGGGCGCGGCAGGGCGTCGCGCCCCGCTGCGCGGTTCAGCCCCACCAGGGTGGCACCGGCCACGCCGTGTGGTGTGCCGAGTCGCTGTGGCGCGACAGCAGCGAGGTGATCGTCCTGTACGGCGACACACCGCTGCTCACCGCGGCGACGCTGCAGGAGCTGTGCGCGCGGCGCCAGGGCGGGCTCGTGTCGCTGCTCGTCGGCGAGCTCGCCGACCCGACCGGCTACGGCCGCGTGATCCTCGGCGGCGACGGCCGCATCAGCCGGATCGTCGAGCACAAGGACGCAGAGCCGGACCAGAAGGCGGTGCGGCTCGTCAACGCCGGGATGATGTGCGTCGCGACCGAGTTCCTCGCCGCCAGCCTGCCGCGGCTGCGGCCCGACAACGCCCAGGGTGAGCTGTACCTGACCGACGTGCTGGCGATGGCGGCAAAGGCCGGCCAACCGGCGGCGCCGTTCATCCTGAGCGACCCGACCGAGGTCCAGGGCGTCAACAACCGCGCCGAGCTCGCCCGCGCCACCGCCCACCTGCGCGATCGCATCAACCTGGCCTGGATGCAGGCCGGCGTGACCTTCGACGACCCGGCGTCGGCGATCGTCGAGGCCGGCGTAAGCCTCGAGCCCGACTGTCGGATCGGCGCCGCGGTCGAGCTGCGCGGCGCCACGACCGTCGCCACTGGCGCGGCGGTCGAGCGCGGCTGCGTCGTCACCGACTGCGCGATCGAGGCCGGCGCGCACCTGTTGCCCTACACTGTCGCCACCGAGGCGCACATCGGCGCCGGCGCCCACGTCGGGCCGTTCGCTCATCTGCGCCCGGGGACGGTCCTCGACGCCAGGGTCAAGATCGGCAACTTCGTCGAGACCAAGAAGGCCCGCCTGCGCGAAGGCGCCAAGGCGAGCCACCTGTCCTACCTCGGCGACGCCGACATCGGCCCGGACTGCAACATCGGCGCCGGCACGATCACCTGCAACTACGACGGCGTCGCCAAGCACAGGACCGTGCTCGGGCGCGGCGTCTTCATCGGCTCCGACAGCCAGCTCGTCGCGCCGGTGACGCTCGGCGACGAGGCCTATGTCGGCGCCGGCACGACCGTCACCGCCGACGTTCCGGCCGGCGCCCTGGTCGTCACCCGCATAGCGGCGGTCGTCAAAGCCGGGTGGGTCGCGAAAAAGAGGGCCCAGCGCGCAGCGGCTGCGGCGCGACCTGGACCGGCCTGACCGCGGCCGCACCGGCGTGCGGAGCTTCGACCGCGATCGGTCGCCCGAGCCACAGCACGGCCGCGACCGCGGCCGCGACGCCGACGACGAGCGCGGCGAGCAGAGGCGGTGGCCGCGCCGACTGGGCGATCGCCTGCTGCCGGTACCACGCCAGCGCGATCTCGTCGCCGACGCCGGTCGGGCACTCGTCTGGCCACGGCAGGCTGTTGGCGCAACGGATCCGGCGCGTCTCGGCCGTCTCGGTGTCGGGCGGGGCCGGCCGCCTCCTCGACCACGCCCACGCGACGCGGCGGGCCAGTCCGCCGCAGTCGCCGGCGTCGAGCGCGCACGGTGGGGGGGCGGTCAGGCGCAAACGGTCCATCGCGGAGCCTCGGCCGGGGCCATCCCCAAGGACGCGCGGCCGCGCGGTCCGATCTGTGCGGATGTGTGTGTGCGACGCCCGCGCCGCGGCCGGCGCCGCGATCCGCCCCTTCGGGTGAACGTCGGCGTCGCAGGGCGGGATTCGCTCGCGGCGACGACGCTGTTGTCGTGTCACGCGCTCATACGCTCGCTCCTTGGGCTGCTTGCCGAATCGGCGGCCGGAGCAGCTTCCGCCGGCGGGTCCTGAGGCGGCGCTGGGACCGGTCAAACCGCAGAACAACTTCCCGCCACGATCGGTGGCCCGAGCGGGGCAACAACGTCACCGGTCAGCCGGTCACCGACGGGCCGACCGTCCCCGTTTCTCCGCCACACGGTGACCTGAGCCAGCTCCGGCAGACGTCTCGCTGCCGGCTGTCCACATGCGCTGCAGGGCGGCGGTGGCGGCCTGTGGGGCTTGTGGGAAACCTGAAGGGTTTTCCACAAATCCACAGGCCCGGTGTCGTCCTGGCCCACGAGCTCCGTTGGCCCCTGGTGGTTGGCGCGCAAAACCGATCGCGGGTCCCATCATCCTTGCGCGCGCCAGCAGCTGCGCGACGACCGCAGGGCGTCCGTGGATTCGATGACCCCCGTGGTTTTGATCGGTCCCGCGGCGCCGGGCTTGCCCGCCGGCCAAAGCGCGCTACATTCTTCCGGCCAGGGAGCCACCATGTCCCAGATCACCTCCGCTTCGCTCGTCCTCGCCTCGCCGGCCGAACAGGCCGAGCGGTGGAACCTGCACTTCGCCGAGTGGGGGGCCGGCTTTCCGCGCGCGCTGTTTCTGCGCCGCGAGGCCGCGCTGTCGGAGAGCGAGTACGCCCAGGGCAAGCTGCGCCAATGGCTGTGGCTCGGCGGCGACGGCGAGGTGCTGGCGAGCAGCGAGACCTACGCGACAAAGGCGTGGTACGCCGACCCAGGCGGCCCCCACGGCGTCGTCAAGGTTGAGTCGGTCGCCAGCGTGCTCGTCGCCCCCGAGCTGCGCCGCCACGGCCACGCGGCGGCGATGATGGAGGCGCTGGTCGCCAGGCTGCGAGCGGAAGGGGCGGCGGTGTCGACGCTGTTCACCGACGTCGGCCCGTCGCTCTACCGGCGCTCGGGCTACCACCTGCACCCGGCGCGCCAGTCGGTGCGCGACGTCGACGCCGGCGCCGCGTGGCCGGCCGGTGCGACAGAGCTGGGGCTAGGCGATCTCGCCGACCTGTTCGAGCGCGAGAGCGACCACCTGTCGGCGTGGCTCGGCGCGTCGATCGCGCCCGCGATCGCCGAGATCCCGGCCGTCGACCGGATCGCCTGGTTTTTGACCCGCGCCCGCTACCGCGCTTGGGCGCGCGGGCTCCAACCGACCGAGGTGGTCGGCGCCGCCTGTCGCGACGGAGGCTACTGCGTGTGGACGGCCGAGAGCGCCGATCCCGTGCTGCACGTGCTGGTGTGGCGACCAGGCGACCACGCCGGCGCCGTCCGCCTCACCGACGCGGCGCTCGCCCACGCCAGCGAACGCGGCCTGCGCCAGGTCGTGTGGTGGGACGCCGACCGCGACGTCGGGATCGACCCCTACCGCCGGCCCCCGCTGCGGCCGGCCGGCGCGCGCGCGGTCGATCGATCCGACGGCCTGCCGATGCTCGCCTGGCTCGACCCGACCCGTCCGATGCCGCTCGTCTGGATCGGCATCGAGCGCTTCGGCTGGTGCTGACGGCGGCGGCCGCGACCGCCGACGGTGCGCCCGCAGCGGTCAACCGGCGCCGCGCTCCCCGATGTCCAGATCCGCCCAGTCCGGCGCGCTGCCGCGTCGCTTGACGGGAGTCGCTCGCCGCGACGACCTTGTCGTCGCCTCCGCCGCTCGCTTGCCAGCCCGCTGATTCGGGGAGGTGTTAGGCGGGCCGGGCGCGGACGATCGCTGCGAACTCGTCGGCTTGGAGCGACGCTCCGCCGACGAGCAGGCCGTCGACGTCGGGCTGGCCGAGCAGGCCAGCGGCGGTCTGCGACTTGACGCTGCCGCCGTACTGGATGCGCAGCGCTGCGGCGAATTCGCCGCCGAAAAGGCCGCTGACCGCGGCGCGGATGTCGGCGTGGACCTCCTGGGCCTGGGCCGGCGTCGCGACGAGGCCGGTGCCGATCGCCCACACCGGCTCGTAGGCGACCACCAGGTGATCGAGCGCCGCGCCGGCGAGGCCGCCGAGCGCCGTCGCGAGCTGGCGGCGGCAGACCGCGAACGTCTGACCGGCCTGACGCTCGGGCAGCGTCTCGCCGACGCACAACACCGGCTTGAGCCCGGCGGCGAGCGCGGCGCGCAGCTTGCGCGCGACCACGTCGTCGCCGTCGCCAAACACATGGCGGCGCTCGCTGTGGCCGACGAGCGCCCACTGACAGCCGACCGACGCGACCATCGCCGCCGACACTGCGCCGGTAAAAGCGCCCTTGGGTTCGAAGTGGCAGTCCTGGGCGCCGAGGCCGATCGAGGTGCCGTCCAGGCGCGCGGCGACCGCGGCGAGGTACGGAAAGGGCGGAAAGACCACCGTCTGGGCGGCGGGGTAGGCGGCGAGGCGGTTGCGGACCTCGCTGGCGAGATCCTGGGCCTCGGCGAGCGACAGGTGCATCTTCCAATTGCCACCGACGATCGGCTTGCGCTTGGCCATGGGACTCCTGCGGCGCGCGGCCGGCGCGGATAGGGTCGCGGACGAAGCGCCGATCAGCGGCGCCCGCCGCGCAGGGCGGCGATGCCCGGCATCGGCTGGCCGCTGAGAAACTCGAGGCTCGCGCCGCCTCCGGTCGAGATGTGGCTGATCATCGGCGTCACGCCCGCCTTCTGAATCGCCGCGACCGAGTCGCCGCCGCCGACGACGCTCGTCGCCGTGCTCTGCGCCACCGCGCGCGCGACGGCCATGGTGCCGGCGGCGAACGCGTCGGTCTCGAAGATGCCCATCGGGCCGTTCCACAACACCGTGCGAGGCGCCTCGCGCAGCAGCGGATCGCGCCCGGCGAGGACGGCGGCGTAGCGCGCGATGGTGTCGGGGCCGATGTCGACCGCGATCTCCTCGGCGCCCACTTCGCCGTTGAGCCGCACCGTCGTCGCGGCGTCGGCGGCGATCGCGGTCGCGCACAGGTGATCGGTCGGAAGCCACACCGGCGTGCCCTTCTCAGCGCAACGGCCGAGCAGGTGGCGGGCGAGGCCGACGTGATCCTTCTCGACGAGGCTCTTGCCCATGTCGAAGCCCTGCGCGGCCAGGAAGGTGTAGGCCATCGCGCCGCCGACGACGAGGCCGTGGACGAGCGGCAGCAGGCTCTCGATCACCTCGATCTTGTCCGACACCTTGGCGCCGCCGAGGATGGCGACGTAGGGCGCCTCGGGGTTGGTGGTCAGGCGCGACAGGACCTCGATCTCGCGCTCGAGCAGCAGGCCCGCGCCGCGCGCCGGGACGAGGCGCGGCAGGGCGCTCACGCTCGCGTGGGCGCGGTGGACGCAGCCGAACGCGTCGCACACGAACACGTCGCACAGGTCGGCGAGCTTGCGGGCGAATTCCTCGCTGTTGTCCTCCTCGCCGGCGTGGTAGCGGAGATTCTCAAGCAGAATCAGCTGATTGCTGCGCTGGTTGGCGATCAGGTGGATCGCCGCGTCGCCGACACAGTCGTCGGGGACGATCACCTCGCACTGCAGCAGCTCGGCGAGGCGCCGGCCGACCGGCTCAAGCGAGTACTTGGCCGATTTCTTGCCTTTCGGCCGCCCCAGGTGCGAGCACAGGATGAGGCGCGCCTCGGCCTTGCGGATGAGCTCGATCGTCGGCAGCGTCGCGCGGATGCGGGCGTCGTCGGTGATCGTGCCGGCGCCGTCGAGCGGCACGTTGAAGTCGGCGCGCAACAGCACGCGCTTGTTCTGGAGGTGCAGATCGCGCACCGAGAGGATGCCTTGGGCCTTGAGCACGTTGCCGGGAGTCATCGCGTCCTCGCTGCCGCTCGCGCGGCGCCGGTGGAGAAGTCGGCCCCGATCGCCGCGAAGCGCGGGCCAGCGCCTCTACAGCGTGGCGAAGTGGGCGGTCAGCGCGTAGAGCCGCGCGGTGTAGCCCCACTCGTTGTCGTACCAGGCGACCGCCTTGACCAGCCGACCGCCCTGGACGTACGTCATCGAGGGGTCGAACACCGAGCCGGTCGGTTCGCCGATGAGATCGCTCGACACGACGGGCTGGTCCTCGACCCGCAGCGTCCCGGGCAGGTAGGCCTTGGCGGCGTCCTTGACGATCTGGTTGACCTCTTCGACCGACGTGTCGCGCTCGACCGTGCAGACGAGGTCGCACAGCGAGACGTCCTGGACCGGGACGCGCAGCGCGATGCCGTTGAGCTTGCCCTGCAGCGCCGGCACGACAAGGCCGATCGCCTTGGCGGCGCCGGTCGACGTCGGCACGATGTTGACCGCCGCGGTGCGCCCGCGCCGCCACTCCTTCTTGTGCGGGGTGTCGACGACGACCTGATCGGCGGTGTAGGCGTGGACGGTCGTCATGACGCCCGACGCGATGCCGAGCGCGGCGTGCAGCGCCTTGGCGACCGGCGCGAGGCAGGTGGTGGTGCACGACGCCGCCGAGATGATCTGGTGGCTGGCCTGCAGGGTGTCGCAGTTGATGCCGCGGATGACCGTCGCGTCCGGCGCTTCGTCCTTCGACTCGCCCGGCGCGCTGATGATGACCTTCTTGGCGCCGGCCTGGAGGTGAGCGGCGGCCTGGCTGCGCTTGCGGAAGCGCCCGGTCGACTCGATGACGAGATCGACGCCGAGGTCGGCCCACGGCAGCTTGGTCGGATCGGGCTGGGCGACCAGCTGGATCGCCTCGTCGCCGGCGTGCAGGACGTTGCCGACGAGCTCGACCTTGCCGCTGAAGCGCCCGTGGGCCGAGTCGTAGCGCATCAGATAGGCGAGCGCCGCCGGGTCGGTGAGGTCGTTGGCCGCGACGAGCTGGAACGGCGCGGTCTCGTCCTTGGCGGTGATGCGGGCGAACGCGCGGCCGATGCGGCCGAAGCCGTTGATGGCGATGCGGGGGCGGTAGGCAGACATGAGACCTCGCGGGCGGCGGAGGCCGGCGGGCCCTCCGCGAAGGGAACGGCCGCGCAGGCGGGCGGCGCGTCCGGTGGATCCGGCCCAGCGCCTGCGGACGGGGGCGCGGCGAGGGCGCGTTAGGATCGACGCGAACGCCGCGGCAAGTCAAGCCGACCCTCCGGGGCGCGGTTCCAAATCAGGGGTCTGGCTTCCTCAAGATCCGCTGGGTTGGTGATCGACGACAGCGGCGACGGCTGTTCACGAAGCGTGGTCAGCGGCGAACAGTTGGAATGCATTTGGGCGCGTCCCTTCGGGACCGGAGCCCCGCCTTGGGCCGCCTGAGGTTGTTTGTAGTGGCACCGTCTCCGTGGTGCGGCCCAAAGCGGGTCTCCGCCCGGGGTCCCTGCGGTGAGCGC
>Ga0194120_10006870_pt1 | contig 15864 bp, 15 predicted proteins | sample TA2MahCa65mmetaG_FD_148642 | JGI IMG/M metagenome (GOLD analysis project Ga0194120, IMG submission 148642) | Freshwater microbial communities from Lake Tanganyika, Tanzania - TA2015019 Mahale Deep Cast 65m | ecosystem: Environmental > Aquatic > Freshwater > Lake | place: Tanzania: Lake...
TTATCCGGATCGAGCCTCTGCCAGTTTTGTATGCTTCTATTATGCCCGCATTGCCAACAATAATGCCCCCAGTGGGAAAGTCGGGTCCGCTGACAATTCCAAGAAGCCCCCCGATTTCAATTTGCGGGTTGGCGATTACGGCTTTTACAGCATCCGTAATCTCTCCAAGGTTGTGGGGCGGTATGTTGGTTGCCATTCCAACTGCAATTCCAGACGAACCGTTGACAAGCAGGTTCGGGAACTTGCACGGAAGCACTAAGGGCTCTTCAAGCGTATTGTCAAAATTTGGGGCAAATGAGATGGTCTTTTTCTCAATGTCCACAAGAAGTTCCTGCGCAAGCTTGTTCATCCTGACTTCCGTGTACCTCATTGCAGCTGCATTGTCACCGTCAATCGAGCCAAAGTTGCCCTGACCGTCGATAAGCGGAGCCCTAAGTGAGAAATCCTGGGCCATGCGCACCAGGGAGTCATAAATTGCCATGTCGCCGTGAGGGTGGTATTTTCCCAGTACTTCCCCCACAACACGGGCGGCCTTTTTGTAGGGCTTGTCATGAGTGTTTGAAAGCTCATGCATTGCGTATAGTATCCTGCGGTGCACTGGCTTGAGGCCATCGCGGATGTCAGGCAATGCCCTGCCGACAATTACTGACATTGCATAATCCAGGTAGCATGTCTGAAGCTCCTGTTCAATAGGCCGTTGGATAATAGAATCTGCCATTATAACCACTTTTTATAAAAGCCTCATACATCCAAATTTTTAACTTCTTTTGCATGGGCTTCTATAAACTGCCTTCTTGGCTCTACGACTTCCCCCATCAGGATTGTGAAAAGCTCGTCTGCCTTAATTGCGTCTGCAATGCCCACCTGCACAAGTGTCCTGGTTTGCGGGTCCATTGTCGTTTCCCAAAGCTGCTGGGGGTTCATTTCGCCCAAGCCCTTGTACCTTTGGATAGTCGGCTGGTTTGAGGAATCCTGGCCCAGCTCTGAAAGCGTCTTTTGAAGCTGGGCATCATTGAAAACATACTTTTCTATTTTTCCCTTCTTTGCTTTGTAAAGCGGGGGCTGCGCAATGTAAACATATCCGCTTTCGACCAACGGGCGCATGTGGCGGTAAAACAGAGTAAGCAAAAGCGTGCGTATGTGGGCCCCGTCAACATCCGCATCCGTCATAATTATTATCTTATGGTACCTGAGCTTTGAGATGTTGAAATCAGAATTGAAGTTTGTGCCAAGGGCAGTTATCAGGTTTCTTATCTGTTCGCTTGTCAGTATTTTGTTTATCTGGGCCTTTTCAACGTTAAGTATCTTGCCCCTCAGCGGCAAAATCGCCTGGGTCTGCCTGTCCCGGCCTTGTTTTGCGCTGCCGCCTGCGGAATCGCCCTCGACTATATACAGCTCTGAAAGTTTTGGGTCCTCTTCTATGCAATCTGCAAGCTTACCTGGCAGCACCGAGCCTTCAAGAACGTTTTTTCGCCTTATCAGCTCCTTGGCTTTCTGGGCTGCCTGCCTGGCCTGGGACGCCCTGTTGCACTTTTCCACTATTGCCTTTGCCTCAGAGGGGTGCTCCTCAAAATATGTCTTTAGCTTGTCGTTGACCGCCGCCTCGACAATGCCTTTTATCTCCGTGTTTCCAAGTTTTGTTTTTGTTTGCCCCTCAAATTGGGGATTTGTTATCTTGACTGAGACAATCGCCGTGAGGCCCTCCTTAATATCATCCCCTGAAAACCTTTCGTCCTTTTCCTTCAGGGTTTTGTTTTGGAAAGCATAGTCATTGACTATCCTTGTGAGCCCGGAGCGAAATCCTATGAGGTGGAATCCGCCCTCGTGGGTGTTTATATTGTTTGCAAAGGTGTATATGTTGTCAGAAAACGTATCAGTATACTGAAGGCCGACTTCAATGTTTGCATTGTCAGATTGCTTTGAAAAGTAAACTACCGGATGGATCGGTGTCTTGTTCTTGTTGATAAATTCAACAAATGACACAATACCCCCTTCAAACTGGAAAACCTCCTGCTGGCCATTGCGCCTGTCCGATAGGGTTATTTTGAGCCCTTTGTTGAGAAATGCAAGTTCCCTAAGCCGGTTTACAAGAATGTCAAAATTGTAATTTATGTCCTGGAAAATTTGCTTGTCTGGCTTGAAGCGTATCGTAGTGCCAATGCCTTGCGCATCGCCTATGACCTTGACGTCGCTTACCGCTTTTCCATATTCGCACCTTATGTAATGAGTTTTTCCATTGCGCCTGACTTTTGCTTCAAGGTATTCGGACAGTCCGTTGACAACCGATAAACCGACTCCGTGAAGGCCTCCAGACGCCTTGTAAACCTTTGAGTCAAACTTGCCACCTGCATGCAGCACCGTCATTACAACATGCAATGCGGATTTGCCGGTTTTGGGGTGGATTTCAACTGGAATGCCGCGGCCATCGTCATTAACTTCGATGGTGTTGTCCTGGTCAATTACAACTTCGATGTTTTTGCAATAACCGGCCGTGGCCTCGTCAATTGAATTGTCAACTACTTCGTATACAAGGTGGTGGAGCCCGGCAACCCCGGTGTCTCCTATGTACATTGCCGGCCTTTTCCTGACTGCCTCAAGTCCTTCGAGGATTTGGATGTCGTTTGCTGTGTAATCGCTCATTATTACCACATTATTATTGCAATAAACGCACGTTCACAGTTTTTGGCCGTGGGTTCGTCGCACATTATGACCACTAAGTCGGGTCGTTATTTTCCGAAGTTTTTAGGCTAGTTTCGCATTGTTTTTTTGCATCCGTCAAGTCGCCTTTTTATCTCGTAAATCTTATGTCAATATGTGCTCAACTCAAGTATATAAATCTGCGCCTTTGGGCGGTCTTTTCGGGCAGCCTTAAATACCTAACTTAGGGCTAAAATCTTCAGCCCGATGTTCCTAAACCTAAGCATCGGACCACAAGATTTATATCGTCAAGCTGAGCCTTAGTATGACTTACTTTTCAAGGTGGGTGCGTAAGATGGTTTCAAAAGGGACTATTAGGATAAAGACCGGCCTTGCCGAAATGCTCAAAGGCGGGGTGATTATGGATGTTGTCAATGTGGAACATTCAAAAATCGCCCAGGATGCAGGGGCAGTTTCAGTCATGGCCTTAGAGCGGGTTCCTGCAGACATTAGGGCGCACGGCGGGGTTGCAAGGATGTCTGACCCGTCTATGATTCTTGCCATAAAAAAAGCCGTAACAATTCCGGTTATGGCAAAATGCAGGATTGGACATTTTGTCGAGGCACAGATTCTCGAGCAGCTTGGTATTGATTTTATTGATGAATCCGAGGTTCTCACACCGGCGGATTCGCAGTTTCATGTTGACAAGTGGGCATTCAAAGTCCCTTTTGTATGTGGCTGCAGGAACCTTGGTGAGGCTTTAAGGCGGATTAATGAAGGTGCGGCCATGATTCGAACAAAAGGGGAGGCTGGGACAGGCAACATTGTCGAGGCAATTAGGCACATAAGAGCGGTTAAAAACGAGATAGAAATTTTGAAAGGCCAAAGCGAAAAGGAACTTGCCCGAAGTGCAAACCAGATGAGGGTTCCAGTTGAGCTTGTCAGCAAAACAAAGGAGCTTGGACGGCTGCCTGTTGTTAATTTTGCCGCAGGGGGCATTGCCACTCCAGCTGATGCGGCCCTGTGCATGCAACTGGGCTGCGATGGCGTTTTTGTCGGAAGCGGCATATTCAAGTCAAATAACCCGCCCAAGCTTGCACGGGCCATTGTAGATGCTGTTGCCCACTATAATGACAAAAAGCGGCTTTTAGAGGCCTCCAAAGACTTAGGCGAACCGATGAGAGGCCTTGAAATTTCAAGCATCCCGGAAGGGCAACTTCTTGCAAAAAGGGGAGTTTGAAAAAAAGAAATTAATCAATAATCAAAAAATAGGGTCACACGATGCGACGAACCATGCACTTAAGTGCTGGGCATGCCTGCACATGTGATTACTGCGCCCCGTAAAAACGTCTGAAGGCCGTGAGCATGGCCTCTAGGAGATTATTTAATGTTATATTGAGTTTAAGCAGCATGCAAAAAATCAGAAAGACAGGTGGGTTTGCCAGCAAGTCCTCTCTTAAGCTAGGTGTTTTGGCATTGCAAGGCGATGTCAAGGAGCACCTGGATGCGTGCAGGAATGCCGCAAAAGGCCTTGGTGTTGAATTAGAATTGGTTGAAGCCAGGGCCGAAAAAGATTTGGGCGGGCTTGATGGCCTAATCATCCCTGGCGGCGAATCAACGGTTTTTTGGAAGCTTCTTGAGCGAGAAAATATGCTTGATGCTGTTTGTGGCGTCCCGAATATTTTTGGGACATGCGCAGGGCTAATCTTGCTGAGTAAAAAGATTGAAGGCAGCGCAGCCGGCCAAAAATCGCTTGGATTGCTGGACATTTCAGTAAAAAGAAATGCTTATGGCCCGCAGGGAGAGTCGTTTGAGGCGGATGTTGCCTGCAACATAACGGATATTACTAAAGATTGCAAAGGCAAAGTGCACAAAGTTGCTTTCATCAGGGCCCCGCAGATAACCTGGGTGGGTGCCGAGGTCATTGCACTTGCAAGGCTTGATAAACGGGTAGTGGGTGTATATTCTGAGAAAACAGAGGGCTTGTCAAAGAGGTTTTTCATGGGCCTTGCGTTTCACCCGGAAATTACGGGCACAACTTATTTTCACGGGCTATTTATGGAAAAGATGCTTGAGAACAGAGGCATGTAAAATAAAAAAGCAGGGTACTATGTTTTTCCGGACAGGCAAGCTTGGCAAATGCCGTTTTTTGAATGGCTTTGGCAACACGGCTTTCCGCATAGGATGCAAAATGAGTAAACTGGTTTTGAACAGACAATGCAAAGGCCGCTTGACTGCATGAACTTATTTTGGCAATAGCATATAAAAAAGATTTCAGATTCCTGGATGGTGAAAAACTGCATCCGCATTCCCGATTTTGCTTGGCTGCGAAAGCTTTGGGCTTAGTGGAAAAAAAGCAACCACGTCGCGGCAAACATGATGGCGACCCCAAGCAGCCTCTCCTTCAAATTCTCCTTGAATTCCCTCTCTGCAAGGAACAACGTGATTACGGTTCCAAGAATGGAGGCAGGTTCCGCAATGCTTATTTCTATTGCGGTAAAGGCAAAAAGAAGGCACATGTAAGAATACGCATTCACTGCACCGCTTATGATTGCAAGCTTGGACCTTTCAACAAGAAGCTTTTTTGCCAGATGGACCTTTTTCCTTAGGATAAGCGCTAAAAGCAAAAACAGCGCCATTCCAAGCATTGTAAAAAAAGAATAGAACATTGGGTTGACATTTTTCACAACAAACCCGTCCATAATACGGCCGATTGCAATAAATAGCGATGCAGCAAGCATAAACTGACGGGCGCGTATGGTAAGAAGCGATTTAAGCGATGCGATGATGCTATTTCTGCGGCTTAAAAACGAGGACCCATAGACGAGAAGCAGCATGCCTGCAACTTTGAAAAAAGACAGTGGCTCCCCAAGGAAAACGAATGCAAGGACAAGAAGGAAGAACAGGTTGAAATTGTAAAGGGGGCTTACAAGCGAGACTTCGCCTTCGGACAGGGATTTGACATAAAGCCAAACGCCGGCACCGTAAAACAGGCTTGTGGCGGCTGCAAAATAAACGAAATCAAACGAGTGCGGGGCAGGTGCAAGGAAAGCAAATGGGAGAAGGAAAATGGCCGCTATGCCAAAAAATAGGAATGCCGTTGCGTTACTGTCCTACGAATCGCCAAGCTTTTTGACGATTATGCGCTCGTACCCAAGAAGCACGATGCGACCAATAAGGGCCAGGTATTCAAGCATGGATCCGCTGCTCCAGGATTAAGACATAGAGGCAACCGACTGGCTAAACCAGGATGCCATATCCGCAAAGCCGCCAGCGCTGGCCAATCCTGCGCGAAAGTGCCAATTTTGACTTGGGGCTTGCGCAAATGGGCCTTTTTAGCTTGAGGTAAAGCCTGTTGGCCTTTGTCTTTAACACAAGCCCGATTGTGGTTGCTGTTCCAACCGAGAGGACTACTGGGTCATTAGGCTTGAATGGAACATTCTCAAACTCGGTTCTTTTAAGCAGAGAAGGCTCCACTTCTATCTCAGATTTGACATCGGGAAGGCTTCCTGGATGCCCGACCAGGTTGCCGACAAGTGTGTCTGATTTTGTTATTGAAGGGTCGAGAGTTGTGCCAATTCCGATAAGGCCGCCTGGACCGACTGACTGCACAGACTCCTCCGAGCAATGGAGCTCGGACACACTTAGTATCACCGGTTCAACGGATTCAGAATCCTTGAGCTTTTTTGTGATTCCAGGCCTAAGCTCTATTGTGTCGCCCACCTTTAGGGACCCCTGAATAAGCGAGCCGCCTATGACACCGCCTTTGATTGATTCAATGCTTGAACCTGGCTTGTTGATGTCAAATGAGCGTGTTACATACATGAGAGGCTTTGCGGCCTGGCTTCTTTTAGGGGTTTTTACATATTCCTCAATTGCTTCAATAACCGAGTCCAAATTAACATTATTATTTGCAGAAATCGGTATTACTGGGGCGTTTTGGGCAACAGTGCCTTTGGTGAAGTTTTTTATTTGCTTGTAGTTTTCCATGGCCTTTTCTTTTGATACTAGGTCAACTTTATTTTGGATTATCACTATGTTTTTTATTCCTAGGATTTCGATAACGCTCATGTGCTCTGCCGTCTGTGGCTGCGGACAATGCTCGTTTGCTGCAATCACAAGAATTGCCCCGTCAATGATGCTTGAGGCGGATATTGCAGTTGTCATAAGCGTTTCATGCCCTGGCGCATCAAGGAACGACACCCTTCTCAAAAGCTTGCTTTTTGATTTGCAGGAAGGGCACTCCTCCTTGGCGCTAAACACCGCAGGTTTGCACTTGAGGCACTTGTAGAAGGAGGCGTCTGCATAGCCAATCTTGATTGTTATGCCTCGCTTTAGCTCTTCAGAGTGCGTGTCAGTCCACTTGCCAGTAAGCATGCGCGTAAGGCTTGTCTTGCCATGGTCCACATGGCCAAGCATTCCGATATTCACTTCTGCTTGCAATAAATCGCCTTTGCAATTATCCTGATGGCAATGGCGCACTTTGGCACATGCCGCGCTTCCTTTTACTTCTTTTCCTTTTTCTCCTCCTTTTTCTCTGCTTTCGGGAATGTGGTTTCAAGCGGCGTTGCGCCAGCTGCCTTCACTTTGGTATTAATCTGGACGATTTGGGAATCCACAGTATTTCCGTGGACCGTTTTCCTTGACCTCTGGCCTTTGTGGCTTGGCCTAAACCCGGGCCCTTGCGTAAGCACAATTCTTGCCCTTCTGCCGCCGCTGACATCATTCCTCATCGGAAAACCTGAAATGTCAGAACCGCCGGTTATTTCAAGGGTATAGCCTGCGGCCCCGATTATGCCGCCCTCTATTTCATCGCCTATTTTTTTTCCGTATAGCTGGGGCTCCTTGTCTTTTGCAAGCTCTGCCTGGTAGGACTTTCCGCTTTTCTCGCTTATCACTATTTTCATGTTAACACCCGAGCCGATGTTTCAGACTCAGCAATTTATTTTTTCTCAGTCTTTGAAGAAAGAGGATTTAATATTCCACATTTTGATTTATAAAACTTGGGTTGTTAGAGCTTTGCCAAAATAAAGAAAAATAGTGGCAGGGTGCCCATCCCTGCCAATGCCTTTTCAAAGTTCCTAAAAGCCAAATAGAGCTGCGATTGCCTTGGCATCAAGCGTTTTTGCAATTCCAGCAACCCCTGCCTGGACAACAAAGGATACGGAAAACAGCACCGATGCCATCAGTATCGCCACAGCCACGTTGCCATTGTTGATTTCCTTCCATTCGTCTATCTCCTTTGTTATCTTGTCAAGGATTATGATGGCAAGGTAAATGGCTATTATCGCAACAACGACGCCAATTACTAGGTTGACGATTCCTATTCCAAAAGCAAGCAACAGCGCGACTGTTGTCATGCCCGGGGTTATTGAGCCAGTCAGGGACCAAATGCCCGACTGGACAACGTTCGCGATGGAGAGAATTACTGCGCCAAGAAGTATGCCCACCGCCACATTTCCCTTTTTGAGTTCTTTCATTTCATCTGTCCTTTTGGTTATCTTGTCAAAGGTCTTCAGGCCCAGATATATGGATGCCATTGAAATTACAAGCCCGATGACAAGCTGCAATATTCCCAGAACTACGCCTGTTGAAATCTCGGTTATTCCTCCCACCGTATCACCTTCCAATCTGCATATTGCTTAAACTAGAACTAAACAAAGTGGCTAGTAATATTTTGCTTCCCCTTTAAATACTTCACTGAAAAATACGGGCCTGTTTTCCCATTCCTAATCTTTTTTTAGCTTGAGTATGGCCTGTGCCATGTCGCCGCCTGATTCTAAAAGCGCTTCCCTGGCCTGTTTTTCGCTTGCGCCAGTCTGTTCCATAACAAGCTGCAGGTCCTGCTGCGATATGCTTGCCTCCCTTAAGACAGTTCCTGCTATCTGGTAGGAGGTTTGTCCCTGCATTACGATTTGTGTAACCTGGGGGTTGGTTATTATGATGTTCTCCCCCTCGCATTCAATGAGGACTTTTTTTGCAGCTATTTCCTTGTTTTCAATGCCCATCTGCTGCATCATTTTTTTAACGGACTTGGGGTCAAAGCCCATCATAGCGCCCACCTGCCTGTCTGCCCTACCTGCCTCTCAGTCCTTTTTCTTGGCTTGGATGGTTTGGGTTTTGTGTATCTCGATTTTCTTTATTGGCGAAACTTTTTTTATCCTTGAATATATCTTTTGGGAAAGTTTCCCAAACAGTATATCCTGGACAAACTGGTTGAAATCAGCGTTTGCAGCATAGGACTTGACTTCTTCCTGTATCATTGCCCTCAACGAGGATTTGGCCCTGTCCGAAACCCGGACGGCAGTGACTACTGTTGATTTTACCCTGATTTTCCGCCCGTCCTTGGTTGCCACGTCGGCAACATTATTGATTACAGACCTGCGCCTTCTGGCAAGCGTGCGAATGTAGGCAGGAGCAAGCTCGTGGCCGACATATTCCGTGTGCGCGCTCTTGCCCTTCACATCGTTGACCTTGAAGTAGATTGCAGTGTAAGCCCCCGACATGCTTAGCGCACCTGTAAGGTCGCTAAGGTTTGCCTTCACCTTGCGCCCAAGCAGATTGGCTTCATCGGAGCTTACCAGCTGGCCTATCTCCTTGCTGTTGAATATTTCAGGCGCAATTACCGTGTACCAGGACTTTGTTTTCCAGGTGTCGATTACCTTGCCCTTTGATTTTTTTGCCTGTTGCTGCACTTCCGCCATCAAAAATCACCTGTGGGATAATAGTCGTTTACTTTACAAGCAATGCGGCCTTTTCAGGCTCGTATATCCATCCATCCGGCAGCTTGCCGCTGTTGCCGTAGTACTTGACAAGCCTGTTGATTTTGGATTCAATATGCCTTAGCTTGACTTTGTTGTGGTTGTCCTGCTTGTTTGCGCCAAGATGCTTCCTGACATTGACGGCGCGCCTGATAAGCGACAGGAGATCCTCCGGGTATTCAAGTTTCTGCCCGGATGCCTTCACGATTTTTGTGATGCTCTTGCCTGCAACATTGCGCACAGAAGGGACACCGTAGACATCTCGGAGTTTCTGCCCAATCTGGGCAATCTCCATGCCCTCCTTCCTCAGCTTCATCACAAGGTCCTCCACCTCGTGGGCCGAGTAGCCGACCCATTCAGGGGAAGTCTTGTTGGCAGGCTTTTTTGAGCCTGACTTGCCGTGCTTTTTTGAATGCAAACGTGCCATTTATCCACCTTCCTATCTCATTTTTTATTTATGAATTCTGCAAGCTTAGACAGCGCCTTTGACCTGTGCGAAACCTTTGCTTTTTCAATTTTGTCCTGTGCAAATGTCATTTTTGACCCGCTTGGAATAAAAATCGGGTCAAATCCAAAACCCGATTTTCCCAATTCCGTACGCGATATTTTGCCCTTGCACCTGCCTGAAAAAACCCTTATTGACTTTCCAGTGCAATGTGCGATTGAGCACCTGAATTCAGCCTTCCGGTTATTGCAACCTGACAAAAGCTTCAGAATGCCCGAGCACCCCAACTTCCCCAATGCAAACTTGGAGTAAGCGCAAGGAAATCCATTAAGGCTGTGGATGTACAACCCAGAATCTTCAACAAAGAAAGCGGCTTTGTATTTGCCTGATTGTTGCATTGCAGATTCTCTTGCTACCTCTGCAACATCCTCCGACCGTATCTCGTTTGCCTTGCCAGGCGCTTGTTTTATTATTATCCCATGCTGCTTTAAAAAGTTATGCGCCTCCCTGAATTTATGCGCGTTTGAGGTTGCAAATATAAGCCTTTCTGCAATTTTTGCCATAAATTCTACACCTAATCAATCGAAGTTCGCAATTTCATTACTCTGGTGAGTTTATTCATTACGGTTTAATCAGTTGGCTTGGGCAGTTTTCTTACAATTTGCTTTCATTGGGCATGGAAATAAAAATAACTATAAGAAATGGCAACAAAAAGCAGCCAGCACATGAACGAATAGATGGCGATTATATTTGTTTCAAGGCTTGAGAATGCAAGCAGCCCGACTGCAATTACAAGCGCACAGGGGGTTGCGACGCTTATTGATTTTGCAAAGTCGAGCTTTCGGCTTATGCTGCTGCCTTTCCCAGGCTGGTTTTTAGAGGATGAGGGAGCTGCCTTTTTGCCTCCCTGAATTTTTCCTTCCGTCTCCATGATAAAACCACTTCAATTATAGATTAGCTAACTATTTTGAGCTTCAGCTCGCCTGCGGCAAAAGAAACGCTCTTGGCCCCTGTTGTCGCCTTGATTACCTCCAGGCAGGATGCCAAGTCCTCGGGGCTTGTTATTTGCAGCGACTCGATTGGCGTGTTGAGCGCAAGCTTGTTTGAAGCCTTGAACTGTCGAACCTGCGAGACAATCTGGTTTAAAAGCAAAGAGGTTTTTTCCGCATCAGGAAAAACAAGCCTGTCATCCTTTGCAGGCCAGGATGACGTGTGGATAGAACCTCCTGAAGCCTTTGCCCCCTCCTGGCCTGAAAAAATTGTGAATATCTCCTCAGTCACATGTGGCGCTATTGGGGCAAGAAGCTTGATTGTGTTGAGAAGCACGGTGTGCAGTGTGAACTGTGCCGCTCTCTTGCTGGCGCTGCTTGTGCCTTGCTGGTAAATTCTGTACTTGACATATTCAAGATAAAAATCGCAAACTTCGTGCCAGAAAAATTCCTGCATTGACTTTATTGCGTGGTGGTATTCGAAATTTTCAAAATCCTCGCTTACCGAATAAATCAGCCCCTGCAGCCTTGAGAGAATCCACCTGTCAACTGTCTCGAGGGATGCCAATTCGCTGCCGTCAGGCTCAAAGCCTGAAATTGACTGGCTGGCAAATTTTGCCGCGTTCCAAAGCTTGTTGAGAAAACTTTTCGAATATGTGAGGTCCTGGTAGGAAAACGGCCTGTCCTTTGCCATTGCCCCCGAAAGGGCTGCCCACTGCCTGACCGAATCGGCATAGTAGTCGTCAATAAGCTTGTCCGGGGCGATTATGTTTCCAAGGCTCTTGCTCATTTTTTTCCCGTCCGGGGCAAGCACGTTGCCGTTTAACAAAAGTTCCTTGAAAGGAGGCCTGCCGGCAAGCTGCATGCACCTGTAGATTGTGTAGTAGGCCCAAGTCCTGATGATTTCGACTCCTTGCGGCCTGAGGCTGATTGGATAGAATTTTTTAAACATTGATTGGTTGCCTGGCCAGCCGGATATCACAAGGGGCGTAATGCTTGAGTCTATCCAGCAGTCGCATGTGGAAGATTCGGCAACAAGCGTCTCCCCGCACTCGCAAGCCTTGGCATTAGCAAGCGGGGGATTTACCGGAAGCTCATCCAGGCTTGCAGTATAATCCTTGTTGCATTTAGCGCAGTACCAGAATGGAAGGGGGGTTCCAAATACCCTTTGGCGGGAAATCACCCAGTCCCATTCCACATTGCTTGCCCAGTCCACAAGATGGGAGATTGCAAAGTCTGGAACCCAGCGCATTGTTTTGGCCGCCTCGATTATTTCCTTGTCCTTGCCCTTTATTTTTCCAAACCACTGGGTGGAAAGCATTAGCTCGACTGGCTTTTTGCACCTGTCATGGACTTTTACTGCCTGATGAAGGGGCTCTATTTTGATGACTTTGCCTTCTTCCCCAAGCCTTTCGATGATTTTCTTTTTTGCCTCAGGGGCTTTGAGCCCATTGAGATAATCAGGCCCGTTTATAATGCGGCCTGAGGCGTCAAATGCCTCGATTATTGGGAGGCCGTACCTGTACATCCACACAACGTCCATCTTGTCCCCGAAAGTGCACACCATCAGGGCGCCTGAGCCAAAATTCATGTCCACGTCCTTGTCCGGCATCATTTTGACTTTATTGCCAAGCGGTGTTGTGATTGTCTCATTTGCATAATTCGCATATCTTTTGTCTGTTGGATTAAACAAAACTGCAACGCATGCATGCAGAAGCTCGGCCCTTGAAGTTGCAATCGGTATGGCCTGGCCATTTGGGCCCGTGAATTTTAGGAAATTAAGCTGGCTGTCCCGCTCAAGCTCTTCAGTATCTGATTTTGCAAGGGCCGAGCGGCAGTTAGGGCACCAGAAAACCGGGTGCTTTGCCCTGAAAACAAGCCCTTTTTCATACATCTTGATTAGCGAATGCTGGACTGCCTTGTGGTATTCCGGCGACATTGTCTTGTATTCATATCTCCAGTCTGGCGAAAAGCCCATGGAGTTCATTTGAGCTTTCATCTTCTCAATGCACGAATTGGTCCATTCTATGCAAAGGCTTCGGAATTCCTCCGGAGGCTTTCTCCCGTATTTTTGTTCCACCTTGACTTCAGTTGGAAAGCCCTGGCAGTCCCAGCCTTGCGGGTAATAGACATTGAATCCCTTCATCCGTTTGTAGCGGGCTATGAAATCAAAATACGAGTAGGAGAGCACATGGCCCATGTGCAAGTCCCCGGAAGTGAATGGAGGGGGGGTGTCAATGGAATAGATTGGCCTTGAGGAATCAACTTCATCAAACTTGTAAGTGTCTTTTTCCTTCCAGTATTCCTGCCACTTTATTTCAACTGACCTATTGTAGCGCTCTTCCATCAAAATCAATTGGCATATGCAGTGAAAATATTTTTTTAAGCTGATGTTTAGACACTAATTTGTGATGCTGGGTTTTTTAAGGCCTTGTTAGATTGGCGCCTGAAAATACCATAATTTAAAAACATGTTTAACTATAAAATTAAACAAAATATACGGGATACTGGGCATTTTTACCGCTAATTCGAAGATTCAATTGTTGGAAATCCTAAAGTCAAAAATCGAGCCTGGCAATTAAGACATGCACTAAGCTGGATTTTTTACATGCATTGTTTTATCGCCGAGGCCATCTTGCATGCCGAACACAGCTCTTGCCTTGAAGAGGTCGGCTCGCCGCATTTTTTGCAGTTTTTTAACGTCCCTTCAGCTATACTAATTTTGCCGTTTTTGGAATTAAGAGCTGCCGCAATCCCATGCATTGCCTTGAATATGCGGACTTTTGTTCCAGGGTACTTGTCTTCAAAGTCGTTTAGCATGTTTCTCACGTGTTGTCTGAATGCCTTGTTAGCATAAGGGCACTCCTGAAAATGGATTGGGAGGCCCTTGAGCATTGCATAAAGGGCGATTTCCCTTTCCGGCAGTTCCATTAAAGGCTTGATGCGGGGCACAAAATCAGCCTGTTCTTCATTTGACGCATTGCCAAAGCGCAATATTTTGCCCAAATCGTTTCTCATTATATTCATTAGGTATGTCTGCGCCATGTCGTCAAGATTATGGCCGATTGCAAGCAGGGCGGCTTTTGCCTTTTTTGAGGCTCTGTTGAGTATTGACCTTCTGAAAACGCCGCAGTGGCTGCAGGGAAGGCTTTTTGGCAGCACCCCAACCGCGCTATCCTGGGTAAATCCAAATTCCTTTTTGAAAGAGGTGACAATAAGCGGGATTTTCAGCTTTTTTGCCTGGCTTGCCGCAACTTTAAGGGTGTGGGAGCGGTAGCCTGCAATGCCTTCATCAACGGTGATTGCAGTGAGTTTCAAAGGGAGGCTTTTTGAGAGCATAAAAAGCAGGTGCATCATTACAACACTGTCCTTTCCGCCAGACAAGCCTATTGCAACATGGTCGCCCCTTTTGAGCATTTTGTGCTCCCGGACAGTGCCTTTGAATCTTTTTTCAACTGACTCAAGAAAGTGTTTTTTGCACAAATGCGTGCCGCTTGTGCAAAGCGCCACAGCGGCATGTTGGGCGCACTTGGCGCAGGGTGACTTGTTTTGCATAATTGTCTAGCCGCCAAAAACGACTTTGATGACCTCAATCCTGTCACCGGTCTCAAGAACCGCCGACTCTGGGCATACCTTCCCGTTCACCTTTACAACAGAGGTTTGCCTGCTGTGCTTTCCCAATGCAAGAAAATCAAGGACTGTTGAGCCTGCCTTGAGCAGGTGTTTTTTTCCATTGGAGTAAACGGTTATGGCGGATTTATCGACCATGTAGCAATTTTCTACTAGGATATTTATATATGACTTGCAACCAAAGTGGTTTAGCGCAAAAACGGGGTGTCGTTTTTTGGCGGGTGGATTGATGGTCAGGATAACTAAAATTATTGCACGCGAAATAATTGATTCTAGGGGAAACCCGACTGTTGAGGCGGAAGCCCACACGCAGGACATGTTTGCCAGGGCATGCGCCCCAAGCGGCGCGTCAACAGGCAAGCATGAGGCATTGGAGCTTAGGGACGGGGGGGCAAGGTTTGGCGGCAAGGGAGTGATAAAGGCCTGCGAAAATGTCAACAAGCTTGTTTCCAAGCGGCTAACAAACAGGGACTTTTCCTCCTTTGAGCAGATTGACGCGGAAATGATATCACTTGACGGGACGCCAAACAAGTCCAGGCTTGGGGCAAATGCAACCACTGCAGTTTCCCTTGCCTGCGCAAAGCTTCTTGCAGGAGCTGAAGGCCAGTCCCTGTTTGAATATTTGGGTGGAAGTATTTTGCCGGTGCCCATGATGAATGTGATAAACGGGGGCGTGCACTCGGGAAGCGGCCTGTCCATACAGGAATTCATGATAATGCCTTACGGGGCAAAATCTTTTTCTGAAAGCCTTAAGATTGGCTGCGAAATCTACCACCAGCTTGGAAAATCGCTAAAGCAAAAATTTGGCCCCTCGGCAAAAAACATTGGGGATGAAGGAGGTTATGCGCCGCCTTTGAAAAACACCGAGGAGGCGATAGAAACAATGGAGGCGGCAATTCAGGAGCTTGGATATGAAAAAGAAGTTGGAATTGCCCTTGATGCAGCATCCAACTCATTTTATGACGCGGCCAGCAAAAAATACCTCATTGACGGGCATGCCTTGCCGCCAGACAGGCTTGCGGAATTCTATGAGTCGCTTGCAAATAAGCACCGCATAGTTTCCATAGAAGACCCTTTTGAGGAGGAGGATTTTGCTTCTTTTTCGCGTCTAAAAAAAGCCATAGGAAAAAAAGTCCAGATAGTCGGGGACGACCTTCTTGTGACGCAGGTGAGCCGAATTGATAAGGCAATGGGACTGGATTGCGCAAACGCGCTATTGCTAAAGGTCAATCAGGTCGGGACGCTGTCAGAATCAATTGAGGCGGCCAAAAAGTGCTACAGGAGCGGGTGGGGAGTTATCGTGAGCCACAGGTCGGGGGAAACTGAGGATACGAGTATTGCGGAAATTTCTGTTGGCATTGAATCCGGACAGATAAAAACCGGAGCGCCCGCCAGAAGCGAG
>Ga0194120_10006871_pt1 | contig 15863 bp, 17 predicted proteins | sample TA2MahCa65mmetaG_FD_148642 | JGI IMG/M metagenome (GOLD analysis project Ga0194120, IMG submission 148642) | Freshwater microbial communities from Lake Tanganyika, Tanzania - TA2015019 Mahale Deep Cast 65m | ecosystem: Environmental > Aquatic > Freshwater > Lake | place: Tanzania: Lake...
CCCGGCGAAAACAAGGCCGCGGCCGTCGAGCGCTTCGCGCCGTCACTGCCATTCATCATGCCGCATGGCGTGTGCTTCTCAAAGGATGGCGCGCTTTTTCTTGTCGAGCGCAACCGCGTGACGAGGTTCGACAATGCCGAAAATACATGGCGTGACGCGGCGGCGAACGCCAAGGTCGTCGTCAAGTCAGGCGATCTCATTCCAAGGAACGAAGAGAGCCGCGGCCATGCTTCTCGCGTGTGTAGAATAGGTCCCGACGACAAGCTCTATATTTCGCTTGGCCAGCCGTACAATGTCGCGCCGCCCGACAAGCTCGCGTTTTATGAGAAGACGGGAATCGGCGGCATCATTCGGATGAATCTCGACGGATCAGGGCGTGAAGTTTTCGCAACCGGCATTCGCAATTCCGTCGGCATGGTCTTCGACACGGACGGGTCCCTCTGGTTCACCGATAATCAGGTTGATTCGATGGGCGATAATCAGCCGCCGGAAGAACTTAATCGCGCGGACAGGGCGGGTTTGAATTTTGGTTTCCCTTGGTATGGCGGCGGACACGTGCGCACCTATGAATACGCCGGCGTCGAGCCGCCCAAGGACGTCGTCTTTCCTGTCGTAGAAACTGCCCCGCACGCCGCTGATCTCGGCATCACTTTTTATCGTGGCGACATGTTTCCCAAGGAATATAAGGGCGCCTTGTTTTATGCGCAGCACGGTTCGTGGGACCGCAGCGTGCCGATCGGCGCGCGCGTGATGTTCACGGCCGCGGGAACGACCGCGAGCGCGCCTTTTGCCGAAGGCTGGAATACCGGCTCGGGATCCTACCTCGGACGGCCGGTCGACGTCGCGGAGCTTGCGGATGGCTCGCTCCTCGTCACCGACGACCAGAATGGCGCGATCTACCGGATCACCTACCAGAAGCCGTGACGCTCGTTACGAGCGCGCGGCCGTCGTGGCCCTTGCACAGCGCCTCGATCATCAGACCCGCTTCAACTCCCGGCGTGTGCGCCAGCGTGAAATCGGCGGCGCGCGCGGTTCCGCCGCGCTCTGTCAACAGTCGCAATGTTCGGCCTCGCTGCGCGTCGAGATGGGCGCGCAACGCCACGTCGCCTTTTTCGCGCAATCGCGCCGCGCGCTCCTTTGTGATGTGTGGCGCGACTTGCGGCATGCGGGCTGCAGGCGTTCCCGGACGGGGGGAGAAGGGAAAGACGTGAAGATGGGTGATCCCGCAAGCCACGACGATGTCGAGCGTCGCGGCGAACATCTCTTCAGTCTCGGTCGGAAACCCGACGATGAAGTCGGCGCCAAAGACGATATCAGGCCGTTCCTTGCGCAGCGCGTGGCAGAGGTCGATCGCGTCCCGTCGCGAATGGCGACGTTTCATCCGCTTTAGGATCAGATCGTCGCCCGATTGCAGCGACAGATGGAGATGCGGGCAAAGCCGAGAGTCATCCGCGAAAGCTGCGATGAGATCGTCATCGATCTCGATGCAGTCGACGGAAGAAAGGCGCAGGCGTTCAAGCGCTGGAAGTTCGCGCAGCAGCAGACGCGCCAGTCGCCCAAGAGTCCAGCCTTCGCCAAGATCGACGCCGTAGCTTGTGAGATCGACGCCGGTAAGAACGATCTCCTTCTTGCCGCCCGCAATGAGCGCACGCGCTTGCGCGACAATCTCGCTCGGCGCCGCCGATCGCGCGACGCCGCGCCCAAAAGGAATGATGCAGAAAGTGCAGCGGTGATCGCAGCCGTTCTGAATGGCGAGAAGCCCGCGCGTGCCTTCAACGCCGGCAAGCGCGCGATTCGGCGCATGTTCGGCCAGAACGCGAGTCACCCCGTCGATCTTGGCGAAGCCTTGCGGATCAAGCCGCGCCGCACAGCCCGCGACGATAATCTCGGCGTCGGGCCGTTCGCGGCGCAGGCGGCGGATCGACTGCCGCGCTTGCCGCGTCGCTTCGCCCGTGACGGCGCAGGTGTTGACGACGATCGTTTCGCGCGCGCTCGCATGCGCTTTGGCGAGCTCTTGCGACTCGACGGCGTTGAGCCGGCACCCGAAGGTCACGACCTCGGCGCTGCGCAACGGCGCGTTCACGCCGCGAGGTCCTGAAAGATCTGAGGATCGAGCGTCGTTTCGAATTCGAATTCGACCGGCCCGGTCATCAATACGTGATCATCGGCGCGCCATTCGATGTTGAGATCGCCGCCCGGCAGACGCAGACGCGCCGTGCGATCGCCAAGACCAGCGCGAACAGCGGCGACGAGCGTCGCGCAGGCGGCGGAGCCACACGCCTTGGTGGCGCCGGTCCCACGCTCCCAAACGCGTAGCAGAATGTCGTTGCGCGAAAGCATCTGGGCGAAAGAGACATTGACGCGCTCAGGAAACAGCGGATGAACTTCGATGCGAGGGCCAAGCGTCTCGAGATCAATCTTTGCTGCGTCCTCAATAAAGAACACAGCATGGGGATTGCCCATGCTCACCACGGAGAACTGCGCCGGAGCGCCGTGGACAGGCGGATCAATCGTTACTTTGCGCGTGTCCTCGACGGCATGGGCGAGCGGTATTTCGCGCCAGTCAAATCGCGGACGGCCCATATCGACTGTGAAAACCGTATCGGCTTGGCGCTGCGTCTCAATGACGCCTGCGTCGGTTTCAAGGCGCAGCGCGTTCTTGCCGTCGCGCGCCAGCGCATAGGCCACGCAGCGCGTTCCATTCCCGCAGGAGGCGGAAAGCGAACCGTCGACATTATAGATGCGCATGAACGCGTCGTCGCCGGACTGGCGCGGCCTATGGAGCGCCATCAGCTGGTCAAAGCGAAGGCCCGGCGCGTTGGCGATGGCGCGCGCCTCCTGTGGCGCAAGCTCGTGGTCGCTCCCCCGCAAATCGAGAACGAGAATCTCGTTTCCCGCGCCATTCATGCGCAGAATCGGAAGATGGTCGAGCGGATGCGCCATGAGGCAGTTTTCGCCTGTTCTTGGGGACGCGCTCGTATATAGAGAAGGCCGCGCCGAAGCGCCACTGCGTCCGCCGGACGCGCGTGGCGCTTGCGCGAAAATGCCACGATGGCCGGTTAGGGCGCTGACGATGGAAGAAGAAACGGGCTTGCTGGACAGCCTGCGACGTCATTGGCGGGCGCTGGCGATCCTCACGATTCTTGTCGCGGGCGCCGCGATCTATTCCGAACGCGCGCTGTTTCAAGGCGGCGGCGTTGAGGAGGCGGAGAAGTCCGTCGCGCCGCAAACGCCTGTGGCGCCGCCGAGCGTCGCGCCGGACAAGAAATCTAGCGAGACGAGCGACGCCAAGCCTGGAGAGGCGCAGCCCGAGGCGAAGCCGGACCATGCGAGTCCGCCAGGGAGCGCCACGGACGAAGCGGCGCAGGCGGTGATGAGCCAGACCGTGACCGTCGACGCGAGGCCTGCCGCCGTGATCAAAGGGCAGGGCAAGTGGGAGGATGCGGCCAAGGCGCTCTCCGACGCAATCGCCAAACTCAACGACGCCGTCGTCAAGGCGGGCCTCGCGGCCAATGGCCGCCCGATCGCCGTCTTCACCAAGACTGACGACGCCGGCTTTTTCTTCGAAGCGATGGCGCCGCTCTCTGCCGCGCCCGAGGGCGCGCCCAAACTACCCGAGGGCGTCAGCATCGGCGCTTCGCCCGCCGGCAAGGCGCTCAAATTCCAGCATCGCGGCGCCTATGACGAGATCGAGGCGACCTATGAGGCGATCGCCGCCTATCTCGATGAGAAGGGTCTCGATACCAAGGACCTCTTCGTCGAGGAATATCTCACCGATTTTAAACGCGACGACGCCAGCGTCGACGTGGACATCTATGTTTTTCTGAAGTGACGCATGCGGCGTCAGTTGGCGGCGTCGCTGCCCGAGCGCTGCGAGATTTCGGCGACAAAACGTCGCCAGAGCTGCGGAGGAACTTCGTCAAAGGCCGATTCGAATGACGGCTCGAATGCTTCGCCAGCTTCGAGCGCGCGGAGCAGACGCATAAACGCCGTCTCGTCACGCATGCGCAGCCAGCCAACAAACATGCCGGCCTGCCGATAGGCGAGCCGCTGGCGCTGGGTGAGCGCATTGATCTTCGGATCGCGAGGCGGTTCGCGTTCAAAGCCGAGCCTCGCGAAGTCGATCCACCGACGCCCGTCGAGCACGACGCGATAGCCGTCACGGATCGCCTGCGCCGCCTCGTCGTCGCTAACGCCCTCGGCGCCGCCGCCGTTCGACGCCATCACCGCAAGTCCTTCGGTGAACCATTGCGGCGGACGCGGCGCGCCGAGCGGCCGCCAGCTCGAGAGATGCACATGCGACAATTCATGCGTGAGAACGCTTCGGAGGCGATCGCGCTCCTCGCCGCAAAGCGTCGGCGACAACAGCGCAACGCCGCCGCGCGTCACGGCGGCGATGCCGGGATCATCCATGCCGTTGGCGTTCGCGTAATTCTCGAAGGACGCGTAAACGCCGATGATTGGCGGATGCGCAAAGGGGCGTCCGTGCGCCGACTCGATTTGCGCAATGGCCAGTGGAGTGAGAATCGCAACCGCTTCGGCGCAAGCCCGCGCCTCGGGCTCGTAGCGAATGCGTGCATCCTCGTTGAAAGCGGGAAGCAAGCGCGGATCATTCCAGGCGGCGCGGGCGGCGAGGCGAAGCTCTGGCCGCAGGGCCAGCGCCAGCGCGGCCGCTGCGACGAACGCAAGGCCAAAACCCCAAGCCCTAGCCATGATACGCGGCATGCCTGTCTCGCGCCTCGTTACGCAGACTTATCGCCCGGCCGATATTCGAGAAGGTCGCCCGGCTGACATTGCAGAATTTCGCAGATTTTTTCGAGCGTGTCGAAGCGCACGCCCTTCACCTTGCCGGATTTCAAAAGGCTCACATTCTGCTCGGCGATGCCGATCTGCTGGGCGAGATCGCGCGAGCGCATTTTGCGCTTCGCCAGCATCACGTCGAGGTTGACGATAATCGGCATCAGACGATCTGCGAATGTTCGTCGGCGATGTCCGCCGCCGTTTTCTGGATATGCGCAAGCGCGAGAAGCGTCGCGAGCAGCATGAGCGTCGAAAGATCCTCGGGTCGCAAATAGACGGACACCATATGCGCGCCCGCCGCCTTATGCGCCGTGAGGATCAGCGACATCAGCGGTCGTGCGGCGATATCGACGAGCGCTGCGATGAGGCCCATCAACGCAAGAGAGCGCAGCCATCCCGAAGCATCAGGCGTGAAGATGCGCCCCTCAAGATAGCCCGAGAATAATCTCCAGCCGGCGTAGCAGGCGGCGACGAGCAACGTCCAGATCACGAAGCTGACTCCGAAGCCCGCAAGGCGCTGATAGGCGGTCATGCCTTCGACATCCACCTTCAGCGACGCAAAGTGCGAGACGACCAGCGACTCGTCGCTCCAGAACATCGAGATCGTGACGAGAATCCAGAGGCAATAGGCGACGAGCGCGACGCGCAGCGCCTGGCAGAGCCAGCCGATGCGGCGGCGGAGCGAGTCGAGGCGAGAATCCTCGAGGAGCAGGACGGAATCGGAAAAGTCGGCCATGGCAGTCTCCTTGTATCGCTTACGTTGACACACGAAAAAAACTTAATGTCAAACATTAAAAAAATATACTAATACATGAGGCATTCTATGTTGCACACTGTCCGTCGCTTGTCCGGCGTCGTATTCGCTGCCGCGCTTGCCGCTTGCAGCCATGTGCCGGTCTCGACCATGTGGGCGCTGCGCAATTTCGACGCCTCGTCGGTCGATCCGGCTGCGCTGCGCGCAGCGGTGCGCCTGCCTGAAACCTTCGAGCCGCAGAGGGTCGGCGTGACTTTGAAAATCGGCTGGTGGCGAGATGGCGAAGAGAAGGAGAAGCACGAGATGAGTTTCGCGCTTCAAGAAACGACCGCGCCTGAGGACGTCGCGCCGCTCGCCGGCGAGACGAAGGCCGGAACGCGCATTTACGCTTATAGGGTCGACCCGGCCGACTATGCGGCGATCCGCGCGCGGCAGAAGGAATTTCTCGAAGAGAAAGCGCGCAATCCAGGCAAGACGCACGGTTCCTTTGGCGTCGGCGCCGACGCCTGTCGGCGCGGCGATTTCCCCGAAGGTCCGCTGCTTACGACGACCTATTTGCGCACGCAGACTTCTGGCGCCTATCTCACAGTGCTCAAGAATGTCGACATGCGCGAGGCGGCGACGAAGGAAAAGCCGCTCAATGAACTCGTGCCGCCGTGCATGTAATTCGTAAACAGAGCAGGGGCGCCTGAGCCGTTAGGCCGCCTTCGCCTTCTCCATCATTTCGACGAAGCGCTTAAAGAGATAATGGCTGTCCTGCGGGCCGGGTGAGGCTTCCGGGTGATGCTGCACCGAGAAGGCCGGACGGTCGGTGAGCGCAATGCCGCAGTTCGATCCATCAAACAGCGAGCGATGCGTCTCAACGGCGTTTGCCGGCAGGCTGTCGCGATCGACCGCGAAGCCGTGATTCATCGAAACGATCTCGACCTTGCCGGTGGTGAAATCCTTCACCGGATGATTGGCGCCGTGATGGCCCTGCGGCATTTTCTTGGTCTTCGCGCCGACGGCGAGCGCCATCATCTGATGGCCGAGGCAAATGCCGAAGGTCGGAATTTTCGCTTCGAGCAAATCGCGTATCACCGGCGCGGCATATTTTCCGGTCTCGGCTGGATCGCCGGGGCCGTTCGAAAGGAACACGCCGTCGGGCTTAAGCGCCAAAATCTCCTGACTCGTCGCTGTCGCGGGCGCGACCATGACTTCGCAGTCCTGTTCGGCAAGAAGGCGCAGGATGTTGCGCTTCACGCCATAGTCGATCGCGACCACTCGATATTTGGGCGCGCCATTGCGCGCGCCATAGCCGCCGCCAAGTCGCCACGTCGTCTCGCGCCAGTCATAGCGCTCCGTTGAGCCGACGCTCGGCACAAGGTCCATGCCGTCGATGCCGGGCCAGGCGGCGGCCTTGGCTTTCAGCGCCGCAATGTCGAACCGTCCATCCGGCGCCTGGGCGATGACGGCGTTCTGCATGCCGCGCTCGCGAATAAGCGTCGTCAACGCGCGCGTATCGACGCCGCAGAGACCCACAATGCCGCGCGAGGCGAGCCAGTCGGCGAGCGGCTTTTGCGCCCGGAAGTTCGAGGGGTCGGTGGAAGGCGCGCCGAATATGGCGCCGACGGCGCCGGCGCTCTTGTCGAGATCGACGGTTTCGATGTCCTCTTCATTCGTCCCGACATTGCCGATGTGCGGGAAGGTGAAGGTGACGATCTGCGCGGCGTAGGACGGGTCCGTGAGGATTTCCTGATAGCCGGTCATGGCGGTGTTGAAGCAGACTTCGCCGACCGCTTCGCCGATAGCGCCCAGTCCATACCCTTCGATCACCTCGCCGCTGGCGAGAACCAGCACGCCGGTGTGGACGGGTTTCTTCCAGCCGTTATCTTGATTAAGCGTCATAAAAGGTCTCAGCGCTCCGGCCGCTGTTCGCTTGACAGGGCTCTCGCCGCGCGTCATGGCCGGACTTGATCCGGCCATCCACGGCTGCGGCTTTGCGTGGATGCCCGCGGCAAGCGCGGGCATGACGCGATGTAATGCATCCGGCCCGGAATTGGAAACCCCAAGGATACAACATGCGCGAGAAGATTGCGGCGGACCTCAAGACGGCGATGAAGGCGGGCGAGCGCGCCAAGGTCGACGCGCTGCGGCTCATCAACGCCGCCTTAAAGGACAAGGACATCGAGGCGCGCGGCGCCGGCAAGACGCTCGGCGACGACGATTTGCTGGCGCTTTTGCAGAAAATGATCAAGAGCCGGCAGGAGTCGGTTGAAATTTACGAAAAGGCAGGCCGCACCGATCTCGCTGACAAGGAGAAGGGCGAGATCGCCGTCATTTCCGCCTATCTGCCGCAGCAGCTCTCAGAAGTGGAGGTCGCCGAGGCGGTGAAGGCGGCGATCGCCGAGGTCGGCGCAACCTCGATCAAGGACATGGGCAAGGTCGTCGCCGTGCTCAAGTCGAAATATACGGGCCGTATGGATTTCGGCAAAGCCAGCGCGGCGGTGAAGGCGGCGCTGTCGGCGGGGTAAAAGGCCTGCAATTTGCCAGCTCGCATCCGCCCCCTTCCGGCGCTTCGCACCACCTTCCCCCCGCTAGAGCGGGAGAAGGGAGAGCGGCGCCGCTGCGCCTTTTGCCGCAGCCTACTCCCTCTCCCGCGAAGCGGGGGAGGGCTGGGGAGGGGGTAATTTTCCTAACCTCCCCCATCGACCCAGGCGAGGATCGTCTCGCATATCCCGTCGAGATTGCGATACACGTCTTCGTTCGTTACGCGCAGTACGCGGTAGCCGTTCGCGGCGAACCATGCGTCTCTCCGCTTGTCGTAAGCGACCTCTTCATCGTTCGAATGCGTGGCGCCGTCGACCTCGACAATAAGTCGCGCCTCGGCGCAGAGGAAATCAGCGATGAACGGTCCGCAGGGAGCCTGGCGACGGAAAGACAGTCCCGCCAAACGATGCGCGCGCAACACATGCCAGAGTCTGCGTTCGGCGTTGGTCGGCGCACGCCGCATACCGCGGGCGCGTTCCGTCATGACGCGCGTTTGTCGCATTTGCCCCCTTCCGGCGCTTCGCGCCACCTTCCCCCGCTAGAGCGGGAGAAGGGAGAGCGGCGCCATTGTGCTCTCGCGAACTTCATCGCGGAATGTGACGCTACGTGCGACTTGCCTCCTCTCCCGTGAAGCGGGGTAGGGTTGGGGCAGGAATTAGCGCCACAGAGCATAAAAATGATGCGGCGGCCCGCGGCCGTCGCCGAGGCGCAGCGTATCCGCCGCCTCAAGCGCCCCCTCCAGCCAGACTTTCGCTGTCGCGATCGCGTCGATGAGCGGCGCGCCTTTGGCGAGTTCGCAGGCGATGGCCGAGGACAGGGCGCAACCGGTTCCATGCGTATTGCGCGTCGGGACGCGCCTCCCGCGGAAGATGCGTCGCTCTCCCGCCTCGAAGAGAACGTCGATCGGCTCGCCCTCGAGGTCGCCGCCTTTGACCAGCACGGCGCGCGCGCCGGCTTCGCAGAGAAGTCGCGCCTGCGCCGACATCTCATCCGGGGTTTTTGCGAGCGGCGTTTGGGTGAGCGCGCTCGCCTCATGGAGGTTAGGCGTGGCGAGCCGCGCCAGGGGCAGAAGGGTCTCGACCAGCGCGCGCTCCAGCCCGGCCGAGGCGAGCGCGACGCCCTGCGTTGGAACAAGCACCGGATCGAGCACGACGTTGCGCATGTTGTAACGCGCGAGCGTCTCGGCGACGGCGCGCGCGATATCGGGCGTCGCGAGCATGCCGATCTTGATCGCGTCGGGAGGAATGTCCGACAGAACCGCATCGATCTGCGCGGCGACAATGTCGGGCGCGACCGGATAGGAGGCGCTGACCCCACGCGTGTTCTGCGCGGTCAGCGCGGTGATCGCCGCCATGCCGTAACAGCCAAAGGCGGAAAAAGTTTTGAGGTCCGCCTGAACGCCCGCGCCGCCGGAAGGGTCAGAGCCGGCGATGGACAGGAGGCGAGGGATTTTGGGGGGCACGCGCTATTCAGTTAAGTCTGTGAGTTCTTGCTCGACGACGGCAAGCAACTCAGGAAGGCGTTCGTGAACGGTTCCCCAGATGAGCAGTCGCTCAACTGCCTCATAGTCATGACGATAAACGTTGCCCGCGCCTGCGATGGCAGACCATTGAATGTGGGAATGTCGCTCTTTCAGTTCCGTAGGCAAATGTCTCGATGCTTCCGAAATGATTTCAAGGCACCGCGTCACGCCATAAAAGACAAGCAAATTATCTGAAAAGGATTCTGGGGTGAGTCCTTCCAGGAATTTTTGAGCGAGACGAATGTTGTCGCGAATGTCGATAAGCCGCCGATATGGGTCAGAGTCTCTAAAAGGCATGAATAGCGTTTATTTCCGCTCCGGAGCGGACATATGGTTTCAAGAACTCGCGATTAACGACATCCACGGGGCCGTTGAAGAGTTCCGCGATGAAATCCTTCAACCCGACGTATGAATAAATGTCCCGCACCGCATCCGGCACGATCTCAATCATAATGTCGATATCGCTGTCTGGTCGCGCGTCGCCGCGCGCGTGGGAGCCAAACAGCGCCGCATGCGCCACGCCGCGCGCCCGCAGTGCGGCCTCGTTCTCGCGGAGGACGGCGATGATCTCTTGCGCGTTCATGAACGCAGCATAACACGGGCGCGTCGTGCGGGCAGTCACCCCTTCGGCAGCGTCAGCACGCCGGCGTCGCCGTTTTCCGCGCCGAAGGCGAGCCGCGCGCCCTTCTCGTCCCAGGCGAGCGCGCTGATCCGGGCGAGGTCATGGTCCTGTGCCGGACGACGGACGAGAATTTCAGATCCGTCGGAAAGGCGCGCCAGCATGACGAGACCGTCGTCATAGCCGATGGCGACGACCAGAGCCGCGGGATGGAAGGCGACGCGCGTCACGGTCGCGGAATGGACGCCGCATTCGCGCGGCGCCTGGCCCATGGGCCCGTCCTTGCCGGAAAAGGGCCAGACAATGCAGGCGTCGGCGCCTGAGGTAGCGAGCCACTTTCCGTCGTGCGACCAGGAGAAGCTGCGGGTCTTTCCCGGATAGCCGGCCATGCGCATGTGCTTACCATCGGCGAGGCGCCAGCCGTGCAGCGTATTCTCCTGCATCGAGGTGACGAGAAAGCGCCCGTCGGGAGAGATGGTGGCGTCGAGGTGCGAGCCCGCCCAGGCGAGCGCTTCCGGCTTGCCGGCGTTCGGAAACCACAACGTCGCGCCGCCGTAGTGCGCGATCGCGAGCCGGTAGCCTTTTGGAAAGAAAGCGAGGCCGCGCGACGTCGACGGCAGATCGAGCGATTTCTCCTCGCCCTTGGCCGAGCGGGCCCGGGCCGTCTTGCCCGCCGTCCAGGCGACCGCGCCGCCATGCGCCGCAACGGCGTCGATCCATTTGCCTTTTTCGTCGCCGATGACCTCCACGACGCCATTGGCGTTGGTCGCGACGACGCGCCCGTCGTCTCCGCCGGTAATCAGCCGATCGCCGTCCTGCGCCACGACGAGTATGGCGGCGTCCTCATGCGCCGGAATGCGACGCCCCTCGACGCGCTCGCCGAAATGGAGCGTTCCGTCGGCGAGCGCGAAGACGGGCGCGCCGCCGAGGAAAGCCGCGGCTGCGACGGGCTCGCCAAGCTCCATCGTTTCGACGTTGTCGGTAAGCGTCGGAGACAGCGCCACGGCTATGGGCTGTCCTCGGCAGGCGCGCCCCAGCCGATGGGCAGACGCGGGCGACGTTTGCGGAACTGGCCGCGCATAACCAGCGCGAAGGCTATGGCGTCGAGCCCGGCGAGCGTCAGCCACCAGAGCTGCTCGGCGGCGGGGCCAAAGAGGCAGATCGCGAAGCCAGCGCCGAGCCCTCCGAGCAGGAAGGGCGCGAGCGCCGGACGCGACTCGCCAACGAAAAGACTGATGCGAGCGGCGACGAGGGCCGCGGCGGCCGCGCCGAGCACGCCGAGATCAAACCAGATTTTGAAGATGAGGCTGCGTGGCGTCGCTGGCGTGAGATAGCCCCCGAGCACTCCCCAGGTCGCCGAACCGAAGCCATGCCCGATCAACGTGCGCCAGCCGTCGGCCTCGATCATCTGACCCCACAGGGCGAGATGCCTGAAAAAACCGGGGGGACTCTCGGGCCAAGCGAGATACGCCCCATACGCGGCGAGCGGCGCGAGCAGCACGATCGCCGCCATTAGCACGGCAAGAATGATGGACATTAGCCGCGCGCGGCCAAAAGCGGCTGCGAAGACCGCCGCTCCTGCGGCGAGCGCCGGCATCGCATTGGGCGCGTGAGAGAGGTAGCAGGCGAGCGCCGTTGCGACGGCGAGCGCCGCCGCCGAATACCACCGGCCGCGGACGGCGAGCGCGCCCATCGCCGGCCATACGAGCAGCGCTAGCCCGAGGCCGGCGCGCCCCAACGGTCCCACATCGAGAATATCGTCGACCGTATATCGGGGTTTCAGCAGCAGAGTGACCGCAGCGAGCGCGATCGTCGCCGCGGCGACTCCGATGGGCAGCAGATTTAGGTTCGACGTCTTGGTGCGCAGCGGGAGAAATCCGGTGGCGAGCGCAACCAAAGCGAGCGTTGCGGCGATTTTTGCGAAACGTTCAGCCGGTCCGTCAAACGGCGTCCAGAGCAGCGAAAGCGCCGTCCAGGCGGCAAGCAGCAGAGCTGCGAGGAAGGGCGGAGACAGCAGGATGGCGCGCATCGAACGCGCCGGGCCTTCCTCTGGCGTGAGCGTCGCCGCTGCGAGCAGCAGCGCCGCCCCGATCGGCAGCAGCACATAGACCGTCTGACGCGCCAAAATCGGCGCGATCAGCGCGATCACGAACAGCAAAAATACGCCGATCCGCAGCAGGAGGCGCGAGGCCTCCTCTGCGGGTTCGTCAATGTTGCGGCGCAAAAGAGCGGACATGGCGAGGCGCGGGCGAGTCGAGATCTTGGTTAGAGATTAGAACGAAATTTCCGGCGAGTAGTCCGCCGCAATGCAGTAAACGCGGGAATGGGCGCAATTTTTCGGCGACTGTGGCGCTTTTGCTATTGTCTAGGCGGTTTGGCGCCATTCCCATTGAACCGTCTCGTCGGTTTCGGTCGCCAGTCTCTGGAGACGGAGCTTCGCCAAACGCGCTGGAGCCAGTCTGCCGAGCGCCCAGACGGCGGCTCCCCGGACGATGGCGGCGGGCTCTTCGACCAGCCGCTCGGCCTCGGCGGCAAGCTCAGGCCGGTCTGAATTGCCCATCGCGATCAGAACATTTCGTAAGAACCGATCGCGTCCGATCCGTTTGATCGGAGAACCGGCGAAAAGCGACCGGAACGCCGCGTCATCGAGCCGCGCCAATTGCGCAAGCGGCGGCGAGTCGAATTCGGCGCGCGCGGCGAGCTTCGCCTCGCGTCCGATGCTTGCGTATTTGTTCCAGGGGCAGACCGCGAGACAATCGTCGCAGCCATAGATGCGATTGCCGATCTTGGCGCGAAATTCGAGCGGAATAGGGCCCTTGTGCTCGATGGTGAGGTAGGAAATGCAGCGCCGCGCATCGAGCTGATAGGGCGCCGGGAAGGCGGCGGTCGGACACACGTCGAGGCATTTGCGGCACGAGCCGCAATGGTCGCGTTCAGGCGGGTCGGGCGCGAGCTGAAGACTCGTGAAGATTGCGCCCAAAAAGAGCCAGGAGCCGAAATCGCGCGAGACGAGATTGGTGTGTTTGCCTTGCCAGCCGATTCCGGCCCTCTGGGCGAGCGGCTTTTCCATCACGGGCGCCGTGTCGACAAAAACCTTTGCATCGCCTGCGCCAGCGCGCCTGAGCATGAAACCGGCGAGCTGTTTCAGCCGACCCTTGATGAGGTCGTGATAATCGCGATTGCGCGCATAGACGGAAATGGTCGCGCAATCCGGCTTCGTGAGAGACGCGAGCGGATCTAATCCAGGCCCATAGTTTAAGCCGAGCATCACGACGCTTGTCGCTTCGGGCCAGAGCGCGCGTGGCGCTATGCGCCGCTCAGCCGTCTCGCGCATCCAGTGCATGTCCCCATGCGCGCCGTCCTGCAGCCATATGCGCAGCCGATCGCCGTGCTCGGTCGCCATGTCCGCGCCCGTGAAGCGGCAGACGTTAAAGCCGAGATCGAATGCCTGGGCCCGGACCGCCTCCTCGAGCCTTTCCGTCGACAGTCGTCGACAATCGAGGTCTGACGGCGAAGACGCATTCAGGGCCGGCGCGTGCATGTCAGGAGGATCCCTGCAGAGGGATCGAGACGATGAACTCCGCGCCCGGATTGCGTCTTTTTATTTCGATCGTTGCATTGAGCTGGCGCGTAAATGACGAGATGATCCGCATGCCGAGCCCTTTGCGGTCTCGGGAGTCGAGGTCGGTCGGCATTCCGGCGCCCTCGTCGCGCACTGACACGATGAAATTATTCTTGTCGGCGCGCGCGACCTTCACCGCGATAACGCCCGAATGGTTTTCATAAGCGTATTTCGCCGCATTGGCGATAAGTTCGTTGACGACGAGCGCGGTGGAAACCGCACGGTCTGTCGGAATGACAATGCCTTCCTCGATTTCAGTGCGCACTTCACATTGCGCGACGCTTTCATCCAAGTCATGACAGAGCGCTTCGATGTATTTGCCGACATTCATGCACTCTACGTCAGTGCCTCGGGACAGCCGGTCATGCGCTTTTGCGATCGCGTCCACGCGATGCGACGCCTCGTTGAGATTTTCGGCGACTTGCTCATCGCCCGCGTCGTTGGCTTGCAGGCGGAGCATGCCGCCCACGATCGCAAGGCTGTTCTTCACGCGATGATTCATTTCCTTGAGCAGCGCTTCGTTGCGCGCGAGCGCCTCTCTGAGCTTGCGCTCTTCACGCTCGCGTTCGATCGCCATGCCAAGAATATTCGCCGCGCCCTGCAGGAAAGCGATGTCCTGCTCCACGAACTCGGTCGGCGAGCGGCTGTCGACCTCCAACACGCCAAACGGCTTTCCGTCGCCCTGTAAGATCACGTTCATGGCGCGGCGAACGCCGTGCTGGCGCAATATCTCTGGAGTCTTGAACCGCGTCTCCCCTTCCAGATGATTAGAAATGACTGGATTGCCGCAGCGCAACGCGTATCCGGCGGGAGAGTCGAGATCCGCGCTAATTTTGGCGACGCCGACGACGCCACGGCTCCAGCCGACGCCGGCGCGTATGAGAAACTTGTTCTCGGAGGGAAGCAGCTCCAGCACTTTGCAGAATTCAGCCTCCAGTCCCTGCGCCGTCAGCCGCACAGTGTCGTTAAGCAGTTGATCGAGCGAAGCGTCCTGAAGGGCGGAGACGCCGAGCTCCGCCAATATTTCCTGCTGCCGAATGCGCTGCTCTAGTCCGTGAGATGAATCGGACCTCTCAACGGCCTTCGACTGAACCTTCTCACTCTCGCGCTCGTTCGGTGCGCTCATACGATGGTCCCAGTTGGACGTTTACTTGCCTCATTCCACGAAATGCTTGTCAAGCGCGGCCGCATATGGCCATTGCAACAGCGACGACTGAGCCGTTTGATCGACGGCGGCGATCAGAAATCCAATTCGGCGTAAAAGCGGCCAGGCGTGAGGCCCGGCGCTCGATAGGCCAAAAGCGGGCGAAAAGCGGGACGCGACTTGATGCGCTGATACCAGTGTTTCGCCGCTTCATCTTCCTCCCATGGCGCGTCGCCAAGATAGTCGGCGCAGGAAATATGTGCAGCCGCTGCGAAATCGGCGTAGGTCAGTCGGTCGCCCGCAAGCCAATTACGCGCATTGGTTAGATAGCCGATATAGCGCATATGGTGACGAATATTGGCGCGCGCTACACGCACCAAGTCCATGTCAGGGGCGCCGCCCTGAGGTGCGTGCCGCTTGTAGACTTTCTCCGTCATCAGCCAGTTAGTGACCTCGTCGAAAAATTTGACGTTGAACCAGTCGACGAGGCGACGCGTCTCGATGCGCGCAGCCATTTCCTGCGGTAGAAGCCTTTGCGAGCCACGTTCGGCGCCATAGGTCTCGTCTATATATTCGGCGATGAGATTGGCGCCAGGCGCGACGGCGCCGTCATCATCGACAAAGACCGGCGTGCGGCCAGCAGGGTCGAGGGCGAGAAACTCAGGTCGGCGGTCGCTCGCGCGCTCTTCGATGAGCGTGGCGTCTATTCCATATTCGGAAAGAATGAGCCGGACAAAGCGCGAATGAGGGCAGAGCGGGTGATGATAAAGCGTAGGCATGAGACTTTATTCGAGAGGGCGCGTAGCGACGATCGTGCCGCACTTCTGTATGATGTTTGGATTAGCGCCGCTAGCCGGCGGTTTTGCGGCTTTG
>Ga0194120_10006874_pt1 | contig 15859 bp, 14 predicted proteins | sample TA2MahCa65mmetaG_FD_148642 | JGI IMG/M metagenome (GOLD analysis project Ga0194120, IMG submission 148642) | Freshwater microbial communities from Lake Tanganyika, Tanzania - TA2015019 Mahale Deep Cast 65m | ecosystem: Environmental > Aquatic > Freshwater > Lake | place: Tanzania: Lake...
CATTGCTGAATCACCGGCTTCTGCCCGTCAAGCCCGGTAGACCGGAGGGGTGGCCTGGTTTGCCGGAAATCAACGGCTCGACTTTGGCAATTAGCATGGCGGGAGCCTGATGGGTGGAAAACCTACACTTGTAAGCCCCCCCCCGGGCATGAGCGTCTACCGTTTTTCGGGTTGGGTCCACTCCCCGTTGATGCATGGCAAGCCGTTCGCAGGTTTGAAGGGCATGCGGCACTCGACCAACCGTATTTCAATATATGGATAAATGAGTAGGTAAAGACCCATCAACTCCCTCTCCGCCTCCAGCCCGGGGAGAGGGTTGGGGTGAGGGGATTGTAAATAAACCTTTACCTGCTCATCGATCTATAGAGGCATCTTCGCACGCAATCCAAGGCCATGCCGGTTTCAAAATCCTTGTACAGTTCATGAGTGGTTCACGGATATCCCACACCACTATCATGGATAGGGTGATTGCGGGTCGCCACCACGGTAAAACATTGGTAACAAACCTTCGGAGTTGAATGGGTTCATGTCTACAGTGAAAATTGGCCGGGCCATCATAGGTGAGCGTAACCCGGTATATATCGTCGCCGAGATCGGTATCAACCATAACGGCAGCCTGGATATCGCGAGGCAACTGATCGACCTGGCGCTTGCCGCCGGATGCAATGCCGTCAAGTTTCAGAAACGCACCGTCGATGTTGTCTACACGGAAGAAGAATTGTCCAGGGCTCGCGAAAACCCCTTTGGAGCCACCAACGGTGACCTGAAGAGAGGACTGGAATTCGGTCTCGAGCAATTTCAGGAGATCGATCGCTATTGTCGGGAAAAAGGCATCGACTGGTTTGCCTCATGCTGGGACGAGGCTTCGGTCGATTTCATCGATCAGTTTGATGTCCCTTGCTACAAGATCGCCTCAGCGTCACTGACAGACGATGCCTTGCTCAAGCATACCCGTAACAAGGGCAAGCCCATCATCCTCGCGACCGGCATGAGCACCATGGAACAAGTTTTCCATGCTGTTGAAGTGCTTGGCAGACAGGACTTGGTGATTCTCCATTCGTGCAGCACATATCCTGCCTACTACGATGAACTCAACCTGCGCGTCATTCCCGTGCTGGCTCACCAGTTCGGCATACCGGTAGGCTACTCCGGGCATGAAACCGGAATACCCTCATCGGTCGCCGCCGTGGCTTTGGGGGCAAGCGTTATCGAGCGGCACATAACCCTGGATCGCTCGATGTGGGGCAGTGATCAGTCGGCGTCCCTGGGACCTAGCGGGCTGGAGCACCTGGTCAGGGACATCAGGCTGGTGGAACTCTCCATGGGCGATGGCGCTAAGCGCTTGTTGCCGAGAGAGGTGCCGGTAATGGAAAAACTGCGACGTGTAGATTCCCGTGAACGATACTATTGACGCGATCGTCATGGACGTGGATGGCGTCCTGACGGATGGTGGATTCTGGTGGACCGCCCAGGGCGAGGAATTGAAGCGCTTCTGTTTTCTCGATGTGATGGGCATTTCACTGGGCAAGAGGGCCGGCCTGGTCTTTGGCCTCATCAGCGGTGAGACGACACCCTTCGCCAAATTCTTTGCCCAAAAAATGGAGATTGCCGAAGTCTACCTGGGTTGCAAGGACAAGGGCGCCGCCTTGAAAAGCTTCGCCGAAAGCCAGGCCATTCCGCTCGAAAGAATTTGTTACATGGGGGATGACGTCAATGATTTACCGGCCATGGGCATTGCGGGACTCAGCGCAGCGCCTGCCAATGCGCATCCCTCGGTCCTGGAGCGTGTGCAACTCCGACTGCGAAACCGGGGTGGCGATGGGGCGGTACGGGAATTGATCGATCATATCCTCGACCGACAAGGGGCATTGCCTTGAAGCTTTCCGATTACGTTGCTGAATTTATTCAACGGCTTGGAGTCAGGCATGTTTTCATGCTGGCGGGTGGCGGAGCCATGCATCTCAACGATTCTTTCGGTCACACACCGGGCCTGGAATTCGTCTGCACCCTCCACGAGCAGGCGGCTGCCGTGGCAGCCGAAGCCTATGCGCGGGTATCCGAAAACATCGGTGTCGCGCTGGTGACGACCGGCCCCGGCGGGACCAACACCATCACCGGCGTGGCGGCCGCATGGCTGGATTCCACCCCCTGTCTGTTCATTTCGGGACAGGTCAAGCGCGCGGATTGCGCTGGCGGCAGGGGTCTGCGTCAGCTCGGGGTGCAGGAAATCGACATCGTCTCGATAGTGGCTCCCATCACCAAGTATGCGGTGACCATCACCGACCCCGGATCGATTCGTTATCACCTCGAGAAGGCCATGCACATGGCCACCGAGGGGCGGCCGGGCCCCGTCTGGCTCGATATACCGCTTGATGTCCAGGCCGCCGAGATCGAACCTGACACCCTGTCTCCATTCTCTCTGGAGTCCGGAGCGGGTCATATAGCCTTAACCGCAGCCGTGCCTGCGGCGGTGCGGGCCAAAGAATTCCTTGCGGCGGCGGAACGGCCCATTTTGCTGCTCGGCAACGGCATCCGGCTTGCCCATGCCTTGCCCGCCCTCCAGGCGCTTCTCGAAACTGTTGACATCCCGGTGTTGACCACGCGGTTGGGTGTGGATCTGCTGCCCTATGAACACCCCCTGCATGTGGGAATGCCTGGGACCATCGCGAGCCGCGGAGCGAATTTTGCTTTGCAGAATTGTGACTGCCTGCTGGCGCTGGGCGCCCGCCTCGATATGGCCCTGATCGCCTATGCCCCTGAACGGCTGGCCCGCGGGGCGCGTCGGATCATGGTCAACATAGACCCGGCGGAAATCGAAAAGCTGGGTACCGCGATCGACCTGGGCGTGGTAGCCGACGTGGGCGACTTCATCGAGTCCCTATTGAAACTACCCGGCTTGTCGGGTATCGGAGGCGGACGTTGGCGGACGTGGCGTGAGCGTTGCGCCGCGTGGAAGCAACGCTACCCCTTCGTTCTGCCCGAGCATCGCGATTCCCCGGAAATCAGTGTCTATGCGTTTTCCGAGAAACTTTCACAGGCACTGTCCGGGACAAACATCATCCTTCCCGGCAGTTCTGGCGTCGCCTGCGAGATTTTCCTGACGGCCTTCCAGGCCAAGGAGGGTCAGCGGATCTTCCACAACAAGGGCACGGGCGCAATGGGATTGGCGCAACCCGCCGCCCTGGGCGCATGTCTGGCCAGCGGTGGGAGGCGGACCATTTGCATCGACGGCGATGGCGGATTTCATATGAATGCGCAGGAACTGGAGACGATCCGTCGGTTGAACTTGCCGATCAAATTTTTCGTGATCGATAATGAGGGTTATGCCTCCATCCGCGCCTCGCAGGCCGGTTATTTCAAACGCCTGACCGGCGCGGATGCCAGCAACGGCATGACCCTGCCCGGGACCCTGGCGGTTGCCCAGGCCTATGGCCTGCCAGTCTTCGACCTGATCGAGCCGGCCGCCGTCGGTGACACACTCCATGCGGTATTGAACTACCCGGGCCCCGTGGTCTGCCGGGTCAAGACCCTGGCCGAGGAGCAACGCATTCCCCGGGTGGCCTCGTTCCGCAAGCCTGACGGCGGCATGGATTCATCACCACTGGAAGATATGTGGCCCCCATTGCCCAGGGATGAGTTCCGTTCCAATATGCTGATATCGTTAATCGAAGGGGATGAGACTTGATTGAACAATTGTTGACTTCCGAATTGGAAAACTTGTTGGAGAAGATTGAGGCTGTTGCAGAGAACGAGGGCAATCTGTTCAGTCAGATTGCTGGTTCTTCACCCTTGATTATTTATGGTGCGGGCCAGCTTGGTCGGAAAGTGCTTTCTGGTCTTCGTCAGATTGGTATAGAACCGCTTGCCTTTCTTGATCGCAAGGCCGATTCGCAGGGAAAAATGATAGATGGTATCCCCATGTATCATCCGGAAAAGGGGCCGGCCGGTTTCCCGTTGGATACAACGGTGGTGATTGCAGTCTGGTGCCCGGGCGGTAATGCCCGCCACGCTGTAGTTACTGAAGGCTTGTGTAAATATGGTTTTTCGAGGATTGTTTCGTTCATGCCATTATTCTGGGCAAACCCAGAAATATTTTTGCCACATTTTCGACTTGACCTCCCATCGAAAGCTATCTCCTGTCAAGCTAAAATCAGGCGAGTTTTTTCACTTCTTGCCGACGAAGGCTCGCGGCAATGCTTTATGGAACAGCTTAACTGGCAATTGTTACCTGAGGCAATAGCTTTGGTAGAACACTCTTTAGAGCATCGCTACAACGAACACGATATCTATGTTGCGAGAAATGACGAGTTGTTTGTTGACTGTGGTGCTTATACAGGTGATACCTTGGAAATGTTTCTCAGACAGCGGGGCGATGGTTTTTCTCACGTCTTGGCATTGGAGCCTGATCCACAGAACTTTGACAGATTGATATCTTTTGTGGCTGAACTACCGGCGACACAGCAGAGCAAAATCACCTGCTTGCCTTTCGCGAGTTCCAGAAGCCGGGAAAAGATACGGTTTTCCAGTGGCCTTGAGCTTAGCTCCCGAATTGATAACGCAACTGGCAATATTGAAGTCGACGGGATATCACTGGATGAGCTATGCAAGGGACTTGATATTAGCTATATCAAAATGGATATCGAAGGTGCCGAGCCAGAGGCTATACAAGGGGCAAGGGAGACTATTATCCGATGTTCCCCCATTGTCTCTGCTTGTGTGTATCACCAGCAGGATCACTTGTGGCAAATTGCCATGCAACTCCACGAAATCAATCCAGAATATAATTTCTTCCTTCGACGCTATGGGGATGAATATGGGGATGTCGTTCTATATGCCGTACCGACTGGACGGCTGGCGCATTAACGAAAATAAATGAGCAATAACCCTTCTGAAACCGCACAAGAGCGCCTGGAAAAACTTCTTGCCCCGGGTGCGGATTTCTATCGGCAGGGCTTGTCTGAATGGAGCCGATCAGCACTGGGTGATCCGCGACGGCCAGTGCTAATGTTTGGTTGCGGCGCACTGGGACGGCATGTCGCCGCTAGCCTGTCCGGACCATTTCGCCCCATCGCTTTTTCGGATAACAATCCGGAAACATGGGGGTTGATAATTGATGGAATTCCGGTACTGCCGCCGGAGGAGGCTGTTGCCCGTTATGGAAGAAACACCAGCTTCATCGTTGCGATTTATAACGGCAACTCAGCACGCAGGCAATTGAACGCCCTTGGTTGTAGCTATGTTGTCCATGTTCGGGCGCTGTTCCATGCACAGCCTGAACTGTTCTCTCATGGGGGTCTGGCCGACCCGGAGGTGATTTTTGCAGAAAAGGACCAGGTACAAGCAGGTTTGAAGGCATGGGCTGACGAGTACTCGCGCAGTGAATATCTGGATCAACTGGGTTGGCGCCTCGATGCCAATACACCACTACCCGGTCGACATTCACCAGTGGACTTGCGCTACCACGAACCTGCCATATATCGACCTTTGGCCAACGAAATCTATGTCGATTGCGGTGCCTACGATGGCGACTCACTGCAGGATTTTCTGAATCAAGCCAATGGGGAGGGCGTTCGCTATATAGGTTATGAGCCCGATCCAGATAATTTCAAACGCCTTCGTGCTTATGTAGATTCTTTGCCGCCGACTACTCGTTCACGTATCACCCTGTTCAACCAGGCGGTCGGTGTAGTGTTCCAAAGTAGTGGTTTTGCGGCCACTGCCACAGCCGGTTCCCGTTTGAGCGAAACCGGGGATTGCTTTGTTGACTGCACCACCTTGGATGGGTCCCTTGCAGGAATTGCACCCACGCTAATCAAAATGGATGTTGAGGGCAATGAGAATAATGTATTACTGGGTGCATGGGAAACCATACGCCAGCACCGACCTTTGCTGGTGGTTTGCTTGTACCATCGACCAGAAGATCTTTGGCTGCTTCCGTTAACCATCAAATCCATCTTACCAGAATATGCCCTCCACCTGCGCCGCTATGCCGAGGATTGCTGGGAATTAGTCTGCTACGCAGTTCCTCCACAAAGAAAACCGTGATGTTCAACAGCAATGAAAACCGCTTACCACTGATCAGCGTTGTGACTCCTTGTTACAATGAGGAGGACAACGTTGAACCCCTTTACGAGAGAATCCGTGCCGTTTTCGAGGCTATGCCCGGTTATCATTACGAGCATCTCTACATAGATAACGCCTCCACGGATCGTACCGTCGAACGAATCAAGCAGATAGCTACTAAGGACAAGAATGTAAAACTCATCGTAAATTGCCGTAATTATGGACACATTCGCTCGCCACTGCATGCTTTTTTTCAGGCACGCGGAGATGCGGTAATCGTTATGGTTTCTGACTTGCAAGACCCGCCAGAATTGATACCCGAATTCATAACTCGGTGGTATTTAGGCTTTAAGGTTGTGATAGGTGTGAAGGATAATACTGAGGAGAGTTGGCCCATGGCGACATTGCGTCGTGCCTATTATAGGATGCTTAATCGGATTTCCGATACGCCCTTGATCAACAACTTCACAGGTTTTGGGCTGTATGACCGTGAGGTTGTCGAAACGGTACGGCAAACTGAAGACAACTATCCTTATTTTCGAGGTCTGATTGCTGACTTGGGATATCAAAGAGCAGAAATTGCCTACCGGCAAGCTCGAAGGATAAACGGGATAACAAAAAATAATTTTTTAACACTCTACGATACAGCCATCTTAGGGCTTACAAGTCATTCCAAGGTACCCTTGAGAGTGGCAACTCTGGCCGGTTTTACCCTATCCATTCTAAGCCTATTGATCTCGTTTGGATACTTGATGGCTAAGCTTATTTATTGGGACAGCTTTGCACTTGGTATCGCACCTATACTTGTTGGTATTTTCTTCTTTTCATCGGTGCAGCTATTCTTCACTGGTTTGGTTGGCGAATATATATTGTCAATCCATGCTCAGGTATTGAAGAGGCCGCTTGTAATCGAAAAAGAAAGGGTTAATTTTGAAGTTGAACATGCGAATTCATTGCCCAAGCCGCAGTCCGCTTAATTGCTGATTCGAGCGAGCACCACACGTCGAGGTAAAGTTCATGTCGTGCTCTATTTATATTTGGCACATAGTTTGAGCGAGCGCTGACTTCAGTCTGAGCAATCAACGGCTGCGGACTTCCAAGTTGCGATGCTACTATTAATGCCAACTCGCGCACACTGATCGGTTGGTCGGAACCGACGTTATAAATGCGGCTTGGTTTACCAAGGGTGAGCATGACAATAAACCAGACTGCCGCATCGGCTGCATAAAGGTAAGAACGTAATGCCGTTCCGGTACTAAAGAGGTGTGGTGGGTCACCTAACAAGGCATCACGAATGAAGTTGCCGATAGCGAAGTGACCATTCAAGGTCATACGAGGGCCAACAAAAGCAAAACCACGCGCAATCACCATCTCAAGCCCGGCCGCAGTTGAACTGATAATATGAAGATGTTCAGCGTAACGCTTTGCGTTGCCGTAGGCTGACATTGGGTCGTCGATAGCTGGCGCTGAAGGTTCATCCTCAGTAATTAACTTTACTGCCTGATTTACTTGACCAACGACAGCACCGGAACTGATATATAGATAGCGTTCAGCACCCGATCGAGAGGCAATGTCAATAACATTTCGACTACCCTCGACTATGCTGTCTGCAAGTTCACGTGGCTCCAAGCCAGCCACAGCATTGGTGGAGGTTGCGCCATGTATCACGTGGCTAAAGTGTGTTTCTGAGCAAGAAAAATATCGGATGTCACCTTCAATAAACGTCACTAGTGATGAAGCAAGCCAGTCAGGTCGCTGGTTCGTTATATTTGACGCGTTTCGAGTGAGCAAGGTTAGGTGCATACCGAGTTGGTGGAGGTCGTTGATGGCAAGCAGTATATCGACGATCCAGGAACCAAGGAATCCGGTTCCGCCTGTTATTAGAAGTCTAGCATTTCTAAGGCTATATATTGCATTATTAGGAATTCGGTTAACCGACTTAGCAATATCCTGAGTGATCGGATCAGCCAAATCTATCGTCATGATTTTACACCATAATGGAGAGGGACGCCGTTGTCAATAAGGGGTTAAAAACTATTAGAATAAATTGATCCACTTATTTGATTGATTTCTGCTTATAAAAAAACCTTCATCTCTTGTATGATTGGATTAATGGTACGTGTATATGTTCAACAGTGCTTGCGGGGTGATAATTAGGTATGACGGGACTGCTAAGGCTGAATGCTCGCTATATCGATGAAGATGCAACGCATTTATTTGTAAGTAGTCATGTATAATGTATGAGGCATACAAGGCACGTATGTTCCTGATTAACTGAGATGTTATGCTATGTTTCTCTTACGAGACTAAATAGAAGCCCATTGATTTGCATTGTGGGTATTTAATTCTGGTTCTGGAGTAGCATTTTATGCTTATAGATTTGAAAGGAAAAAGACCACCAATACTATAAAACAAAGAATCCTAGCCGGTCAAGCGCTTACATGTGGTGTCGATCACCAAGTACACCCAACAACGCCCTCCGGGGCTCTATTGCAGAGCGGGCACGGGTACTCCTTGGCGGGTGTTGTCGAGATAATCTAGGTATCTTGCAAGGACATATTCCGGCGGATCATATCTAATGTCATCAATATTGCCTAAAGTGACGATGAGTTGTTTTATACAATGGTTGAGAAAAAGAAGTTCCCATGTATTGCTGTGGGATTTCCAAGTCATCCAGCAAAGCTACCGATTGAGACCCGAATGGTCGCGGGTATATCTTAACCGAAGAAGTAGGCATATTACGTATGGAGTGGTAGAGACTTATATTGAAAATCAATGCCGTGATCATGATGACACCTTTCGATATATAGAGGCCTGCCTGAGAAGAACCTCCTTCGGCTTATCAACGCTCACAGCAGGTACTGGAACGATATTAGCCAATCCTTACGGTCTTAGACGTAACTCAAAGCCACCGCCCTTAGGTGATGGTCTCTTCACCAGTAATACCTGTCATGCTTGAAACGATGGATGTCATCGCAGCTTCGATGCGCTGGATCGAGCGTGCCGCCGATAGTTGCGAGGATGGCTTGCCCGAGGCCGTGTTTCTCTTCGTGAGTCGCTTGACCCCGCTGGTGAATGTCGATCTACTGATTCAGGATAGCGCCCGGGGAACCTTGTTGACGTGGCGCGATGATGATTTCTATGGCCCGGGCTGGCATGTGCCAGGCGGTGTGATCCGGCATAAGGAGACCGCCGCCAACCGGGTTCGCGAGGTTGCCCGGCGGGAATTGGGTGTCACGGTCGAGTTCGAGCCCCAACCGTTGGGTGTTCACGAAATGATACTGCCGGAGTGGCGCGATCGTGGGCACTTCATATCGCTGCTGTACCAGTGCCGTTTGACGAGCGAACTGGATCCGGACAGACGCTTTGTTCCGGAATCGCCTTTGCCAGACCAATGGGCCTGGCATGAAACCTGTCCGATCGACTTGATTCCAGAGCATCAGGCCTATTCGGCTTACCTGGGTTGACATGATCAAATCCAGGTCTTGGCGACATCTCTTCGGCCATTTACCGGACAAGCAATTCGGCCGCTACCTGATCGTGGGGATCTGGAACACGGCTTTTGGTTACGGAGTCTATGCTGGCCTGACGGCCTGGCTGGATCGGTATGTGCCAGCCAGCTATCTGGCGGCCAGTCTCCTGGCCAGTCTCATCAATATCACCGTGTCATTTCTCGGATATAAATGGTTCGTCTTCAAGACGCGCGGCCATTACTGGCGGGAGTGGACGCGTTGTGTGCTGGTTTATAGCGGCGGGATCGTGATCGGATTGATACTGTTACCGCCCACGGTGTGGCTGGTGACTCAAGTCACTGGAAATCCCCGATCCGCGCCCTATATCGCGGGTGGGTTGCTGTTGGGTTTGCAGGTCATCTGGAGTTTTTTGGGGCACAAAACCTATTCCTTCCGCCGTGAAGCCTCGTCATAGTGGTAGCACCTCCACTGTTAAGGATGGGGGAGCAGGCAAAGGTTCATTTGAAACTCCCTCAACCCGGCCCCCCTTCGACTTCGCTCAGGACAGGTCACCCGGAGGGAGAGGGCGTTGATGGTTCTTTACCTGCTCGTTTATCCATGGGCTCATGCATTCCGCACAGTTGCTGGATGATTTCTATCCCCTAATCCCGAGGGTTTGTTCCGTTGAGGACACAAGATAATGACGGCAGCCGGCAACTCGATAGCCTGGCTGTTCTTGCCCTGCTCTACCTCGCCCTACCGACGGTTATATTTCTTTTGGGTTGGCTAAGGCCCGTGGTGGGTTGGCCTCTGGCGCTTCTGTGGCTGGCTGGTTGTTGGAAGATTCACCGGTTGCCCCTCCCAAGCCTGAAATCCGCCATTGGCAAGCAGGGCGTTCTGGTGATACTCGCCGGGGTCATCTGGTCCTGTTTTGGCGGCGCGGGGCATCTGTTCCACGCGGCGCAGGACTGGCTGGTCCGGGGGGCGGTATTCAGGGATTTGGCGGTGGCTGACTGGCCAGTCGCATACGGGACGGATGCCGAGGGAATGCCGCAGGTATTGAGGTGTCCCCTGGGATATTTCCTGCCTGCCGCCTGGCTGGCCAAGGTGTTTGGGGTTCAAGCGGCGGATGGGTTGCTGTTGGGATGGACCGCCATTGGGGTGGCCTTGTTTCTGCTGCTGCTGCCCCTGTCGCGGGAATCCTACCCGCGTCTGATATTGGGCTTGCTGGTGGTGGTTTTCTTCAGCGGGATGGATATCGTCACCCTGCTGGGGGAGGGGCGTCTGCTGTTCCCGGAGGGCTTTCTGGAGTGGTGGGCGTGGCCCTATCACTACGCTTCGAATACCACCCTGCTGTTATGGGCGCCCAATCATAGCCTGCCTGCCTGGCTGGGGGGTGCGCTGATCATGAGGCATTGGCGAAACCCGGATTTTTGCAGGATTCTGCCGGTCCTGATGGCCGTCACGCTGATCTGGACGCCTTTTGCCTTTATCGGTCTTGTTCCCTTCGCTCTCCTGGCGGCCGTGGGCATGCTGCGCCGCCATGGCTGGGGTTATGGCTGGATCGATGTCGTCCCTCCGTTGCTGACGGTGGCAGTGATAGCCGCCTATTTCTCGCTGGATGCGGGGGGTATCCCGACCGTGCCGCAACATGATCCCTCCGATGCCTGGCCCATCCTGGTGTACAAATATGTGTTGTTCGTGATCCTGGAGTTTCTATTCCTGGGGCTATTGCTGCTGAACATCAACAGATCCCCGCCGCTCATTCTCGCCATCATGGCCTTGTTGTTTATTCCCCTCGGGAACTTCGGCCCCGGTAACGACTGGGTCAGCAGAACATCGATTGCTCCCTTGCTGGTATTGTGCTGGTCGGTCCTGGACGTGGTGGAGAGGATGGATTTCAGGCGGGATCCGGTGAGGTTCAGCCTGATCGGCATCATTCTGGTGGTGGGAGCGGTCACGCCCATCAACGAGTTCTATAAGTCAATAATGGGACCCGGGGCGCCCTATGATACCGGGCATGGATTGCGGGAAATCATCGAGGCGCGGTCCCTGCCGTTGCCCAGACATTACGTGGCGCGTTTGAATCAGGGGGCATGGTTGGGTAGATCTCTGCTGAGACCCATTGAATGATAAGTTTCCAACCGTTCAGCGGTTTAACTGGGCGGGTTCGCTATCGGGGGGGTGGGGCGGCAGGGGTGCGCGGCTGCTGGACCCGCACATTTCCCCACCGCAAGAATCAGCCAGGCATCGGCCCCTCGATATTCCGAGTGCTGCCGACCGCCTTCGCGACGGATCAGGCGAGACTTCGATCAGCGCAACCAGCCATTACGGTGGATCAGGGCTTCCAGCCATTCGCCATGGGGTTTTTGATCGACGCCAAGGTTGGGGTAAATATATCGCTGGAAGCGACGGAGGGCGCCGGATTCCGGAATGTCTGCCGGCGCCGTGAGGGTTTCATTATCCCGGTAGAACATCAAGCCTTCAGCCTTTTCCATGAGCGTTGGGGGGATGGGCGTTAAGAGCATGTGGGTATCCTCTTTTGGCAATGAACTCGACGAAACAACGGACATCCGAGCTTGATCGACACTGATCCCGTCAAGACAAATGGCTCTTCTCCAGTCGGAATCAACGGATGTCACAACGACTCTTGACTGAACGGAAGTCATTCAGTCTGCCATGTATCCTGCAATTAGCGCACCAATGTTTGACGCCGCTGCCATTTGCCGGAAGTTTGGTCGGCGACACAATCAAAGCGAGGCAAAAGGTCGGGAAGTCTGCGCCTGTTTGGTGCGTTTGTTGGGTGTATCCGGTCTCGCTGGCGGCGCCGGCCAGGTCAGGAGCTGCACGACAGCATGGAACAGCCGGCCCGGTGGCGCGCCCAGTCGGGACGCTTTTCGGCGAAGGGTTCCTTGCCGGGCTGTTCGTGATAGGGGCGCCGCAGCACGTCGAGCAACTCGAAGATCAAGCCGTAATCCCCGTGCTCGGCCCGGTCGATGGCTTGCTGGGCGAGATAATTGCGCAGCACGTAGCGTGGATTGGCGGCGTTCATGCGGGCGATGCGGGATTCCGCGGGCCAGTCATCCGTCTGGAGTCGCCCGCGGTAGTCGCGTAGCCAGCGCGACAGCCTCGCCCGGTATTCGGACGTTGCCGCATCGGGCGAGTACCAGGCGGGAGCGATAAGGGCGAGCTGGGTTTCGGGAGGGGTATCGGCCATTTCGGGTCCGATCATGGCCAGTTGCCGGTAGAAGATCGTCATGTCGGTCTCGACCATCGGCAGCAATGCCAGCAGTTCGGTCGTCAGCGAATCATCGCTGTCAGGCTGGTAGGCGCGGAATCCGAGTTTCCGGGCCATCATGTCCCGCCAGCCCGACTCGAACCGCCGGGTATATTCATCGAGGGCGGCCTGCAGGGACTCGACCGACCTGATCAGCGGATACAGGGCATTGGCCAGTTGCACCAGATTCCAATAGGCGATGCGCGGCTGGTGGCCGAAGCGATAGCGCCGTCCCGCGGCATCGGTGGTGTTGGGTGTCCAGTCGGGGTTGTAATCATCGACCCAGCCATAGGGGCCATAGTCGATGGTCAGTCCCAGGATCGAGAGATTGTCCGTGTTCATGACGCCATGGACGAAACCCACGCGCTGCCAGTGCACGATCAAGTCGGCGGTGCGCCGACAGACTTCGATGAACCATTCCAGTGTGGCGTCTGTTGCCGCTTTGGCCTGAATCCGCGGGAAGTCGTGCCGGAGGGTGAAATCCACCAGCAGGCGCAGCAGATCGATGTCGCCGCGCGCGGTGTGGATTTCGAAATGGCCGAAGCGGGTGAATGAAGGGGCCACGCGGCAGACGATGGCGCCAGGCTCCAGACTGGGATGACCGTCGTAGAACATGTCGCGGCTGACCAGCTCGCCGGTCGTGACCAGGCTCAGTGCGCGGGTGGTGGGTACGCCCAGGTGGTGCATGGCCTCGCTGCAGAGGAACTCGCGGATCGAGGAGCGGAGGACCGCCAGCCCGTCGGCGGTGCGGGAGTAGGGAGTGCGGCCGGCGCCCTTGAGTTGCAGGGTGAGCCATTGCCCCGATGCCGAGCGCACCTCGCCCAGGTTGATGGCGCGGCCGTCGCCCAGTTGGCCCGCCCAGTGGCCAAACTGATGGCCGCCATAGCAGGTCGCGTGCGGGGTCATGCCCGGAAGAACGCGGTTGCCGCCCAATACCTCGGCGAATGACGAATGCTCGATCGAAGTGCGGCTCAGCCCGAGTTCATCGAGCATCTCGGCGGAGTGGGCGATCAGCCGGGGAGCTTCCACGCGCGTCGGGGTGACGTGCGAATAACAGGCGCCGGTCACCTGGCGGGGAAAATTGCGCGTTTCCGGGTCGGCCGGCAGCTCCGCGACGAAGCGGCAGCCGAATTCCAGGTGTTCGATATCGGGTGTCATTGAGTACTGGTGCATGATTAGGAGACTGGCAAGGGCCCTGCTGGGTTCCCTTGACGGTGCGTTCGGAGTTCCGCCTTTAGGCGGCGCGTCTGCTCCGCGATAAGCCGTGTGACCCGACACCTTACCGCAAGGCGGCTATTCGACCCCGCAGAGCGCTTGCACCACCCGCTCCATCTTCATGAAACGGGAGCCCTTCACCAGCAGGGTCGTACCGGGCGTGGCGAGTTGGCGCGCCTGTTCCGTCAACGCCTCCAGCGTCGCGAAGTGCGTGGCGTCGCCGTGGCCTCCGGCCTTGAAGGCGGTGACGGACGCGCGGGTGAGTTCGCCCAGGGCGAGCAGGGCGGTCAGACCCCGCTCCCGGGCATAGGCGCCGATTTCGGCGTGGAATTCCGGACCCTGCTCACCGACCTCGCCCATATCGCCCAGTACCAGAATGCTGGACCCTTCCAGCGACGCCAGCAGGTCGATGGCGGCGCGGACCGAGTCCGGGTTGGCGTTGTAGGTGTCGTCGATGACCGTTGCGCCGCCGGGGGTCTGGCGGATGACGCCGCGGCCACTGACGGGGGCGAAATCCTCCAGCCCCCGTTTGATGGCTTCGGGTGAGATTCCGGTCGCGAGCGCGGCCGTGGCGGCGGCCGTGGCGTTATGGGCGTTGTGAGCGCCCACCAGTCGCAGATGGACGTCCAGCGTTCCTGCGGGCAATTCCAGCGTAAGCCGCATGCCATCGGTGAGGGGCTGGTAACTGGTGGTCACCGAGGCCGGCTGATGAAGGCCAAAATCGAGGCAGCGACGCGGCCCCGCCAGTTCACGCCAGATCGGGGCGCAGGCATCATCGGCGGGGAAGACGGCGGCGCCGTCGGCGGGCAGGGCGGCGATTACCGCGCCATTCTCATGGGCGGTCGCCTCGACCGTGCCCATGAATTCCTGGTGCTCGCGTTGCGCGTTGTTGACGATCGCGACGGTGGGCTGAGCCATCCGGGCCAGGTAGGCGATTTCCCCGGGATGGTTCATGCCCAGTTCGACCACCGCATAGCGATGCTCCGGCCGCAGACGAAACAGGGTCAGTGGCAGGCCGATGTCGTTGTTGAGATTGCCCCGCGTGGCCAGTCGGCCTTCCTCTCCGGCCGCGGCCGCCAGTATCGACGCCAGCATCTGGGTCACGGTGGTCTTGCCGTTGCTGCCGGTCACGGCGATGACCGGAATGGCGAAACGCGCCCGCCACCCCGCCGCCGCCGCACCCAGCGCCAGCCGGGTGTCGGAGACGACGATCCGCGGGATATCCAGGTCCAGAGCCCGCTCGACCACCAGGGCCAGTGCGCCGCCCGCGATGGCCTGATCGGCGAAGTCATGGGCATCGAAGCGATCGCCTCTCAGGGCGAAGAACACGCAGCGCGGAGGCAGGTTGCGGGTATCGGTGCTGATCTGTTCGAAATGCAGGTCCGGATTCCCCATCAGGGTGGCGCCGGGGATCCAGTGGGCAAGTTCGCCGAGGGTCGTCATGAGGGGCATGGAATGGGTCATGTATCAATCAAAATGCAGTGGCTTTCAGCTTGGTTCAATCAGGTATTCTGTTGCGCTGCTCATGGAACTCTCATGACTCGCCCGACCGAGCCGGTCGTTGACCGCCCGCCAGGCTTCTTCGTCGGGAGGCTGTTCCACGATGATGTCATCGAAGTCTCCGCTATCCAGGGTCCTCAAGCTCGCATAGAGTTGCCGGCCATAATCGGACGGCTCGGTTGGCATGGCGTGCCGCCGCACCCCAGGGGGCAGGGCGTCCGGTCTTAGGGTCCGCGTCATCACGGCCACCCGGCGGCCACGATCCAGCAGCCCGGCGGTGAGGGTGGCGATCCGTTCCGCGCCGCACAGCAGCAGGCGGGTGTCCGGCGCGTAATGGGAGTCCAACAGGCCC
>Ga0194120_10006876_pt1 | contig 15856 bp, 14 predicted proteins | sample TA2MahCa65mmetaG_FD_148642 | JGI IMG/M metagenome (GOLD analysis project Ga0194120, IMG submission 148642) | Freshwater microbial communities from Lake Tanganyika, Tanzania - TA2015019 Mahale Deep Cast 65m | ecosystem: Environmental > Aquatic > Freshwater > Lake | place: Tanzania: Lake...
GCTCAACCACGCGCATCGCGCTCGGCATCGAATACGACGGCAGCCGGTTCCTGGGCTGGCAGACGCAGCCGGGCGGCGGCACGGTTCAGGACGCCCTGCAATCGGCACTGTCCGGGATCGCGGCCGAGCCGGTTGGCGTGACCTGCGCCGGCCGCACCGATCGTGGCGTTCACGCGCGCGGACAAGTGGTGCACTTCGACACCACGGCGGCGCGCCCGGAGGGCGCGTGGGTGCGCGGCGTCAACGCCTTGCTGCCGGATTCGGTCGCGGTGCTCTGGTCGCGGCGGGTCGAACCTGCGTTTCACGCCCGCTACGCCGCGTTCGCGCGGACTTATCGCTACGTCCTCCTCAACCGCGCGGTGCGGCCTGCGCTCGCGGCGCGCTACGCGGGCTGGCACCACGCCCCGCTGGATGACGAAGCGATGCGCCAGGCGGCCGCGCACCTGGTTGGCGAGCATGATTACTCCGCTTTCCGCTCAGCCGAGTGCCGGGCGAACTCACCGGTGCGCACCATCCATTCGATCGCGGTGCTGCGCAGCGGCGAGCGGATCGACATCTTGATCCGGGCCAATGCCTTCCTGCACCACATGGTGCGCAACCTGGTCGGCGCCTTGGTCTACGTCGGCAAGGGCCGCCACCGGCCGCAGTGGGCTCAGCAGGTGCTGGCGTCACGCCAGCGCGCGCAAGCCGCGCCGACCTTCGCCGCGGCAGGGCTTTACCTGGAAGCGGTGGAGTACGAGGCTCGCTGGGGTCTGCCGCAGGGCCCGGCCGAAGCCCTCGCGCTGCCGCTGGAGGCTTGATGCGCACCCGGGTGAAGATCTGCGGCATCACGCGCGCGCAGGACCTCGCCGCAGCGGCGGCGGCGGGCGCGGACGCGATCGGCCTGGTGTTCTATCCCTACAGCCCGCGCTACCTGTCCCGAGAGCGGGCGCGTGCCCTGCGCCGCGAGGCGCCGCCGTTCCTGAGCACCGTGGCGCTGTTCGTCAATGCGCCGGAAGCGGACGTGCGCCGGGTCCTCGATGAGGTGCGGCCGGATGCGCTGCAGTTCCACGGTGAGGAAACCGCGGACTATTGCGGTTCCTTTGGCCTGCCTTACTTTAAGACCTGCCGGGTGCGCCCAGGGGTCGATTTGCTAGAATACTGGCGCCCGTATTCGGGCGCGAGCGGCTGGCTCGCGGATGCCTACGTGGAGGACTACGGCGGCACCGGCGAGCGCTTCGAATGGTCCCTCGTGCCGCGGAAGCTCGGCCGGCCCCTGATCCTGTCGGGGGGCCTGACGAGCGCGAATGTGCGCGAGGCGATTCGCGCCGTGCAGCCCTGGGCGGTGGATGTTTCCAGCGGCGTGGAATCCGCCAAGGGGATCAAGGACGCGGCCCGGATCGCCGCCTTCATCACCGAGGTCAGAAATGCAGATGTATGACTTGCCCGATCCGCGCGGCCATTTCGGCCCCTATGGCGGGGTGTTCGTTGCCGAGACCCTCAGCCATGCGCTGGAGGAGTTGCGCGAGGCCTACGAGCGTAGCCGGCGCGACCCGGCGTTCATGGCCGAGTTCCACCACGAGCTCAAGCACTACGTCGGCCGCCCGAGCCCGGTGTACCACGCCAAGCGCTGGTCGCAGCTGCTGGGCGGGGCGCAGATCTACCTGAAACGCGAGGACCTGAACCACACCGGCGCGCACAAAATCAACAACACCATCGGCCAGGCGCTGCTCGCCCGCCGCATGGGCAAGAAGCGCGTGATCGCCGAGACCGGCGCCGGCATGCACGGCGTCGCCTCGGCCACGGTCGCGGCGCGCTTCGGCATGCAATGCGTGGTGTACATGGGCTCGGAGGACGTCAAGCGCCAGGCGCAGAACGTCTACCGGATGAAGCTGCTCGGCGCCCTGGTGGTGCCGGTGGAGTCGGGTTCAAAGACGCTCAAGGACGCGCTCAACGAGGCGATGCGCGACTGGGTGACCAACGTCGAGGACACCTACTACATCATCGGCACCGTGGCCGGCCCGCACCCGTATCCGATGATGGTGCGCGACTTTCAGTCGGTGATTGGCGAGGAGTGCAGGGTGCAGATGCCGGAGATGATCGGGCGCCAGCCCGACGCCGTGATCGCCTGCGTCGGCGGCGGCTCCAATGCCATGGGCATCTTCTACCCGTACATCAAGGACGAGCAGGTGCGCCTGATCGGCGTCGAGGCCGCGGGCGAGGGACTCGCCTCGGGCCGCCACGCGGCCTCGCTCAGCGCCGGCACCCCTGGCGTGCTGCACGGCAACCGGACTTACCTGCTGCAGGACGCCAACGGCCAGATCACCGAGACGCATTCGGTGTCCGCGGGCCTCGACTACCCGGGCGTCGGCCCGGAGCACGCCTGGCTGAAGGACACGCGCCGCGCCGAGTACGTCAGCATCACCGACGAGGAGGCGCTCAGGGGCTTCAGCGACCTGTGTCGGCTGGAAGGCATCATTCCGGCGCTGGAATCGGCGCATGCGGTGGCCTACGCGGCGAAGCTTGCGCCTTCGCTGCCGAAGGACCAGGCGTTGCTGGTCAACCTCTCGGGGCGCGGCGACAAGGACATGCAGACCGTCGCCGACCGGATGGGCATCCAGCTCTGATGTCGCGCATCGCCGGGCGCTTCGCCGAACTGAAGGCCGCCGGACGCAAGGCGCTGGTTCCGTTCCTCACCGCGGGTGATCCTCTGCCCGCGAGCACGGTGCCGCTGCTGCACGCCATGGTGGAGGCGGGCAGCGACATCCTGGAGATCGGCGTGCCGTTCTCCGATCCGATGGCCGACGGTCCTGCGATCCAGCGCTCCTCGGAACGCGCGCTGAAGAACGGCGTCGGCCTCGCCGACGTGCTGAAGATGGTCAGCCAGTTCCGCCAGCAGGACGCGAAGACGCCGGTGGTTCTGATGGGCTACGCCAATCCGATCGAAGCCATGGGCGTCGGGAAGTTCGTCGCCGCGGCGAAGTCGGCCGGCGTGGACGGCGTCATCGTCGTGGACTATCCGCCGGAGGAGTGCGGGCCCTTTGCCGACCTGTGCGGCCGCGCGCACATCGATTGCATCTTCCTGCTCGCGCCTACCTCCACCGACGCGCGCATCCGCGAAGTGGCGCGCGCCGGAACCGGCTATCTCTACTATGTGTCGCTGAAGGGGGTCACCGGGGTGAAATCCGCCGACGTCGCGGAGATCGCGGCGCAGTTGCCGCGCCTTCGCGCCGCATCCGACCTGCCCATCGGCGTCGGCTTCGGCATCAAGGACGCGGAGTCCGCGCGCGCCATCGCGAGGGTCGCCGATGCCGTGATCATTGGCACCCGCATCGTGCAGGAGATCGAGAGCGCCGGGCCGGCCGAGGCTCCGGCGCGCGTCAAGGCGCTGCTCGCGCCGATTCGCGCCGCCCTCGATCAGCCGCCGGCCAAGGCTGCGTGAACGCATGAGCTGGCTCCAGAAGCTGCTGCCGCCCAAGATCCAGCGCGGCACCGGGCCGAAGAAGACGGTCCCGGAGGGCCTCTGGACCAAGTGTCCGGCCTGCAACGCGGTGCTCTACAGCACAGACCTGGAGAAGAACCAGAACGTCTGCCCGAAGTGCGGCGAGCACCAGCGCATCGGCGCCCGCGCGCGGCTGGACGCGCTGCTCGACCCCGAGGGCCGCTTCGAGATCGGCGCCGAGGTGCTGCCGGTGGACAGCCTCAGGTTCCGCGACTCGAAGAAATATCCCGACCGGCTGGAGGAGGCCGAGCTCGCCACCGGCGAGACCGACGCCCTGGTCGTGATGCAGGGGTCGATCAAGTCGCTCGGCGTCGTGGTGGCGGTGTTCGAGTTCGAGTTCATGGGCGGCTCCATGGGCTCGGTGGTGGGCGAGCGCTTCGTGCGCGGGGTGCGCCTCGCCATCGAGCAAAAACTGCCGTTGGTGTGCTTCACCGCCAGCGGCGGCGCGCGCATGCAGGAGGGCCTGCTGTCGCTCGCGCAGATGGCGAAGACCACTGCTTCGCTCACCGAATTGGGCGCGCGGTGCCTGCCGTTCATCACCGTCCTTACCGACCCCACCATGGGCGGGGTCTCGGCCAGCTTCGCCATGCTGGGCGATGTCGTCATCGCCGAGCCCAAGGCGCTGATCGGCTTCGCCGGCCCGCGGGTGATCGAGCAGACGGTGCGCCAGAAGCTGCCCGAGGGCTTCCAGCGCGCCGAGTTCCTGCTGGAGAAAGGCGCCATCGACATCATCATGGACCGCCGGCAGACGCGCGACCGATTGCACACGCTGCTGTCGATGCTGCTGCGGCGGGCGCCCGACCTGTCTTCCTGAGGTGCCGACGGTCCCGCGTTCGCTTGAGGACTGGCTGCAGCACGTCGAGCGCCAGCATCCGCAAGCCATCGCCCTGGGGCTGGAGCGAGCACAGCGGGTGCGCACGCGGATGGGCCTCGCCTTCGACTGCCCGGTCATCGTCGTCGGCGGCACCAACGGCAAGGGTTCGACCTGCGCCATGCTGGAGGCGATCCTGCGCGCCGCGGGCTACCGGACCGGCCTCTATACCTCGCCGCACCTGCTGCGCTATAACGAGCGCGTGCGCATCGCCGGCGCGGAGGCCGCCGACGAGGCGCTCGCCGAGGGTTTCGCCGCCGTGGAGGCCGCGCGCGGTGAGGTGCCACTCACCTACTTCGAGTTCGGGACGCTCGCCGCGGCCTGGCTGTTCTGGCGCCAGCGGCCCGACGCCCTGGTGCTGGAGGTGGGCCTGGGCGGCCGGCTGGACGCGGTGAACATCTTCGACGCCGACTGCGCGATCCTCACGAGCATCGGCATCGACCATGTGGACTACCTCGGAGGCACGCGCGAGGCGATCGGGCGCGAGAAGGCGGGCATTTTCCGCGCCGGGCGGCCGGCCGTGGTGGCCGACCCGAAGCCGCCCCGGACCGTGCTCGAGGCGGCCGCCGCGCTGGGCGCGCGCCTGCTGCTCATCGGGCGCGATTTCCACAGCCGTGCACACGGGTCGCAGTGGGTGTTCGAGTCCCCCGAAGGCCGGCGTATGACCCTGGCGCACCCCGCGCTGCGCGGCGCGATGCAGTTGCGCAACGCGGGCGCCGCGCTCGCGGCGCTGGAGACGCTGCGCGAGCGGCTCCCGCTGGCGATGCAGGAGGTGCGCAGGGGCCTGGCGGAGGTGAGCCTGCCGGGCAGGTTCCAGGTGCTGCCGGGGCGGCCACAGGTGGTGCTGGACGTCGCGCACAATCCGCAGGCGGCGGGCGTGCTCGCGGCGAACCTGGGCGCGAGCGGCTTCTCGCCCGAGACCATCGCGGTGCTGGGCATGTTGCGCGACAAGGACATCGAGGGCGTGCTGCGCGCGCTCGCCGGCCGGATCACGCGCTGGCACCTGGCGACCCTGGGCGGGCCGCGCGGCGCGGACGCCGACACGCTGGAGCGCGCGCTGCGGGCCGTGGGCGTGGCGGGGCCGGCTTCGCGGCATTCCTCGGTGGCGGCGGCGCTCGCCGCGGCGCGGGGCGAAGCAGGCGAAGGTGATAAGATCGTCGTGTTCGGGTCTTTCCTGACCGTCGCCGAGGCGATGGCGCACGGCAAAGAATCGACATTTCCCGCCCATGGCTGACAGCGAAGACGTAAGCACGCTCAAGCGCCGCGGCCGCCGCCGGCTGGTGGGCGCGATCGCACTGGTGCTGCTTGCGGTGATCGTGCTGCCGATGATCTTCGATTCCGAGCCGCGCCAGGCGCCCCCCCCGGTGAGCGTGCGTATCCCGGCCGAGGACGCCGGCGGCTTCACGCCCAAGGTGATGCCGAAGCTCGCCGCCGCCCCGGAGAAGACCGAAGACAAGCCGGATGCGAAGCCTGAACCGAAACTCGAGGCGAAGGCCGAGCCCAAGCCCCAGGCCAGGCCGGAGCCGAAGCGCGCGCCGAAAGCCGAGCCCAAGCCCACCCCGAAGCCGGCGCCCAGGCCCGAGGCGAAGGCGCCAGACGCGAAGCCGGCCGCCCCTGCGGCCGGCCAGTTCATGATCCCGGTGGGCGCCTACTTCGATCCCTCGGAAGTCATCGCGCAGCTGAAGCAGGGCAAGGTTCCGTATTTCACCGAGCCTGTCGCCACGGTCAAGGGCACCGTGATCCGGGTGCGCGCCGGCCCGTTCGCATCCCAGTCCGCGGCCGACCAGGCGCTGGCGCAGATCCAGGCCCTCGGCCTGAAGCCCGGCAAGGCACTGCAGCGAAACTGAGCGTGTCCCGCGTATGACCTGGGTCGACTACGTGGTGACCGGCGTGCTGGCGGTCTCGGTGGTGCTGGGCGCCTGGCGCGGCCTGATGCGCGAGATCATTTCGCTGGCCGGCTGGGTGGTGGCGTTCCTCGCCGCCAACCTGTTCGCCGGGCCGGTGGCCCCGTACCTGCCGGATCAGATCCCGACCCCGGAGTTGAAGGCGCTTGCGGCGTTCGTGCTGGTGTTCGTCGTCGCGCTGTTCCTTGGCGCCCTGATGGGCGTGCTGCTCTCGAAGCTGGCGCGGGCCATCGGGCTGGGCGGCATCGACCGCGTGACCGGCGCCCTGTTCGGCGTCTTGCGCGCGGCGATCCTCGTTCTCGCGCTCGCGCTGGCCGCCGGCCTCACCAGCCTGCCGCGCGAACGCCCCTGGCGCGACTCGGTGAGCGGGCCCTGGCTGGCCGCCGCGGTGCTCGCGCTGCGGCCCTGGCTGCCGCAGACATTCGCCGAGCGGCTGCGTTATGATTGACGCCTAAGGGACTTGGAGTTCCAGCTCCTCGCCAACGCCATGTGCGGAATCCTCGGCATCGTCGCCCGGTCCCCGGTCAACCAGCTGCTCTATGACGGCCTGCTGCTGCTGCAGCACCGAGGGCAGGACGCCGCAGGCATCGTCACCGGCGAGCGCAAGACCCTGCACATGCAGAAGGGCAGCGGCATGGTGCGCGACGTGTTCCGCACCCGCAACATGCGCGCGCTGCCCGGCAACATCGGCATCGCCCACTGCCGCTACCCGACCGCGGGCTCGGCGCACAACTCGGCCGAGTCGCAGCCGTTCTACGTCAATTCCCCCTTCGGCATCGTCCTCGGCCACAACGGCAACCTGACCAATTCCGAGGCGTTGAAGGAAGAGATGTTCCGCCAGGATCTGCGGCACATCAACACCAACTCCGACTCCGAGGTGCTGCTGAACGTACTGGCGCACGAGCTGGAGAAGTCCTCGGTCGGCATGCGCCTCAATCCGCAGGCGATCTTCGCCGCGGTGACCGGCGTGCACCGGCGCGTGCGCGGCGCCTATGCGGTGATCGCCATGATCGCCGGCTACGGCGTGCTCGCTTTCCGCGACCCCTTCGGCATCCGCCCGGCGGTGATCGGCTACAACGAGACCCCGGCAGGCGTGGAGTACATGCTGGCCTCCGAGTCGGTGGCGGTGGACGCGCTGGGTTTCCGCCTGCTGCGCGACATCGCGCCCGGCGAAGCGGTCCTGATCGACGCAGAGGGCAGTTTCCACAGCCAGCAGTGCGCCGCGGGAACGACGCTCAACCCCTGCATCTTCGAGTATGTCTACCTCGCGCGCCCCGATTCCCTCATGGACGGCGCCTCGGTGTACGAGGCGCGCCTCAACATGGGGCAGAAGCTGGTGGAGAAGATCCGCCGCCAGTACCGGCACCTGGACATCGACGTCGTGATCCCGATCCCGGACTCCAGCCGGCCCTCGGCGCTGCAACTGGCCGCCGGCCTGGGCGTGCCGTACCGCGAAGGCTTCGTCAAGAACCGCTACATCGGCCGCACCTTCATCATGCCAGGCCAGGCGGTGCGCAGCCGCTCGGTGCGGCAGAAGCTCAACCCGATGGCGCTCGAATTCAGCGGCAAGAGCGTGCTGCTGGTGGACGACTCCATCGTGCGCGGCACCACCAGCCGCGAGATCGTGCAGATGGCGCGCGAGTCCGGCGCCCGCAAGGTGTTCTTCGCCTCCTCTGCGCCGCCGGTGCGCTTTCCGAACGTCTACGGCATCGACATGCCGACGCGGACCGAGCTGATCGCCGCCCACCGCAGCGAGGAGGGCGTGGCCGCTGAGATCGGCGCCGACGCCCTGGTCTACCAGGACCTGGAGGCGCTCAAGGACTCGGTGCGCAAGGCCAACCCGAAGCTGGAGGACTTCGAGACCTCCTGCTTTGACGGCACCTACGTCACCGGGGATGTCACCAGCGACTACCTGCACGCGGTGGAAAATCGCCGCGAGGCGCAGCGGGACGAGAACGAGGACGAGGGCGCGCAGCTCGACCTCAACCTGGTGGCCACGGGATGACCCTGATATAATCCACCTTTCGCGCCGATTTGAGCCACAGCTTGCGGGCGCGTAACAAATGCTGCTAAAGCGTGCCGCGCGGTTCACGAACTAGCCCGGTCCGCTTAACCGAAGAGAGGATCGGGTTGTTTTATGTCCAAAGAGAACGACATCTCCACCCTCGGGGTCCGCGCCGGCACTGCGCGCAGCGAGTTCGGCGAGCATTCCGAGGCGCTCTACCTCACTTCCAGCTTCGTCTTCAGGGATGCTGCGGCCGCGGCGGCGGGCTTCGGCGCGCCGGGAGCGGGCGAGGGCTACGTCTACTCGCGCTACACCAATCCCACCGTCACCATGATGCAGGACCGGCTGGCGGCGCTGGAGGGCGGTGAGGCCTGCGTTGCCACCGCCTCGGGCATGTCGGCGATCCTCGCCGCCTCGATGGTCACGCTCAAGGCGGGCGACCACGTCGTGTGCTCGAACGCGGTGTTCGGGGCCACGGTGCAGCTCTATGTCACCATCCTGGCGCGCTTCGGGGTCCAAACCACCTTCGTCTCGCCGACCAAGGTCGAGGAGTGGGAAAGGGCCCTCCGGCCGAACACCAGGCTGGTCTTCCTCGAGACCCCCTCCAATCCGCTGGGGGAGATCTCGGACATCGCCGCGCTCGCCGCGGTGGCGAAGAAGGCCGGGGCGCTGCTGGCGGTCGACAACTGTTTCTGTACGCCGGCCCTGCAGCGGCCACTGGCATTGGGCGCGGACCTGGTCATCCACTCCGCCACCAAGCACCTGGACGGGCAAGGGCGGGTCATGGGTGGCGCCGTGGTCGGGCACAAGGGGCCGGTCATGGACAGCCTGGTGGGGTTCTTGCGCACCGCCGGTCCTTCCATCTCGCCCTTCAACGCCTGGGTGATCCTGAAGGGCATGGAGACCCTGGAACTTCGCATGCTGGCGCAGTCGGAGCGGGCGCTGGCGCTGGCGCGGTGGCTGGAGCAGCACCCGAGGGTGTCGCGGGTGCATTACCCGGGCCTGAAATCCCATCCGCAGTACGCGCTCGCGAGGCGGCAGCAGAAGGCCGGCGGCGCCATCGTGTCCTTCGAGCTCAAGGGCGGCAAGGACGCGGCCTGGAAGGTCATCGATTCCACCCGGTTGATTTCCATCACCGGAAACCTCGGGGACGTGAAGACCACGATTACCCATCCGGCGACGACCACGCATGGCCGGATCACGCCGCAGGCGCGGGCGGCGGCGGGGATCACGGACGGACTGATCCGGCTGGCGGTGGGGCTGGAGTCGGTGGCGGACCTGGAGGCGGACCTGGCCAGAGGGCTGGGCGGCTCCTGATGTAACCGATCCGGTTGCATCTAGAAACTGACCAGCCGGGGTCCCACCGCATCGAGCGCAAGGTAGCCCCCGCGCCCATACCAGTCCGGCAGCACCCAGCGCCGGCACAAGCGTCCATCCACCTCGTGCTCGTGCTTGGCCGGCCGGTGGGTGTGGCCGTGGATCATCAGCTGGACGCCGTGCACGCGGAAGGCTTCGCGTACCGCGACCGCGTTGACGTCCATGATCTCGGCCGGCTTGGCCTGCACCACGGCCTTGCTCTTCGCGCGCAGCGCCCCGACGGTCTGGCGCCGCTCGGGCAGGGACTTGGCGAGGAACTCCTGCTGCCAGGCCGCGGACCGGGCGGTCGCCCGCCAGCCCTGGTAGTCGGCATCGTCCGTGCACAGCGTATCGCCGTGCATCAGCAGTACCCGCTTGCCGTCGATCTCGACGACCCGCGGGTCGTCGAGAAACCGGGCCCCCGATTCAGCGCAGAACTTGGCGCCCAGCAGGAAGTCCCGATTGCCCACCATCAGGCAGACCGCGACCCCGGCCTTGGACAGCACCCGGAGCGCCCGCACCACCTGCCGCCCGAGCGCATCCCCCTTGATGCCGTCGTCCCCGATCCAGTACTCGAACAGGTCCCCGAGGATGTACAGCGCGTCCGCGCGCGCCGCCTCCTCGTGCAGGAATCGGAAGAACTGCTCGTTGGGTCCGGGGCGCTCGACCGAGAGGTGCAGGTCGGAGATGAACAGGGCCCGGCTCACATCACTTCTTGGCGGCCACCACCGTCATGGACTCGATCACCACCGCCTGGCGCGGCACGTCGGTGCGGAACGGGCCGCCGGCGCCGCTGGGCGACTTGGCGATCTTCATGACCGCGTCCAGTCCCGATACCACCTTGCCGAACACCGCGTAGCCCCAGCCGTCCTGGCCGGGGGCGTTGAGGAAGTCGTTGTTCTTGACGTTGATGAAGAACTGGGCGCTGGCCGAGTGCGGGTCGCTGGTGCGCGCCATGGCGATGGTGCCCAGGTCGTTCTTGAGGCCGTTGCTGGCCTCGTTCGGTATTGGGGCGCGAGTTTGTTTTTGCCTGTAATCCTTGTCAAAGCCGCCGCCCTGGATCATGAAGCCGTCGATGACGCGGTGGAACACGGTGCCGCTGTAGTGGCCGTCCTTCACGTACTGGAGGAAATTCTCCACCGTCTTGGGCGCCTTGGCGGGGTAGAGCTCGATGCGGATCATGCCGAGGTTGGTCTTGATGTCGACCTGCGGGTCGGCAGCGAGCACGCCGGGGGCGGCTGCCGCCGCCGAAAGGACCACCAGGGGCTTGAGCAATGTCAGGATGTTCATGCACCACCTTCGTAGAGAATCCTCCGGCGCGCGCCCTCGCGCACCCGGTACCGGTGCTTGCGCACCACGACCAATGTCTGGCGCGCGGCGGGCGGTCGGTGATGCGGTCATTGTGTTATACTTTTCAAGGCCCTACAGAAGGTTTCGCATTCTAGACTAAGCCCCGGCTGATCTCAACAAGGCCGCGCCGGGCAGGGTACGGCAAGCTCGCCATCCATGCTCCGCATCTACAACTCGCTCGCCCGGGAGAAGGAGGACTTCGTTCCGGTCCGACCGGGGGAAGTCCGCATCTACGTCTGCGGCATCACCGTCTACGATTACTGCCACCTCGGCCATGCCCGGATGATGGTCGCCTTCGACGTGGTGCAGCGCTGGCTGCGCGCGAGCGGCTTCAAGGTTACCTATGTCCGCAACATCACGGACATCGACGACAAGATCATCAAGCGGGCGGTCGAGAACAAGGAAACCATCGCCGAGCTGACCGGTCGCTTCATCCGGGCGATGGACGAGGACATCGGCGCGCTGGGGGTGCAGAAGCCCGAGCACCAGCCGCGCGCCACCCAGTACGTGCCGCAGATGCTGGAGATGATCGGGCGGCTGGAACAGAACGGCCTTGCCTACCGGGCGGCGGACGGCGACGTCAATTACCCGGTGCGCAAGTTCCCGGGCTACGGCCGGCTCTCGGGCAAGTCGCTGGAGGACCTGCGCGCCGGCGAGCGCGTGGAGGTGGGCTCGGCCAAGCAGGATCCCCTGGACTTCGTGCTGTGGAAGCGCTCGAAGGCCGATGAGCCGAAGTGGCCCTCGCCCTGGGGCGAGGGACGCCCGGGCTGGCACATCGAGTGCTCGGCCATGGGCTGCACGCTGCTCGGCAACACGTTCGACATCCATGGCGGCGGCCAGGACCTGCAGTTCCCGCACCACGAGAACGAGATCGCGCAGTCCGAGGGGGCGAACGGGGGGAGGTTCGTCAACTACTGGATGCACAACGGCTTCGTGCGGGTGGATGACGAGAAGATGTCCAAGTCGCTGGGCAATTTCTTCACCATTCGCGAGATCCTGAAGCTGTACGACGCCGAGGTGCTGCGCTTCTTCATCGTGCGCGCGCAGTACCGCAGCGCGCTGAATTACTCCGATGCGCACCTGGATGACGCCAAGGCGGCGCTGACGCGGCTGTACACGGTGCTGAAGGGATTCGAAGGGCCGGGGCAGGTCGACTGGAACGAGCCGCACGCGCAGCGCTTCAAGGCGGCGATGGACGATGACTTCAACACCGCCGAGGCGGTGGCCGAGCTGTTCAACCTTGCGGGCGAGATCGGGCGCGGCATGAAGGACCTGATGCCGCAGCTCAAAGGCCTGGGCGGCATCCTCGGGCTGCTCGAGCGGCGCGCCGAAGCGTTCCTCCAGGCCGGGCCGGGCGGCGGCATGGCCGAAGGCGACATCGAGGCGAAGATCCGGGCGCGGATCGAGGCGCGCAGGGCGAAGAACTATGCCGAGGCGGACCGCATCCGGAAGGAGTTGGATGCCGCGGGAATCATCCTCGAGGACGGTCCCGCCGGCACCAGCTGGCGCCGCGCCTAGCTCTCGAAGAACTCCTTCACCTTGTCGAACCAGCCCTTGGCGCGCGGGTTGTGGCGCGCCGAGTCCTTCTGGCTGATGGTCTCGAACTCCTGCAGCAGCTCGCGCTGGCGAGCGGTGAGGTTGACCGGCGTTTCCACCACCACGTGGCAGAACAGATCCCCCGGCGCCTGGCTGCGCACGCCCTTGATGCCCTTGCCGCGCAGGCGGAAGGTCTTCCCGGTCTGGGTGCCGCCGGGGACGTGGATCTTCGCGCTGCCCTGCAGCGTCGGCACTTCGACCTCGCCGCCCAGCCCCGCGGCGGCGAAGGACACCGGCATCTCGCAGTGCAGGTCGTCGTGGTCGCGCTGGAATACGGGGTGCGGCTTGAGATGCACCTGGACGTAGAGGTCCCCCGGCGGGCCGCCGTTGACGCCGGCCTCGCCCTCGCCCGAGAGCCGCACGCGGTCGCCTTCGTCGACGCCGGTGGGAATGCGCACCGACAGCGTCTTCTGGTGCTTGAGGCGCCCGGCGCCGGCGCAGGCGGTGCAGGGATGCGCCACCATCCTGCCGCTGCCGTGGCAGCGCGGGCAGGTCTGGGCGATGGAGAAGGGGCCTTGCGACACGCGCACCTGGCCCGAGCCGCGGCAAGTGGTGCAGGTCGTGGGCTGGGTGCCGGGCTTGGCGCCCGAGCCGTGGCAGGTTTCGCAGGCCGCAAGGGTCGGGATGCGGATCTTGGTCTCGAAGCCGTGCGCGGCCTGCTCTAGCGAGATCTCGAGGTTGTAGCGCAGGTCCGCGCCACGAAAGACGTTGGAGCGGCCCTGGCGCCCGCCGCCGAAGATCTCGCCGAAGATGTCGCTGAACATGTCGCCGAAGCCGGCCTGGGCGCCGCCGGCGCCCGCGGCGGCGGCCTGGTCGACGCCGGCGTGGCCGTACTGGTCGTAGGCCGAGCGCCTGCCAGCCTCGGAGAGCACCTCGTAGGCTTGCTTGGCTTCCTTGAACTTCTCCTCGGCCTTGGGGTTGTCCGGATTGCGGTCCGGATGCCATTTCATGGCCAGCTTGCGGTACGCCTTCTTGATGTCCTCGTCGGAGGCGTCCCGGTTTACCTCAAGTACGTCATAGTAGTCGCGCTTCGCCACACGCTACTTTCTCCGGCTCAGCCGGTTTTCTTGTCTTTGACTTCCGTGAACTCCGCGTCGACCACGTTGCCGTCGTCCTTCTTGGCCTCGCCGCCGCCCGCCTGCGCACCTGAGGCCTGTGATGCATGTTGCTGCCGTGCCTGCTCCTCGGCGTAGACCTTCTCGCCCAGCTTCTGCGCCGCCTGCGCCAGCGCCTGGGACTTGGCCTCGATCGTCGCCTTGTCCTCGGACTTGAGCACGCCCTCGGCGTCCTTGAGCGCGGCCTCGATCTTCTCCTTCTCGCCCGCGTCCAGCTTGCCGCCGTGCTCGGCGAGGGACTTCTTCACCGAGTGCACCAGCGCCTCGCACTGGTTGCGCGCGTTGACCAGCTCCAGCGCCCTGCGGTCCTCCTCGGCATGCGCCTCGGCGTCCTTCACCATGCGCTGGATCTCCTCCTCGGTCAGGCCGGAGCCCGCCTGGATCTTGATCTTCGCCTCCTTGGCAGTGGATTTATCCTTGGCGGTGACGTGCAGGATGCCGTTGGCGTCGATGTCGAACATGACCTCGATCTGCGGCATGCCGCGCGGCGCCGGCGCGATGTCGGTGAGGTTGAACTGGCCCAGCGACTTGTTGCCGCCGGCCACCTCGCGCTCGCCCTGCAGCACGTGGATGGTCACCGCGGTCTGGTTGTCCTCCGCGGTGGAGAACACCTGCTGCGCCTTGGTCGGGATGGTGGTGTTCTTGGCGATCAGCCTGGTCATGACCCCGCCCAGGGTCTCGATGCCCAGCGACAGCGGCGTGACGTCGAGCAGCAGCACGTTCTTGACCTCGCCCTTCAGCACGCCGGCCTGGATCCCGGCGCCCACGGCCACCGCCTCGTCGGGGTTGACGTCCTTGCGCGGCTCCTTGCCGAAGAACTCGCGCACCTTGTCCACCACCTTGGGCATGCGCGTCATGCCGCCCACCAGGATCACGTCCTGGATGTCGGAGACCTTGACTCCCGCGTCCTTGATCGCGATGCGGCAGGGCTCGATGGTGCGCTCGATCAGCGCCTCCACCAGCGACTCGAACTTGGCGCGCGTGATCTTCATCGTCAGGTGCTGCGGCGCGCCGCCGGTCATGGCGATGTAGGGCTCGTTGATCTCGGTCTGCGCGCTCGACGATAGCTCGATCTTGGCGCGCTCCGCGGCCGACTTCACCCGCTGCAGGGCGATCGGGTCCCTGGCGAGGTCGAGGCCGGACTGCTTCTTGAATTCCTCGACGATGTAGTCGATGAGGCGCTGGTCGAAGTCCTCGCCGCCCAGGAACGTGTCGCCGTTGGTGGACAGCACCTCGAACTGGTGCTCGCCCTCGACTGCGGCGATGTCGATGATGGAGATGTCGAAGGTGCCCCCGCCCAGGTCATAGACCGCGATCCTGCGGTCCTTGCCTTCCTTCTTGTCCATGCCGAAGGCGAGCGCGGCCGCGGTGGGCTCGTTGATGATGCGCTTGACTTCCAGCCCAGCGATGCGGCCGGCGTCCTTGGTCGCCTGGCGTTGCGAGTCGTTGAAGTAGGCCGGCACCGTGATCACGGCCTCGGTGACTTCCTCGCCCAGGTAGTCCTCGGCGGTCTTCTTCATCTTGCGCAGGACTTCCGCGGACACCTGCTGCGGCGCGAGCTTCTTGCCGCGCACCTCGACCCAGGCGTCGCCGTTGTCGGCCTTGACGATCTTGTACGGCATGAGGGAGATGTCCTTCTGGACCTCCTTCTCCTCGAACTTGCGGCCGATGAGGCGCTTGACCGCGAACAGGGTGTTCTTGGCGTTGGTCACTGCCTGGCGCTTGGCCGGGGCGCCGACCAGGATATCGCCGTCGTCGGAGTAGGCGACGATCGAGGGCGTGGTGCGCGCGCCCTCCGAGTTCTCGATCACCTTGGGCTTGCCGCCCTCCATGATCGCGACGCAGGAGTTCGTGGTGCCCAGGTCGATGCCGATGATCTTGCTCATGTCGGTTCCTTCAATTCGGGTTCGGGTTGGCTGCTAGATCGGGGTTTCCGTCCTTGTTTTCAAGGGCTTTGGCCACCGTCACCAGCGCCGGGCGCAGGATCCGCTCGTGCAGCCGGTAGCCCTTCACCATCACCGTCACCACGGTGTTGGGCTCGGCAGGCGAGGCCACCGCTGCCATGGCCTGGTGGCGGTTGGGGTCGAAGCGCTCGCCGACCGCCGGCGCGATCTCGGTCACGCCGGCCTTTTCCAGCGCCGCGCGCATCTGCTTGAGCGTCAGCTCGACACCGCTCTT
>Ga0194120_10006877_pt1 | contig 15854 bp, 13 predicted proteins | sample TA2MahCa65mmetaG_FD_148642 | JGI IMG/M metagenome (GOLD analysis project Ga0194120, IMG submission 148642) | Freshwater microbial communities from Lake Tanganyika, Tanzania - TA2015019 Mahale Deep Cast 65m | ecosystem: Environmental > Aquatic > Freshwater > Lake | place: Tanzania: Lake...
CTCGGCCCGCAGCAGGTGCAGGTGGCGCGCGCCACGCGCACCGGCGGCGCCGCAGCCGTCTCGGGCGTGGCCGCCAACGGCTACGTCGTGGCCCGGCGCCAGGCCGCCCTGTCCACCGACATCCAGGGCCGGCTGGTCGAGCTGCGCGTGGAGGAGGGCGACCGCGTGGCCGAGGGCGACGTCATCGCGCGCCTCGACACGCGCGAGCTGGAGGCCGCCCGGGTGCGCGTGACGGCCGACCTGCAGTCCGCGCGCGCCGAGGCCGAGTGGGCGCGGCTGGACTTCGAGCGCAAGGCGCCGCTGCTGGGCAGCGGCGACGTGAGCGCGTCCGAGGTGGACCGGGCGCGCATCGAGCGCGACCGCACGGCCTCGCAGGTGGCCTCGCTCGAGTCGGCCCTGGCCGAGATCGAGGTGCAGGTCGCCAAGTCCTCGGTCTACGCGCCCTTCGCGGGCGTCATCACCGCCAAGAACGCCGAGGTCGGCGAGGTCGTGTCCAGCCTCTCGGCCGGCGCCAACGCCGTGGGCTCGGTGGCCACGCTGGTGGACTTCGAGACGCTCGAGGTGCAGGTCGAGCTGGCCCAGACCTCGCTGCGCGCCGCGCGCGAGGGCGCGCCGGTGCTGATCTACCTGGACGCGTTCCCCGACGACGCCTTCCGCGGCCGCGTGCGCCAGATCTGGCCCACGGCCGACCGCCAGAAGGCCACGGTCGAGCTGCGCGCCGAGTTCCTCGAGCGCGACGGGCGCATCCTGCCCGAGATGGGCGTGCGCGTGATCTTCACCGCCGACGAGGAGGCCCAGCCGCCCGAGCCGCGCGTGCAGGCGCCCGAGCGCGCCGTGCGGCGCGATGCCGACGGGCCCGCGGCCTTCGTGCTCGAGCAGGGGCGCGTGCGGCGCGTGGCGCTGGAGCTGGGCGCGGCCGAGCGCGGCAGCGTGCGGGTGCTGTCGGGGCTGCAGGGCGGCGAGACGCTGGTGCTGGACCCGCCCGCGTCGCTGGCCGACGGTGACGAGGTCCGGATTGTGGAGGACGGGACGTGAGGCGCTGGACCCTGCTGCTGCTGGCCGGCTGCGCGGCCGCCGGCCCCGCCGAGGTGCACGTGCCGGCGACCGGCGCGCTGGGGCCATACTCGTCGGCCGTCTCCGGCGGCGGCCTGCTGTTCCTGTCCGGCAAGATTGCCGCCGCCGACGCGCGCCGCGGCGAGTTCGCGGCCGAGGCCGAGGCGGCCCTCGACGCGGTCGCGGCGGACCTGCGCGGCGCCGGCCTGTCGCTGCTGGACGTGGTCGCGGTCACGGTGCACCTGACGGACATGGGCACGTACACCGCCTTCAACCAGGTCTACGAGCGGCGCATGCCCGAGCCCTGGCCCGCGCGCACCTGCGTGGCCGTGTCGGCGCTGCCGGGCGGCGCGCGCCTGGAGATCACCGTCGTGGCGCGAAGGCACTGAGGACGATGGCGGACGAGGCGATGATCCGGATGCGCACCGTGACCAAGCGCTACCAGCGCGGCGGCCAGGTGCTGACCGTGCTGGACCAACTCGACCTCGACGTGCCGCAGGGCGACTTCGTGGCCCTCATGGGCCCGTCGGGCTCGGGCAAGTCCACCATCCTCAACCTGGTGGGCGGGCTCGACCTGCCCGACGCGGGGCGCATCGACGTGGCCGGCGCGGACATCACGGCCATGTCCGAGGCGCAACTGCCAGCCTGGCGCGCGCGCCACGTGGGCTTCGTGTTCCAGGCCTTCAACCTGGTGCCGGTGCTGACGGCGCTGGAGAACGTGCTGCTGCCGCTGCAGCTCCAGCCGCTGTCGCGCGCGCAGCGCCGCCAGCAGGCCGAGTTCGCGCTGGAGATCGTGGGCCTCAAGGACCGCATGGACCACCGGCCCAAGCAGCTCTCGGGCGGGCAGGAGCAGCGCGTGGCCATCGCCCGCGCCATCGCCACCGACCCCGACCTGGTGCTGGCCGACGAGCCCACCGGCGACCTCGATCGCGAGAGCGCCAACGCCGTCATGGGCCTGCTGCGGCGCCTGAACGCCGAGCTGAAGAAGACGCTCGTGGTGGTGACGCACGATGCCGTGGCCGCCGAGCACGCGCGGCGCGTGCTGCACCTGGACAAGGGCGTGCTGGCGCGCGAGGAGCTCAACCCGTCGCCGGGGCAGGCGGCTCCCGCCGCGGGCCGCGCCGCGCGATGAAGGCGCCCTGGCTGCTGGTCGGCCGGCACCTGCGCGCCCACTGGCTGCGCACGGGGCTGACCTTCGGCTCGCTGTTCTTCGCGCTGTTCCTGTTCTGCCTGCTGGTCTCGCTGGTCACCACGCTGGACGACGCCATCCGGCAGTCGGCCGACGACCGCGTCATCGTGCAGAGCGCCGTGTCGCTGTTCGTGGACCTGCCGCTGGACTACCAGCCCAAGATCGAGGCCGTGCCGGGCATCGAGCGCGTCAGCAAGTTCCAGTGGTTCGGCGGCTTCTACCAGAGCCGCGAGGACTTCTTCGCGCAGTTCGGCGTGGACCACGACCGGCTGCTGGAGATGTACGGCGCCGAGATGGGCCTGCTGGATCCGGAAGGAACGGTCAGCGAGGCGGGCCGCGAGCTCGCGCAGGCCGGCCTGGACGCCGACCGGCGCGCCTGCATCATCGGCGAGGGCCTGGCGCGCCAGTACGGCTGGAAGGTGGGCAGCACCGTTCCGCTGCAGAGCGGCATCTTCCCCATGCGCGATGGCAGCGCCTGGGAATTCAACGTCGTCGGCGTCTACCGCCCGCTCAAGCGCAACTTCGACGACCGCACCATCTTCTTCCGCTACGACTTCCTGGACGAGACGCGCGAGGCGGGCCTGTGCGACGGGGGCCCGGGCGTGGGCGTGTACTCGGTCAACCTGGCCGAGGGCGCCGACGCCGGGCAGGTCATCGCCGGCATCGACCGCATCTTCGAGAACGGCCCGCAGAAGACCTTCACCGTGACCGAGGCCGCCTTCCAGCAGACCTTCATCTCGATGATGGGCAACGTGCCCTTCTTCGTGGGCACCATCGGCGGCGCGGTGGTGTTCGCGGTGGTGTTCTCGGTGGTCAACACCATGCTCATGTCCTCGCGCCAGCGCGCGCACGAGCTGGGCATCCTCAAGGCGCTGGGCTTCAGCGACGGCGCCGTGGGCACGCTGCTGATGGTCGAGTCGCTGCTGCTCTCGCTGCTGGGCGGCGGGCTGGGCGTGGGCTTCGCGTGGGTCAGCCAGGAGGGCATCCGCGTGGCCTCGGGCGCCTACCTCCCGACCTACGCGGTCAACCCGTCCACCGCCGGGTGGGGGCTGCTCATCGCGCTGGGCATCGGGCTGGTGGCCGGGCTGGGGCCCAGCGTGGCGGCGGCCCGCCTGCGGCCGGTGCAGGCGCTGCGGAGCGAGGGCTGATGGCGCTGCCGCTGGCCTACACCGTGCGCAACCTGGGCGTGCGCCGCGCCTCCGCCGCGCTGACGGCCATCGGCATCGCCATGACCGTGGCCGTGTTCGCCGGCGTGCTCTCGCTGCGCGCGGGCTTCGAGCAGTTGTACCGCCCGCGTGGCGACGTCACGGTGGCCATGTACCTGCGTCCCGGCGCGGCCTCGGAGGGCGAGTCGGCCATCCGCCGCGAGCAGGCCGACATCCTGCTCAAGGAGCGCCCGGAGATCGAGCGCGACGCCGGCGGCCGGCCGCTGGCGGCGGCCGAGGTCTTCCTGGCCGTCTACATGGAGAAGCGCGACGGCGGCCTGACCAACACGCCGCTGCGCGGCATCCAGCCCATGTCGCTGGAGCTGCAGGGCGAGCGGCTGAAGCTGGCCGAGGGCCGCTGGATGGAGTTCGGCGCGGACGAGGTGGTCGTCGGCCGCCCGCTGACCGAGCGCATGGCCGGCTGCCAGCTGGGCGAGGTGGTGACGCTCAACATGACTCCGTTCCGCGTGGTGGGCGTGTTCGAGCACGACGGCGCCGAGGGCGGCGAGATCTGGGGCGACGCCGAGCGCTTCATGGCGGCTCTCGACCGGCCCGTCTTCCAGCGCGTCGTGGCGCGCGTGCGTCCGGACACGGACTTCGCGGCGCTGAAGGCCGAGCTCGAGCACGACACGCGCATCCCCTCCGAGGTCATGTCCGAGCCCGAGTACCTGGCCGCCCAGACGCAGGCCACGGGCGGCATGCTCGAGTTCCTGGCCGGGCTGCTGACGGTCATCATGGGCGCGGCCGCCATCCTGGGCTCGATCAACACGATGATGGCCTCCGTGGCCGCGCGCACGCACGAGATCGGCGTGCTGCGTGCCATCGGCTACCCGCGCCTGTCCATCTTCCTCACCTTCCTGCTGGAGTCGGCGCTCATGGGCCTGCTGGGGGGCGCCCTGGGCCTGCTCATCGCGTTGCCCTTCGACGGCCTCGAGACCGGCATGGCCAACTTCCAGACCTTCACCGACGTGTCCTTCGCCTTCCGGCTCACGCCGCTGCTGGCGCTGAAGTCCTTCGGGCTGGCCTTCCTCCTCGGGCTTGTCGGTGGCACGCTGCCCGCGCTGCGGGCGGCTTCGCTCAAGCCTGTCGAGGCCTTCCGCCAGCTCTGAGCCCCTGCATGTGTTCTCGCGGCTCCCGCCGACTCGCGCCCCGTGACGCCGTGGTGGCGGCTGTGCTGCTCCTCGCGACGATGGCCTGCGAGTCGTCCGGCGCCGGGTCCGCGCCGGCGCCGACTGCGGCCGGCGCGCTTGCGGCGCCGCCCGCTGACGCGCCGCGGGCGGTGCACGCGCCGCTCGAGCCCTTCCAGGACGGGGAGGCGCTGGCCGAGGTCATCGTGCCGCGCGAGTGGCTGGTCATCCCGTCCATCGACGGCCGCGGCCGCCGGCCCTTCCGCCCCGACGCGGTGCTGGCGCGCTACCTGGTCGAGGCCGGCTCGCCGCTCCCCGGGGCGGGCGACGAGCTGCGCGGCGAGCTGGGCAACGCCGCCTGGCTGTCGACGACCGCCGGGGACGACGGCGCGCTGGACCTGTCCCCGCTGCACGGCGCGCCGCTGGGCTGGGCCTGGTGCCAGGTGTGGAGCGAGGCGCCGCGCGTCATGCTGGCCGAGGCGCGCGGCGCGGGCTCGGTCTTCGTCAACGGCGCACCGGTGCCGGGCGACCTGTACGCGCTGGGCACGCCGGGCCTGCCCGTGGCGCTGCGCAGCGGGCGCAACGACCTCTTCGTGACCGGCGCGCGCGGCGGCGTCAGCCTGCGGCTGATCGCGCCGCCGGGCCTGCTGTACGCCACCGCCGCCGACGCCACCTGCCCCGACCTGCTGGACGGCGAGCGTCCCGCGCCCGGCGCGTCGGCGGCGGTGCTGGTGATCAACGCCTCGCTGGACGAGGTGCCGCAGCTCTCGCTCGAGAGCGGCGGCCCGCTGCCGGACGGCACGCCCACGCCCTTCGCGCGCGTGGCGCCGCCGACGCGGCTGTCGCTGCCGCCGCTGGGCGTGCTCAAGGTGCCCGTGCCGCTGGTGTGGGAGGCCGAGGCCGCGCCGCCGTCGGGCCCGGGCGAGCTGTTCCTGCCGGTGCGCGTGGGCGGGCACCCGGTGGGGGACCCGCCGCCGCTGCTGCTGCCGCTGGCGGTGCACGCCGCCGACGTGGCGCGGCGCGTGACCTACGTCTCGGCCGTGGACCGCAGCGTGCAGGAGTTCGCGCTGGCCGGACCGCAGGGCGCGGCGGGGCCCGAACGCCCGGGCCTGGTGCTCACGCTGCACGGCGCGGGGGCGGGCGCCATGGGCCACCTCGCGGCCTACTCGCGCAAGCCCGACTTCTGGCTGTGCGCGCCCACCAACCGGCGCAACTTCGGCTTCGACTGGCAGGACTGGGGCCGGCGCGACGCCTACGACGCGCTGTCCATCGCGCTGTCCCTGAGCGGCGCCGATCCGGCGCGCGTCATGCTGACCGGTCATTCGATGGGCGGCCACGGCGCCTGGTTCCTGGCGGCCAACGACCCCGACCGCTTCGCGGCCCTTGCGCCGTCGGCCGGCTGGCGCAGCTTCGACACCTACGGCAGCCGGCCCTCGGGCGCGCTGGGCGACCTGTGGCGCGGCGCCGACGGCGCCTCGGACGTGCCCGCGCTGGCCGCCAACCTGGCGCAGCAGCCGGTGTACATCCTGCACGGCGAGGCCGACGACACCGTGCCCGCCAGCGAGGCGCGCGCGATGGAGCAGGCGCTGGTCGCGGCCGGCGGAGCGCCGCGGGCGCACTACCAGGCGGGCGCGGGCCACTGGTGGGACGGGGACGCCGCGCCGGGCACCGACTGCGTGGACTGGCCCGGCATCTTCGAGCACTTCCGCGGCGCGCGCCGCGCGGTCGAGCCGGACGTGATCGACTGGACCTCGGCCGATCCGTCCGTGGACGCGCGCCACCACTGGGTCGTGGCGCTGCAGCCGCTGCGCTACGGCGAGAGCCTGCACGTGGCCGGCGAGCGGCGCGCCGCGGACGACGAGATCGTGCTGGCCACGCGCAACGTGCGGCGCATGGCGCTGGTCTGGCGGCAGGGCCGCCCGCCCGCGCGGCTGGTGCTCGACGGCCAGGAGATTCCGCGCGCCGCGTGGACCGGCCCGCCCGCGCGGCACGGCCAGCTCCTGTTCGAGGGCGGCGCCTGGCGCGCGCTGCCCGACCCCGGCCCGCCCCCGGACGAGAAGACGCCCGAGCGCAGCGGCCCCTTCAAGCGCGCCTTCGACAACGGCTTCCTGCTGGTCTACGGCACCGGCGGCGACCGCGTCGAGAACCCGGCGCTGCTGGCGCGCGCACGCGCCGACGCGGCCGAGTGGTGGTACCGCGGCAACGGCCACGCGCCGGTGCTGGCCGACCGCGAGTTCCTGGCGCTGTCCGGCACGCCCGAGTTCGCCGGGCGCAACGTGATCCTGTACGGCAACGCCGACACCAACGCCGCGTGGGGCCCCGTGCTGGGTCCCGACTGCCCCATCAAGGCGCGCCGCGGCTTCGTGCGCGCCGGCGAGCGGCGCTTTCCCGGCGCGGACGTGGCCGCGGTCTTCGTCTGGCCGCGCGCCGGCGACTCGCGCGCGCTGGTCGGCGTTTTCGCCGACGCCGGCGCGTTGGGCACCTGGGTGCTGGACTCGCTGCTGCCGTTCACCTCGGGCGTGGGCTACGCGGACTGGGCCGTGATCGACGCGAGCGTGCTGCGCCTGGGCGACGGCGGCGTGCTGGCGGCGGGCTGGTTCGACGCGCAGTGGCGGATTGTGGAGGGCCACAGCGGGCAATTGAGGTGAGGCGGGCGCGGGACCTGCGCTCCGCCGCCGCCCGATGGCAGGATGCGCGCGCCGAGCCGGCCAGGTCGGTCCGCAGCCGGCAGGGCTGGCCGTCGAGAGCGACGGTCACGGCCTGCACCTTGCCCAGGTCGAGCATGACCTCCGCCCAGCTCTCGGCGACGGCGCGCTCCTCTAGGCGCCGCAGCAGGTCCACCTCGAGCCGCAGCGCGAGGAGGCTGGCCACGATGTGGCCGATCGAGGTGTCGTCGTGCTGGTGGCAGATCGCGCGCACGGCCAGCGTGGACTTTTCCTCGCTGAAGGCGCGCTCGACGTGCCACAGGTTCTTGCATGCCACGGCGACCTCGGCCGCGGGCAGTTGCGTGTTGGTGGTCAGGACCAACATCCATCGAGCCGCGCGTCGCGCTTGACGGTCTGCGCGCATCGAAGCCTCGCCGACGTGCCGGCGGGGACGATGAGGCGGTCCCGCTGCCGGGGCGCGCCGGCGGCCGCGCCGCCCCGAGCCGGCCGTCACCCTTGGGCCGACCTGCTGCGCCGGGTCTTCGGCCTGGACGTGCTGCGCTGCCCGAGCTGCGGCGGCTGGCGGCGGATCGTGGCGGCGATCACGCAGGGCGCGGCGATCCGGGCCGTCCTGGAGTCGCTGGGCCTGCCCGCGCAGGCGCCGGCGGGAGCGTTGGCGCGGGGTCCGCCGGATCTGTCGTACGGCGAGCCTCCGGGGGCCGCGGCGCGGGAGCGCGGGCTGGGGGCTTGTCTGTCCGATTCCCCCGGGCATCGCGACGTCGTCGAGCACGCGTGCCGGAACATGGCGCGAAGGGCACGGGGTATCGTCGAACCCAAGGCGATGCGATTCGGAACGGTGCTCGACCGGAGCACCCAGCGCATCGAGCGGCAGTGCCATCACCGGGTGCTGGCGGGCAGCCTTGCCATGCAGGCTCACGGAGCGTCCCGCACGACCCAGGGCCTCGACCTGATCGTGGACGCTGCGGCGCGAGGGGACCTGCTGGCCTTCATGGGATCGCTCGGCGACGCGACCCTGCAGGCCTCTGCAGGGTGATCGGACCATCTTCACGCGGACGGCTCTTTCGGCCGAGTCGAGTTCATCGATGTCGATCGAGAGACAGCGGATCGGATCTTTCCGGCGGCCGCGACTCTCGCATGGGAGGGTCGCAGCCTGCCCGTGACATCAGCCGAGCATCTCGGCGCGGTGAAAGTGCACGCCATGAAGAACGTTCCATCCAGCACGTTCGGGGATCCGGCCGACATCCAGCACCTCATGCGGCGAGCCGTTCGTGCGGCGCCGCGACGAGCGCCGCTGATCTCCAGTCGCTCAGCCCCCGACCACCCCGACAGCCTCGCGCACATCCTGCGGGACGGGAATGCTGCCGCCCTCCGGCCCGGTGAACACCATCACGGTCAGCGCCTCGCACAGCGCCGGCTCGACGGCCCGGCCGTCGTGCACGCCCCGCATGCGCTGGCGGAAGGTGACGCTCGTGCGGCCGAGGCGCTCCACCCGCGTCTCCAGCGCGATCTCGTCGTCCTGGTGCAGCGGCGCGCGGAAGTCCACCTCCGTGCGCGCCACGACCATCCACTCCTTGCGGTCGGCGAAGCCGTCGTAGCTGAAGCCCAGCGACTGCAGCCACTCCAGCCGCGCCTGCTCGAACCAGCTCACGTACACGCCGTTGTTGAGGTGGCGGTAGCTGTCCATCTCGTAGCTGCGGGCGCGGAAGCGGGAGACATGGACGTGGGACACGGGCGCGCAGGATACCGGAGCGGGCCGCGCACGAGCAGCCCGCGCGGAGGCCCCCTGCGGAAGCGGCGCTAGGTCGAGTTTTCGGCGAAGTCCGTGGTCCCCGAAGTGCCGCTCGAGCCGCTGGACGAGCTGTCCTGTCCGGTGTGCGGCCGGGTGATGCGGGTGGTGCGCCGCAGCGGGGTGTCCGTAAACACGTGCGCGCAGCACGGCGTGTGGCCGGATGCCGGCGGGCTCGACCGGCTGCTGGAGGGAACCCGCGCCCGCACCCGGCGCGTCACGCTGGCGCGCACCCAGGCGCTGGCGCGCGAGGCCGCCTGGGGCGGCCGCTGGGCGCTGGCGCAGCTCGTGGACGGACTGGTGAAGCAGCGGCGGCGCGCGGCGCGTGAGGCCTTGCGAGCCGGGCGCCGCTGGGCCCCGCGCTTGGCCAGCACCGCTCCCGTGCCGTAGAGTCCCCGCCTCCGCGCCCCGCGGCGCGGCCCTCCCCGGAGCCCCCCGTTGAAGTTCTCGCCCACGGCCCTGCCCGGCGTGCTTGTCGTCGAGCCCGTCGTGCACCGTGACGCGCGCGGCTTCTTCCTCGAGACCTTCCACGCGCAGAAGTTCCGCGAGGGCGGCATCGACGCGGCCTTCGTGCAGGACAACCACTCGGCCAGCCAGCGCGGCACGCTGCGCGGCCTGCACGCCCAGTGGCGCCGGCCGCAGGGCAAGCTCGTGCGCGTGCTCTTCGGCGAGATCTTCGACGTGGCCGTGGACGCGCGCCGCGGATCGCCCACCTTCGGCAGGTGGGTGGGCGTCAACCTGTCCCACGACAACTTCCGCCAGCTCTGGGTGCCGGCCGGCTTCCTGCACGGCTTCTGCGTGCTCTCCGAGCGCGCCGAGGTCGAGTACAAGTGCACCGAACTCTACGACCCGGGCGGCGAGCTGGGCGTGGCCTGGAACGACCCGGACATCGGCATCAAGTGGCCCATCGCCGAGCCGGCGCTTTCGGCCAAGGACGCCGCGGCGCCGCGGCTGGCCGACGTGGGGGAGCGGCTGATGGCGTACGGCGGCTGAGGCTCGGCGTCCGGCGGCCCCGCGCGGGAGCCGCGGCCAGCCCGCGTCAGTCCTTCTTGCCCACCAGCTTGAGCGCCTGCTGCAGCTCGGCCGGCGGGGCGCGCTTGCTCAGCACCATGGTGGCGCCGGCGTCGAGCACCTTCTTCAGCAACTCGGGCGACTCCTCCATCGTGACCACCACGATGGGCTGGGTGAAGCCGGCCTTGCGCAGCTTCTGGATCAGCTGCAGCCCGGAGACGTCGCACATGTGCAGGTCGGTGAACAGCATGTCGATCGTGTTGCGGTCCAGCAGCATGGCGGCCTCGACCGCGCTGCTGGCCTGCAGGATCTCGAGGCCCGGCTGCTTGGTGGCCTGCAGGACGCCGGTGACCAGCATCCTGCCCAGCGAGTTGTCGTCGACGACCAGGATCCTGGACATGCGGGCTCCATGGCGCTCCCTCTGGGTGGCATGCGCCGGGCTCCCTCATCGACCGGTGTGCGAGGAGGGCTTGAACCGACCAGCGGAACCCCGGAAAGGACCGAAGGTCAGGCAGCCGACCCGCCCGATCGTTCCTTGCGCGACGACCCTCAGGCCCGCGGCGGGCGGGGGCGGCCCAGCAGGTACTGCACCGGCCAGGGGTGCTCGTAGAGCCCGGCGGCTCCGGCGGCGTCCAGGGTGAGGTAGGGCCGCGCGAGGTGCGCGCGCGCCAGGGCGCACAGGTCGGCGCGGCCGGCGGCCAGGATGGTGTTGACGTGGTCCACGCCCTGGATCGCGCCCACGGCCATGACGGCCAGGCCCGTCTCGTGGCGGATGCGGTCGGCGAAGGGCACCTGGTACATGCGGCCGTAGTCGGGGTGGCTCTCGGGCACGTTGCCGGCGCTGCTGACGTCGATCAGGTCGCAGCCGTGCGCCTGCAGCGCGCGCGCGACCTCGACCGTCTCGTCCAGCGTCTGGCCGCCGTCGTCGTCCAGCCAGTCGGTCGCGGAGACGCGCACGGCCAGCGGGCGCTCGGCGGGCCACGCGGCGCGCACGGCCTGCAGGACCTCGAGCGGGAAGCGCAGGCGGTTCTGCAGGCTGCCGCCCCAGCCGTCGGTGCGGCGGTTGGAGAGCGGCGAGAGGAAGCTGCTCAGCAGGTAGCCGTGCGCCATGTGCAGCTCGAGCAGGTCGAAGCCGGCCGACAGCGCGCGGCGCGTGGCGGCCACGAAGTCGTCGCGCGCCTTGTCCAGGTCGCGGCGCGACATCTCGCGCGGCGCGGGCCAGCCCGGGCCGAAGGGCGTGGCCGAGGGACCGAGCGCCTGCCAGGCGCTCTTGTCACGCAGCGGGGCGTCGCCCTCCCAGGGCAGGCTGCAGGAGGCCTTGCGCCCGGCGTGCGCGAGCTGCAGGCCGAGCTTCGCGCCGCTGTGCGCGTGCACGAAGTCGACGATGCGCTTCCAGGCGGCCTGCTGCGCATCGTTCCACAGGCCGGTGCAGCCGAGGGTGATGCGGCCCTCGGGCGAGACGTCGGTCATCTCGGTCATGACCAGGCCGGCGCCGCCGATGGCGCGCGACCCCAGGTGCACCAGGTGCCAGTCGCCCGGCACGCCGTCCACGGCGGAGTACTGGCACATGGGGCTGACCACGATGCGATTGGAGAGCTGCAGGCCGCGCAGGCGGAAGGGCGCGAAGGCCGGCGGCGGGCCGGCCGGGGCGCCGGGCGGGCCGGCCACGGGGCGCGCGGCGCCGGGCGGCGCGTGGCGCTCCCAGGCCTCGTCGAAGAAGCGCCGCGCGGCGCGCGCCACCAGGCCCGGGTCGCGCAGGGCGAGGTTGTCCCAGGTGATGCGCTTGCTGCGCGTCATCAGGTTGAAGGTGAAGGTCAGCGGATCCTGCTTCAGGTAGCGGGCCGAGTTCTCGAACCACTCCAGCGAGGTCTGCGCCGCGCGCTGGGTGCGCACGGTGTCGGGCTTGCGCGCGGCCTCGTAGGCGGCCAGCACGGCCGGCACGTCCGCGCCCTGCGGCGCGCGGCCGGCGCGCGCGGCGTGCTCGCGGAAGGCGCCGGCCAGCGCGATGGCGTCCTCCATGGCCAGCTTGGTGCCCGAGCCGATGGAGAAGTGCGCCGTGTGCGCGGCGTCGCCCATGAGCACCACGTTGCGGTGGTGCCAGCGCTCGTTGCGCACGGTGGGGAAGCTGCGCCAGACGGACCTGTTGGCCAGCAGGCGGTGGCCGGCCAGCTCGTCGGCGAAGAGCCGCTCGCAGAAGGCGAGGGTCTGCTCCTCGTCCGCCGTGTCCAGGCCCGCGCGGCGCCAGACGAGCTCGTGGCACTCGACGATCCAGGTCGAGAGCCCCTCCTCGAACGGGTAGGCGTGCACCTGGAACAGCCCGTGCGGCGTGTCCTTGAAGTGGAAGGTGAAGGCCTTGAGCGGAAGCGTCGTGCCCAGCCAGCAGAAGCGGCAGGTGCGCCAGTCCAGCGTCGGGCGGAAGTGGTCCTCGAACTGCTTGCGCAGCACGCTGTTGAGGCCGTCGGCCGCCAGCACCAGGTCGTGGCCGGGCACGTCGGCCAGCGAGGCGATCTCGCGCCCGAACACCAGGCGCACGTCCAGCGCGCGGCAGCGCTCGTGGAAGATGTTCAGCAGGCGCTTGCGCGACAGGCCGCAGAAGCCGTGGCCGGTGCTGGTGACGCACGCACCGCCGACGTGCGTCTCGATGTCCGACCAGTAGGCGAACTGCCGGCGGATCTCGGCGTAGCTGGCGGCGTCGGCCTGCTCGAAGTGGCCCAGCGTCTCGTCGCTGAAGACCACGCCCCAGCCGAAGGTGTCGTCCGGGCGGTTGCGCTCGTAGACCGTGATGTCCGCGTCGGGGAAGGCCTGCTTGAAGAGGATCGAGAAGTAGAGGCCGGCCGGGCCTCCGCCGACGCTGGCGATGCGCATGCGCTGGACGTGCTCCGGGGGGCGGGGGAAGCGCGGCGATTGTAGGCCACGGCTCGAGGAAGCTGGAGGGCGACGCGGCGGTTCCCGGCGGCGCGCCCGTCGCGCGCCGCGTCACGCCGCCCGGTAGTTGTCCTGCATGCGGTACCGGCCCGCCACCGCCCGGAACGCCAGCGCCGAGGCGAAGGCGAAGGCCGCGAAGAAGAACATCTGGAAGGCGATCACGCCCAGCCCCGTGCCGGCGATGGCCTGCTCGACGGCCTCGTTCTTGACCGCCGCGTTCACCATCAGCACCCACAGGTTGCCGACGGTGACCGCAAGGGACCAGAAGCTCATGATGACGCCCTTCATCGCGGCGGGCGCCTGGCTGTACGCGAACTCGAGGCCGGTGGCGGAGACCAGCACCTCGCCCGCGGTGAGCAGCACGTAGGGCACGACCTGCCAGACGATGCTGAAGCCGTGGCCCGCGTCGAGCAGCAGCTGCATGGCGCCGACCACGATCCACGACGCGCCCGCCAGCGCGATGCCGCAGGCCATCTTGGCCAGCTGGCTGGGCTCGCGTCCGCGCCGGCGCAGCGCCGGCCAGAGCAGCAGGTTGTTGAAGGGGATCAGCAGCATGACCAGCGCGGGATTCAGCGCCTGCATCTGGGCCGGGCTGAACCACGCGGGCTTGGTCATCAGGTCGGCCTGGAACACCCAGGTGGAGGCCTTCTGGTCGAACAGCGACCAGAAGGGCGTGACCAGCGCAAAGATGACCAGCACGCGCAGCACCGAGCGCACGCCGTCCACGGCCTCGTCAGGGTGAGGGCCGCGCGCGCGCTCGAGCTGCATCCACGCTCCCGCGCCCACGCCGGCGAGCAACAGCACCAGCGCGGTGCACAGGCCGATGACGACGCTCCAGCCCAGCACGGGGATCATGGCGATGGAGCCCAGGGCCAGCACGATGCTCGCCTGCGCCAGCCGCAGGCCCGGCCGCCACGTTCCCGGCGCCAGCAGCGCCGTCCGCACCACGCGCGAGAAGGCGTGCGCGTCGGGCGGCGCCGAGGGCACCCGCACGTAGCGCCCGCGCCCGGCCCAGAAGCAGATCGTGGCGATGGCCATGAGGATGCCGGGCACACCGAAGGCCACCGACGCCGGCGGCAGGCCCCACCACGCCGCCGGCCCCCAGCCCTCCAGCAGCTTGGGCATGACCAGCGACGCGAAGAACGAGCCGAAGTTGATGATCCAGTAGAAGGCGTCGAAGGCCAGCCGGGCCAGGTGCTTGTTGGACTGGTCGAACTGGTCGCCCATGAACGTGGAGACCAGCGGCTTGATCCCGCCCGAGCCCAGCGCGATGAGGAACAGGCCGAAGTAGAAGCCCGCCGGCCGGTCCTCGAAGGCCGCGAGGCACGCGTGGCCCGCGCAGTAGATCAGCGAGACCCACAGGATGGTGTGGTACTTGCCGAAGAAGCGGTCCGAGAGCCAGCCGCCCAGCAGCGGGAAGAAGTACACGCCGGCCACGAAGACGTGGAAGATCTCCTTGGCCTCGCTCTGCGCCTCGGCCGTGGCCAGGTGCGCGAAGAACGTGGAGGCCAGGAAGACCGACAGGATGTTGCGCATCCCGTAGAACGAGAAGCGCTCGCAGCCCTCGTTGGCGATGATGAACGGGATCTGCCGCGGCATGCGGGCGGGCGGGGGCGTGCTCATGGGGGGCAGAGGTTAACCGGCGGACGGCCCGCCGTCGGTGGCCCGCATTTGCCCGTTGCAGCGCCCTGCGACTAGACTGCGCCGAGCCCTCTCCCCGTCAGCGCAGGTGCGGTTTCATGCCACGTTCCCTTCGTCGCCTGGCGCTGGGACTGGTGTTCGCGCTCCCCGTGACCCTGGCCCTGGGCGAGGTCGCGGCCAGGCTGGCGGACCGGCTGCTGCACCGCGACAGCTCGCTCGAGCCTCCGCCCGACGTGTCGCGGTCGCTCATGGTGCCGCATCCCTACGTGGGCTACATCCCGCGCCCGAACCTGGATGCCAGCCGGCCCGGATCCGACCTGGTGTTCACGCAGAACTCGCTGGGCTTCCGCGGGCCCGATGTGGTCATGCCCAAGCCGCCCGGGACCTACCGCGTGGCGTGCCTCGGCGGCTCGACGACCCAGGGCCTCGACACCGAGGACGACAGCCAGACCTGGCCGGCGCGCCTGCAATTCCACCTGCAGGAACAGATCCCTGCGGACTCGCCCTACCAGCGCGTCGAGGTCATCAATGCCGGCGCGGCCTCGTACACGTCGATGGAATCGTTCATCAACCTCAAGACGCGGCTCCTGCCGCTGGACCTCGACCTGGTGGTGGACTACGACTCGGTCAACGACACCCAGGTCGTCATGCGCGCAGGCTTCAAGCCGGACTACACGCACGTGCGGCGCGCCTGGACGCCGCTGCCCGAGCCGTCGCTGCTGGACCGCTGGCTCGGCTGGAGCCACCTGTACGGCACGCTCTTCGTCCCGGAGGAACGGCGGCAGCCCCGGCGCGTCCGCGAGTGCATCTTCGTGGAGGACTACCACGAGATTCCGCTGGTGCGCTTCGAGGAGATGGGGCCCGGCTTCGAGACGTTCTACTGGACCATGCGCGACATCGTGGGGGTGGCGCGCGTCCATGGCGTGCCCGTGATGCTGTGCACCTTCGCGTACCCGAAGGTCGGCAAGTTCGCCACGCCCGAGGGCGCGTCGCAGGACATCTTCAAGTCCGTGATCCAGCGGCTCAACGCGATCATCCGCGTGGTGGCGGACCAGGACCTGGCGCTGCTGGTGGACCTCGAGCAGACCGGGCCGAGCATGAGCTTGCAGTTCGTCGACGTGATCCATCCCAACGCCGAAGGCCACGACCTCATCGCCCGCCAGGTCGCGGCCAGGCTGCTGGAGAGCGGCCTGCTCACGCGTCCGCGCCGCGCGGGCCCGCTGCCGGACGTGCTGCGCGCCGCCGGCCCGG
>Ga0194120_10006894_pt1 | contig 15829 bp, 19 predicted proteins | sample TA2MahCa65mmetaG_FD_148642 | JGI IMG/M metagenome (GOLD analysis project Ga0194120, IMG submission 148642) | Freshwater microbial communities from Lake Tanganyika, Tanzania - TA2015019 Mahale Deep Cast 65m | ecosystem: Environmental > Aquatic > Freshwater > Lake | place: Tanzania: Lake...
CGCGCGCCCCGCGTTGCCGACCGGCGACAAGGCGTGCTACGCCGCGCGCACAGACGAATTTGGGTAGTGCCTCAGTTTCACGGCCTCCCCCTTCGACAAGCTCAGGGTGAGGCGGATATTCAAGGCCTCATGCCGAGCCTGTCGAAGCATGAGGACCGAATCGAGGCACTACCCGAATTTGGCAATACGGATGGGTGGCCGAGCGGTTTAAGGCACCGGTCTTGAAAACCTGAAAAGGGCATCCCTCCTCGTCCTTTCAACTCCCAGAGAGCCTTGTTTTGCTCGATATCAAACGCGCATTTGCTACCTCCAATCCCGCCTCACACCTTCTTATCCCAGAGAGTTGGGTTACAAATCGGGTTACAGGTCCTGAAAGATTAACACCCCTTTGAGCGGGATTAGTATGGAGTGAGAACAATTAGGTTCCTGGAGGAAGTAGCGGTCGCCCTTCTCCAGCCGACTTGTCAGGTAATATTCGCGCAGCTTGGGTCCAGAGAAGCCGTCGATGGGCTCGTCTTCGCCCACGGCGCGAGCTAGCGCCTCGATTAATAGCGTCAAGGTCGTCAGCCGCTGCTGACCGTCGATGACAAGCAGCGGGGGGCAACCGATTTCTTGCACTGGCCCCTCGCTCGCCGATCGCTGGTCGACCATCTCGCTCGACTTGGGGCAGAATAGCGGGCAATTTCGTCGCCCCGGACGCAGTTGTCGTTGTCAAGGGCAGATGGTAGAAAGACCAATTGAAGGCGCGACTATGCGCCAGGGCACCAGGGGCAGCGTTCCGTCTGACGCCGTTGGACCGTAACGATATCGAGAAGACGGATGCGGGGGATGGCGATGCGGCGGTACCTCAGTCTAGCGGGCTTCCTATTCGCTTTTTGGCTGGCTCTATCAGGACATTACACGCCGGTGCTGGTCGCAGCCGGCGCGGCAAGTGCTGTGATCTGCGTCCTCGCGGCGATCCGAATGCGGGTCGCCGACCCGGAAGGACACCCGATCGAGCTTTTTTGGGGAACGATTACCTATTTTCCCTGGCTGATCCGTGAGATCGCCAAATCGGCATGGGGCGTGACTAAGATTGTTTTGCACCCGAGCCTTCCGATCTCGCCCACTTTAACCGTTGTTCGGGCGAGTCAGAAAACCACGGTCGGAGTGGCGACTTACGCGAACTCGATCACTCTTACGCCCGGCACGATCACTGTCGGAGTAAGCGGCAAAAATCTCACCGTCCATGCCCTGGTGCGGGACGGCGCGCTCGATCTTGAAAGCGGCGGAATGGACCGCCGTGTGAGCCAGTTCGAGGGGAGCGTGTGATGTTTGCCACAGCGGCAGCAGCCATTCTGGTCGCTCTTGCCTTGGCGGTTACGCGCGCTATCAAGGGGCCAACGGTCTTCGATCGCGTGCTCGCCGGTAATTCGGTCGGCACGCTCGCAATCATGTTGCTCGCGGTCGTCGGTTTTTTGACTGGCCGCCCCGAATTCCTTGATATCGGGCTCACCTACGGTTTGCTTAACCTCATCGGCACCCTGGCGGTGCTGAAGTTCTTCCGTCACGGCGATCTTGCTTACGATGTCGACGAGGAGGCCAGATCATGATGCTGGCCGTTGAGGTGGCGAGTTGGGTGCTTATTCTGCTCGGATCGTTCTTCACGATTGTGGGAGCGGTTGGGCTTGTGCGCATGCCCGACATTTTCACGCGCATACATGCGGCGAGCGTCACTGATACGCTTGGTGTCGGATTCCTAATCCTCGGCATGTGTCTGCAGGCAGGGTTCGGTTTGGTGACGCTGAAGCTCTTGTTTCTCCTCGCCCTGTTTTTCTTCACTGGCCCGGTCGTGGCGCACGCGCTCGCGCAAGCATGCCTGCACGAGAAGATCAAACCAGTGCTGGCTGAAGACCGCAGAGGCCACGATCGACCTCGGCAAAGCAATGAGGACGATGGGAGGCAACCATAGAAGCTATCGTTAACATGGTGCTTCTGACTCTGCTCGCCGTGGTCACGGTCGCGATCGTGCGCCAACGGAGCCTGTTCGGCGTCGTTATCTTGGCCGGCATATACAGCTTTCTTATGGCCAGCGTGCTAATCGTGCTCGACGCCGTGGATGTGGCGATGACCGAGGCGTCCGTCGGCGCTGGCGTGTCGACGGTGATCCTTCTCGCCACTCTGCATCTGATCAAGACGACCGAGATGAGGTCGGTTCGGCGTCATGTACTGCCGTTGTTCGTCTCTGCCGTCACGGGTGCGGTCCTCGTCTGGGGCACGCTCGTTCTGCCGCCGTTCGGCACGGCCGACGCCGTCATTCACAAACATGTTGTGCCCCGCTACATCGCCGACACCATCAAGGAGACAAATGTCCCGAACGTGGTGACCGCGGTGCTGGCCGACTACCGTGGCTACGACACGCTCGGCGAGACAACGGTGATCTTCACGGCCGGCATTGGCGTGATGCTGCTCTTGCGCGGCGCACGCCGGAGGGGCCGCACCGATCGGGAAAAGGTATCGCCATGAGCCTAGATTTGATCCTCCGCGTCGGCACCAAGCTCATTCTGCCGTTCATTCTGCTATTCGCCCTGTATGTTCAGTTCCACGGCGATTTCGGCCCAGGCGGCGGTTTTCAGGCCGGCGTCATCACGGCAGGCATGGTGATTTTGCTCGCGATTACGTTCGGTCTCAAGGCGGCGCAGCGCGTAGCACCGCGATCGCTAGTCGAGCGGATGATCCCGCTCGGTGCGCTGATCTTCGCCGGAACCGGCGTTGTGGGACTGGTTATGGGGAAGAACTATCTCGACTATTCCGTCTTTTCCCGCGACCCTGCCCATGGGCACGAGCTCGGAATATTCCTGGTCGAAGCCGGGGTTTTGATCACGGTAGCAGGTACCATGACCGCCTTGTTCTATGCCTTCGTCGAACGGGGCCGCTGATGTCGATGCTGATGAGCTTGATCGAACACTACAATTACGTGATCACCATCTTCTTGATGATGACCGGCCTCTACATCGTGGTTGCGCGCGGCAACATGGTAAAAAAGCTCGTCGGTCTATCGATCTTCCAGACCTCGGTCTACCTCCTTTACATTGAACCTGGAAAAATCATCGGCGGCACCGCTCCTATTATTGATCCGGCGTTCACTGTCTACTCGAATCCTCTCCCTCACGTTCTGATCCTGACCGCCATTGTCGTCGGCGTAGCGACTCTCGCGCTCGGCCTCGCACTGGTCGTCCGCATCAATGAGGCTTACGGCACCGTCGAGGAGGATGAAATCTTCGAGCGGGACCGCAACACATGAATGCGGTTTTGCCACACCTTCCAGCCTTGCAAGTTGTCATCCCGCTCCTTGGAGCGTTGCTCGCGGGGTTCCTGCGCCGCGGCGGGGTGGCATTCGCGCTCGCGCTGGCGGTGAGTTGGATCATGCCCTTCATCTCCGGTGCGATGCTGTGGCAGACATTGTTGACTGGCCCGATCTCGTACCACCTCGGCGGCTGGGAGCCACCGTGGGGAATCGAATACCGGGTCGATGTGCTGAACGGCTTTGTGCTTGTCTTGGTGTCAATAGTTGGCGCCGTGATTATGCCATTTGCGCGACGCTCGGTCGCGTTCGAGATCGAGGAGGGCCGGCAGGCATGGTTCTATTGCATGTACCTGCTCTGTCTCACCGGGCTGCTCGGTATCACGGTGACGGGCGATGTGTTCAACGCCTTCGTTTTTCTGGAGATCTCGTCGCTATCATCCTACGTGCTGATCGCGCTGGGTCCAGACCGGCGGGCGCTGCTGTCCGCGTTCCAGTACCTGATCATGGGTACCATCGGCGCCACTTTCTACGTCATCGGCGTCGGCTTGCTCTATCTTCTCACTGGCAGTCTGAACATGGTCGATATTGCCGCGCGTCTCGACTCGGCATGGCCGGAATACTCGCGCGCCATCGTGGCGGCCCTGGCCTTCGTGACCGTAGGCGTTAGCCTCAAGCTCGCTCTATTTCCACTGCACGCCTGGCTACCAAACGGCTACGCCTATGCGCCGTCGTGGGCAACCGTATTTCTCTCGGCCACGGCGACCAAGGTCGCTATCTATCTGTTGATACGCTTCTATTTCTCGATCTTTGGCGTCGCAATCGATGTCGACACCCTGCCGATCAGCGAAATCATTATCGCTCTTTCGGTTGCCGCCATGTTCATTGCCTCGCTCATTGCTGTGTTCGAGGAGAATTTGAAACGCATGTTGGCTTATTCTTCGGTCGCACAGATCGGCTACATCACGCTCGGCATCGGGCTTGCCAATCAACCTGGCCTGACCGGGGGTCTTGTTCACATCGTCAATCATGCGCTGATGAAAGCGGCGCTGTTCCTTGCGATCGGCGCGATCTTCTACCGCGCCCGAACGGTGCGGCTGACCGAGCTCGCCGGCATCGGCCGCAAGATGCCGCTCACGATGGCGGCGTTCACGATTGCCGGCTTCGGCTTGATCGGGGCGCCGGGTACTTCCGGCTTCATCTCGAAATGGTATCTGGCCATCGGCGCGATCGACAAGGACTGGTGGGTTCTGGTTTTCCTGATCATGGCGAGCTCGCTGATCGCGCTCGTCTATGTGGGTCGCGTGCTCGAAGTCGTCTGGCTGCGCAAGCCCACGCCGGAGGTTGCGCGCGCCAGCGATCCTCCGCCGTCCATGCTGTTGCCGGTTCTCGCGCTGGCCTCCGCCACGATCTATCTCGGCTTCGACACCGAATGGACCGTGGGCGTCGCGGGCAATGCCGTCGAGGCCCTGCTCGGAGGCTTGCGATGACGGCGATCGCCTCACCCGAGCGGCTTGTGCTCGTGGCTGTGCTCGTGCCGTTCGTCGGTGCGCTGGTCATTCCGGCTTTTCACAAGCGTCCGAACCTGCGTGAGACCGTGACGCTCACAACGGCGGGGCTGCTGTGCGCTGTCGTGTTCAGTCTGCTCGGGCCGGTGATCGACGGCGCTCGGCCGGAAGCGAACGTCTTCGCCATAGCGCCCGGCCTCGCCGTTGCGCTCAAGGTCGAACCGCTTGGCATGCTGTTCGCCCTCGTCGCCTCCACGCTCTGGGTGGTCAATTCGATCTACTCCATCGGCTACATGCGGGGTAACGATGAGCCGCGGCAGACCGGATTCTATGTGTGCTTCGCCCTTGCGTTGACGAGCACGATAGGCGTCGCGTTCGCCGGGAACCTGTTCACGCTGTTCCTGTTCTATGAAGCGCTAACGCTGGTGACATACCCGCTTGTAACCCACAAGGGCAACACGGAGGCGATCCGGGCCGGCCGCCTCTATCTGGTGCTGCTGCTCGGCACCTCGCTGGTGCTGTTTCTGCCGGCGATCGTCGCGACCTGGGTGCTGGCCGGAACGCTGAATTTTGCACCCGGCGGAATCCTGGCCGGCAAGACGAGCCCGGCGATCCTCGGCGTGTTGCTGGCGCTGTTCGTGTTCGGCATCGGCAAGGCCGCCCTGATCCCAGTGCATTTCTGGCTGCCGGCGGCGATGGTGGCGCCAACCCCGGTGAGCGCGCTGCTGCACGCCGTGGCCGTGGTGAAGGCTGGCGTCTTCGCGGTCACTAAAGTGGTTGTCTACGTCTTCGGCCTCGATACCCTCAGGCAGGCTGGTGCCAACGAATGGCTGGTCTTCGTCGCCTCCATGAGTCTGCTGCTGGCGTCGCTCATCGCCCTGTCGTGCGACAACTTGAAGGCGCGGCTCGCTTACTCGACCGTTAGCCAGCTTGCCTATGTCGTGCTCGGCGCCGCGATAGCCACGACCACGAGCATCTTGGGCGCAGGCCTGCAGATCGCGGTACACGCGGTGGCGAAGATCACCCTATTCTTCTGCGCGGGTGCCATCTACACGGCCCACCATCTCACCGAGGTCAGTCAGTTGAACGGAATCGGCCGGAAAATGCCAATCACCATGCTGGCGTTTCTGGCGGCCTCGCTCAGCATCATCGGCGTTCCCCCGTTGGGTGGCTGGAACAAGTGGACGCTCGCGCTCGGCGCAGCCGACGCCGGGCAGATGATAGCACTCGGTGCAATCATGTTGAGCTCGCTGTTGAGCGTCGGCTATCTCTTGCCGATAGTGGCACGCGGCTTCTTCCCATCCGCTCTGGAGGGAGAAAGCAGCAAAGGCACGCGCATCAAGGAGGCGCCACTTGCTTGCGTGATCGCGCTCGGTTGCACAGCGCTTCTCACCGTCGCTCTGTTCTTTTCTGTAGGCCGCGTCGAACAATTGCTTCTAGGACTCTAGACAAAGAGTTAAACCCATGATCAACCGACCCGATCCGCATGAAGAAACCTACTGGCTGGACGATCCGCGCAACGTCAATCGGCTGGTGTATGGCTTCTACGTCGTTTGCGGGCTGTTGCTCGCCATCGACGTTTTTGTTCCCAAGCACAGCCCGTTCGTAATCGAGCACACTTTCGCCTTCTATGGCGTGTTCGGCTTTGTTGCCTGCGTTGCGCTGGTTTTGATTGCCAAGGAATTGCGCCGGATACTCATGCGCCCCGAGGACCATTATGATCGTTGAACTGTCTCCGGGCCTGATCTTGATTTGTGGCGGGCTGCTCGCACCGTTGCTGCCCACGCGGCTCCGACCATGGCTCATGATCGTGCTGCCGTTTGTGGCGTTCGCGCATATCCTGGCTTTGCCGCACGGCGAGTTCGGTCGCGTGCAGGTCATGGGTCTTTCGCTCATCACGTTGCGCGTCGACGGTCTCAGCCTACTGTTCGGCTACATCTTCCTGATCGCGGCGTTTCTGGGCGGCCTGTACGCGCTGCACGTGCGCGACACCGCCCAGCACTCCGCTGCGCTGATCTATGCTGGGAGCGCGCTTGGCGCGGTATTCGCCGGCGACCTCGTGACCTTATTCTTCTTCTGGGAGGGCATAGCGGCGGCCTCGGTATTCCTGATCTGGGCGGCGAGGACCGAGCATGCCTATCGCGCCGGCATGCGCTATATCGTCATGCAGATCGGCTCCGGCGTGCTGCTCCTGACCGGCATCCTGATTCACTATTGGCACACCGGTTCGCTCAACTTCGGTGTCATCGGTCTGGCTTCGCCCGCAGGCCTTTTGATCCTGGTCGCCTTCGGAATCAAGTGCGCGTTCCCGCTGCTGCACACCTGGTTGCCCGACTCTTACCCGGAGGCGACCGCATCTGGCACGGTGCTGCTGTCGTCCTTCACCACCAAGGTCGCGGTCTATGCGCTGGCCCGCAGCTACGCCGGCACCGACATCCTGGTGCCGATTGGCGCAGTCATGACCGCGTTTCCGATATTCTATGCCGTGATCGAAAACGATCTGCGGCGCGTGCTGGCCTATAGCCTGAATAACCAACTTGGGTTCATGGTGGTTGGGATCGGCATCGGAACCGAGCTCGCGCTGAACGGAGCGGCCGCTCATGCCTTCGCCCACATTCTCTACAAGGGGTTGCTGTTCATGTCGATGGGCGCCGTGCTGTTTAGAGTCGGGACCGTCAAGGGCTCCGAGCTCGGTGGACTGTACAAGTCGATGCCCTACACGACAGGATTCTGCCTCGTCGGCGCCGCATCAATCTCCGCGTTTCCGCTATTCAGCGGATTCGTAACCAAGTCCATGGTCATCTCGGCAGCCATGGAGGGCGGATATTTCTGGACTTGGCTCGTGCTGTTGTTCGCCAGCGCCGGCGTGTTCCACCATGCCGGAATCAAGATCCCATATTTTGCCTTCTTTGCCCACGATTCGAGAAAGCGCTGCAAGGAAGCACCCGCGCACATGCTGGTCGCGATGGCGATTGCAGCGGTGCTGTGCATTGGAATCGGGAGCTTCCCATCGCTGCTCTATTCCGTTCTACCGTTCAACTCCACGTATGATCCATATAGCCTCGACCACGTTGTGGCGCAGGTTCAATTGCTATTCCTCTCCGCACTCGCATTCACGCTGCTGGTGCGGAGCGGAATCTACCCGCCCGAACTACGCTCGACCAATCTTGATTTCGACTGGTTCTACCGCAAACCTGGGCGCGGGCTTGCGGTTGCAATCGGGCGCATCGCCGATGACGCGTGGCGCGGCCTCACCGCAATCGGCGCGTGGACCGCGCACAGGGCGCTTGGCCTGATCGAGCAAGCGCACGGCCCCGGCGGTATTCTCGCCCGCACCTGGCGAACCGGCGCCATGGCGTTTTGGGCTACCATGATGCTAGCGGCCTATCTAGTCCTCTCGTATCTACGATCATGAATCCGAGGCTTCAAAAGATCAGGATGCAGATCGAAAACCTGCTTTATCCGGAACTGCGTCCTTACGGACGCAGTGATCGCGATCGCCTCCTGCAGAAGGCCTCCGAGACGCCGTTTGATTTTATCGAATGGGTGGGCATACTCGCTGCGCTTGTCCTCGTCGTCAGCTTGACGCGCTACGGCGTGGCTGATCTGGATTTGGCGGATCGCACCGCTGTCGCGTTGGTCAACTTCCTTGTTTCAATTCCGTTGCTTGGCGTTACTGCCGGGCCATTCCTGGTGCGACGAAAGAGACGCGGGTTGCGCTTGCAATTGCGCTGAGCACGTAGCCTCACGGTGATCCGTGATTGGTACGGCGTGTTGAATGCGGTGCCGCATGACGCTTCCTTAGATACTCAGAGAGGAGCCCAGCGAGACCAACAAGGAATGGAAGAACCAACAAGAAGGCAAATGACGGGTCAAGAGAAAGCAACCAATGAACCAATTCCTCTATGGCTTTTCCAACTTCGGTGGCTAACGATTTCATCGCGGTTATCATCTTGGTTGACCTGACCTTCCCCCCTGCATAGGCCCACTCAGAGGGTGAGCGTTTCAGTAGCATGGTTTCGGTGCTGTCGGCGAGTGGGCGGGGCGCGAAGCCCTCCGGCAAGCGCGGCGCCCCGCCGCGAGCCGCATACTGGACCGGCGTCAGGTAGCCCAGCGAACTGTGCGGCCGGCGGGTGTTGTAGTGGATTCGCCAGGCCTCGATGATCCGCCTGGCCTCGGGCAGGCTTCTGAACCACGTGTCGTTGAGGCATTCGTCGCGAAACTTCCCGATCAGGCTTTCGGCGAAGGGGTTCTGGATCGGCTTGCCCGGATCGATGATCGGAGCCTGACGCCCGTCCGCTGCGACCACAGGAACATAGCCTTGCTGGTGAACTCGGGCCCGTTGTCCGAGACGATCTCCTCCGGCAGTCCATGCCGGACGGCCAGTTCGTCCAGCAACCGGGTGATCCGTTCGCCCGAGATCGAGAACTCGGGCAGGATCGCCGGGCTTTCCTTGGTGCAGCCGTCCACGATCAGCTATTCAAACCTTGCCAGCGTCCGGGCTATCGCATCATGGGTGATTGCGTCTGCCAACGCGATATCGCGCATCAGTCGGTCATAGGTCCGCCAATGCATACCCTTCGTTCGTGGCGGAATGCGTTGCCAGCCTAGTTCACCACCAAGCCTTGATCGAATGCGATTAGCCTTCCTTTGGGCCCGATCGCTTTCGCGCTCCCGTTGGGAAGGATATGAAAGCCCATGGCATGATCGACATAGGAATCGCCCTATCCCATAGAGGAACAACACCCGGCGGTTACAAGAAGGGCAATGGATGAATGGGCGCCGGCCGCCAAACCTGCATTCCTCCCAGGAAATCCGGACCTGCTCATAATGGTCGGCCCACTCCCCTCCTCCGCTCCGGCTGCGGTAAATCAAGGTAACGCCGTCATCGGTGGGGCAGACATTGGCACCCCCGATGGTCTCCCCTTTTCGGGTCCACGTTATCGTACCACGGCAGCCGGGTGAGAGCGCTTCAGATTTACTGAGGTTTTTAGCGTCCAGCCTAAATCCCGCTGCCGTTGTCCCCTTCCCCGTTCGATTCCACCCGCCTGAACCAAATCCACCCATTTGTCGAAATTCCCTACAAAATTGGCCACTCGAAGGGTTGGAAGGGGTAATAAGGGTTGTTTCCAACTGAAGGTGATTTTGATCACCAATTTTTGATTCTAATTGGAACAAACTATTGCCGGACGGATTTACCCCTTTTTACCCCTTCAACCCCTTCGGGGGCGGCCAGAATTATGGCGCGGTGGGCAAACAGCTGCACTTCACTGAAAGGCTATTCGGCAGCATGACGACGTGCTTCCTGCTCCCGTTCTACGAACCACTTGGCCGAGGACTTAGATCTTGTACTTTGCTCCGCCTTCTGAAGGCGATAGCCACCGAGCCACTGGTTGATAAATTTTTGCAGGAGGGTGGCAAACGATTTCGAATTTAATCGACCGAACGGCACCAAATCAGAAATCGCATCATGTAGGCCATGCTTTCGGGCCTCAGTCCAAGTGTTGTCGCAATCCTCTAGGATTTGCTTTAGCTGAACTGGGGTATTCCCATATACGTTAAACCACGTCTCAAGCAGCACTTCGCGGCCGGCCTTTTGCGGGTCCTCGGCTTTATTGCGTTCGAAGAGTTGCGCGGGATCAGGTGCGCCAGCCCAAATTAATGGCTCGCGCACCTGGCGGTCCCAATCTTGAAACCGAGTAGGCTCGTTGGCCACGCGTTTACGTTTTTCTTGACAACTCAATTGATGGCGGCGGTAGCCAGCCAAAATCATCAGAGCATGGTAGAAAAATTCTTTTCGATGCTCCAGGCACCACGACTCAAGGTCATCCCGCGAATATGATCGGCGGTCTGGGTTTTCACAATTTGCGTCCAAATAGATTGAAATTGTGCGAGTATTAAAGTCGCCGACAGGTTGGATGTTGTTCCCGGTAAAGCACCAGACGACGTTTGTCGGGGCCTCACCTTCTCGGTTTTCCCCAAGGATGCGCCGGCGGTACTTTTCAGCCGTACACGCTTTTGCCAGTTCGTCGCTCTCGATCCGCCCTCCTTCCGGCAGATTGTCGAACAACACAATCGGCAGGCCCTCCATCAGGATCGCCAGCAGGTGCTTGCCCATTTCTTCATCGTTAGACGGCCACGACGTGACCGGCAATCCAACGCCATGAACCAAATAATTCACGAGCCGTACCAAAGCCGTTTTTCCAGTCGATTGGACGGGAGCAGAAGTCGCGAACATTGGCGCCCCTTCGCATCCCGTCATCATACGTCGCTGAATAGCTGTTAGCATCATGGCAACAGCGCCTGTGCGATCAAGCTCAGAGGCAAAAGGAAAATCAGCCAGAACCTTTTCGCACATCCAGCGAAACGATGTTGCGGCCATTTGTTGGGTGATGACTTCCGGAAGAACAGCAACAAGGGCTTTCGGGACACGAATATAAAATCCCGTGTTGGGGTCGAAGCCGTCCCCCTCGACCAAACTGCCATCGTCTTTGACGGCTGGGTGCTCGATGATACCGACAAGAGCTGGGGCGCGTTTAAAACTGGCCTCAAGCATCGTATGGACCAACTTTGGGGGTGCCGCTATTTCAGTAAGCAAGCCATTTCCCCCCTCCTTCAAAAAGGCGCAGGACTCCATCGCTCGGATTCCGAGTTCGTGTTGCTGATACCGGCTGATCCGAAGCCCAAGCGAATTATCCGCTCCATCGGCAGCATTTTCGCGCATCACTTCTCGGACAGAAGTCGGCCGTTTTTCACAAACGGTTACGAGTCCTTGAGTGTGCGTCAAAACGATGTCGTGTTTTTTGTCTGAAAATATCGCGGTCTCAACCTTGGGTAAAATCTCCGGCAAATTGGCGGAATCGTAAACGATGGGCACTCGCCCCCCAGATTTTATATCCTCAAGAATGCTGCCATTCGTCGCTTTTATGCGCTCGTGATCCCACTCTTCCTGGGCAGCCTTCAGCACGTCTTTGAGTAGCTGAAGGCCCTGCTTCGTTTGTTCCTGCACCCAATCCAGAATGCGGCGCCTTTGCGTTTCATCCATTTTTCTCAAAGCATCGGTCCAGCATTCGAGAATTTCTTCGCGCGTCATATCAGTCAACCGGCCAATCCACGCCTCAGTTATCCAGCGGCCTAACTCTTCGTCCGGCAGCACGTATTTGATGCGAACCCCATTATCAAAAAGAAACGGCGCAAAATCATCGTGCAGCCCCAAGATGCCGTTCCAAGAACTGGATTCCCTGAAGGTTGCCTGGCAGCGGAGTTTTTGATGATCACTTTTCCAAAATTCCATGAGCGTCATGGAGCCGATTTCGGTTTCGATGGTCGTATCCACTTTAAGAATGCGATCGTTGACGATCATGGCGGTTCTGGCGCGGACTTGAGAAATTTTCCCATCTCGTCCAAGCGCGCTCATTTGGCGAACTTCGAACCGAAGGCGATTACCAGTTTCTGCCGAAATACGATCAGCTTCTGCGCTATTCAGGTCGACTAAATCGCGAGTATCGAGCTTGAGCATGATCAGAGCACCTCAATCTGCGGAGAAGCCAATGAAAGACCCATCCCCACGAGAGTTGGAGCCCCCTCGTAAACAATCCTTTCTCGCGAAAACGTCGTTGGGTCGAAAATCGACCACTGTCGACGGCTTATGATTTTGTTTTTATCATCCGAAGAATAAAAGGGCCTCATAAACCCATACCCGGCGAGAAATGAGCGCTGCAGTAGCGTCGCCCCAAACCGCTCGAGATCGTTCCCGTCGTGAATCGGAACGTACCAATGCTGACCCGACGCGGACATTGGCTTACCGTCGACTAGGACACGTCCCGTTGAACTTGGCACCCTGACCTTTGGAACTTCGCTGAGCCCCGGGACCATGGAGCACATGGCTGTCCACCACTCGTCGTCAGTCATTTTTGCCATGTTTTCAGGCATTCCCTGCACTTCGTCACGGTCGAAAATCATCCAGTTGCTCGGTGCCATGTTTGTCTTCAGCCGAGCAATATGGCGCTGGCCATTGATGTCGTGCCAGCCGGCCAGCGCATCCATATCGTCGTCGTCGACCCCAATTTGTTGGGCAATAGTCGCTTTTGACGAAACGCAAAATTCAGGGCCGACAGCCAGGGGCTTATTCTCGTCGGGCTCCGTTCCAGGAAAAAATCCGCCTGGAATAATCACGGCATTGGCGTCTTTGGCAATTTTCAAGAGTAGTTTCGACAGAGCATCGCAATCTGGCACATTGACCGTCACAGCTTTCGCCTCGGATATCGGCGGTCCCGGATGCTTTTTCAGCTCTCCCGTTGCGCTACGCTGGATCAGCTTGTTCGCTCGCCCAGCTAGCTGAAGAACGGTGACACAGTTGCTCGTCATATCTTTATTCCTTCTGCCGATACCCTCGGCTAAAGCCTGCTATTAGCCGCCATCGATAAAACGTCCTGTGACCCTAATCACTCGGCTCATTTCGCGGCGCCGAATCCATTCCACACGTCCGTGCCATGATTTGCTCCATGGCCCGTATCGGGACTCGCAAGAGTCGCCCGACGCGAATGACGGGAATATCCCCCCGCCTCGCAGCTTCGTAGCTGGAATTCTTGGACAGCCCAAAATACCGCCTCCCGGCTTCAGGAACGGTCAATGTATACGGCTTGATTGTTTCCATGGTGACCTCGCTTCATAGGTTGCGAGGGTACTCATAGGTCTTGACCAAGATTAAATAAAGTTATATAAGGTTTAACGTAACTGAAGGGGCTATCTTGTGACTAAAAATATAAAAACAGTCCGTGCCAGGCGCGGACGCCCACAGACCAGAGTGGAGAAGCGGTCCCGCTTGATCGGATTCAAGGCAACCCCGTCCCTGGCATTCGCGCTGCAAAAGGTCAGCAAGCGGGATGGTTTAACGGTAAGTGCTTGGATTGAAGCAAGGCTCCAGGCCATTTGGTCGCTTGATGAGGGGAGTTTTTATCGGCTGATGGCTTATTGGTCCGTTGTCACTGCAGCAACGGTGGCGGCCGGGGATAGGCCTGAGCTCTGGTATCGCTACACGCCGCACGTCCCCTTCCCATCGGACCTTGACGACCCTGAATTTCGCACCAGAGCCATAATCCAAGTGCGAGCTGCCGTTGAGCAGGAACTCTCTCAGCACAAACGTTTACTCGAGCGCCGCGGCGAACCCGATCCGGCCATGGCTAGAGAATCCAAGGAAAAAGCCAAAGAAGAGGCCGAGCATCGTTACGCGGCACAGCGCTACAAAGAAATTATAAATCGCCGCGGAGAGAAGTTGAAAAAGGAGGGAACATGAAGGGCCATATCCAGGGACGCGGCGATGGGCGCTGGCTTCTCAAATGGGACGCACCGCGGGGCATCGATGGGAAGCGTAGGCAGCGTTACAAAACGTTCAAGGGAACTAAGCGTGAAGCGGAAAATGCCTTGGCCAAATGCATCGCAGAAACCGCCGGCGGCTTGGCGATCGAGCCGTCCAAGGTGACCCTAAAGGAATGCCTGAACCTTTGGCTTACAAACGCGGCTCAACCTCGGGTATCGCCAAAAACTTTTGAGAGATACACGGAATACTGCGAGAAGCATCTGAGCCCAAACCTTGGCGCAATAAAATTGGCCAAACTTAGGCCGATTGATATTCAGGAGTATGAGGCTACGGCTCTTAAAAGCGGCCGTTTAAATGGCAAAGGGGGGCTTTCGGCTCGAACCGTTCACCATCTGCATCGGGTGCTTTTCCAGGCGCTCAAGCAGGCTGTCCGATGGCAAATGATCATCCGCAATCCATGCGAGGCTGTAGATCCACCCAGGCCTCCCCGCCGAGAAGTCCCGCATTTGACCCAGGAAGACTTGGCCATCCTGCTAAAGGCCGCGCGCCCTTCTCATTTCTATCCGGCCATTTTACTGGCAGCTACGACAGGCTTGCGCCGAGGTGAAGTTTTGGCTCTGCGCTGGTCCGATGTGGATTTGGATGGGGCGTCCCTGGCCGTAAACCTGTCCCTGGAGGAAACCAGGAAGGATGGCATCAGGACAAAGGCTCCCAAGACAGCTAAAAGCCGCCGCACAATCAGCCTACCCGCTATCACGGTCGAAGAATTGCGACGCCACAAGGCTCAACAGGGCGAAGAGCGCCTGAAACTGGGGCTAGGACGCTCGGAAGATGTTCCGGTGTTCTCAGATCCCGCCGGAGAGCCAATTCGCCCTAGGGACCTGACCAAACAGTTCGGGCGGATTGTTAAGATGTCCAAGGTTCGCCGTATCAGCTTCCATGGCCTTCGTCATACCCACCTAACCCACCTCCTCCAGGCTGGGATCCACCCCAAGATCGCCAGTGAGCGGGCTGGGCATTCGAGCGTCTCGATCACCCTGGACGTTTACAGCCATGCCGTCCCCGGCCTACAAGCCGACGCGGCCCTAAAGGTCGACCAAGCCCTACGGGCCGCCCTAAAGGACTAAAACCGGAACGTCAGTGTACCAATCGGGTTGCAATCGGGTTACTTTCCACCCTCCTGGGGGATAGCCCAGTTCCTAAAACTCAGGATTTTCGCGGACGGATGGGTGGCCGAGCGGTTTAAGGCACCGGTCTTGAAAACCGGCAGACCTTTGCGGGTCTCGTGGGTTCGAATCCCACCCCATCCTCCATTTACAGGCATATTATCTTTATAAAACAATGGATTATAGACTCGGATGATGGCTCTGCCCATCCTTCTGCCCATCCGCGACACGCGCTTAAGGAGGGGCTGAAAAGCGGCCTCTGGCGACGGTGCAAGATCAGGTCTTGCACCGTCATTTTTGGCCGCCAGGGGGCATTCTTGGCCGCCAGGGGGCACGAAATGGGCCCGAATCGCTTTTTCAAACCCGCGTAGCCCCCTCCCGACCCGGTTGCGGCGGTGGTAGGGTTGCAACCGCCAATACAAATTAGGGGGCAACTATGGCGATGTACGCTTGGCCAGCAAACTTAGCGCCGAACGAAGCGAACTACGTTGCCTCTCTTGTGGATTGGCCAGCCATTATAGGTGTCGGCCCTACCATCAACGACTCGCTAATA
>Ga0194120_10006900_pt1 | contig 15819 bp, 14 predicted proteins | sample TA2MahCa65mmetaG_FD_148642 | JGI IMG/M metagenome (GOLD analysis project Ga0194120, IMG submission 148642) | Freshwater microbial communities from Lake Tanganyika, Tanzania - TA2015019 Mahale Deep Cast 65m | ecosystem: Environmental > Aquatic > Freshwater > Lake | place: Tanzania: Lake...
CTCGGCCAACCGCCGAGGGCGCTTTGCCATGCAGCGGGACTCCATTCCCGCATTGGATCAGCGCCTCAGAATCCCATCGCCCGCGCGAGCAGGATCCCCAGAAACAGGCTGAACGCCGCGACAAGAATTTGGTGCACTTTGCTGATGGAGTTTCCCTTGTCCATACCTGCCGAATATGCCATCCGCCACCAGGCCAAGCAAGTCAAATTCACAAGTTCACGCATGTTGGACACTCGGCGCAGTGCCGCCCTATAGTTAGGGACTTCGCATTCTTCCGAGCAGTAAGGACTCTACGAAAGCATGAGCCAGACACCGTTCCCGCTCCCTCAAGCCAGAGGATTTCTCAAAACGCAGCGAACTGACAACTGGTGGCTCACACCAGCGCTTGTCCTTGCAGGCCTCGGTGCATTCGTCATCTACAGCACATGGGCGGCCTTCCAAGGGCAGAACTTTTTTATTGGCGGCAAGGACCAGCCCGGCGTCCAGGTCTTACTGTCACCCTTTTACTCGCCGGTGCTGTGGGATCCCCCGGGCATTGAGTCAGGGCACGCATGGCTCGGATCGCTCCCGACCTGGTGGCCAGCTTGGCTCCTCTTTTCGCCTGCACTTCTCATCCTCCCATTCCCCGCTGGATTCCGATTCACGTGTTACTACTACCGAGGTGCGTATTACAAAGCGTTCTGGGGTGATCCGGCGAGCTGCGCCGTTGGCGAGCCTGCGTTCCGCGGGACGAATTACCGAGGCGAACAAAAGTTCCCGCTGATCTTCCAGAACATCCACCGCTACTTCTTGTACGTCGCCATCCTTTTCATTGGCCTGCTGGCCTGGGATGCTTGGCAGGCGCTCTGGCATTACAACGCAGATGGCACGCGAAGTCTCGGCCTGAGCGTTGGCACGATTGTGCTCATCCTCAACCCGACTTTCCTCGGCGCCTACACCTTCGGTTGCCATTGCCTGCGCCATCTCGTTGGTGGGAAGCATGACTGCCTCTCGTGCAGTCAAGCGCGTGTCTCCCGGTACCGCGCGGTCACTTGGCTGAACGAACGGCACCAACTGTTCGCCTGGATCAGCCTCTTCGGCGTGGCATTCGCAGACATTTATGTGCGACTCTGCGCGAGCGGCGTCTGGACAGACTGGAGAATCCTGTGAGCCTTCCCGACTCGTTCATTGTTCACGAACATGATGTCCTGGTCATCGGTGCGGGTGGCGCCGGCCTGCGCGCCGCGATCGAAGCCTCCGCAGCGGGCGTGAAGGTCGGCGTGATCTGCAAATCACTGCTTGGCAAGGCGCACACCGTGATGGCAGAAGGCGGCATGGCTGCAGCAATGGGCAATGTGGACGACCGCGACGGATGGGAAACGCATTTTGCCGACACGATGCGTGGCGGGCAGTACCTCAACAACCCGGTGATGGCAGAGCACCACGCGAAAGAGGCGCCCGACCGCGTGCGAGAACTGGAAGCGTGGGGCGCCGTGTTCGACCGAACGAAAGATGGCCGGATTCTGCAGCGCAACTTCGGTGGCCATCGCTACCCGCGGCTTGCGCATGTTGGTGATCGCACGGGCCTCGAGCTCATCCGCACGCTGCAAGACCATGGCATCCATCAAGGGATGGAAGTCTTTATGGAGATGACGGTCGTATCGCTCCTGAAGAGCGGCGGTCGTGTCAACGGCGCGCTTGGCTACGACCGAGAGCGCGGCCGCATGCATGTATGGAAGGCGAAAGCTGTCGTGCTTGCCACGGGCGGCATCGGCAAGGCGTTTCGCATCACAAGCAACAGCTGGGAAGGAACGGGCGACGGACATGCGCTCGCTTATCACGCGGGAGCGGAGCTGATGGACATGGAGTTCGTGCAGTTCCACCCGACGGGCATGGTGTGGCCGCCGAGCGTGCGCGGCCTGCTGGTGACCGAAGGCGTCCGCGGCGAGGGAGGTGTGCTCCGAAACAGCGAAGGCAAACGCTTCATGTTCGACGATGTACCGGACGCGTACAAGAACCAGGTCGCGAAGGACGAGGAGGAAGGCTGGCGCTATGTGTGCGGAGACAAGAACGCCAATCGTCCGCCGGAACTGCTCACACGCGACCATGTGGCGCGCTGCATCAACCGCGAGATCAAAGCCGGGCGCGGATCGCCCCATGGCGGCGTCTTCCTGGACATTGCGTGGATCAAGGAGAAACTCCCAAACGCAGGTGCGCACATCCAGCGCAAGCTGCCAAGCATGTACCACCAGTTCAAGCAGCTCGCCGGAGTGGACATCACGACCGAGCGCATGGAAGTCGGTCCGACCACCCACTATGTGATGGGCGGCGTGCTCGTGAACGGCGACACCCAAGAGTCCAGCGTGCCGGGGCTCTTTGCCGCCGGAGAAGTCGCCGCGGGTCTTCACGGCGCCAATCGGCTCGGGGGCAACTCGCTCTCCGACCTGATCGTCTTCGGCAAGCTTGCGGGCGAACATGCTGCCAAGTACGCCAAAGCAAACCGTGCGGTCGAGATTGACGCAGCCGAGGTCGCTGCGAAGACGGCAGCGCTCGAAGAACCCTTCGCGCGCCGAACGGGCGAAAACCCCTATGCCATCCAGTCCCAGCTGCAAGACTCCATGCAGGATCTTGTCGGCATCGTGCGCACGCACGATGAGATGGAGCGTGCCATTGGCATCATCGAGGACCTCAAGAAACGTGCGAAGAATGTTGCCGTCAGCGGTCACCGTGAATACAACCCGGGTTGGCACACCGCGATCGACCTTGGCTGTTTGCTCACAGTCTCTGAATCGATTGCACGCTCTGCGATCGATCGGAAAGAGAGCCGTGGCGCTCAATTCCGCGACGATTTCCCGAAAAAAGACGATGCGTGCAGCACATTCAATATGGTCTGCCGAAAGGCTGCGGACGGATCGATGGAAGTATCGCGCCGCCCGCTGCCGCCCATGCGGGCGGAACTGAAGGCCGTCATCGAGAAGATGAAGTGAACGAGATGAAGGAGAACAGCATGTCATCCCCCGCCGCTCGAAATGGAAACCACGAAGCCAGCCGCATGGTCGAGTTCCGCGTGTGGCGAGGAGATCGATCCGGCGGGGCATTTCAGACCTATTCCGTCCAAGTCACCCAAGGCATGGTGGTACTCGATTGCATTCATCGCATTCAGGCAGATCAGGCAAATGACCTCGCCGTGCGGTGGAACTGCAAGGCCGGGAAGTGTGGCTCGTGCTCTGCAGAGATCAACGGTCATCCGAAGCTGATGTGTATGACGCGAATGGATGCGCTTCCTGCGGATCGCCCTGTCACCGTCGAGCCGATGCGCTCGTTCCCCTCCATCCGTGATCTCGTGACGGATGTCAGTTGGAACTTCCGCATGAAGAGGCGAATCAAGCCCTTCAAGCCGCGCAAGCCGGATCACGCGGATGGCTCGTGGACCATGATGCAGGAGGACGTGGACAGAGTCCAAGAGTTCCGAAAGTGCATCGAGTGCTTCCTGTGCCAAGATGTCTGCCATGTGCTGCGAGATCACCACAAGCATGATGAGTTCATCGGCCCGCGCTTCCTGATGTACACGGCCGCGCTGGAAATGCATCCACTTGACACGGAGAATCGCATCGCCGACCTCAAGGAAGAGAACGGCATCGGGTATTGCAACATCACAAAGTGCTGCACAAAGGTTTGCCCCGAGCACATCGGCATCACCGATAACGCGATCATCCCCATGAAGGAACGTGTGGTGGATGAGTTCTACGATCCGCTCACCCGCCTCTTCCGCATCTTCAAGCCGCGCTGAGCTCAGGCGGCTTCCACGCCGATGCGGTAACCTCCTCAACTCCATGCGAGTCGGACGGCGCCAGATTGGTCAGATGCGATCGCTCTGCCGCATTTCCTTTGCCAGTGCGCTGTGCTGCACGCTCGTAGTCTTGGAAGGCTGCAAGGTCGGACCAAATTATGAAACACCTCAAGTGCTGCCCGCGGAGCAGTGGTCACGGCGCAGCGATGCGCCGTTAAGCGACGACACGCCGCAACTGCGCGAGTGGTGGCGAAACTTCAACGATCCAGTGCTCGATCAACTCATTGGACAGGCGGAGCAGTCCAACGCAAACTTAGAGGCGTCACTTGCCAAAGTGCGTGTTGCGCTCAGCACGCTCGGTGTCAGTGAGAGCCAGTTCTGGCCGAACATCTCCGTCGGCGGGCTGTACGAGCGCAACAAGACGAATGTCGCCCTGCTCGCTGCACAGGGGGTGGAGACTTCTCCCTACGACCTGTGGCAAGCGGGTGCGGTCATGGCATCGTGGGAGATCGATGTCTGGGGTCGTGTGGCGCGAATGGTGGAGTCTTCGAAGGCGGAACTCGAGTCCAACATCGAAGATTTGCGGGCCGTACTCATTACGGTCCGTGCAGAGGTCGGTACTGGCTACATGGTGGTGCGGACACTGCAGCAGCAAATCGCGATCCTGAAGGCAGGCATCGCGAATGTCAAGATCACGCTCGATGTAGCCCAGCGCCGACTGACTGCCGGCACAAATACGGCGCTCGATGTGGCGCAAGTAGAAGTGGAACTCGATTCACTGGAGGCGATGCTTCCCGATTTGCAAGGCGACCTCGATTCCGCAATTTTTTTGGTCGCTGAACTCTGCGGCAGCGCACCCGCGCCGATCAAATCGCTGCTCGATGCCCCTGCACCGCTGCCGAAAATGGACGAGAGGATCGGCATGGGCATTCCCGCCGATCTCCTGCGGCGCAGGCCTGATGTTCGTGCAAGCGAGCGGACTGCGGCGGCGGCCGTTGCCATGGTCGGCGCCAACGAAGCCCTCAATCTCCCGATCTTCTCCATCAACGGCAACCTCTATCTCGCTGCAAACCAGTTCTCTGGGCTCGGCAATGCGTCCAATATTTCCTACGGCTTCGGTCCGCAGATCAGTTGGCTTGTCTTCTCGGGCGGCTATGTGACTTCGATGATCTCCCAGAGCCGCGCACAAGCGCAGGTGGCGCTTGCGTCCTATCGCGCCACCGTACTGGGTGCTGTACGAGATGCGGAAACGAGCGCCAGCATGCTCGTGTACTCCAAGCAGGCCGCTGACCGCGCGGCCGAGGCGGTCAGGAGCGCTGAACTGGCGTTCGATCTCGCCCAGAAACAGTTGAACGCAGGGACGATCGACATCGATCGTTTCATCAACATTCAAGACAAACTGCTGCGAGTACAGCGGCTGTTGGTCGACGCGGAGGGCTCCGTCGCACAACACGTCGTCTCGCTCTACCGCGCTCTCGGTGGAGGCTGGGACGAGGGTGCCGTGAACGAGTCCGCACTTCGGTCTGCGGATATGGCATCCACGACCGCAATACCACAGTGATCACGCACATCATGCAAAGTCCTCTGCTCGTTCATCTGCATCATCGCCTGCCCCTCGTACTGCTGTGTTGCACGGCAGTCGTCGCATGCACGAAAAGGCCTGAAACCGCACCACCGGAACCGCCTGTACTGCCCGTGACCACCACCACCGTCACGCGACAGAACATCCCGCTGCAAGCCACCTACCCCGGCATCGTGTACTCGCCCCGCAATATTCAACTCAATGCCCGCGTCGAGGGATTCCTCCTTCCGCAAGTCAAGGCGGACGGTGCGATCGTCAAAACCGACGATGTGATCTACCGCATCGACCCGCGCCAATACGAGGCAGCCGTACTCGCTGCCCAAGGCAGTCTTGCACAAGCCATCGCCAACCGTGACTACGCCGCGATCGACCAGAAACGCAATGAGCCGCTCGTGGGCGTGAACGCCATCAGTCAACTCTCCTACGACCAGATCGTCGCCCAGCTGACGGCAGCGGAGGGCCAAGTCCTCACCGCGAAGGCAAACCTGGTTCAAGCAGAACTCAATCTTTCCTTTTGCACCGTGACAGCACCCTTCGCAGGGATGATCGGTGCCAGCGAACAGTTCGAGGGGGATGTTGTTGGCCAAGTGAATTCCACGGAACTGAACTCGCTGGTGCAACTTGATCCCCTGTGGGCGCAGTTCAGCCCCGCGTCCACCGAGTGGCCGAAGTATCAGGACCTGTTGGCCAAGGGACCGCTCTCCGTCAGTCTCACGTACGACGGCGATGCGTCGCTCAAGACGACGGGGCAAATCATCTTCAGCGACAATCAAATCCCGACGAGCACGAGCACGCTCATGCTTCGTGCGCAGTTCACAAACCCGACGATGCTGTTCCGTCCAGGCGCCTATGTGAAGGTGGAGGTCATCCTCGGCACGCTCGAGAACGCCCTCGTGGTACCGGAGCGCGCAGTGTTCGCCCGCGAAGCAGACACCTATATCTGGCGCGTCAAGAGCGACAACACAGTGGAGTCGGTGCTCGTGGCCCTGCAGCGTGAGTACAACGGAATGCTCGCGATCACCGGATCGATCGCCGAGGGTGATCGCATCGTGGTCGATGGAATCCAGCGCATGAAGCTTGGCGCACGCGTGGAGGACACGACAACGAAGCCCGAGCAGCCCGAACCCGTGCCCCAGAAAACCCCGTAACAACACCGGCTTCGCACGATGGTCCGATTTTTCATTCACAGACCGATCTTTGCAAGCGTGATCGCCATCATCACGGCGCTCGCCGGTGGCGTCGCCATGGTGGTGCTCCCGATCGCGCAGTTCCCAACCATCGTGCCGCCCACCGTGCAGATTGCTGCGACCTACAACGGCGCGGATGCGCTCACCGTTGCGACTACGGTGACCATGCCAATCGAAAACTCAGTGAACGGCACCGAGGGGATGATTTATATCTCTTCGAACAGCACCAATCTGGGCAATTCCACCATCACCGCGACATTCGAAGTGGGATATGACCTGAATACGGCAGCCTCGGATGTGTTGAACCGAGTCCAGACCGCCACGGCAGAGCTCCCGCAGCAGGTGCAGCAGCTTGGCATCACGATCACGAAGCAGTCCACCAACCTGACTGTTGTGGTATCGCTCGAGTCACCGGATGGTTCGTACGACAGCGTGTTCCTGTCCAACTACGCCAACATCATTGTCGAACCGGTGCTCGAGCGTGTGGATGGTGTCGGGCAGATCACGATCTTTGGTCTGCTTCAGTACTCCATGCGCGTGTGGCTGGATCCAGATCGCATGACGGCGATGGGTATCTCGCCACAGGATGTGGTACTTGCCGTGCAAGACCAAAACCAACAGGCAACCATCGGCAGCGTGGGCGCAGCCCCCGTCACAGGTGCGCCATCCTTCCAGCTGACGATGTTCACCACGGGTCGTCTCACGAAGGTGGATGAGTTCGAGAACATCATCGTTCGAACGGGACCAAGTGGTGCGGTTGTCCGACTGAAGGACGTCGGGCGCGCGGAGCTCGGCGCATTCCAGTACAGCAGCACCTCGAAGCTGAATGGAAAGGCCACTGGCACCATCGGCATCTATCAGCTTCCGACCGCCAATGCCTACAACGTCGTGGAGGACGTCAAGAAGCAGATGGAGCGCATCGCGCCACTCTTTCCCCCTGGCGTCAAGTGGCAGGTCACCTACGACAGCACCGCCTTCGTCTCCGCATCGATCCACGATCTCATCAAGACCCTGGTCGAGGCGGGCATCCTCGTGCTTGCAGTCATTTTCATATTCCTGCAAAGCTGGCGCGCCACACTCATCCCAATGATCGCAATCCCGGTGTCGATCGTTGGCACATTCGCGATCATGCTTGCCGCCGGATTCTCGATCAACACGCTCACACTGCTTGGACTCGTCCTTGCGATCGGACTTGTGGTGGACGACTCCATCATCGTTGTCGAGAACGTCTATCGCCAACTCGAACTCGGCGCGCCAAACGGCGTCGTTGCAGCCGAGCGTGCGATGGAGGAGGTGGCGGGGCCAATCGTTGCCACCAGTTCCGTGCTGCTTGCGGTCTTCATCCCAGCCGCACTCATGCCCGGCATCACCGGACAGCTGTACAACCAATTCGCACTCACGATCGCATTCAGCGTCGGACTGAGCATGGTGAACTCGCTGACGCTCTCGCCTGCGCTGTGCGCACTCTTTCTCCAGAAGCCACACGAAACGACCTTTGCACCATTTGTGCTGTTCAATCGCGGCTTCGACTGGTCCACCCATCGCTACTCGGCATTGGTGCGCTTCCTGGCACACCGCTGGTGGATCATGATCATCACCTTTTTGGTCGGTGTGTTCGCTGTCGACCACCTGCTCTCCCGAACGCCGACGGCATTCATCCCCAATGAAGATCAGGGCTACTTCTACGTTGGCGTCTCCCTCCCATCCGGTGCAAGTCTTGCCCGGACCGAGGCGGTCGGTGCAAAAGTACTGTCGATCTTGCGACAAGAGTCCTCCGTCGTTGATGTCATCGAGATCAACGGATTCAACTTCCTCACAAGCGTGCCCACGACAAACGCGGGCTTCATCATTGCGGTTCTCAAGCCATGGGATGAACGCGATCCAATCACGGAGAACGCAGGTGCAATCATTCGGAGGCTCTTCCCAAAGATCCGAGCGATCCCAGAGGGGACTGCCCTGCCGTTCCCCCCACCGCCTATCCCGGGACTCGGGACGGTCGCAGGATGGCAGTTGCAACTCGAAGATGTCAACGGCCAAGGCTTCAATGTCCTCTCCGGGGCGGCGCTGGACTTCCTTGATGCGCTTTCCAAGCGACCAGAGGTGATGAACGTCAGCACGCCCTTCCAGGCACAGGTGCCTGTTGTCCGCATCGAGATCGACCGTACGAAGGCACTCCAACTCGGCGTCGACATGAGTGATGTCTTCAGCGCCATGGGGCAGACGCTCGGGCAGTCGTTCGTCAACAACTTCAACGAATTCAATCAGGTTTACAACGTGATGGTCCAGGCGGATGCGCCGAATCGCATGCGTCTTGGGCAGGTTTTCAAACTCTTCGTGCGAAACAAGCAGGGCGATATGGTCCCGCTTCAAACTTTCATCAACTATTCCTTCGACGTAGGCACCGACAATGCCACTCGTTACAACCTCTACAACACAGTTCAGGTGAACGGTGCAACCGGATCTGGCTACGGTTCGAGTGATGCGATCCGAGCGGTCGAGGAGGTTGCCGCCGCCACGCTGCCGTCCGGGATCACCTTCGAGTGGACGGGCACCACGTATCAGGAAATCGAAGCAGGCTCGTACGCCCCATACGTGTTTGCGGCGGCAATTGTGGCGGTCTTCCTGCTGCTCGCTGCGCTCTACGAGAGCTGGGTACTGCCATTCAATGTGCTGCTCGCCGTCACCTTTGCGGTGCTCGGCGCACTCATCTGCATGCACCTCCGCGGGCGAAACCTCGATGTGTACGCGCAGATCGGCATGGTCATGCTTGTTGGACTCGCCGCGAAGAACGGCATCCTCATCGTGGAGTTTGCCAAGATGCGCTACGACAGCGGCGAAGAGATCATCGATGCCGCGGTGAATGCATCGCACCAACGGCTGCGACCGATCATGATGACCGCCATTGCGTTCATCCTCGGCGTGGTGCCTCTCGTCGTCGCGACGGGTGCCGGAGCCAATAGTCGCCAGTCCATCGGCACAACGGTCATTGGCGGAATGCTGGGATCTGCATCGATGGATCAGCTGGTCGTGCCTGTCTTCTTTGTGATCCTCATGACACTCTGCGTCAAACTCGGCATTGGTGGGCGCCGTCCGCGTGGTGGCGGCACGGCGACTGCGGGAAGCACGCCACCCTCCGCACTGCCACCGACCGACAAGTCCGGTGCTGCTGAGCCACACACCGCGTCTTAGTGCAAGACGACGCGAAGAGCTTCATCCCACTTCCCCTGCGTCTTCAGCATCATCTCGATGAACTCGCGAACCGCGCCATAACCTCCGCGCGCCCGCGTCACCACATGCGCTGCAGCGCAGACTTCGGCCGCGGCATCCGCAGGCGCGCATGCCACTGCAGCGAGGCGCATGGCCGCAAGATCGGGCAGATCGTCTCCCATGAACGCGCAGGACTCCACAGGAACGCCCAACTGTGCCGCGGCATCGGCAAATCCGCGAGCCTTGTCCGTCACCGCAGAAAGCGCCACCGTGATCTTCAACTCACGCAACCGATGGTCGAGCGCCAATCCGCGGCGCCCAGTTACCACCGCCACCGAGAGACCCATGCGTCTCCAGAGTTCAAGACCGAATCCATCTCGGACATCGAAACGCTTGGTCTCATGCCCGAGATCATCGATCAGGATCGAACCGTCCGTGAGTGTGCCATCCACATCAAGGACGAGCGCGCGTACGCGCCGGAGTCGGTCGGTCAGATCGCTTGCTGTCATGATGGGGCGCTCACGTGTGCGATCCGCAGTGTAGAGACCCGATCCATACGCCCACGATCAACCAAGCGGCGGCACGAGGCTGAACACACTGGCACGAACGCCGCGGACGACATGATCGAGCGGCATCGACGGTCCGCCGCGCGCACGAGCCTGCTCGGGCAGTTGCGGCACATGGATGAACCCCGCTGCACGCACGAATCCCCAGCGTCCGATCGCCGCGCCCGAGAGCAGCGCATACAGCACCTCATTGCAGAGGAAAGTGCCCGCAGACATTGAGAGCGCCGCTGGCACTCCCTCTCCCTCGCATGCATCCGCCATGCGCCGCACGGGAAGCGTCACGAAGTGTGCAGTCGGACCTCCCTCTTCCACAGGCAAATCCGTGCATCGGACGCCCGCGTTGTCGACGGGTCCATCCCGCAGATTCACGGCCACGCGCTCGAAGGTGATATGCGTTGCACGGGCAGACTCGCCGAAACAGACGACCACCTCGGGCCGCAGGTCGGCAATTGCGTCCGCCAGTACGGCGCGCGCAGATCCTGATTCACTTCCCGTCACAACGGGCAAGAGCCGAAACGCCACCGACATGCCAGGCCACTGCTCTCGAGCAAGATGTGCCGCCAGAAGCGCACTAGGGTTCACATCGCTCCCACCAAAGGGCTCGAATCCTGTCATCAGCAATTGCATCACGATGGAACACTACATGCGATTGCACCGACACGTTTCTCCGCCTCATGCGGTATACCCGCACGCATGCGCACGCTCTTCGTCATCATGCCTGTGTTCAACGAGGCAGCGACGCTGGCGGCGTGCATGCAACGCGTGATCGCCGTCCGACTCCCACAAACCTGGTCGATGTCGGTTGTCCTTGTCGACGATGGATCGGATGCCCAAACACAAGCTGCTGCACAGGCCATCGCAGTCGCCCTGGGCGAGCGTGTCCGCCTGCTGCGCCATGCGCACAACAAGGGCAAAGGCGCTGCACTGCAGACTGGGATGACAGAAGCGCTGCAGCGTTCTGCCAGCGACTCCGATGCGGTCATTATTCAGGATGCGGACCTTGAGTATGACCCACAGGACTACGTCTCGCTTTTGGGCGCACTCGACGCGGCACCGAAACGGACCGCCGTATTCGGCAATCGCTGGCACCCGCAGCACGTTCCCGCCAGCAACTACGCAAGACTGCACCGCAGCGCCAATCGCCTGCTCACGCTCGCAAGCAACGCACTCACTGGACTGCGTGTAAGCGACATGGAGTGCTGCTACAAACTCATGCGCTGCAGCGATCTCCGCAGCATCCTGCCGCACCTGACGGAACAGCGTTTCGGCATCGAGCCGCAGATCGCAGCGGCGCTGGCAGCGGAAGGCGTCGCCATCGTCGAAGTTCCCGTGTCCTATGCCCCGCGCAGCGTGCGCGCAGGAAAGAAGATCGGTCCGCGTGATGCGATCCGTGCTCTCTTTGTCATTCTGCGGTCAAAAATGCTGATTCCCAAGAAATTCCCCTAAAGAAACTTGCCAAACTCGGCGGTCGGACTACTTTGCGTCCGTGAACCCAATACTCCCCACCCTCACACTGTCCTTCGCAGCTCCCGTGGCAACCGCGCTCGTGGCCGCCTCTGTCGCCCACGCGCAGACCTTCGATTTCACGCTGCTCCCAGCGAGCACTGTGCAGCAAACCCTGACGCTGAACACGCCGCTCGCTGGAACGCTCATCGGCAACTACGACGCCACAACAAACCCGACAGGCACACGAACGCTGCCTGGTCTTTTTGGTGGCTCTGGCAACCAGCCCATTCCATACACCAGCACGATTCGCATCACGCAGTCGATTTCATCGAACCCTGCAGGGTCGTTCTCACTCGCGCTACTCGACAACAATGTGTGCTCCATCACTGGATTCACATCCGACCTTCTCAATGAAGTCCCAGGCACCGTGAATCTCGATCAGTTGCTCACCTACTCGACCTTCCGAACGGTGAACCCCAGCTCGCTCTTTCCATCCGTCGGACAGATCACCATTCCTGTTGGGAGTGGATCTGTCACGGAAGCAACAGCCGTTCAGTCAGCTGCCGCGATTGGTACTGCAGTGCAGGCGTCGGCGGGAACGTACTCGGTCAATGTCGCGGTACCCGTGACGATCACCATCAGTGGCTCGGTCGCTGGCCAATCGGCCGATCCTGGACCGCTGCCCGCAGTCATAGCGTTCTCAGGAACGCTGACAGTGAGTGGATCCAGTGCGTCGCTCTCCACCACGGCGACCGACAACGCTCCCGTGGGACCTCTGCCAGCGCTGCCACCGCTCGAAAACCAAGCCGTAGCACTCCCCACCGTGATTCCAACGGGTGGAACGGCAAACCTTCTGTTTTCAGGCACTTTCGGCGAGTCGAACGGAACAAGTTCACTGAATCTCTCGCTGTCGGCAGCCGGCACGGAGCAGAACAACCCCGCCGATATCAATAACGATGGGAGAGTGGACGGGGCTGACTTGGCGATCGTCCTGTCGGCATGGCTCGAGACTTCCGGACCCGCCGACTTGAACAACGATGGACTTGTCGACGGCTTCGATCTCTCCATCGTTCTCGGCAGTTGGGACTGAGTCTTCCGACGCACCCTTCCAGAGCGTGCCTCCGAAGTTGCGGCAATATGCGGGGTGGGTGTAGCGTTCCTCCAAGCGAATGCTGCTCCGACAAGCAATTCGAAGGCTCTTGATCTTGGCGTTTGCCCTGCTCTTCTGCATCGGTGGACCTGCTGCCTGCAAGTCCAAGCCGCAGACAGACGCTCCTGCCCAAACGAAGTTCGAACCGCTTCCCGCCATGACACAAGTTCAGGTGGGTCAGTCGCTCGTTCTTGTGCTCCCTGTTCGGCCGAGAACGGGTCACAGCTGGCGGCTGACGGGGCAACTGCCGCCCTTCATTGGTCTCATCGGCGACACCGTGGAGGAGTCACCGCTTGAACAGGAGTTCGACACACAGATCCTTACCTTTGAGATTTCGGCGCCAGGCGAAACCGACCTTGTGCTTTATCTAGCCGCACGAGGTGGACGCGCCGTGGATCCGCTTCAGACTCGGCAGACCAAGTTGATCGCCAAGACTGCTGCGAAGCCCGCGGCGCAGACCAGCTCGCGCTGACGCTCGGCCATCAATTGCGCCGTCAATCGCGCCGTCGACCGCCGCCGAGGGCGATCATGCCGCCGGCGACACCCAGCCCAGCCGCCGCAGGTGCCGGTACCGCGGTTCCTGAGAATGCAACAAGGTCAAAACGAATGGTGCCAGCTGCGGAGTAATTCCCGCCCGGCGCCGTTGCCGCATAGCCGCTCGTGCCTGGCGCAAAGACGCTCACAATTCGCACCGCAAACTTGGCGTTGTCCGCCACACCTGTGATCGACGACAGATCCACCGTCCGCTGCGGCTGCCAAACCTCACCACCGAGCGAGGCCTCGAAGATGCCTTCATTGGCGAGCCCGGCACTCACGAAGGTCGTGCCATCGAGCGAGTACTGAAACTGCACGAATCGGCTTGCAGAGTTGCTGTGCCGCTCACGCCACGACACCGAGAGCGAGCCCTGCCCCGCGGTCGATACATCGAAACGCACGCCGCGCTCGCCACTGCCACTGCCCTGCGCCGCGAAGGAGGCAATGTTCCACGCCTTATTCTCGGCAGGCTTCTCAGTGCCAGAATCGGTTGGATCGCCGGCAGAAAATGTTCCCGAGGTTCCACCGACCGTTGCGGCTCTGCCCAGACCAGTCGACGGTTCAAGCGTGCCTTGTCCACCGTTGAAGTTCCACGCCGCTATGTGCACCGCAGCAGATGCCTCGCAAAGACCCGCCCCCCCACAAGAAAGCGCGATCGCGACAACAGCGCCAACGAGCGGCGTTTGTGCCAAGTGCTGCAGGTTCCCCGATATGCCACAAGTCATTGATAAATCCCTCCGGCCGCGCGTGGCGGCACACTTTCCGGTGCAGAGAAGGCAAAACAGCCCACGTATGCCGGCGCCGCACCCGAATTCGCCAGCCCGCTCGTGCAGGAGACGCCCCCGCATCGAAAGCGCAAACCTATCCCCCCGCGCAGGGGATTGGAGCAATCACACCAAAATTCTTGCGCTTCAGCCGGCGCGCGACGCGCCACCCGCTGCGCCGCTGGTTTCGCCACGCGCCGCGGCACGCTTGCGCCACTGCCACACGAGCGCCGCAACTCCAAGCAGCGCAACAACAACCACGAAAGCAATGATGACCGCAACGATCGGCAGCACCACTGCCAATGCAGACAGCACGAACGAGGACACCGTCTCCGCGAGCGAGAAGAAGGGATTCAGCAGTCCACCGCTCACCGCGGTTGATCCAGCGCGCAGCGTGCCCGTTGCGGCGTGCACGCCCGTCGCGACGCCACCGCCCACGACCGCCGCGAGCGCCCACGTCACCCAGGCGGGTACCGGCGTGGTATCCACACCTGCGGCACTCGCCAACTGCGTGGCCATCACCAGCGTTCCGGCAACCGCAGCCACGGGAGCACCAGCCACATCAAGCGCATGATCCACCCACGGGATCATCATGCCAAGCGCCTCGATCACGCATGCCAACGCGAAGCACACAAGCGCCGGAGTCGAACCGAGCCAGGCCAACTTGTCTCCCGGACTGATCCACCCAAAGTGCACCGCAGCAGAAAGAATTGCAAGGGGCGCAAAAATCCGCATTCCGCATGCCGCAGCAAGCGAGAACCCAACCAGTCCAGCGAACAGATAGCCAACCACTTCATTTGCATCGACGTTCATGGCTTCGCTTCTTTCCGCTCGTACAAACCAATCAACTTTGCCTCACCCAAGACATGACCCTTGATCGCCTTGCGAAACTCCTTCGCATTGGCGCCCGGAGGAAGATCGAGCGCCACATCAAGCGCATACAAGGTGAACGTGTAGTGATGAACGCCGCTGCCAGGCGGCGGCGCCGACCCCCAGTAGCCGCGCCGCTCGCGCCCCCAAGAAGTCACCCCCTGCCGCGCGCCCGCGGGCTCCTTCAGTTCCAGATCGCGCGGCAGCGCCTCGGGCAGGCTCCGCGCCGACGCCGAAATACCCCACAAGATCCAGTGAACAAATCCACGCGCGTCGGGGTCATCCATCAAGATGGCGAATGACTTCACTCCATCGGGCGCACCCTCCCAGCGCAGTGATGGCGAAGTACCCGCACCATCTGCCGTGAACTTCACGGGGAACGCCTCACCGCTCTTGAACGCGTCGCTCTCCAACTTGAAAGGTGACTGGGCCGGTGCAGTCGGAATCGCGGGCGTTGCCGGTGCACTCGGCGCGGCCGGCGCCTGTTTCGGCAAAGCTGGCGCAGCCTCGTCAGCCGCAACAGCAACCGCCGCGAGAACCGCTGCACACGACACGACCAGAAGAAGGAATCTGTAGACGCGCATCGGCGCATCGTACGCGTACCCAAACGCGCTCCGAAGCGTTCCACTCCTACTCTGCGCGGCATGGCAAGCCCCGCGCCGCTTCGAGCAGGACCAACCGCCGCCATGGTCATGCTCATCGCCGGCAGTGGCGCCGCCGCCACGCCACAAGGCAGCGCGCTCC
>Ga0194120_10006901_pt1 | contig 15819 bp, 6 predicted proteins | sample TA2MahCa65mmetaG_FD_148642 | JGI IMG/M metagenome (GOLD analysis project Ga0194120, IMG submission 148642) | Freshwater microbial communities from Lake Tanganyika, Tanzania - TA2015019 Mahale Deep Cast 65m | ecosystem: Environmental > Aquatic > Freshwater > Lake | place: Tanzania: Lake...
CGATGCCCGTCGCCCTGGAGAACCTCAAGCTCGCCTCGCGCGCGGATATGGACACGCGACGGCTCTGGAAGGTCATCGTCCTGGCGACGTTCGTCGGCGTCGCGGTGACCTTCTGGGCGTTCCTCGATACGAACTACCGGTGGGGCGGGGTCGGCGCGTGGCGCGGCGTGACCGCGTTCAACGTCGTCGAGCGGTGGACGACGCTGCCGTCCGGAACCGATGTCCGGTTCCTCGTGACGACCGGCATCGGCGCCGCCGTGACGCTCGCCAACACGATCCTGCGCCTGCGGTTTCTCTGGTGGCCCCTCCACCCGCTCGGCTACCTGCTGGCGGGCTACTACCACTGGGACCGCCTCTGGTTCCCGTTCTTCATCGCCTGGGCTGCCAAGCTGACGATCCTGCGGGCGGGCGGCATACGGGGCTACCGAAAGGCGCTGCCATTCTTCCTGGGGATGGTGCTGGGCGAGTTCGTTCTGGGGAGCCTGTGGGGCATCGTCGGGTTGGTGACGAGCACGCGCGTCTACGCCTTCCGCGACTGGTGACGCGCAGCCGATGGGCCAGGTAGGGGGCGACTCGCCGAGTCGCCTCTACGGCCGCCAGCATCCCGTCAGGCATACGACGTAAGGGACGGGTCTCAGACCCGCCCCCAGCCAGTTCCAGACATCGGTGCTGTGCTCAGAATAACGGTGCTAGGGCAGGTCGGTGGAGCCCATCAGGTAGCGGTCGCACTCGCGCGCGGCTCCGCGACCTTCGTTGATCGCCCACACGACGAGGCTCGCCCCGCGACGGACATCGCCCGCCGCGAACACGCCCGGCACGTTCGTGACGTACTCTCCGTGCTTCGCGCGGGCGTTCGACCGCTCGTCGCGTTCGATCTCCAACTCGCTGAGGATCGTGTCCTCAGGACCCAACCAGCCTAGAGCCAACAGTACGAGGTCCGCGGGCCACGTGCGCTCGGTTCCCGGCACTTCCTTCGGGAATGGACGTCCGTTCTCGCCGCGCGCCCACTCGACGTCGACCGTCACGAGCTCCTTGACGTTCCCGTTGCCGTCGTCGACGAACTTCTTGGTGCTGATGAGGTACTCGCGCGGGTCGAACCCGAAGCGATCCTTGCATTCCTCCTGGCCATAGTCCACGCGCATGGTGCGGGGCCACTCGGGCCAGGGATTGTCGGCGGGGCGCTCGTCCGGCGGACGCGGAATGATATCGAACTGCCGCATGCTCTTGCAGCCGTGGCGCAGCGACGTCGCGACACAGTCGGTTCCCGTGTCCGCGCCGCCCAGGACGATGACGTGCTTGTCCTTGGCGGAGATGTACTGCCCGTCGGCGTGCTTCGAGTTGAGCAGGCTGCGCGTGTTCTTCGTGAGGAACTCCAGCGCGAAGTGGACGCCCTTAAGCTCGCGTCCCTCGACGCGCAGGTCGCGCGGCTTGGTCGCCCCCACACACAGCACGACGGCGTCGTTCTCGGCGACCAGCTTCTTCGCGGGGAGGTCTTTGCCGATCTCGGTGCTCGTCACGAACTCGACGCCGGCTTCCGCCATGAGATCGACGCGCCTCTGGACGACCCGCTTGTCGAGCTTCATGTTCGGGATGCCGTACATGAGTAGCCCGCCGATGCGGTCCGACCGCTCGTAGACGGTGACCGAGTGACCTGCTTTGTTGAGCTGCGCCGCGCACGCCAAGCCCGAAGGTCCCGATCCGACGACAGCGACCTTCTTGCCGGTGCGCTTCGCGGGCGTCTCCGGTTCCACCCAACCGTGCTCGAACGCGCGATCGACGATCGTGCACTCGATGTTCTTGATGGTCACGGCGGGGCTGTGCAGTCCCAGCACGCAGGAAGCCTCGCACGGCGCGGGACACACTCGCCCGGTGAACTCCGGGAAGTTGTTCGTCTTGCGCAGCCGCTCGAACGCCTCGTGCCATCTGCCTCGGTAGACCAGGTCGTTCCATTCGGGAATCAGGTTGTTGATGGGACAGCCGGCGGCGAGTCCCTTGATGAGGACGCCCGTGTGGCAGAACGGCACACCGCAGTCCATGCAGCGAGCGCCTTGCTGGCGGAGTCCGTCGTCGCCGAGTCCCGTGTAGTACTCGTCCCAGTGGGTCAGGCGTTCTTCGGGCGTCTGCGCCTTCGGCGTCTTGCGGTCGAACTCCAGGAATCCCGTCGCTTTGCCCATGGTGTCCCCTCTGTCGCTCCGGGCGCTCTGCTAGTTCCCGCTGACCCGCGCGAGGTCGTTCTTGTTCTCTTCGAAAGCCGCCATGACGGCGTCGTCGCCGCTGATGCCGGACGCCTCGGCGCGACGGATCGCCTCGAGCATGCGCTTGTAGTCCTTCGGCATCACCTTGACGAAGCACTTCACGGAACCGTCCCAGTCCGCGAGAACCTGCGCGGCGACCTCGCTGTTGGTGTAATCGGCGTGCCGCTGGATCATCCGGCGGACCTCGGCGATCTCGCCGTCGTCGTGGAAGTCCTCGATGTCCACGGTCTCGTGGTTGCAGTGACGCTCGAAGTCGCCTGCCTCATCGAGAACGTAGGCGATGCCGCCCGACATCCCCGCCGCGAAGTTGCGGCCCGTCGGACCCAGCACGACGACTCGTCCGCCGGTCATGTACTCGCAGCCGTGGTCGCCCACCGCCTCAATGACCGCCTGGACTCCGCTGTTCCGCACGCAGAACCGCTCGCCCGCCATGCCTCGGATGTAGGCTTCGCCGCTCGTCGCGCCGTAGAACGCCACGTTTCCGACGATGACGTTGTCGCGCGGTACGAAGGTCGATCCGGCGGGCGGGTAGAGGATCAGCTTGCCGCCGGAGAGACCCTTGCCGAAGTAGTCGTTCGCGTCGCCTTCGAGCTCCAGCGTCATCCCCGGCGGGACGAACGCCCCGAAGCTCTGACCTGCGGAACCGTGGAATTGGAGATGGATTGTGTCCTCCGGCAGACCGTCGGGCCCGTGACGCCGCGTCAGCTCGCTGCCGAGGATCGTCCCCACGACGCGGTTCGTGTTCCTGATCGGCAGGCTCGCCTTGACCTTCTCGCCCTGCGACAGCGCGGGTTCGCAGAGCTTCAAGAGAACCTGATTGTCCAGCGCGCGGTCTAAGCCGTGATCCTGCGGAATCTGGCAGTAGCGGCCCACTTCGGGTCCCACTTCCGGCTGATAGAGGATCTTCGACAGGTCGATCCCGCGAGCCTTCCAGTGATCGACGGCGCGGCGCGGGTCGAGCCGATCCGTCCTGCCCACCATCTCGTTCACCGTGCGGAACCCCAGCTTCGCCATGATCTCCCGCATGTCCTCAGCGATGAAGCGGAAGAAGTTGACGACGTGATCGGGATCGCCCGTGAACCGGGCGCGCAGGTCGGGGTTCTGGGTGGCGACACCGACCGGGCAGGTGTCCAGGTGACAGACGCGCATCATCAGGCAGCCGACGGCGACGAGAGCGGTCGTCGCGAAGCCGAACTCCTCCGCGCCCAGCAGCGCCGCCATGACGACGTCCCGACCCGTCTTGAGCTGCCCGTCCGTCTCGACGACGATGCGGCTCCGCAGGTTGTTCAGGACGAGCGTCTGGTGCGTCTCCGCCAGCCCGAGCTCCCACGGAAGACCCGCGTGCTTGATGCTCGTCTGCGGCGACGCGCCCGTGCCGCCGTCGTGTCCGCTGATGAGTACGACATCCGCGTGACCCTTCGCGACGCCGGCCGCGATGGTTCCGACCCCCACCTCGGCGACCAGCTTGACGTTGATCCGCGCGTGGTGGTTCGCGTTCTTCAGGTCGTGGATGAGCTGCGCCAGGTCTTCGATGGAGTAGATATCGTGGTGCGGCGGCGGCGAGATGAGCCCGACGCCCGGCGTCGAGTGGCGCACCCTGGCGATCCACGGGTAGACCTTCCGTCCGGGAAGCTCTCCGCCCTCACCGGGCTTGGCTCCCTGCGCCATCTTGATCTGCAGTTCCTTCGCGTGGACGAGGTAGTTGCTCGTCACGCCGAAGCGTCCCGAGGCGACCTGCTTGATCGCGCTGTTCTTCGAGTCGCCGTTGGGCTCCAGGGTGTAACGGGCGGGGTCTTCGCCGCCTTCGCCCGTGTTGCTCTTTCCGCCGATGCGGTTCATCGCGATGGCGAGCGTCTCATGGGCTTCCTTGCTGATGGAACCGTAGGACATCGCGCCCGTCTTGAACCGCTTCCAGATCGCCTCGGCGGGTTCCACCTCTTCGATGGGAACCGGCGGGCGGTCGAACTTGAGGTCGAGCAGGCTGCGGAGCGTCACCATGCGCTTCGACTGGTCGTTGACGAGGTCCGCGTACTCGCGATAGATGGACGCGTCGCCAGTCCGGCAGGCGTGCTGGAGCTTGTGCACCGTGAGCGGGTTGAACAGGTGCTGCTCCCCGTCCTGCCGCCACTGGTAGAGCCCGCCGACGTCGAGTGTCATCACGCCGCGAGTCGCCTTGGGGTAGGCGCGTCCGTGCAGCGTCATCGCATCCGCCGCGATGGCGTCCAGCTTCACGCCTTCGACGCGGGAATCCGTCCACGTGAAGTACTTGTCGATGACTTCCTTGTGGATGCCGACCGCCTCGAAGATCTGCGCCCCACGATAGGACTTGATCGTCGAGATGCCCATCTTCGCCATCACCTTGACGACGCCCTTGGCGACCGCCTTGATGTAGTGCGCGACGGCTTCGTCATAGGAGACATCCGCCATCTGCCCCTCGGTGATCATGTCGGCGAGGCTTTCATACGCCATGTAGGGGTTGATCGCCTGAGCGCCGTAGCCGAGAAGCAGGCAGAAGTGGTGCACCTCGCGCGGTTCGCCGGATTCGACGACGAGCCCGACGCGCGTACGCGTGCCGCTGCGGATCAGGTGATGGTGCAAGCCCGATGCCGCCAGCAGCGCGGGGATCGGCGCGTGCGATGCGTCGAAGCCGCGGTCGGACAGGATGAGGATGTTCACGCCGTCCTCGATCGCCTTGTCCGCCGCCGCGAAAAGCTCGTCGAGCGCCCGTTCGAGTCCCGCCGCGCCGTCGGCAACCTTGAAGAGCGTCGGCACGACTCGGCTCTTGAAGCCGGGATGGTCGATGTGCCGAAGCTTCTCGAGCTCCTCGTCCTTGAGAACCGGCATGCGGAGGCGAACCTGCCGGCAGCTCTCCGGCTCGGGATGGAGCAGGTTCCGCTCGGAGCCCAGCGTCGTGTCCATCGACGTGATCATCTCTTCGCGGATGGGGTCGATGGGCGGGTTGGTCACCTGTGCGAAGAGCTGCTTGAAGTAGCTGTAGAGAAGCTGCGGACGGTCGGACAGCACGGCGAGCGGCGTGTCGTTGCCCATGGAACCGATGGGCTGGATCGAGTTACGCGCCATCGGCTCGATGTTCACGCGCAGGTCTTCGAACGTGTAGCCGAACACCTGCTGGCGGCGGAGCGTCGTCGCATGGTCCTGCTTGGGCGGATCGTGCGGGACATCGGACAGGTCTTCGAAGTCGACGAGGTTGGCGTCGAGCCATTCGCGGTACGGGTGCTCCGTCGCGATGGTTCGCTTGAGTTCCTCGTCGTTGATGATCCTGCCCTGGTCGGTGTCCACAAGGAACATGCGCCCTGGCTGCAGCCGGTTCTTGTGGGCGACTCGCTCCGGCGCGACTTCGAGAACCCCGACCTCGGACGCCATGATGACCATGTCGTCCTTGGTGATGTAGTAGCGCGAGGGACGCAAGCCGTTCCGGTCGAGAACCGCGCCGACCCGGACGCCGTCCGTGAAGGCGATGGACGCGGGCCCGTCCCACGGCTCCATGAGGCAGGAGTGGTACTCGTAGAACGCCCGCTTCTCCTCGGTCATGCTCTCGTGGTTTTCCCAGGGCTCCGGGATCATCATCATCATCGAGTGCGCGAGGGAGCGTCCCGATAGGGCGAGGAATTCGAGGCAGTTATCGAACTTCGCGGAATCGCTGCCGTCCTCCTGGATGATCGGGAACAGCTTCTTGATGTCCTCGCCGAAGAGCTCGGACTCGACCATCGACTGCCGGGCGAACATCCAATTCTCGTTGCCCCGGAGCGTGTTGATCTCGCCGTTGTGGATCATGTAGCGGTAGGGATGCGACCTGCCCCAGCTCGGGAACGTGTTCGTGCTGAACCGCGAGTGGTAGAGCGCGATCGCCGCCTCGATGTCGGGCGCGTGCAGGTCGAGATAGAACGTCGGTACCTGGTTCGGGGTGAGCATCCCCTTGAAGACGATCGTCCGGCATGAAAGGCTGGGGACGTAGAGGAAATCGCCGCCCGGCACGTCCTGGCGGCGCAGGGCGTTCTCGATGCGGCGGCGGATCACGTAGAGCCTGCGCTCGAACGCGAGGTCATCGGCGACTGATGCGTTCCGTTCGACAAAAAGCTGCCGAACGACCGGCATGTAGCGGATGGACGTCTCGCCCAGCCCCGTCGGGTCGGTCGGAACCGTCCGCCATCCGAGAACTCGCTGCCCTTCCTCGGCGACGATCCCTTCGACGGCGCGCTCCATCGACGCCCGCTGCCCGGCATCCTGCGGGAGGAAGAACATCCCGACGCCGTAGCGGCCGGGTTCCGGCAGTTCCATGCCGAGATCTGCCGTCACGCGCGAGAAGAAGCGGTGCGGAACCTGGATGAGGATACCAGCGCCATCGCCGGTGTTCGCCTCGCTGCCGCGTGCCCCACGGTGGTCCAGGCAGACCAGCGCCGTGAGCGCCTGGCGCACGATCTCGTTGGACTTCTTGCCCTTGATGTGGACAACGAACCCGATGCCGCACGCGTCGTGTTCGTAGCGAGGGTTGTAGAGCCCTTGCTCAGGGGGCGTCCCAACGGGTCGGATCATCCTTCAGCCTTTCTCTGGTCTCCACGGGCCCGCAGTCAGGCTCCTGCGCGCGTCATTGCAGCGTCATCGGCGAATCGTGGGGTGATCGGGATCGGTCGTGCGGCCGGTTGGCAAGCGTCGGGTCACCTTCCCGGTGGATGTAGTCGCTTCAGCGCCCCGAAGCGAGTAGAGGGCGCAAATCCATCGGTTCTGCCGGTCATGTCGAGGGCCTGCCGCCATCGAGCGTGACGGCTGTCTCTCGGCAACGGATGGGAGCCTGTGCCGGCTCCCTGTCCGCATCGCGCGGACATCGATCCAGGTCGCGAGGTCCGCACACCTCCCAAAAGAGATTGGGGACTATGATACCCGCTGACGGCGCGGAATCAAAGGGGTATCCGCTGCGCAACAGGGCAGGCAGACGCCGCATCGACGCCTGCACATTCGTGGCGAGTTCGCAGCCTGTCGCATCGCCGTCCGGTCTCGCAGACGGCGAACAAGTCGGCAAGCACGCGAGACCTCGACGGATCTTGGTCGCGGCGGCGGTTCTCTGTACTGGGATGAGCGATGAACCCATGCGTTGGCTCTTGCGTTACCACTCGAACGGGCGAAAGAGATTGCTGTGGATACGAGTATCGTATATACATGTCCTGATAACCGCAATCGACGTGTTCGCCAGTTGCGGTGCTGCGGCTGGTGCGTCTGCGCCACCAGTGCGCAGTGCGTGGTCACCATCGGCTTGCTGACAGAACACCACCCATAGGTCAGCAGGAAGGGGGAGTAGCGAATGAGACTCAGACGCAGTTGTGCCGTTGTCTTGGTGATCTTGGGCGCGGTCGCGTGGACGACATCGTCGCGCGCGCAGGAGCCCACGTGGCAGGCCGTGAACACGGGCATCCCTAGCTACGCGTGGGGCAGGGATGTGTGGTCGTTGGCAGTGTCGGGATCGACGCTCTACGCAGGCACGTACCACGACGCTGGCGGCGTCGTCTTCCGATCGGACAACAACGGCGATTCGTGGGTGCAGGTCGGCGACCCGCTGCCGGACGTCCGGACAATCGCTAAGGCGGTCGCCGTGGCGGGGACGACGGTGTTCGCCGGCGTCGATGGCAACCCAGGCGGAGGCATTGGCGGCGTCTATCGCCTGTTGGACGCAACGACCGTTTGGCAACCGTCGGGCCCAGTCATGCTGAACTACGTGACGACTTTCGCGCAGGTGGGCGGAACGCTCTTCGCCGGCGGCGCCTATGGGGTGTACCGAACATCGAACGGAGGCGATACCTGGGAGAGCGTGCTGTCAGACGGCGCGTACTCGTTGGCGGTATCGGGAGGAACGCTCTACGTCGGCACGGCAGGCAGCGGCGTGAAGCGGTCCGATGACCTGGGCGCGACTTGGGCACCCGTCGGTACGGGACTGACCTATGTCGTCCGGGCGTTAGCCGTGTCGGGGACGACAGTCCTCGCCGGGTCCGATACCAACGGCGTTTATCGACTCCCGGCGGGAGAGACGACGTGGCAAGCCTCCAGCACGGGGCTGACGGACCTGTACTCCCGTTCCTTCGCGCAGGTAGGCACGAGCATCTTCCTGGGAACTGCCTCCGGGGGCGTGTTTCGGTCGGACAACGACGGGGTGTCTTGGCAGCCCTTCAATACGGGGCTGACCAACCCGATGGTACGGACACTCGCGGTATCGGGCACGACGCTCTATGCCGGTACCGCAGGCGGGGGCGTCTTCCGCCTGAGCGTCACAGCCCCACCGTCCATCTCAGCCACCTCGATCACTCCCACCGCCGCCGTTCGCGGCTGGACCTTTCCCGTGACAATCGCCGGTTCGGGGCTGTCCGGCGTGACGCACATCCGCCTACATCGGACGACGCCGACAGTCGCCGACCTGAGCTTCCCTGTGACGAGCGCGACCGCAAGCAGTGTCGTCGCGACGTTTAACCTGGAGGGACTCGCTCCCGATTGGGTCGGCGTGCACGCGATCCACTACTCGACGGACGGCTCAACCTACAGCCCGACCGGACTCACCTTCTCGATCAACTTCTCCAGCCCGGGCTTCCATACGGGCGTGCCCATCAGCGGTGTTCGCGGCGAGACGGTGACAGTGACGATCACCGGTTCGGGATTGATCGACATCACCCACTTGCGGCTGCACAACGCGACGGCGTCTCTCGACCTGACGTTTCCAGCCGTCGCTGCCCCCGACAGCGCGAGCGTGACAGCGGCGTTCGACCTGAGCGGGCTTGGTCCTGAGTGGGACGGCACGCACCAGATCCAATACTCGATCGGCGGGACCTCGTTCGAGGATGCGCCGGGTTGGATGTTCACCGTGAACTCGCCTCCCGCGCCGATCCATCAGAACTGGACCGCAACGCTCCGCCTGACGGGCGATGAAGCAGGCGACCACACGGTCATCGTCGGCGTCGCGCCGGACGCGTCGGATGGCGTGAACCTGTCGGCGGAGGACACGCTCGCCCCGCCCATGCCGCAGCCTCCGGCGTCCTGGCTCCGCCTCCTGAGAGGCGGCCAGGCGCTATCACAGGATGTTCTCGCGTTCGCCGATGCGCGAACGTGGACCATCGAAGTCGAGGTAGGCAGCGGCACGCACTACCTGTCGGTCGAAGGACTGCCGGAAGGCGTTCTCGCCTACTACAACGACAACCCCCGCATCGTCCACGGGCCCGACACGGACGCGACGACGGCGGCCGTCCATCCGCTGCCTCTGGGGGCAAGCATATCTCTGAACACGGGCAGGCACCTCTTGACGCTCGTGCTCTCGAAGCGCCTGCCGCAGACGCTGGCGACGACGTTGGGCATCCGCTGGCGGATGTTCTCCCTGCCGGGTCCGACGACGAACGGAGCTCCGGCGGATTTGGTGACGCGGGGCGTCATCTCGATGTATGGCTACAACCCGTCGCCTGAGGTCCAAAACTACTACTCGATGTTCGGCGATGCGGATGATCAGGTGTCGGGTGTTCAAGTGTCGGATGATCCGCTTCCGTTCGTGAGCCAGGGCTGGTTCATCTTCCGCGACCCGGCGGCGAGTCCGCTGGCGACGACCTTCCAGGTGGACGTGGGCGATCCGGCGGCGCAGTCGGTCTCGGTAACGCTCCAGCCTCGGTGGAACCTCGTCGGGGTTCCGTTCGGGGGAGCGTCCGCGTCGGCGTACAACCCGACCGCCAAGACGGTCTTCGGGTATGACGGCGTCAACTACGTCATCGCGACGAGTCTGGCGCAGTTCCAGGGCTACTGGGTCTACAACGAGCTGGCGACGGCTCGGACGGTGACGATCACGCAGCCATCTCCGGGGGCTCCTGCCATCGTCCAGCGCGCGGCTCCGTCGCCGGATTGGGTCGCGCCGTTGACCATCTCGCTCGACAGCGGGGCGCTCAAGACGGTCGAGCTCGGGAGCGGCTCCAAGGCGCAGATGGGCTTCGACGCCTACGACGTGGGTCTGCCTCCGGCTCCGCCGATTCGGAGCTACTCCGAGTTCTTCGCCGCGACGGACGATCCGGTCGAGCGGATGACTCGGAGCGTCCTGCCGTCGAGCCAGCGCGAAGCCTCGTGGGAGCTCTCGGCGAATCTGGCGGAGGCGGGCACGCTCCGCTGGACGGCTCAGACGCTCCCGGCGGGTTATCGGATCATCGTCGAGTCGGGCGATGAGCGGCATGACCTGAGCCGCGAGGGTTCCATGCGCCTCGACGCAGGGAAGCACACCTTCACGGCGCGTCTGACCTTCGCGCCGCCGTCTCGCAGCCGTCTCATGGCGAACTACCCCAATCCCTTCAACCCGGAGACGTGGATCCCCTTCGAGCTGAAGGAGGGTTCTGCCGTTACGGTGAACATCTACGACGTGGCAGGTTCCCTGGTGCGGAAGCTCGATCTGGGCTACCGCGAGCCGGGCTACTACACGTCGCGGGCTGATGCGGCGTACTGGGACGGTCGGAACGAGCTCGGGGAGCGGGTCGCGAGCGGGGTCTACTTCTACGAGCTCCGCGCGGGTAGCTTCCGCGAGACGCGGAGGATGGTGATTCACAAGTAGAGGGGACTCAACCAAGCGGGCGGCTCTGAGAGCCGCCCCTACGAGCCGCCCCTGCGACCTGCCCGCAACCAGTGTGAGGGGGTAGCTCCCTCCTACGGGTCCGACCGACGGACTCGATGCTTCATCCGCGCCCATCTCTCCATCGAGGGGTGGGCGCGCTTGTGCTCCGGGAGCCCTATCGCGCCAAGAAGCTCCTCCGTACGCAGCCGGGACGATGGGCAGAGGCGAAGCCTGTGCGTAACTCACTCGGAGCAGGCTGTCGGCATGCAGAGGAACGGCGCGCCGTGCTAGCATTCCGGCGAATCCCGACCGGTGACGACGCGCAGAGGAGCCGCCCATGGACGTGATCGCTTTCTCGCCCGATCTGGAACGCATCATCGACGCCGGAGCGCAGTTGGAGCGCGTCGCGACCGGCTTCCTCTTCGTCGAAGGGCCCGTCTGGGACACCAAGCGCGCCCGGCTCATCTTCAGCGACATCCCCGCCGACCGGCAGTACCAGTGGCGCGAAGGCGCGACCGAAGCGGCGCTCTACCGCGAGCCGACCGGCAACTCGAACGGATTGACCATCGACCACGCCGGCGCGCTCCTCAACTGCGAGCACTCGGGACGGCGAGTGTCCCGGCTCGGTATGGACGACGGCAGCCTCGTCCCGCTGGCGGCACGCTACAACGGCAAGCGGCTCAACAGCCCCAACGACCTCGTCGTCCATTCCAGCGGCGCGATCTACTTTACCGATCCGCCCTACGGCGTTCGTTCCGAAGACCGCGAGCTGAACTTCCAAGGCGTCTACCGGCTCGACCCCGACGGAACGCTGACCCTCCTCGCCGACGACTTCGACCGACCCAACGGCATCGCCCTGAACGCCGACGAGACGGTCCTGTTCGTGGATGACACGAGCCGCCAACACGTCCGTGCGTTCGACGTCGGCGCCGACGGCTCCGTCTCCAACGGACGCGTCCACGCCGAGATGGACCCCTCGCTGGGACCCGGCGTCCCCGACGGACTCAAGGTGGACATCGAAGGCAACCTCTACATGACGGGCCCGGCGGGCATCTGGGTCTTCAACGCATCAGGGAAGCCTCTGGGCGTGCTGCGCGTTCCCGAAGTCGCAGCGAACCTCGCCTGGGGCGGAGCCGACAAGCGTTGGCTTTACATCACCGCGTCGACCTCGCTCTACCGCGTCCGGCTGAAGATCGCGGGCGTGCGGCGGTTCTAGGAGAGGATGTCCGATGACCGAATCCGAGCTTTTCGAAACGCTCCGAGGCGTGAGCGTCGATTCGGCATGGACGTGCCTGTCGGCGGCGGGGTTCCCCGACACGTTCGTGCAGGGGCTCCAGTGCCTCCATCCGGATCGGAAGATGGTCGGCAGAGCGATCACGATGAAGTACCTGCCGATGCGTCGCGATCTCGCCGAGAGCCTGAAACTGAGCGAGCGGGGCATGGGCAACAACGTGGGCCCCAAGAACGCGACTCCGGGCGACGTTCTCGTCATCGACGCGTGCGGCATCTCGAACGGCGGAGCGTTCGGGGACATCCTCGTCGCGGGGCTCCAGGCGAACGGAGGCGCGGGCATCGTCATCTACGGGGCGATGCGCGACCTGTCGGCGCTCCGCGAGATGGCGGTTCCCATCTACTACACGGCGACGCACGCCGCAGGGAGCCGAGGGATGATGTGCGTCGACTTCGGCGTGCCGGTGAACTGCGCGGGCGTGGCTGTGGCTCCCGGCGATATCCTGCTGGGTGACGCAGAGGGCGTCATCATCATTCCGCGCCGCGTGGCGGAGGAGGTCGCCGTGAACGCGGCGGCGCTGGAGTCGAAGGAGCTCTTCCTGCGGCGGAAGATCGAATCCGGCGACGCCAAAGTGGATGAGGCGTACCCGATGAGCGCGCGGCTCCAGGCGGAGTATGAGGCGTATCGGCGGGAGCGGGATGACCGCAACGCGCGAGATTGACGTCGCTGCTTGAGCGTCGCACCATCAGGCGAGGTCTACCCATGCCGCTGAACGAAGCGACAGCGCGGATCAAGATCAACAAACTGCTCGAGGCAGCCGGTTGGCGATTCTTCGGTGACGGCAACAAGCCGGGGAACGTGAGCCTCGAGCTCAATGTCCCGCTTCGCCGCACCGATGTCGATACGTTGGGCGAGGACTTCGAGAAGACCACCAAGGGGTTCATCGACTTCCTACTGCTCGACTCGACGGGCTCCCCGCTTGTTGTTCTTGAGGCGAAACGGGAACACAAGAATCCGCTCGACGGCAAGGAACAGGCGCGCCGATACGCGCGGTCGCAAAACTGCCGCTTCGTCATCCTGTCGAACGGCAACCTGCACTATTTCTGGGACCTCGATCGCGGCAATCCGTACGCCATCACGGCATTCCCGACGCCGGACTCGGTCGGCGCGTACCGTAAGACCGTGCCCCAGCCGCAACGACTGGTCGACGAACAGATCAACGACGACTACATCGTCCTGACGCAGCGACCCGGCTACGCCGCGGAGGCAGGCTGGAAGAACGAGGCGGAGCGCGAAGCGTTCAAGCAAGCCAACAAGCTCCGATTCCTGCGCCCATATCAGGTCAGAGCCGTTCAAGCCCTGCAGCGCTCGGTCAAGAACGGCAACGACCGATTCCTGTTCGAGATGGCGACGGGAACCGGCAAGACGCTCACGGCCGCCGCCGTCATCAAGCTCTTTCTGAGAACCGGCAACGCCTCGCGCGTCCTGTTCCTCGTCGACCGACTCGAGCTCGAAGACCAGGCGAGACGCGCTTTTGCCGGTCTGCTATCCGCCGACTATTCGACGGTCATCTACAAGGAGAACCGAGAAGACTGGCGTCATGCTGAGATCGTCGTGTCGACGGTGCAATCGCTGTTGTTCGGCAACAAGTATCAGCGGCTCTTCTCGCCGACGGACTTCGACCTCGTCATCTCCGATGAGGCGCACCGATCCATCAGCGGCAACGCTCGGTCTGTCTTCGACTTCTTCGTCGGGTACAAGCTTGGACTGACCGCTACACCGCGAGACTACCTCAAACGGCTCAACCTCGCCGCCAGCGATCCGCGCGAGATGGAGAGGCGTATCTTGCTCGACACGTATCGGACCTTCGGCTGCGAGAACCGCCAGCCCACGTACCGATACTCCCTGCTGGACGCCGTCAAGGATGGGTATCTCGTCAATCCGATCGTCGTCGACGCGCGAACGGAAGTCACGACGGAGCTGCTATCCAAACAGGGCTTCATCGTGACATTCGTCGACGAAGACGGTGAAGATCACGAAGAGTCCTACAAACGGAGCGAGTTCGAGAAGCGGTTCTTCTCGGACGCGACGAATCAGATCATCTGCAAGACGTTCCTTGAAAACGCGCTCCGCGACCCGATCAGCGGCGAGATCGGCAAGTCCATCCTGTTCTCCGTCAGCCAGAACCACGCGACCAAGCTGACGCAGATCCTCAACGAGATGGCGGATCGCATGTTCCCCGGACGTTACCGGTCCGATTTCGCTGTGCAGGTGACTTCGTCGGTATCCGACGCGCAGCGATTCGCCGTCAACTTCGCCAACAACAACTTGCTCGGATCGGCGAACTTCATACCCTCGTACCGGACCAGCAAGGCGCGCGTATGCGTGACCGTCGGCATGATGACCACCGGATACGACTGCACCGACATCCTGAACATCGGGCTCATTCGACCCATCTTCTCCCCGACCGACTTCATCCAGATCAAGGGTCGAGGCACGCGCAGGCATGATTTCCTCGAGCAGCTTTCCGATGACACGATCCGCGCGAGCGTGCGGAACCCCCACAAGACGACCTTCAAACTGCTCGACTTCTTCGCCAACTGTGAGTACTTCGAAGAGGACTATGACTACGACCAGGTGATCGCGCTCCCGGCCCTGGCAAAGAAGCACGAACCCAACGGCAACAGAACAACCACTGGTGTCGACGGCGCTTACGAACACCTCGGCGGCGACATCCTCTCGACGATTCAGGAGGAGACCATCGGCGCCGACGGCATGAAGATCGACCGAATGTTCTTCCAAGAGTTCGAGGAAACCGTCCGCTCCGTCGATGCGGTCGCGCAGGCGGTGGAGGCGGGCGACTGGGACCGTGCCGTTGAGCACGTCCGCCGCGAGATCCTGGGGAAGTCCGACGACTATTTCACGCTCGAACGGCTCCGGGTCGCCGCGTCCGTTGATCGCCGTCTTTCGCTCCGTGAGATACTGGAGAAAGCCTTTGGGTTCATCGCGCGGTTCAGATCAAAGGACGAGGTGCTCGACGAGGAGTTCTCGAAGTTCGTCGCGGACTACACACCCCAAGAAGCGGAATCGATTCCCGCCATCAAAGCGTTCTTCAAGGCGTACATCACCAACCGACGCGTGCGGGAGGCGATCGAAAGTCGTCAGTACACCGAGCTGGCGACCAATCCGGCGTTCTCCATGGCGGACTTGCGGGCCGTTCCCGTCCATTACCACGAGCTGGTACCTAATTACATCAAGGACTATGTCCCGCTGAATCAGTTCACGGAGTAACGAGGACGCGATGCTCGATACCGACACGAAGCGCCGCATCGACACCGCCCGCGACATCCTCGTCGGCAAAGTGCCCGACCCGAAAAGCCAGGTCGAGCAGATCACAATCGCCCTCATCTACAAGTTTATGGACGACATCGACGCGGAAGCGGAGGAGTTGGGCGGAGAACGCAAGTTCTTTGCCGGAGAACACGCGAAATACGGCTGGCACAAACTGCTGCGCTCCGGCATCGGCGGGCAGGCGACGCTCAACCTCTACGCCGAAGCCATCGGGAAGATGCCGGAGAACCCCGGCGTTCCGCCGCTCTTCCGCGACATCTTCAAGAACGCTTTTCTGCCGTACCGCGACCCGGAGACGCTGCGCGAGTTCCTGAAAGTCATCGACGAGTTCGAATACGATCACAGCGAACGGCTCGGCGACGCCTTCGAGTACCTGCTTTCGGTGCTCGGTTCGCAGGGCGACGCCG
>Ga0194120_10006902_pt1 | contig 15816 bp, 14 predicted proteins | sample TA2MahCa65mmetaG_FD_148642 | JGI IMG/M metagenome (GOLD analysis project Ga0194120, IMG submission 148642) | Freshwater microbial communities from Lake Tanganyika, Tanzania - TA2015019 Mahale Deep Cast 65m | ecosystem: Environmental > Aquatic > Freshwater > Lake | place: Tanzania: Lake...
AACCCTATCGGGCGAACGCCGTGGAGAAGAGCCTTGAAGGCCAGCTTCTCACGGCGGAGAGCATCGCCGCCGCCGCAAAAAGGGCGGCCAACCGTATCGATCCCCTGAACGATATCCACGCCTCGGCCGAATACCGCGCGCACCTGGCCCGAGTGAATACGCAGCGAGCGCTCCAACTCGCCGCCTCGCGGATTTGAGCCGTAACGAACCAGCCAGCGCCACGGGCTTTGGTATAGAAGTCCTGACACCGGTCGAGTTCTTGGCCAAACTGAGGCATAACGTATGACAACGATTCACGCGCAGGTACTCGATCCGCTGGCCTGCCAAGTCGCGGAGCTGGCAGAGCAGGAGAATCTAAGCGTCGATCAGCTCGTCAGTATCGCGCAGGCTTATCAGGTGTCCGCCTGGCGCAAGCGCGGCACCATGGCAGCAGGCGCCCAGCGCGGCAGTTGGGAGAAGTTCGACCGGGTCATAGCCAAGGTGCGCGACGTGCCGCCCTTGCCGGGCGATGAACGGTGAGGCAGAGACTCAGCCCGCTCAGGGCGACAGGGCACGGTAGAAACGTTGTCTCACGCCGGGAGCGAGCGGATCGACAATTTGAATGGCCGTGCTGGCGCTGAGAATGTTCGTGAGGGGTTCCCACGCCGCTAGGTCCGCCGAAAACTGGATCAAATAGATGCGCCCAGTTTCCCCATTGAGCGTCAGTTGAAACTGGCCGTTCGGCAGAAGCACGCCCGCCAGCTTTGGACCTTCTGGTACCGTAACGGCAACGGCAAATGTGGCCGTGTGGCCAAGCGGAGGCGAACCATTGTCGGTCACTTTGACCGTAATTGAATTCGTGCCGCCTGCGGCGAGCGGCCCTGGCGTCCACGAGAACAATCCGGTCTTGGCGTCAATACTCGGGCCGACGGGCGCGCCAGGTTCCAGGCTGTAAGTCAGTTCATTGGCTGGCAGGTCTGGGTCCTGAGCTTTGACATTCAATCTGAGCGGCTGGCCTGCGGCAACCTTCTGCGCAACGATCGCCTCCAACACAGGGGGCCGATTTACTTCCCGAACAATGACGGTGAAGCTGCGGCTCGCGGTCAGAGGCGGGTTACTGCTGTCCGTTACGCGGACCGTGATCCTGTTCGTGCTTGGCCCTTCGGCTTCGGTCGGCTGCCACAGGAACGCGCCACTATTCGGACTGATGAGAGCGCCTGCCGGCGCGCGAGTCTCCAACGCGTAGGTAAACGGCGGCTGAGCCAGGGGGCTATCCATCACGGATGCGCCAAAGGCGATAACAGTGCCCTCGTCCTCCGTGCGATCCGGGATTTGGGCCAGGCGAAGTTTGGCGGGCGTAACAAGAACTTGAACGATTGCCGTCGCTTGCATTGGCGGGGATCCGTCATCAGTGATGCGGACGGTGATCCGATTGGTTTGAGCCGCAGCCACAGCCGGGGTTGTCCAACTGAAGACCCCTGTCCTGGGATCAATGGTCGCTCCCGCGGGCGCGTCTGATCCCAGCGCGAACGTAACCGCGTTCTTCGGAGCGTCTGGGTCCGTCGCTTCGACCGCGAACTCCAGTCTCGAGTTCTCCTCCACGATTCTATCGGCAAGGGCGGAAATGACGGGCGTCGAGTTCACTTCACGCACGATAACCGAAAACGCTCGGGTGTCGCTCAGGCCAGGAATCCCACTGTCCGTCACCCGCACCGTGATGCGGTTGGTGCCCGGCCCCTGTTCCTCGCTCGGGGTCCAGGTGAACAGGCCGCTCACCGGATCAACGCGGGCGCCCGCCGGAGCGTCCGACTCCAAACTGAATCTCAGCGTTTGAGCTGGCAAATCCGGGTCCGTGGCAGTGACGGTCAAGGAAAGTGGAACGCCTTCATCGACGGTTTGATCGGGAATCGCCGCCAGACTGGGAGGCAAATTCACTTCGTTGACGATGACTGTGAAACTGTTCGTGGCGGTCAGGCTTGGAACTCCATTGTCCGTCACCCGCAACGTGATGATATTGGTGCTCGGCCCCTGAGCTTCGATGGGCGTCCAGGTCAACACACCCGTGCTCAGGTCGATGCTTACGCCCGCCTGCGGCTCAGCCAGGCTGAAGGCCAGGACGTTGGCTGGAATGTCCGGGTCCACGGCTGTGATCCGCACCATCAGGGGCGTCAGTTCGTCAAGAGTCTGCGTGCCGGGAACGCTCAACACCGGCGGGAGGTTCACTTCGCTCACAACCACCGTGAAACTGTTGGTCGCGCTCAAGGGCGGCACCCCGTTGTCCGTCACCTTGACCGTGAACAAATTAGTGCTCGGCCCCTGCTGCTCGCTCGGCGTCCACGTGAACGCTCCTGTGTTTGGCGCAATCGCCGCGCCCGCTGGGACGGCCTCATCCAAACTGAACGTGAGCTGTTGCCCTGGCCCATCCGGGTCTGTGGCCTGAACGACGAGCGAGAAAGGTGCGCCTTCGCTGGCGTTTTGATCCGGAATCGCCGGTATCACCGGAGGACTGTTGATCCGATTCACCACGACCGTGAAAGACTTTGTGTCGGTCAAAGGTGGCGAACTGTCGTCCGTGACGCGGACGGTGATGAGATTCGTGCTGGGCGCTTGCTGCTTCGTGGGCGTCCAAGTTAATACCCCGTTCGTCGAGTTGATGCTCGCGCCCGTCGGAAACGGTTCCTCGAGTCTGTAAGACAGCTTGGCAGATGGCGTGTCCTGATCGGTCGCCGAGACTGCGAAAGTTAGGAGCATCCCTTCGTCAACGGTCTGGTCGGGTATAATCGCCAGGACAGGCGGCCACTTGATCTTAGCGGCGATATTCGTGTCGGTTATGATTTGGAAGTTGCTAAGTACTTTATTTAATAAATACACTAACGTATTATTATTGCAATCGAGGCCCCGGCTGTGGCACCGTTGGTAGCGTGCCTAGAGAGAGCCCATACAAAATCAGACTCACGGCAGCGGAACGACAGGAACTGGAGCACAGAGCAGCCAAATATACGTTGCCATATTTTCAGGTGCTCCGTGCCAAGATGGTTCTCCATGCAGCCGAGGGGCTTTCCAATGATGAAATCGCCCACTGCTTGGATACCCGTCGCGAAGTCGTTAGCCAATGGCGTAAGCGTTTTTTCGAAGAGCGACTGGCCGGCTTGGAGGAACGCCCTCGATCGGGCCGCCCCCGGTCTTTTTCCCCCAGAACTCATCGTGCAGGTTAAAGCGTTGGCCTGCGAACTGCCCGCCACCCATCACGGTCCCGCTCTCCCGTTGGAGTCTGGACGAACTGACCCAACATGTTTGCCAGAGCGGACTGGTCGCTCAGTTGAGCAATTCAACACTTTGGCGATGGCTCCACCAAGACGCGATTCGTCCCTGGCAACACCGCTGTTGGATTTTTCCGCGCGATCCAGATTTCGCTCTCAAAGCCGGTCGGATCCTCGATTTGTATCAGCATCAGTGGCAGGGACAGGAATTACGAGCCGACGAGTTCGTGCTCTCGACCGACGAGAAGACCAGCGTCCAAGCCCGCTGTCGCCTGCATGAAACGGTGCCGCCACAGCCAGGGCTGCCGATGAAGGTCGAACATGAGTACGAGCGTAAGGGAGCGTGGGCTTATTTGGCGGCTTGGGATGTTCATCGCGCCAAACTCTTTGGTCGCTGTGAAACCCAGAGCGGGATTGCTCCCTTTGATCGATTAGTCGCCCAAGTCATGAACCAAGAGCCTTATCGTTCTTGCCGACGAGTATTTTGGATCATGGACAATGGCTCTTCGCATCGAGGGGAGCGGAGCGTCCAGCGCTTGCAAGGCCGTTACCCAAACGTTCAGGTGGTCCACGGCCCAGTGCATGCCAGTTGGCTCAATCAAATCGAGATTTACTTCTCCATTATCCAGCGAAAGGTCCTCACACCGAACGATTTCCCAAACTTGGAAGCGGTCACGGACCGACTGGAACGTTTCAAGCGTCACTACGAAGCCATTGCCAAACCCTTCGAGTGGAAATTTACCCGGAACGATCTCAATGAACTCCTGCAGCGTTTGCAGCCAAGTTCACAACTCGCCACTACTCTGGCAGCCTAGAAAAATACGTTAGCGAACTTATGAAACGGCCAACTAAGCAACGCTCAGCAGAGTCTCGGAAACCAGGATAAACCAACCTTGTTATTCCGCGCACGAGATGCCATCGTTCTTGCCAGATGAAGCCAAGCACCACAGCCGAGGTCTCGGCGGCTTCCGAGGCGGCGCGCCTGACGCAAACGTCTTTGGAGTTGTGGCTGCAGACTTGCGAGGCGTTTCGCGCCTGGGAACGGCGTGAAATCCTGCTGCGCGATCCCGACGAGAAAGCGCTGGCCGAATACCGCGAAGCTCTCAAATGGCTGCTCCGGAGCGCCCGGATGCATCAGGTGCTGGTCAAAGACCCGGACTTCCCTTACCGGCATTTTGTTCCCCAAATCGAAGGTATCTTGATCCACCTGGAGGAGTCCTGGAACGCGCTGAACAATCCATTGAGTGAGGAACAAGCCGAGCGGTTGATTGCGCAACATTTCCCGCATGAGCCACAGCCTTGAGGCCCTGCTCGAAGCCTACGATGCTCTGCGAAGCGCGCCTGCCGGCGAAATCAACGCGCGACAAGCGAATTACGAAGCGAGCCTCCAGGAGGTAGCAACGCACTTGGGGATCGCGTGCACTCTTTTGCACCAAATGATCCAACGAAAGTATCCGTCATGGCTGCGGGCCCAGAAAAGGAAACCTTCATCAATGCCGCCCAGTGCATGACGTTATGAAGACCGCTTGCCTGATCAATCGACATCGATCCCCTGGACGATATCCACGCCTCGGCCGAATACCGCGCGCACCTGGCCCGAGTGAATACGCAGCGAGCGCTCCAACTCGCCGCCTCGCGGATTTGATTCTCGCAACGCCGGCTTTCCGTCCGGTATGTGTTTAAAGGTGACCTCATCCGTAGCGCAGAGTTGCACTCTGCCGTATCGCGGAATTGTATTCCGCAGGGGACCGACAAGTTCCAGGGTTCTGGAACTCGCCGGCGCGCCGCCGATTGCAAATCGGCGATACGGCAGAGTACAACTCTGCGCTAAGTCAAACCGATGCTTCAATCGTCAAGTTGCGAGGTTTGGCGACCTCGTGGTGCCTGAGGCGAGAATACTTCGGAACTCGCCGGCATGAAAACCGGCGTTACGAAGTGACCGGCAGGTGTGCCATGAAAACTTCATTCGTTGCCGCAGAATGGCCCCGCCGAGACTTTCTGGGAACCGCATTATTCTGCGGAACAGGACTCGCCGTGACCAACTTGACGCTGGAAGCGGCGGAACTCCGGTCATCCAACAACGGTCGGCGCATCGGTTTCGTCGATGACAATTTGGGGAACTATCACGCGAATGTTTTTCTCAAAGCGTTGCGCGAACCGCTCAAAGAGCGTGGCTTCGTCGTGGCGGGATGCACTGGCTTGCAGGAAGCGCCGGGGCGCGCCTGGGCCGAAAAGAACTCGGTGCCTTACTTCAATTCCGTGGCGGCGCTCAACGACGCGGTCGATTTCTTCATGGTGCTCGCGCCTTCCACGCCGGAGACGCATCTCGAATTGTGCCGGCGCGTGTCGCCGTTCAAGAAACCCACCTACGTGGACAAAACTTTCGCGCCAGACCTGGCCACTGCTCGCGCCATCTTTGCCCTGGCGGACCAGCACAGCACTCCGATTCAGACCACCTCGGCGCTCCGCTACACCACTGTCCAGGAACAGGTCCAAAAGCTCGGCAAAGTCCAGCACATGATCACCTGGGGCGGCGGCGGTTCCTTTGCGGAATACGCGATTCATCCGCTCGAATTGCTCGTCAGCGTCATGGGCCATGAAGGGACGGCCCTGATGCGGCGCGGGACCGAGAATCGTTCGCAGCTTTTGATCGATTTTACCGGTGGCCGCACAGGGGTGGTGAACGTTTATCCCCAGAGCAACACGGCGTTCGCCGCCTCCGTCACGACAGACAAGGCCACGCAATACATCACCGTCGATGCTTCCCGGATTTTTGTGAACAACGCTGCGGCAATCCTGGACTTTTTCGCGGCGGGGAAACCGAACATCGACCGGCGCGAATCGCTCCTGCTCATGCGCCTGCTGGACGCGGCGAAAGCTCCTCGCGCCTTGAAAGAATTCGTGCCGCTCCCCTAGATGAACCGATCCATGAACCGTCTGTTCGGACCGTGGCCTTTAGGCCGCTTCAACGCTCGACTGCGGAGAGTGCGCGGAAGCAGCCTGAAGGCTGGGGTCCGCGCAGTTCTCGGTTCATGGACCGTGGGCATGGTTCTGAAACCAAGGGAGCTTCTCATGAACCTTGGTTGCATTCTCCTGTCCCCAATGTTACTGAGCGCGCTCGCCGCTGAACCCAAACGCCCCGAACTGATCTCCTGGTTTGGCAAAACTCCAACGCTCGACGGCGTCATCAGCTCGGGCGAATGGTCCGACGCCACCGAGTTCCGAGGCGTCCGCGATTGGGTTTCTGAATTCTCTCCCGTGAAGGACGACTCCGATCTCGCTCTTCGCGGCTGGGTCAAACATGACGACCAATGCCTTTACTTCGCCTTCGAGATTACGGACGACGTGCTCTATGGCATCGACACCGCACAGTGGCTTCCGCCGGAGAATCCGGACGCGCACGAGCTGTCGCCGAAAGGCTTTCCCTGGTTCGGCGATGAGATGGAAATCCTGATCAATGCGCCGAACACGTGGAATGGAAATGAAGGCGCCGAAGGCAGCGGTTCGTCCTGGCAAATGGTGTGCAACCTGACCAAGTCCCGGCTCGGAGGCGTAGGCACGGGAGGCTTGCTCGAAGGCGAGCCCCGCTCAGACCTGAAAGCCTGGGCCACGTATCAGCGCTGGATTCAGACAAAAGCGCAGCGTGCCGCGGCCCGCGCGAAACCCGAAGGCAAAGGCTACGTGATCGAATGGGCCATTCAGTTCGATCCGTGCCTGGAGATTTCGCCGGGCAAGTTTTACACAACTGCGCTGGGCGAGATCAAAGTGGGCTTGAACATCGCCCTGGGAGATCTGGACACGCCGGAAAAAGGTGAAGGGAATTTTGGCCGCTTCCATCACGAGCAATGGTTCGCCGGCGCCAAGGGGACGCGAACGCAGAAAGACAATTTCGGCCTCCTGCGCCTGATGGGAAAGAGACGGGCAACAGGAGGCAACGGGGTGAACAGAGAATAAGGACTTCAGAATTCAATCTGCCTCCCATCCCACTCAACCAGTTGACAGCCGCTGGCGCCTCGTCCAAATTCAAGCTCGACCTCCAGAGGAAAGTAAGAATGGAGCCGATGACCGAACCTCACCGACTGCCGCCCAAACCAGAAGCCAAACGGTCGATTTTGGCCCTGGCTGCCCCGAATTGGGCGTAACTAACTTCTGGATAATTATGTAGTTGAGCATCGAGGGACTTTATGAGCGCACGAGTCATTTTCGCGGTCTTCGTTGTGATGTTCGCTGCCTTGGGTTGTGGCCGTTCAAAGCAGAACGAGAGACGGGTTCAGAAGACGCCTGCCTCTTTTTCCGAAACGTTTTTCACGAGTATCACACCAACGGCTGATGGCGGTGCATACGTTGCTGGTTTGGCTTCAGGTTTGTGGTACATGCGAGGCTCGGAGGCAGTGAAGGTTCGCTTCCCCGATACGTCCACTAATCGCACTGGTTCGCTTTTGCTGGAGATTACGCCTTTGATTGATGGTGGTGCATATGCTCACTCAATCCTCGATAAGACCCTCTGGCTTCTGAGAGCCTGTCCGAAAAATCATGATTGCTGAGGAATTAGGCCAATCGACGGAGTTGAATTCGGATCATCGCGATGTAAACCCACGATTCCGCGCTGCTCTCGCAGTGCTCGTAGTCCCGCACCAGGCGTCGGTGACGCATCAACCACCCGAAAGTTCGTTCGACGACCCAGCGTTTGGGCAACACCTTGAACCCGCTCACGTCGTCGGAACGTTTGACCACCTCCACCTCCAGCTTCGGACGAATCGTCCGCACCCACGTCGCGAAGTCCGGGCCGCTGTAACCGCCATCGACCCACATTTTCCTCAACCACGTGAACCAACCCAGCACGCGGCCGAGCAGGCCTTGAGCCCCTTCGCGTTCCGGGACATGGGCCGCCGTCACCGCCACGCCCAGCACCAGACCCAACGTATCGACCAGCAGATGACGCTTGCGCCCTTTGATCTTCTTGGCCGCATCGTATCCCACGGCCCCTCCGTGCGGATCGGATTTGACGCTTTGACTGTCCAGGACCGCCGCGGTGGGGCGCGAGCGCTTGTCCTGTTGCTTGCGAGCCAGAGCTCGAAGACGCTCGTTGAGTTTCTCCCAGGTCTGATTGCGCGTCCACTGGCGGAAGATCCAGTGCACAGTTTTCCACGGAGGAAAATCGACCGGGAGCAGCCGCCAGGGAATACCTCCTTTGACAAGGTAGAGGATGGCATCGATCACCCGACGCCGATCCGTCGGCGGACGGCCGCGTTTGGCGGGGTCGGGAAGCAAGGGTTTCAGGAGGGCCCATTGGGCGTCGGTGAGGTTGGTTTCGTAAGAGGCGATTTTCATCGCCCAACAGAGCTGCGCTTAAAAGTGGCCAGCCGCGCCCCACCGCCAAAATCAAGTCTTTTCTCATGTTCTCATCGATTTTTTTGCATGCGATCCCAGCGAATTACGCCTTCCTGAATTTTCGGACAGGCTCTAAGGCTTACGACGCGCTCCCGAGCGTCGACGTGGTAGCATTACATTCTCGCGAACGCATTAGGCTAAAACGTTCTTGGCCACATCCCCATGCACATCCGTCAGCCGGAAGTCGCGCCCCTGGAATTTGTAGGTCAACCTGGTGTGATCGAAGCCGAGGAGATGGAGGATCGTGGCCTGAAGGTCGTGAACGTGCACTTTGCCTTCGACCACGTTGTAGCCGAGCTCGTCCGTGACGCCGTGCGTGTAGCCGCCCTTGATTCCACCGCCCGCCAGCCAGAGGCTGAAAGCGCGCGGATGATGATCGCGGCCCAGGAATTTTGAACCGTTCCGCTCCTCGTTCATCGGTGTGCGGCCAAATTCGCCGCCCCAAATCACCAGCGTGTCGTCCAGCAACCCGCGCTGCTTGAGGTCCGCGACCAATGCCGCCATGGGACGGTCGGTTTCGCGCGTCCGTTTCTTCAGCCCGGCGGGATGAACGATGTCCGTGTCTTCGCTCACGCCGTGCGTATCCCAGCCGCGATGATACAATTGAACGAAGCGCACGCCGCGTTCGAGCAGCCGGCGGGCGAGCAGACAATTATTCGCGAACGACACTTTGCCCGGCTCGGTTCCGTACATGTCGTGGATGTATTTCGGTTCTCTGGAAATCTCCATCAACTCCGGCGCGCTCGATTGCATCCGATAAGCCATCTCAAACGCATTGATGCGCGTGCTGATTTCGGGATCGCCCACGTCCTCCAGTTGCATCTGATTCAGATCGCGCAAAGCATCAAGCGAACGCCGCCGCCGCGCCGAGTCCATTCCCGGCGGATTCGAGACAAAGAGAATCGGGTCGCCCTGGGATCGAAATTGCACGCCTTGATACGATGTGGGCAAGAAACCACTGCCCCAGCACGCCGTCCCGCCGCTGGGCAAACCGCCGCCCGAAAGCATGACCACGAAGCCCGGCAATTCCTGGCTCTCGCTGCCCAGTCCGTACGTCAACCACGAACCCAGGCTCGGACGCCCGATCTGCGTTGCTCCCGTGTTCAGAAAAATCTGGGCCGGCGCGTGGTTGAAGGCGTCCGTGACCATGGAGCGAATCAGCGTGATGTCGTCCGCGACTTGCGCCAGGTTCGGGAGCAACTCTGAGAGGTCCATGCCGCACTGGCCGTGCTTCGAGAACTTGTAAGGTGTGCCCAGCATCTTCGGAACGCCCTTGATGAACGCGAAGCGTTCCCCTTTGAGCAGCGATTCCGGGCACGGCTTCATGTGCAGCTCGACCAGCTTCGGCTTGAAATCGAACAGGTCGAGCTGCGACGGCGCGCCTTCCATGAACATGTAAATGACGCGTTTGGCTTTCGGCGTGTAGTGCGGCGCTCTTGGCATCAGCGGATTGGCCGCCAACGCGGCTGGCGATCCGGAAACGCGACGAGCCTCAAGCAAAGACGCCAAGGCCGCCGCCCCGACGCCCCAGGCGCATCGGCCAAAGAAATGGCGGCGCGTGATGGCGTGGAGGTTGTGTTGAAGAAGCGGAGTGAATTGGCAATTCATTCGTCATTTACCCTTTTGAGATGGTCTCATCCAAGTTGAGCAGCACGTTGGCCACGACCGTCCACGCCGCCAGCTCGCAAACATCAAATCCCTCCACCGCCTTGCCTTCCGCGCCGAACGCCATGGCCTCGGCCGCTTTTACGTCCTTTTTGAACCGGGCGAGTTCGTCTTGATAAAGCGCAAGCAAGCGCTCCAGTTCTCGGGCTTTTGGCTCGCGGGCGACACACGAGCGGAACGCGAAGGTGGCGCGCCTGGCCGGGTCAGGCCCAACCATTGTCGTGACTCTCCGCGCGAGGACCTGAGCCGCCTCGACGAACGCCGGATCGTTGAGCGTGTTCAGCGCTTGCAACGGCGTGTTCGTCCGCGGGCGGCGCGTGCAAGCGTACTCGCGGCTCGGCGCATCGAATGACATGAACGCCGGATACGGCGACGTCCGCTTCCAATACGTGTAAAGGCCGCGACGGTATTTGTCTTCGCCTTTGCTGATCGTCCATTTTTCGTCGCCGTAAATCTGGGTCCAGATGCCGTCGGGCTGGTGTGGATACACACTGGGGCCGCCGATCTTAGGCTTGAGAAGTCCGCTCGCCGCCAGAATCACGTCCCGCACCGTTTCCGCCGACGCGCGGAACCTTGGCCCGCGGGCGTAGAATCGATTCGCCGGATCGCGTTCCAGCAGTTCCGGCGTCGCGCGCGACGATTGCTGGTACGTCGCCGAGTTGACGATCAAGCGATGCAAGGTTTTCAGATCCCAGCCCGACAACATGAATTGGGTCGCCAGCCAATCCAGCAACTCCGGATGGGTCGGCGGCGTGCCTTGCGTGCCAAAATCCTCGACGGTTTCCACAAGGCCGCGTCCGAAGTACTCGAACCAAATCCGGTTCACAATGACGCGCGCGGTCAACGGATTGTTCGGATCGACGAGCCATCTCGCCAGCGTCAGGCGATTCAGCGGCGCGCCTTCGGGCAACGACTGGAGAATCTCCGGCACGCCTTGGGAAACTTTGTCGCCTCTGCTCATGAAATTGCCCCGAACATGAATGTGCGTCTCGCGCGGCTTTTCCTGCTCTTTCATCACGAGCGTGGTCGGGATTTCCTTCTTAAGCTGTTCCTCGATTTTCTTCTGCTGGGCCAGTGCCTCCCGTGTTTCCTTCAATTCGGGCGCAATGGAGCGGTAGTAAGCGGACAAATCTTCCTTTTGCTTGGGGGTGCGCTCGCGCGGCGCGACGCTGAGAATCTTCAACGTGGCGGCAGGCAGGATCGTTTCAGGCACCGGACGCTCGTTGGTTGTGAGCGAAAGTCGAAAGCGGCCCAAGTTGGCATCGCTGAAGTTGGAATCGTGTCTCAAGACCACGGTTAGCGTCGATCCGTTTTCGAAGCCGATTGGTTTCTCGGTTCCAAAGACAGCGTAGCGCTCGATGCGAAAGCCATCCTTCCCGGCATCGATGGCCCAGCCCGGACCAGTCTTGCCGTCAATCAGGTTCGTCACGCTGTGATCCTTCTGCGTGAAATCCGCTCCGGCCGTCTTGAAAGTGACGGCTTCCGCGCCCTTGGGCCCGTCCTTCGGCGCGGCTTTCACTTCCAGGCGGCTCACCACAAAGCTGCCGTTAGACGCGCGGCCAAGGCCCTTCTTCGGGAGACTGTCGTCCGGCAACACTTCGAGCCGCAGGCCCGTGATCCGTTTGAGGTCGGTGTGCGCGACGACGGTGTAGGAATCATTGGTGGGATTGGTGCCGCCAGCCAGGATAGACTTGTCTTCGAGTTCCGCGAGCGTTGCGCCGCCGGCGGAGAGAATTCCCGTGGGATCGAGCACGGTCCAATGCACCGCTTCGTCTGCTTGCTTGTATTCCCAGGCCGCTTGCGAGGCGTCGAGTTCCGGCGTCTGGGTTTTCATGATCTTCTCCAGACGCGCCAGCTCGGATTTGTTTTTCTCCCGGCGCGCAGCTTGTTCCGGCGACGGGACGTCGAGCTGCGGTTCCTCGACGGTGTTGAAGAACGCGAAGAACTGGTAGTAATCCTTCATCGTGAAGGGATCGTATTTGTGGTTGTGGCACTGCGCGCAGGCCAGCGTGCTGCCGAGCCAAACCGATGCGGTCGTGTTCACGCGGTCCACGATCGTTTCCACGCGCGCCTCTTCTTTGTCCACCCCGCCTTCGGTGTTGAACATGGTGTTGCGGTGAAAGCCGCTCGCGATCTTCTGATTGACGGTCGCGTTCGGAAGGAGGTCGCCTGCGATTTGTTCGATTGTGAACTGATCGAACTTCATGTTCTGATTCAACGCGTCGATGACCCAGTCGCGATACAGCCACATCTGACGACCCGGATCCTTTTCGTAGCCATGGCTGTCGGCGTAGCGCGCGAGGTCCAGCCACATGCGCGCCCAATGTTCGCCGTAGTGGGGAGAGAACAGCAAGCGGTCCACAGCTTTGTCCCAGGCGTCCGGGCTGTCGTCCCCGACGAATTGATCGACTTCGGAGGCGGTGGGCGGCAAGCCCGTAAGATCAAGGCTCAGGCGACGGAACAAGACGGCCTTTTCAGCCTGACCGGAGGGAGCGAGGCCTTCCTTTTCCAATCGCGCCAGGACGAAGAAGTCGGTTCCATTGCGCGGCCAGGATTGGCTCCTTACTTCCGGAAACTTCGGACAAGTCGGCTTGCTGTAGGCCCAATGTTTAGCTTCTGCCGCACGGCCAGGAAGGGCGCCTTGGAAGGCGAGGATCAACATGCTCAGGAGGACAAATCGAATGCTGCTCTGGATCATCGGCCCAAACTATACGCCCCGGATTCCAGACCTTCCAATCAGAATTTAGGGGAACGATCCAGCGCGGCAACCCGGACTACTGGACTTTCGGCTTTTCCTACAAGAACTACTCCAACCTGCGCTGTCACACGGGCAAAACGTTCAAAGGAACTTGCGTCTGCTACATGGACGGAGAGTCTCTCATAAGCGGTTCGCCCGAGCAAGGTCCGAGTCCGCCGACTTAACCCTGTAACGTCGTAACGCTGTAACGATTCGGCTGCGGCTTGGAAGAAGGAAGGTCGGCCCACGAATCACACGAAAGCGAGGGGAGAAGGGAGTGACTTGGAGCGGCGGGTTCCTATCCGTGTTCGTCCGTGTCATCCGTGGTTAAAGTCCGCTCGGAAAGGATTGCTTCGGACGGAGTCCGTTACACGCGTTTTTTCACAGACCGGGCTGCGAAGAAGTAGCTTCGCAGCGTTTGCACAGAAAGAACAAAGGCCGTCGCGGTGACCGCGCCTTACTTGCTAATCGCCTCGTGCTCGGCAATACTTGCGCGGTGAAAACCACGGTTACGGAATTAACCGACCGGTTGCTCGCCTCTTACGCGCGGGTGGGCGGGATCAATCATTTGGACGGCAAGAATCTGCCTTCCAAGACAGCCATTGCCGGGATTGCCTCGGACTTGCTGCGCCTGCTCTTTCCGGGTTTCTTCGACGAGCGAACCATTCATTCGTCGGAACTGAAGGTCGAGATCGCGACCTTGATGGATTCGGTGCAGGGACGGTTGGAGGACGAAATCTACAAGAGCCTTGAATATCATCCGCCGGAGGAGCTCGGCACGCGGAATCTTCGCTCCGCCGCCCACGCGTTGACGATGAGCTTCCTGGAGAGCTTGCCGCGCGTGCGGGAGTTGCTCCACACGGACGCGGAGGCGGCCTACAACGGCGATCCCGCGGCGCTGAGCAAAGAGGAGATCATTGTGGCGTATCCGTTCATGGAAGCGATCGCGGTGCAGCGCATGGCGCACGAGCTTTACCTGCAACACGTCCGGTTGATTCCGCGCATCATGACCGAATGGGCGCACTCCCGCACGGGAATGGATTTGCATCCGGGCGCGCAGATCGGCTCGCATTTCTTTGTCGATCATTGCACCGGGACGGTCATCGGCGAAACCGCCATCATTGGGAATCACGTCAAGATGTATCAGGGAGTCGGCCTGGTGGCGCGTTCGCTGGCCGGTGGACAGCAATTGCGCGGGCACAAGCGTCATCCCACGATTGAAGACCACGTGACGATCTACGCGGCCGCCACGATTGTGGGCGGGGAAACGGTCATTGGCGAAGGCAGCACCATCGGCGCGAACGTTTTTCTCATGCGCAGCGTGCCCCCCAATTCATTGGTGTTCTACGAAGAGGTCAACGTCAAAGTCCTGAGCAAGCGCGAACGGGGCAAAGGAGGGACGGACTTCCAGATTTGATGATCGCGTATTTCTGGATAGGCGTGGGCAGCGCGTTGGGAGGCATGTGCCGGTTCTGGCTTTCCGGCATGATCGCGCAACGATTTGGGGAAGCGTTCCCGACCGGCACGCTTCTGGTGAACGCGTCCGGTTCCTTCCTGATGGGTCTGCTCGCCGCGTTGGGGGAACCTGAAGGGCGCCTATTCGTCCCGGCGTATGCGCGGCAATTCCTGATGATCGGGATTCTCGGAGGTTACACGACGTTTTCGTCGTTCAGTCTGCAAACTTTGAATCTGGTGCGGGAGGGCGAGTGGCTGTTCGCCACGCTGAATGTGGTGTTGTCGGTTCTGCTGTGTTTGGGCGCCGTTTGGATCGGACACACGCTGGGCCAGTTCCTGAACCCGAAGGTTTGAGATGAAGCTGCACGAGAACGGTAAACTGCTGCGGATTTACATCGGCGAAAGCGACCGCTGGCATCATCAACCGCTTTCGGATTACCAGGCCGTCGTTTCAAACTACAACGGCGAATCCTGGCCCAAGGAAACGCAGAGCGCCTTTGTGGACTACGTGAAATCGGGCGGTGGCTTCGTTTCAGTCCACGCCGCGAACAATTCGTTCCCGGAATGGAAGGAGTACAATGAGATCATTGGCCTGGGCGGCTGGGGTGGGCGCAACGAAAAGTCGGGCCCTTACGTCCGGTATGTTCATGGAAATGTTGTCCGGGAGACCGGACCCGGTGTTGGCGGCAGCCACGGAATGGAACACGCCTTTGCCGTGGAGATTCGTGATTCGACGCATCCGATTGCAGCCGGGTTGCCTTCCAAGTGGATGCACGCGAAAGATGAGCTTTACGACAGGCTCCGAGGCCCGGCCGAGAATGTAACCGTCCTGGCGACCGCTTACGCTGATCCCGCCACGAAAGGGTCTGGCCACCACGAACCGATGCTAATGGTGATTAGGTATGGAAAAGGCCGCGTCTTCCACACGACGCTCGGTCACAGCGTGGAGGCGATGAAATGTGCTGGCTTCGCGACCACTCTCCAGCGCGGCGCCGAATGGGCGGCGACGGGGAAGGTGACCCAAAGCCTTCCACGCGACTTTCCTACCGCGGATAAGGTGAGCAGCCGGGATTGAAGATGCTTACCGCGTGTCCCTCGTTACCTCGGCTGCTACGGCGGGTATTTTCAAAACGCGGTCTTAGGGTCTGTGCAAAAATAACTTCCGGTTTTGGCGGGAGCGCCGCCTGGCCGGATGCAAGGCTCGAGGAGGGAGCATCCCCGTTTTGGGGCTGTGACCGACGAGCAACGCCGCAGCCGGCCAGGCGCCGCCCCGCCCCGGAGGGCTGGGGCGATTTCGCTTTCTGGCTTCGTTTCTCCTCAGTCGCAGAG
>Ga0194120_10006904_pt1 | contig 15813 bp, 14 predicted proteins | sample TA2MahCa65mmetaG_FD_148642 | JGI IMG/M metagenome (GOLD analysis project Ga0194120, IMG submission 148642) | Freshwater microbial communities from Lake Tanganyika, Tanzania - TA2015019 Mahale Deep Cast 65m | ecosystem: Environmental > Aquatic > Freshwater > Lake | place: Tanzania: Lake...
CGTATGGCCTTGCATTTTGACTACGCACTACGCTTGCGCTCCAACTCCGTCAAAACGCCCGGCCTCTACGGCTACGCAGGGGTCGTCGTACATCGCTCGGCTTCGCTCGCTTCCATGTACTCCTTCATCGAAAGTAAAAAAGTTTTCATAGTCATATAGCTCCTTTATATGGATTAATAATTGTTATTAATTAGCCCGTAGGACAGTTTTTTCTGTCGGGAGCAATTATGGCTGAGTCAGCTTAAACAATTATTAAAGAAAGGCGCTAACTTACGGTTTTTTTTATTAAAATTTGCTTAAGCTAACAGCTTGCAAGGTGGCTTCACCAACTGTTAGCGGCCGAACAGGTCTGTTTGTGAAGACATATATTGAAAAATATTCATTAACTAATTGAATTACTTGACATTGGAAATCGTCAATTATCCGAGTGATTAAAAAAGCGGTCGGTTTCCGCTTTAACCACTTTCGACAAGATTAATAAACCGATGAGATTGGGCAAGGCCATCATGCCGTTCATCAGGTCGGAAATATTCCAGACCAGTTCCAGATTCATTAATGCGCCGACGATGACCGCTGCGATAAACAGAAAGCGGTAAGGCCGGATAAACCGTGGTCCCAGCAAGTATTCAATCGCCTTTTCGCCGTAATAATTCCAGCCGATTAAGGTTGAGTATGCAAACAGCGAGGTTGCCACCGCCACGATAATTTCTCCCGATGCCCCCAACGTTTCGCCAAAGCTGGCGCTGGTTAATTGACCGGGGCTGACGCCTTGCGTCCAGGAGTTTGCCGTCAATATAATTAATGCCGTCATGGTGCAGACGACCAGAGTATCGATAAACGTTTGCGTCATGCTCACCAAGGCTTGTTTGACCGGGTCGTAGGTGCGGGCAGCGGCAGCGGCGATCGGTGCGGAACCCAGGCCGGACTCGTTGGAAAATACGCCACGGGCAATCCCGTAGCGCATGGCGCTGGCAATCGTGGCTCCGGCAAAGCCGCCGGTAGCGGCTATCGGTGTAAAAGCATGTTGAAAGATCAGTAAAAATGCCTGCGGAATTTTGTCGGCGTTAAGGCCAAGTACTATTAATGCAGAACCCACGTAACCGAAGATCATGAACGGCACTAGCAGCGAGGTAAATTTACCGATGGAGCGAATGCCGCCCAGAATCACCAGTGCGGTCAACACCATTAATACCACGCCGGTTATCCAGGTGGGGATGTGGAAAGTCGCTTCAAAAATTTTAGCCGTGGCGTTGGCTTGCGTCATATTGCCGATGCCGAACGTAGCTAGCGCCGTGAACACGGCAAACAGCCAGCCCAGCCAAGGTAAATTTGCGCCTTTGCTGAGGTAATACATCGGCCCGCCGCGCATCCCATATATCCCCTTTTCGCGATACTTGACCGCCAGGACGGCTTCCGAATATTTCGTGACCATGCCCACCAAGCCGGTCATCCACATCCAAAATACCGCGCCCGGCCCGCCGAGCGAAATCGCCGTCGCAACGCCGACAATGTTGCCGATGCCGACAGTAGCCGCCAATGCTGTCATTAATGCGGCGAAATGGCTGATGTCGCCGTCATGGCCGTGATCCTTGTGGAAAATCAAACGGAACGCAAGCGGTAAGGCGCGAAACTGCAAACCCTTAAGCAAGATGGTCAGGTATAAGCCGGTGCCGACCAATAACATCAACATCGGCGGCCCCCATACCCAGCCGGATAAAGTCGAGATAGCGGTTTCTAATGAATTCATGCTTATGCCTTATTAATAGCGGAAAACAGCAGCTTTTGAAGAGCCGATTAATGGTTAAAGTAATTCCAGCGCGCCACTATTTTTCGCGAAAGCTGAAATGGGGTCCAATCCGATTTCAGCAGCGAAAAATGACGTGGCGAGTTTGCCTTCGGCGGCCTGCGTTCGTCCCGCTACAGCCCAAAACACAAAACATCGGCTTCCGCCTTGCTTCGTATTTTGACCTTGCGCGAATGACTTGACGCCGTGTCGTATGGCCTTGCATTTTGACTACGCACTACGCTTGCGCTCCAACTCCGTTAAAACGCCCGGCCTCTACGGCTACGCAGGGGTCGTCGTACATCGCTCGGCTTCGCTCGCTTCCATGTACTCCTTCAATGCAAATCACGGAATTAATGGAATCCTTGTAGGTCGGGTTGCGCTTGAGCGCTACCTGACATTACGGCTCAATTGTGGCATAACCGCTAACGTGGCAGTGTGACCTACAAGTCTTGCATGTCTTTCATAATCCCAACGGATTATTCGGATCGACACCTTCCATAAACGGTAAACGCCGGTCCTGGTTAGTTAATTGATAGATTTTTCCTAGCCAGTTATTGAATACGGCTTTGGCGGTATCCCGCCAGGTGTTGTCTAAATCGTCCAATACAAAATGCTCGGGAAAAACTTCCAGTTCGCCGCCCGTCGCTTTGGCGTGTTTGATTTTTTCGGCATACTCGGTGAATACGGCCTGTGCTTCAGTATTAAAATAATGTTCCGGAAAGGGCGGATATTCATTAATTTCGCCGCGATAAAAACGCAGTACTTCGCGCTTGTATTCTTTTAACAAACTAATATCGTCGTATTCCGGATGGCCTTGAAAGTACACCGTACGGAATCCGTCCGGACTGACGGCCAAATGTACGCCCGCTTCTTTGCTGGCAACCAGGACAGTCATCCCGTACGCTTCCATATCTTTCTGAAATATCTCGTTAAAGCGAGAATGAGGCACATCGAAGCGGGTATTAATCTCCGCTACCAGCGGATGCGTCCGGTTGTAGGTTTTGTGCGAATACACGCCCCAGCGCTTCTTGCCGATAAGCGTACGTTGAATGCCGTAGTTATATTGGATTAATGCGTGGGTAGCCAAACAGGAACATAACACGGAAGTGACGTTTTCGGTCGCCCAGGAAAACACTTCCGTTAACGGCTGCCAGAAATCTTCTTCCGCCAATCTGTTGCCGACGACATTTGCGCCGCTGATAATTAATCCGTCTAAACCATCCTGTTTGATTTGTTCGAAGGATTCGTAATAGGTATTAATATGTTGTTGCGCTGTCTCACTGCGGGTCAAGCCATTAATGGTGAATAAGTGAACATGGAATTGCACGATTTGGTTGCACGCGCCCAGCAGCCGTAAAAACTGGCGCTCCGTAGCTTCCAGCGCAGCGTCCGGCATCATATTTAACAAGCCGATGTGCATTTCCCGGATGTCCTGGTTTTGTGCGCGGATAGGATCCAGAATTTCTTCGCCTTCTTCCCGCAAGCGGTCAAAGGTGGGCAAATTGGTGTGGGCGACTAATGGCATCGGTGGTAAGGATCAGGCAAGGTGGCTGGCGTCCAAGGCATCGGCCACCAAGCGGATAAAATCCGCTTCGTTGCTTACCTGGGAAACGGCATTGCCGTCCAGTGTGTAACCGTATTCATCGGCAATGGCTTGATAACGCGGTAGGCGCGATTTGAACAGCTCAGGAAATATCCAAGTAACAAAATCGTCGGGCGGTATTGCGCCGGTATCATGGTAATTTTTCAGACGCATGAACTCCGGCAGCTTTTCCTCTAAAAACGCTTCCCGGTAATACATCGGTTTCGGATCGCTTTTGGCGCGGTCGATGAGCAACTGCTCCATTTCCTGCGGGATTTTAATATAGATAATCAAAGTGTGCCGCGCCAGGGTATTAATGACCTCCGCATCGTCTAACTCACAGACACTGCCGCCCGCATCATTAATGAAGTGTTTGTAGCCGTAAATAGATTCGGCTTTCTCGATAAAATCCGGCACGTCTTTCATGGCCGCGACTTCAGCCTGATGATGCAGTTTTTGCCGCCGCTTGAATTCGGGCAGAGACAAGCCGTCCAGAGTCGGATTGCCGAGCTTGCCCAAAAAAGCGGATACCGGCTCCAAATGTTCGACTGTGATTTTATTTCGAATGTAAATGGAATCGGACAACAACAGCTTGCGCAGAAAGGGAATCTGCATCGCTTCCCGCTTGATATTATCGAGGATGGGTTCTTCCAGATACTTGGTGCCGATGCGATAATCGCCGGAATAATGAAACCACTTGGTTTTCGGCAATTTATTCGCCAGCGTGGTTTTTCCTGCGCCGGACATCGCCAGCAATGTAATGCGTTTGGACGGCCACTCCAAAAACTCCTTGGCGGTCATGCGCATGATTAATCCTTAGCAGGCTGTTGTTTAACTATTCCGTTTGAAATCACTGTATTCATGATGATAACCAATAACCCTTTAGTCATCATCCAGATAGCTATCGATATCGACATCTTCCATATCAGGCCTGTGCATGTCCGGGTCGGTATAACCCAAATCGTCGTCTTCAATTTCGTCGAAAGGCGCGCTCCAATCTTCCGGATCTTCGATATAGTCGAAAGTGGAAGCATACCAGCTTTCCTGATCGTATTCGCCAATATCGCCATTCAGGTATTGCACTTCAATAGAATCGTTTTTCTCGTCAATGTTGATGACTTGAAATTTGAAGCTGTTCTCCAAATCCTTGTACCAACTGCCGACAATAGGATCTGCTACGGTTGTCATAAAAAGTACCTCACTGGATTAAAGCAGGCTGAGTGCGGGGATGAAAAGTTAGCATGGCAAAAACATTTGTTTATTAATTTGGAATCCCCGGCCTAATCGGATTGGTAAATCATAACTCGATTTACTGCCGGGCGTATTCACATTTTTCGCTAATAGTTATAGAGGATGTGCCGCTTTCTTGCAAGGGTTTGCTATGTTACGATGCTGCGATTGTTTTTTAAGCGAGCCAAGCAGCCATGCAGGAAATATTAATCGGAGGACATAACCGCAAGCAGGTATTGATGAATGCCGCGATGGGTAATCGTCACGGCATGATTTCCGGCGCAACCGGCACCGGCAAAACCGTAACCTTGCAAATACTGGCGGAAGGCTTCGCCAAAATCGGCGTACCTGTCTTTCTTGCGGACATTAAAGGCGATTTGTCCGGTATCACCGCGCCCGGCAAGCCGCATGCAAAAATCGACGAACGCGTTAAAGAGATCGGCATTAAAAACTACGAACAGAAAGGCAATCCCGCCATATTCTGGGATATATTCGGTAAAACCGGACATCCGGTACGGGCAACAATTACCGACATGGGTCCGTTATTGCTCAGCAACCTGCTCGAACTTAACGACGTGCAAACCGGTGTGTTGTACAGTTGTTTTAAAATTGCCGACGACAACGGCTTATTGCTCCTGGATTTGAAAGATCTCAGGGCGCTGTTAACCTGGGTCGGCAATCAGGACGGTGGGTTACAGGCGGAATACGGCAATATCGCCACGACCAGCTTAGGCTCGATTCAACGGCAATTGCTGGTGCTGGAAGAACAAGGCGCCGAACATTTCTTCGGCGAGCCGGCCATTCAATTGGAAGATTTCTGTAAAACCGACTTTTCCGGCAATGGTGTCATCAGCATTCTGGATGCTACCGATCTGGTTAATAAATCGCCCAGACTGTATGCTACCTTTTTGCTCTGGTTACTTTCCGAATTGTTTGAGAACATGCCGGAAGTCGGCGACGCAGACCGCCCGAAACTGGTACTGTTTTTTGATGAAGCGCATTTGCTGTTCGAGCAAGCGCCAAAAGCCTTGGTGGATAAAATCGAACAGATTGTTCGTTTGATCCGTTCCAAAGGCGTAGGCGTATATTTTATCAGCCAAAGTCCGCTGGATATTCCGGACCGAATTCTCGGCCAACTGGGACTCAAAGTACAGCATGCCTTACGCGCGTACACGCCGAAAGATCAGCAAGTGATTAAAAGCGTAGCCGAAACGTTTCGCGCCAATCGTAAAATAAATACCGAAGAAGCCATCCAGGAACTGAAAACCGGCGAAGCGCTGGTGTCCGTCCTGCTCGAAGACGGCAGTCCGTCACAGGTTGAGCGGATATTAATACGTCCCCCGTCGTCGCAAATTGGGTCGATTACTGAGGAACAGCGGGCGGATTTGCTCAGGCGGTCGCCCTTTCACGGCCGTTACGAAGAAGAAATAGACCGCGACTCCGCCTACGAAATGCTTAAAGAAAAAACCGAGCAACAGCGGCAGGATGAGCAAGAAGAAAAACAAGCGAAACAGGAGAAAAAAGCCAGCGGCGGACGTCAACGGCAAACGGTGAGCGAAGCATTTTTAAAAAATGCTGCCCGCAGCATCGGTACAACGGTCGGCAGGCAAATTGTCCGAGGCATAATGGGATCGTTGCTTGGCCGGCGTTGATATTGCAAGGTAAGTTAATTTCCATCGTTGATAAGCCAAATCGGGTAATTAACGATTTATTGATGAGCAATTTTCGTCGAATGGGAACATTTTTAATTTCCAAAAGTCACAACATCAGTAATACGAGTAGTAGTTTAAGTATTGCTTTAAGCGATTTTGAAGTTCATTAATCAATCCGTACCGCCCTTTAAATTTTAAAATTGGCGATGCCGATAGTCAGTCTGCACTCAACATCAAGGCGGTAGGGTCTTTAAACAACTGTAAAGGGGAGTACGATGAAAAAGATAACAACAATCTACGCTTTATTATTAATGTTAATTAGTTTTGCCGTGCTGGCGGATCCGCATCTTGACGAAGCTATTACCCATACCAAAGCGGCGGTAGAACACGGTAAGGCGGGACATGCGTCCGTGTTGGTTGAACATACTGTACCGGCTTTGGAGCATGCCATGGCGGCAGTGATTATTGCGAAAGGTTTGACCTTATCTCACATTAATAACGCTATTACTGATTTGGAACAAGCAAAAAAACACGGCAAAGAGGGCGACGCGCATGTTGGTGTCGCTACCACCTATGCTGAAACTGCGTTAGAACATTTAGAAGCCGCTGCTAAAAAGTAACGGCGAAAATCAGGTTTCTCGATCATTAAACGGGCGCTTTGCGCCCGTTTTTTTTGCCGATAGGGTCGCAAAGTATGGCAGTTAACGGTATTGTGTTAATATTCGCCAAAGTTTTTAACCCTAAGAGGTTGTTATTTATGAACGAAACAACAACGCAAACGGCGCCAAATGCCGATTTGTTTTCGTCGGAATTTTTAATGGGCAATGTCGGTGCGCCATTCGTAATCGGTGCTGCTGTCGGTTATTTTGCTAAAAAAATGTTGAAAGTCGCTATATTTATTGGAGGCGCATTAATCGTGCTGATGTTTATCGGCGAATACTACGGCATGTTCGACGTTAGCGATGCCGTTTTGCAAAGCGCTGCCGATACGGCTGTGAAAAGCGCCAAGGCGTCCGGCGATTTCTTAATGAACCGGCTGACCCGCATTACCAGTAAAGGAGTCAGCGCAGTCGGCGGATTTGCCGTTGGTTTTAAATTCGGCTAAACAATAAGAACATTGATGAATAACTGAGATAAAACAATTAATTACCGGTTAACGAGCGGTTATTAATCATTAATGAGTACTTTACCGGCGGTTTCGCATACATTTGTATACTTCAAAAGCTACGTTGAGGATGTTGATGCCTACAGTTATAAGTGCAGTGTCGTCACAGACATTACCGGCAGGAGCGGTGTACGCCCGTCCTTGCAGAACTGTGTTAATCATTGTTTTCTGTCTTGGTTTGGCGGGCTGTTCGCTGGATTTCTTGAAGGAAAAATTACAAGCAGCAACCGGAGAAGATAAAGCAGCTATTGCCCTTGCCGCCGATCGATTAACGGAGCTGGATCAAGCCACGTATTCGTATTCAGATCGCTTTGTTACATTAATAGCTGACGCCACCGACCGCGCCGTCAAGGAGCATCCGACCAAAGAAGCTAAAAAAGAAGCGCTTCGTCTTAAATTACATAATTCCTCATCGGTTTACTCAATCGCCAGCGGTTCGAATCCCTTAGGCAAATTGCTGGATTTAGCCACTGTTGCTACCTTGAATAAAATTCAGATGGTGGATGAAGACCGTGCGAAGCAGATATTCGGGGACAGTCATCAAACTATAGAAAACGCTTTTCATGCCGTGCATGACGATATCTGGGGGGTGGCAAGACGCTTCCTTAAACCGGAGGAAATTGCCAGTGTGCAACAGGTAATTGCCCAGTGGCGGAAAAAAATCCCGATGTGTCCTTGCTCGCGTATGTCCGCTTCGACGATTTTGCTAAAGCAAATGCGGGTTTAAAACAAAGCAACCCGGCAATCGGCGGCTTGTTCGACGAAATTAATAAAGTGAATAAAACGGTGGAAAACGCCCAGCAATTCGGCGAGCGGACTTTTTTCTACTTTCAGCGTTATCCGCGCTTATTGCAATGGCAGACGGAACGTACGGTGGAAGGCGTAATGGACACTACCAATATACAGAAATTGCAGGAATCGGTTCAGTTAATGTCGAAATCCGCGATGATTTTTGCTCAGGAAATACAAAAATTGAAGGACCGCGAGGCAGCCATCCAAAAACATCTCGATACCGTTTCCAAAATCGTCGATCAGGTACATAAATTAGTGCCCAATACCCAGGCCGTGGTGCAGGATAGCGAGAAATTAATGGTTGCTGCCAAAGACACAAGCGTTGCTTTAGGCGAAACTTTGAAAGTGGTCGATACCGTCAGCGCCAAATTCAAATCGGACAAACCCGAACCGGCCGATGCCAAACCTTTCGACATCAAGGACTACCAACGCACAGCCGAAGAAGTCACCAAAATTGTCGGCGGTGTCAATGCTTTAATGGGCAACATTCAAGGTGACAGCTCGGGCAAAGGCGTGGCGGAACTGCAAAAGCTCGCGAATGCCGAGATCGATCATCTGGTCTGGCGCATAGCGCAATTATTAATTTTGCTCTTCGTTTTAGCGCTGGGGTATCGGGTAATTTCCATGCGGATGAGCAAAGCCGCTGTCCATTAATCATTAATAACACCTTATTAACAACCACTAATAGCCAAAGTTTATTAATGTTAGGCTGATAAACCGATTGTAACCGGATACGTTGTCACTCTTTCACGTTGTGAAAGATCGCTTGAAAACCCCCCATTTTAGTAATAACATAATTACTAATCATGAGGTAAACCCATGCGAATGGACAAATTAACCAGCAAATTTCAGTCTGCGTTAGCCGATGCGCAAAGCCTTGCGCTGGGTAAGGATCACCAGTTTATCGAGCCGGTGCATTTACTGCTCGCTTTGCTGGATCAGGAAGGCGGCAGCATCAAACCTTTATTGTCACAAATCGGTGTAAATGTGCCTGCCTTGCGTAGCGAATTAACGCAAGAACTGGCGCGTTTGGCGCAGGTTTCAGGTTCCGGCGGGGACGTGCAAATCTCGAACAGCTTGGGTCGCCTGCTTAACCTAACCGATAAACTGGCGCAAAAACGCGGCGACCAATTCATTTCCAGCGAATTGTTTTTGCTGGCGGTATTTGAAGGAAAAGGTGCATTACAAGACTTGTTCAAGAAGCACGGACTGACCAAGCAAATCGTCGAACAAGCGATTAATACTTTGCGCGGCGGCCAATCGGTCGATGACCCCAATGCCGAAGACCAACGACAAGCGCTGAAAAAATACACCATCGATCTGACCGAACGCGCGGCCGCAGGCAAGCTCGATCCGGTCATCGGCCGCGACGACGAAATCCGCCGCACCATTCAGGTATTACAACGCCGCACCAAAAACAATCCGGTACTGATCGGCGAGCCGGGGGTGGGCAAAACTGCCATCGTCGAAGGCCTGGCGCAACGCATTGTTAATGGCGAAGTACCTGAAGGCATTAAAGGCAAAAAGGTACTGGCGCTGGACATGGCGGCATTAATCGCCGGTGCGAAATTCCGCGGTGAGTTTGAAGAGCGCCTGAAAGCCGTGCTGAACGACCTTGCCAAACAGGAAGGCCAGATCATTCTGTTCATCGATGAACTGCATACCATGGTGGGCGCAGGCAAGGCCGAAGGCGCGATGGACGCGGGCAACATGCTCAAGCCAGCGCTGGCGCGCGGCGAACTGCACTGCGTGGGCGCGACCACGCTAGACGAATACCGCAAGTATGTCGAAAAAGATGCGGCACTGGAACGTCGCTTTCAAAAAGTGTTAGTCGATCAACCCAGCGTCGAAGATACGATTGCCATTCTGCGCGGCTTGAAGGAGAAATACGAAGTTCATCATGGCGTGGATATTACCGACCCGGCCATTGTCGCGGCAGCCAGCTTGTCGTACCGTTATATTACCGACCGCCAGTTGCCGGACAAGGCCATCGACCTGATCGACGAGGCCGCCAGCCGCATCCGCATGGAAATGGATTCCAAACCGGAAGAAATGGATAAGCTATATCGCCGGTTAATCCAGTTAAAAATCGAGCAGGTCGCCCTGAAAAAAGAAGCCGACGCCGCTTCCAAAAAACGGCTGGCGGATTTGGAAGAAGACATCGCCGAATTGGAAAAAGAATATTCCGACCTGGAAGAAATCTGGAAAGCGGAAAAAGCGTCGTTGCAGGATTCCGCCAGCATCAAGGAAAAACTGGAGCATGCCCGCGTGGAATTGGAAACAGCGCGTCGTTCCAATGATTTAGCCAAGATGTCAGAATTGCAATACGGCATTATTCCTGCGCTGGAAAAACAATTACAGGCGGCCGATTCCGGCGAAGAACAGAAAACTACGCTGTTGCGTAACAAAGTGACGGACGAGGAAATTGCCGAAGTCGTCTCCAAATGGACGGGCATACCGGTATCCAAGATGTTGGAAGGCGAGCGCGAAAAATTACTGAACATGGAAGCCGCCTTAGCGAAACGGGTCGTCGGCCAGGAAGAAGCGTTGAAAGCGGTCAGTAATGCCATCCGCCGCTCCCGCGCAGGTTTATCCGACCCTAACCGTCCCAACGGTTCGTTCCTGTTTCTGGGGCCGACCGGTGTGGGCAAGACCGAATTATGCAAGGCGCTGGCGGAGTTTCTGTTCGATACCGTCGACGCCATGGTGCGTATCGACATGTCTGAATTTATGGAAAAGCATTCGGTTGCGCGGTTAATCGGCGCGCCGCCGGGTTATGTCGGTTACGAAGAAGGCGGTTATCTGACCGAGCTGGTCCGGCGCAAACCGTACTCCGTGATATTAATGGACGAAATCGAAAAGGCGCACCCGGATGTCTTCAACATTTTGCTGCAAGTCCTGGACGACGGACGGTTGACCGACGGCCAAGGCCGCACGGTGGATTTTCGTAATACCGTGGTGGTAATGACATCGAATTTGGGTTCAGACGTGATTCAGGAATTGTCTGGAGAAGCGAATTATCAGGCTATGAAAACAGCGGTAATGGAAATCGTCGGTACCCGTTTCCGTCCGGAATTCATAAACCGCATCGACGAAGCTGTGGTATTCCATCCGTTGGGACGCGAACAAATCCGGGCGATTTCAACGATCCAGATCGGTCTGTTACGGAAACGCCTGCAAGACCGCGAAATCGGGCTTGAAATCAACAATGAAGCGTTAGACTTGCTCGGCGAAGTCGGCTTCGATCCGGTCTACGGTGCGCGGCCATTGAAACGCGCCATCCAGCAGCAATTGGAAAATCCGCTGGCGCAGGAAATTCTGGCAGGACATTATCAGGCGGGCGATATCGTCACGGCAGCACTGGAAAACGACACGCTGGTTTTTGGAAAAAGGAAGGCAGAGTCAAAATGATAAGCTATTAATGGAGTTATATTGCCGGGTAAAGTGCTGATTGTTAATGTACAGTTAGCAATCCTACCCGGCAAATCAGTAATAAAAGGCCTTGAGTAGCTGAAAGGTCATTTTTCATTGATATGATTAAATTTACGGCCAGTGATTTATTTCATTAATTGCTTGGTCGAAAGTTTTTCATATACATTCTTCCAGAAAGAATTCATTTTATACAATGAAAATCCACCAATTCAGCGCAGAAGAAGCACTTGCCAGTTTGCATAGCAGGCCGGAAGGATTAAGTTCTGCGGAAGTCGAATACCGGCAAAAAGAATATGGCGCCAATGTTATAGAAGTACACAAAGGCGAAAATTTAATCATCCGGTTTTTAAAGGAATTTACTCATTTTTTTGCCTTGATTCTTTGGCTGGCGGCAAGCTTGGCATTTTTCGCCGATTTCCGTCAGCCGGGACAAGGTATGGCTACTCTGGCGTACGCCATACTCGGCGTAATCATCATTAATGGCTTATTTTCGTTTTGGCAGCAGTACCGCGCCGAACGGGCAATACTGGCTTTGCAAAAGTTGCTACCCCATTACGTTAAAGCTTTACGGGCAGGCGAGATCACTCAGGTTTTAGCCAGCGAGCTGGTTCCCGGCGATATTATTCTGTTGCAGGACGGCGATAACGTGCCAGCCGATTGCCGGTTACTGGAAGCTTTTTCCCTGCGTGTTAATAATGCCACGGTAACGGGGGAATCCTTGCCGAAGGCGCGCGATGCAGAACCATCCACCGAGGAAAGCTTGGAGCATAGCCGCAATACCTTGCTGGCCGGTACCTCGGTGGTATCGGGTGAAGGCAAGGCGCTGGTGTTTGCAACCGGCATGACTACGGAATTCGGCAAAATTGCCAATCTGACGCAAACCACGGTCAAGACTATTTCTCCCCTGCAACTGGAAATCGTCCGGCTAAGCCGGATCATAGCCGTTTTAGCACTGGGGCTGGGCGTGGTGTTTTTTATCATCGGCCACGGGATGGGTTTGTCGTTTTGCAATGCTGGTGTCTTCGGCAAATAGGCAAAATAGCAGGCGCACCAGATACACTTCTAGGTCGTGGCCTTCGTAGCCAATGGCTTTAAGTTTATCGTGCAGCTTGCCCATGCGCTCGGCTGCCTTGACATTGGCCGGGTCTTGTTCCTTATAAACCGTGGTCTGATAGCCCGCGATAAAGCCGAACAGTTTGACGTTCTTGTAAAAATCTTTTATTGGAAATTCGTGCTCCGTGCTTTCCTCCAGGTCGTACAGGCGGAAACGGGCAAAATCCGATACCAGGATGTACCGGGGCAGGTCTATGTCTTTCAGGCCGGGAAAGTAATTCTTGGCCTGCTGAAATGCGCGGTTCAGGTTTTTGCCGCGCGATTTGTGCTCAACCAGGATGATACCGCGCCAAAGGAGGTCGATATAGCCATCGTGGCCGTCTGACTTTTTGACCGGCTGCTCAAAACTGGCAACCCTTCGGCGCGGTACGCCGAATACATTGAAAAACGCATCCCAAAAGGATTTAGCTTCGGCATCTTCCGAGCTTTCGTCCGCCCATTCTCGGGAGAATTTTAACGCGCGGTCTTTGATTTCGTTCCAGGATAGAGGCATATAAGCTTGTTATATAAGCATTAATGACCAAGTATAGCCCTAATTTTCTTGTCTAACGCGTATTATCTGAGTTCAAAACTTATTTTGTCGTCACTAGAGCAACCGCATTCAATGCGACTTCAAAATAGAAAAAGTTGCTGGCGCGATCGGTAAACGGACCGTCTTTTGTATCATTGAATGAGCGGGTAAAGCTGCCGGGTTCGAAGCGGGCGTAGCTTAAGCTCCAATCCACATATGGATTCAAGTGATGGCGTATGCGGATATCGAACTCATGGCCGATAAAGCTGCCGCTTTTACCGTCCCGGTCGCGCAAGTTTGCCCTGCGGAAGCCGTCGGTTTCACTCTGTAGAAGAAAGGCGTTATAACCGGCATCGATACGCAAATTTTTGTAAGGCGTAAATTCAACCCTCGCTTTGGGTGTGATAATGTTGTCCCAGGAGAAATAATCATTGCGCGACCACGGCTGGTTAAAGCCATAGAATGAATCGAAGCGATTATTAATATTATCTTTGCCGTTTTTGTCGCCGGTACCATAACCATAAAACACGCTAAACCGCGGCTTCCACTCGTGGTCGAGCGTGCAGCCCAATTCCAACGCGTAAGCCAAGGCATCATGCTGTTCCATGACTTGTCTGCCGTCGCGCACGACACCACGACGGCCGAACTGCTTATTAATATCGGAATCGAAATCAAAACCTGTGTTGGGAATAAATCCGTAAACCCGTACGCCCGGCGCATAAATATCTTGATCGGTAACAGGTGTCTTGTTGACTTTATTAAACGGATCGCCATTTACTTTGCGGCCAATGAAATACGGCTGGATCGTAATAATATCCGACCATCTGCGCCAACTGAGTACGCCTCCGTAAATCCAGGTGTCTTCATCGGGGCGGTCGAAATCGTACTTCAAGCGCTCCACCGGCTGGAAGGCAAACGCATCCAAGTGCCAGTCGTTTTGTTTTTTACCTAGCTGCACCCGAAAGCCTTCAAAGTTGTTGGTAGTATTGCGAAATTCGTTGTTGCCGATCAAACGCCGATCCAGCAGTTCTAGGTGTTGACGGCCCGCACGAATACTTAACGGGCGGTTATGCCCAAGCAAGTCCTTGAAATACAATTCGGCATAACCTTGGATCAGATCGAATTCGTTGACATCGGATTCATTGCGAACATATAAGCCGTTATAACTGCGCGCGTCTTCCATCTCGACGGCAAAACGCAGCGGGTCGAGGATGTCATGGATGCTGAGGTAGGCGCGGGTACGCAACAACCAAAGGTTATCCGGGTCGGGGCGGTAATCGGTGCTGCTGGTCGAGCCGGTCGGCGTGGACCGGTAGTCGTTTTCCCGGTACTCGTAGCGAGTGCGGAAATCCAGGCCGACGTCCAGCCAGTCCACATCGCGAAATTGTTCTAACTGTGTCCTGTTCAACGTTCTTGCATACTGCGGCGGGTCGGACGGCAAAGGCTCCACCCGGTAACCCAGGGTTTTACGATAATAATCTTCGGCATTGGTCAAACCGGGCAACACCATTAATAAACCGGTCAAGCCAATTAAGAAGCTCTTGTGATTTAAGTATGGTTTCATATCTTCCCCTTGAACTTTATTTCGTTCCGTTGCTTTATTTATTTCCGTTGCGACTTCCAGTGTTACGGTCAGTCCAAGATTGGCGGTTGTGATATCTCATCGTCAGTACGGTAAAATCAAGATTTAGTTGTAAACGCCGGTTTGGCCTCAAAGCACAGTTTTTCCTTCCGTTCAATCTGCACGACCTTGCCATCGTGAATGATAATTTCAACCGAACCGAATTTGATGCCGGGCGATCTGTTCGAAAAGACCGCTTACACGGCCGCCCTTGCTTAAATACTGGATCTCGTACGACATAAGTTACTCCACTGATATCAATTAATTGGCGTTTTCGATGGCAATCTTATCTCGTGTTTAGATTTTGCTTAAACGATATTATTCGATATTCATATCGATAAATAAGATATAAAGACAAAGCTATCGTTTTTATTATTTATCTTCTTTGACGATAAGCAAATCAAAACATATTGTTTTGTTTTAAACGAACGCTTCATTAGGATGAAACCACAAGTAAATCCGGAATATTTTGTAAACGGTTTGATGCATGAATTTTTAAGCAGAATGCCAACCGGGATTACGTTGTTGGAACGAATGGAGGAACAATCATGCCAGTTAATCATTATTTAGACAGCGTCAGACGAGGATGCTTATAACTGGGTTATACATTTCATTGCTCCCTAAACCCAATATTTGAGCGTAGCTAATCGACTACTTCAAACTAGAGTCTGTTGACATTTAAACTAGCCAAATAAAGCTGGCAGCGAGAGCACTGAAAGCGGAATAGCGAGAGGCCAGCTTTTCATAGCGCGTCGCAATGCGCCGAAATTGCTTGATCCGGCAAAAGAACCGCTCCACCAGGTTGCGGTTCTTGTACTGCTCCTTGTCATACTCCCGTTGCTGCTTACGGTTGCTTTTAGGCGGGATAACGGCTTTTGCCCCCGCCTTTTCAATCTCGCCCAACACCCCGTCAGCGTCATAGGCCTTGT